>QMCE01002337.1_pt1 | contig 12052 bp, 3 predicted proteins | sample 1821851 | NCBI WGS metagenome assembly QMCE01 (sample SAMN09453174, study PRJNA476694) | Termite gut metagenome, whole genome shotgun sequencing project. | isolation source: worker | host: Odontotermes sp. | place: South Africa:Pretoria | collected 2016-01-28
CTTCTTGCTTCCGTTACGGCGCGGACGATGCTGAGTAACAGCGAGTTCATTGTAATGAACAACCAAGCGGCGAGTGATCGTATAGAACTGGCGAGGTTATTGAACATATCGGAAGAACAGCTATCCTATGTCAGCAACGCGGATGCCGGGTGCGGTTTAATGCGAATCGGGAACGCCATTGTCCCCTTCGTCAACCGCTTTGATCCCCATACGTCCCTCTATCGCCAAATGACTACACGTCCCGGGGAAAGCTGATATGAAGACGGTAAAAACACGCGATAGGACAAAAGGGATCAAGGTTCTCGACAAAGGCGTGAGCCTGTCAAGCAAGATGAAGAATGCGACAATTCGCGCAAAACAGCAAGCAGAAGAAACGCAGGCTCCCCGTGAATCCTCTCCGACCGAGTACGCGGAAACCCATATGCGGAGCGGTGTTCAGAGAACGGCGCAGAACACGGTTCATCTGCTGCCGGTTTCCCGGCAGAAGGTATCCCACAACCTCAGACGCGCGAAGGGGTATTTTCAAGAAGCAAGGAGCTACTTTCCGAAGCAGCGGCAACGTGCAGCGGTTACGCCTGAACCCATCCATCAAGCCAAGTCCGCGGTGCGGGACGCGAAGCAGACCTTACGCGAAGTGCGGCAATCCGGCAGGCAGTCGGTGCGGGAAGTGAAGCGGGGTGTTAGCCGTAATGAAGGGTTCACTCAGGCTACTGTGCCGGATAAGGGGTACAGCGGGATTCATCAGGAGGCTCCAAAGCATAGAGAACCAGTAAAACAAAACATCACTCAATCAAGAGGTTCCCGCTCCGGCGTGACCGAAGTCAAGCCAAAGATACCATTGTTGGATCGGGTAACGGGGAAGAAGACAGGCAGTAGTGCGGCGGCGAGTAAACCGCCGCTTTTTGCTGCCGAAAAACGCGCCGATAACCCTATGCTGCCGACAGAGCAGAAACCTACCGTTTTTCGTAAGGGTGAGAAGCCTCTCCCGTCCCCGACGAAAGTAAGCGGCAAAGTCTCTAAATCCACAAAAGCCGCTAAGAGTTTGGGGAAATCCGCGAAAAAGTCGGCAACCAAGCGCCCAGCAAAACAGGCGGTGAAAACGGCGCGGCAGACTGCCAAGACCACACAGGAAGCGGCGCGGGCATCGGTGAGAGCGGCAAAGGCGTCTCAGAAGACTGCTCGCGCTTCGGCGAAAGCAGCGAAACGCTCCGCAAGGGCGATGGCGCAATCCGCCGCAACCATGACGAAAGGCGTTATCGCGGCGCTTAAAGGGTTAATCTTTCTGTTGCTTTCGGGCGGCTGGGTGGTTGTCGCGGTGATTCTGATTATCGCGATGGTGGCGATACTGATCGGCTCCGTCTTCGGTATCTTCTTCTCCGGCGGCGACGACAGCGACAGCGGGCGCACCATGCCCGGCGTGGTAGCCGAACTGACCGATGAGTTCTATCAACAGGCGGAGGAGATAGAAGCCGAGCATCCACATGATATACTCGATATGGGCGCGATGGCGATTCGCTGGTCGGAGGTGCTGGCGGTGTATGCCGTAAAAGTCAACACCGACCCCGAGAACGCGATGGATGTTGCTACTCTGGACGATGAGAAGGTAGAGCTTCTGCGCGGGATTCTGAATGACATGGTGTCCTTAACCCACAGTATACGAACCGATACGAGAGAGCAAGTCACTATAGATGAAAAAGGTGTGGAAACCACAGAGACAGTTGAGATCACGGTGCTCATTATATCCCTCACGCATAAGAGCACCGACGAGATGGCGAAAATCTATGGATTCAACTCGGAGCAGATCGAGAATCTACACGAGCTTCTCAGCCCGGAGTTCGCCGACCTTTGGGCGCAGCTCTTGGGCGGGTACACAGACGGCAGCGGGGAGATTCTACTCGGCAACGGCGGCTATACCCCGAACAGCATCTTCTCATGGCCGGTGACAGAGGATTATCCCGTTACCTCAACCTTCGGCTACCGTACTGATCCGTTTACCGGGGAAACGAAGTATCACGGCGGGATCGACATCGCCGCACCGGAGGGGACGTCGATCCTCGCGGCGGCGGATGGTACCGTTGCCGAAGCCAACGGAACCGATTCGTATGGCGGCGGGTATGGGTACTATGTAAAGGTTCAGCATGAGGGCGGTTATATTTCCGTATACGCCCACGCTTCCCGGATTGCCGTGACCACGGGGCAGGCGGTGAAGAAGGGTCAGGTGATCGCTTACATCGGTTCCACCGGCAGAAGTACTGGGAACCATCTTCACTGGGAGATATGGAAGGATGGCGTGAGGGTTGACCCGATGGGGTTGTTTGGGTGAGGGTGGATAGCTGTACAGAATGAACTATGGTACGCACTGCCATTTATAGAAAACCCTGCAGCTTGAATTGCTACAGGGTTTTCTTAATAATGCATTATACGAACTATAGTTCCTGTTTCTCTGTTTGCATAATATACTTACTAGCGTTCATATTGCATCTTATTTTTACGATTTCTCAATATTGAGAAATCGTAATTCTGTTACAGATGAAATTATTTCTTTATTAGGGCATCATGATTGCAATGATGATTCCCTTGAGAAATCAGTGGCTGCAACAGTTTTTGATTTTTTTGGACAAATTATCGTTTTTCTCTTGACATATCGCTAGACGAGGAATATACTCATTGTGAGCGATATGGGAGAAAAGACCATCCATTAATTTCCTGAGCTTTATAGAGAAGCAAATCGGCATATTGATATCTTCGTCAACCGTCAATAGGGCAAGTACGTCCAATAATTTTTTAGGAGTGTGTAATTTTCATGCGAAACAAAAAACTCGTTCTCATCCTCTCCGGTGTAGTTCTGGCAACTGTGGTTATCGTCGCCTTGTTTATGTGGAAACCTTGGGACGGGTCATCGGAGATTGATGCCGTAACCGAAGGGTATTATCAATCTACAATTGGGCGGGGAAATCTTCCCGGAAACGACCTTGTGGCAGAAGAGGGAGATTGGATTTACTATAGAAACGCAGGTGGAGACGGGAACATCTACAGGATAAGTAAAGACGGCTCTAAGAATGAGTTGATAGTCGGGGATTTAGGAAATCCTGAATTGAGGGACGTAAGCTTGCAAATTTGGGATGGTTGGTTATATTATCATAATTATAATAAAAGGTGCGTTTCAAGAGTAAAATTAAATGGATCAAGTGCAGAAAATTTACCAATGATGATGCTTAACGCTTCCATTAGTTCGTACAATCATATTGGCATTTATAATGAATATATATATGCTATTGACTTTATCAACAATGGATTTTATAGAACAGATATAAATGGTGAAAATGCTCAATTGATCTTAACTGATAGCGTGTTATCGTATGAAATAATCGGAGAATACTTATATTATACATTATATACAACTTCGGATGATTCTGATAATGGAGTTTATAGAATAAGGCACGATGGAACAAGCAAAACAAAATTAAGTAACAACTACTCTATTTCACGTTTTTTTGAGAGTGGCGGTTATCTGTACTACATAAATAGGACTGATGGAAAACCATACAAATTAAATATTGCAACAAATGAAGATGCAAAAATTCTTGATGAAAAAGTATGGGGACTACATGTTGTTGATGATTGGATTTATTATTCTCTATCTAGCAATTTATGCGGGGAGAATATTTACCGTATGCGTATGGATGGCTCTGAAAATAGCCTTGTTTTTAACGAGACTGGAATTACTGGGATTGAATATGCGGTTGGTTGGCTGTACTACTTAAAAAGAGAGGAAGGGGATTCCGACTTTGGTTTTGATGATAAACTATACCGTGTTCGCGCGGATGGCACAAACCCGCAGATGGTAACGTTTTAATCCAAAGAAAACTCTTCTGTACAAAATAAACCGAATTAAGAAAGGAACAAAAGAAAATGAAAAAGGCACTGAACAGAATAACAGCGATTTGCTTGGCTTTAATTCTATCTATCCCCGCTTTCGTTAGCAAGAAGGTCGCCTATGCTGATGAAACGGAATTTCCACCATTGGATTTAGAATTAGTAGGAGAAATCCAGAAACAATTCAAAACAGCCAGCGATAGCATTGCAGACCCCGAAACCCTCAAGAAAAAAATCGGAGAAATAGCATTTAAGGAGATTTATAAAAAAATAAAACCAGACAGCGTTGCTTTAAGTGACAGTCAAGTTGTGGAACTCTTGAATTTGGCACAGGCTGGTCTAAATCAAGATTGGGATAATTTTGCGGACAAAGCTGCAAAATATACATTAAAACACGGAGTGCCTGATAGTCTGAATAACATTTTGGAAAATAATACAGGAATACCCAGCTTTGCAAAAGCATATGATTATGCAAAAAAAGCTATAGATATTGGCATAAAACTATATGATGTCTTTAAAGAAATCGACGAAGGAGGAACGACTGAAGATATATTATTGCGTGCTACTGATATATTCGCCAACGTATTTAGCCTTGCCGCGGACGCGGCTTTAGGTATCCCTGTCATTGGTCCATTTGTCTATATGACCCTTAAAGTAGGCATAGAGGCATTGAATATGACAAAAGTCATAATCCAATTGAATACTCAAAGATTTGGATCAATATTTGGTGCAATGGCTGAACTCGACATCTACTTAAACCCCGGATTCTTTGCGAATATTGGGGTAAATTTGGGGCATGGAAAAGAATCTGTGAGTAAAATCAAGCAGCTAATTGATCTGGAAGAAATACTCATCTCTATGGTAAATAACGCAAGATTGTATCCCGCACTCTTTGTAATGAACACCAGCGAGTTAGCTGATTTAAAATCGAGTATAAGCTCAATCCTTGGAATATCTCTGCAAGAAGATATCACGCTATCTGAGTTATTATCTCTGATCACCGATCAACTGGATGATTTGCTTACTAAGCATAACTATGTTATCAATGCTATAAAACTAGCGGCAGATGCGGATCCAAGCAAACACGATGAAATTGTGGGGATCGACTATGAGAATTATTACGGCTACAGAATCGCATTCAACACCACACAGGAAAAACCGCCCTTCACCGCGCCAACATTAGAGAGCGCTTACATCAATAACGGCCAAACAACACTGGTATGGATACCTGTTGAAGACGCATCTGCCTATGAAGTATGGCGAGAAGGGGATAGTGATTATCTCGCGGTTTACAAGGATGCGAACAACAACGCCCAGTACCTGACACATGTCGTAGGTAGCGAAGAAGAGGATACTTACTTCATTCGCGCTTTCCGTGATAAGGAATACAAAGACTCCAACCATGTGAAAGCATCAAAAGACATTAAAGAAGAAATTCTTGAATGGCTGCAAGACCAAGGAGACGATTCAGCTGGAGGTGTTAACGAAAACAATGCCGGCGAGGTTGAAAAAGGCAATAACACCTCTTCCCCGTTGATAATTGATTTGGATGGAAATGGTGTAGAAACTCTACCTTTAAAACAGGGTGTGTACTTTGATCATACAGGCAACGGATTCAACATCATTACAGGTTGGGTTGCGCCTACCGATGCCCTACTGGTACGAGACATCAACGGAGACGGGCTTATCAATAACGGTGGAGAGTTATTCGGAGATTACACGCTTCTAAAAAATGGACAGCGAGCAGCTAATGGCTTTGACGCGCTGATTGAACTGGATAGCAACGGAGACGCCCTCTTTGACACAAACGATACCGCATGGAATGAATTGATGTTATGGATCGATGCCGACAGCGATGCATATTCAGATTCTAGTGAGTTCTATTCACTGGAAGAACTTGATATCGCGTCGATCAACCTTAACTATCAGCAAATCAATATAATAGACGCGCACGGTAACCATCACAGACAGTTCAGCACAGCAACAACAGCAGGAGAAGATTTTCGCGACATTGTGGACGTCTGGTTTGTACGCAATGCTAGGGACTCTATTGCGACGGATCAAATTCCGGAGAGCGATGAAATAAAGGAATTGCCTGATATCCGCGGCTTCGGTACCGTCTACAGCTTGAAACAGGCTATGATGCGAGACAGCAGCGGAGAGCTTAAAGACCTCCTTATTCAGTTTATCCTTGAAGAAGACGAAGCTGTCCGGCGGAACCTTGTGCGCGACATTATCTTTGGATGGACAAATACAAGCGACGTTGTTTCTGCGTTGGAAGCTCTCACAACCGTCGATTACACTGAAAGAGGCGGTCCCAATTCAATGAAAATAATTAATGCGGCTTTCGACAATTTTGCTAATGTTATTTTCGAGCATCTCATGGCTCAAACTCATTATCTCGAACTTTATCTCAATATGAATAATATGTCAGAGTGGGATGATCCTTACTTTGACATGAGCGGCGTTGGCGAAAAATTCCTAGAAATCCTGTCTGAAGACCCTGTGTACGGAGAAAAACTCCTTATCACGTTCGTTCAGAATATGTATGCCCTTTCCATACTTGATTCTGTGGATGTCGAGAGTTTACGTAATGTAGTCAGCGTAGAAAATCCTCGGTATAGCATGATTCTTGACATGTCAAACAGGAATATCATCTTCAGCGCAGAAGGTGATAATACGATTAGAGGAACAAACGCAAGCAACGTATTTTGGCTTGAGAAGGGTAATAATACCGTTTACGGCAGCAATGGTGATAATGTTTATTACCTAGGCAAAAATTTCGGGACAAACACAATTATTGACAACAGCGGAAACAACACGATTTATTTCTTAGCCGACATGCCACAAGTCAATGTCGAAGTTATCCCCAATACCTATGACGTGGAGGTCACCGCAGTCGGCGGAACCGGGAAGATGATCCTCAAAAACTTCCGGCAGAACGCAACATATACTCTGTATTTCGCGGATGGCAACACATTTGAAATGAACCTGATGGAATTGGTTCCGTCAGACGGCATTATCAATATCCGCACAGCGAAAGACCTTCATGACATTCGGAGCAATTTGCTTGGCAATTACCGTCTGATGGCGGACATTGATCTAAACGGCGCGGCATGGACACCGATTGGAACGAGAACAGCGCCGTTCGAAGGTAATCTGGACGGCAATGGATACACCATTAAGAATCTGAACGTAAACCTTCCGAACCAAGATTACGTAGGCCTTGTGGGTTATGGCAAAGGAGAGATTACAAATCTCACAATTGAAGGCGCTTCAATAAAAGGGCGCAGTTACACGGGCGTTTTAGCGGGTTACAGCAGCGGCAGTATTACGGACTGCCATGTGAGCAATGTTGCATTATTGAACGGCAGCCAATATGTTGGCGGTTTGGTGGGTTACAGTGCGAACAGCATCACGGACAGCACGGCAAACGATATTGAGACCCTGACAGGGAGCAGCACTTATGTTGGTGGTCTTGTTGGCTACAGTACCGGCGCGATCACGAACGGTAAGGTAGAAAAGATCGGAACGTTGAGCGGCTACTACTATGTAGGCGGTTTTGTTGGAAACAGCGGAGGGCAGATCAAGGACAGCTCGGTAAACGACATTGAGGTGCTAAAGGCCACATACACGAGCAATGCCTACTTAGGCGGTTTTGCCGGAGTTTCTGGTAGCGGGATCACAAACTGCACGGTGACCGGCATCGGGGAACTGACCGGCAGCGGCAGCTATGTGGGCGGCTTCGTTGGTTCTAACAGCGGGACAATAGCGGATAGTCTGTTGAACGACCTTGCCGCAGTTACCGGTAGCGGCAGCTATATCGGCGGTTATGTTGGCTCTAACAACGGAACGATAAAGAACGCATACGTCACCGGTGCGGTAAAGGGCAATGAATATGTTGGCGGTTTTGTCGGGAACATGACCGGAGGAACCATTGAGCAATGTTACGCCACCGGCGATACGGACGGATCGATTTACGTAGGCGGCTTCGCCGGAAACATCTCCGGAGCCAACAGCGTAATCCGCAACTGCTTCTCATCAGGATATACGGTACACATAAACATAGCTGCCGGATTTGTCGGTACGATAACCTCCGGTAAGGTAGAGAATTGCTACTCACTGGCCAGTAACGCTAATGGCTTTAACAGCACCGGCACAGCGACAAACAGCTATTTCAACAACGAATTGCTGGCCAAACCCTCAACCAAATCCGAAGCCCGAACGACGGCTGATATGGGAAGCCAAGATACCTATACCGGATGGGATTTCGATACAATATGGGAATTGGATGAAAACAACGGTTATCCCACCTTGCGCGTCTTGACGGCCCCAGCATTCAACGTGAGGGAAACCGTAGAAATCCACACGGTTGAAGATTTTGCCATAATCAATGAAGATCTGTTTGGCAATTACAGCTTGATGGCGGATATTGACCTCGAAGGTATTGTGTGGACACCAATCGGAACAAACGCAAAACCATTCGCGGGAATCTTTGAGGGGAACGGATACACGATTAGCAATCTGTCCATCAACCTCCCAAACCAAAATTATGTGGGATTATTCGGGTATAACCGTGGGACAATTGCAAACCTCATAATAGAGAATGCGGCAGTAACAGGCGGCAGTAATTGTATCGGTGTCTTGGTTGGTTACAGCGGAGGCAGCATCACGAACTGCGAAGTAAGCAATGTTTCGGCACTAATCGGAGGCGACCGTACCGGTGTAATCGCGGGTTCCAATGGTAATGTAATGGCGAATTGCACGGTGCGTGACGTAATTTCAATAACAGGAAAAAACTATACGGGCGTTTTATCGGGTTACGGCGGAATTGTCACAGACTGCGAGGTCAGCAATATTACAACGCTGAACGGGAGCCAATATGTGGGCGGTCTTGTAGGCTATTGCGCGAGTAGTATCACAAACAGTTCGGTGAGTGGCATAGATACGATTACCGGTAGCAGCTACTATGTAGGCGGTCTGGTTGGAAAGAGTGACGGCGCGATCAAAGACGCCACAGTTAGCAATATCGGGACAATAACCGGGAACAGCTATCAAGTCGGTGGTCTTGTGGGCTACAGCACGAATAGCATCACGAACGGCAAGGTAGAAAAGATCGGAACGTTGAGCGGTTCATACTATGTAGGCGGTTTTGCTGGAAACAGCGAAGGGCAGATCAAGGACAGTTCGGTGAATGACATTGAGGTGTTGAAGACCACTTCATCAAACGGTTACTTGGGTGGTTTTGCCGGATCTAGCAGTAGCGGCATCACAAACTGCACGGTAACCGACATTGGTCAATTGACTGGCAGCGGCAGCTATGTGGGCGGCTTCGTCGGCTCGAATGGCGGAACGATAACGAACAGCTTCCTAACCGGCCTTTCTGCTGTAACCGGCAGTGGAAGCAACAGCAATTATATTGGAGGCTTTGCGGGGAGAAACAGCGGGACAATTACAGACAGTTTGTTGAGTGACCTTTCTTCTGTAAAGGGAAGCGCAAACTATATCGGCGGTTATGTTGGCTCTAACAGTGGAACGATAAAGAACGCTTACGCCGCCAGCACGGTTAAAGGCGACCAGTACGTGGGTGGTTTTGTTGGAAGTACAACCGGAGGAACCATTGAGCAATGCTACGCCACCGGCGATACGGACGGTGCGATTTACGTAGGCGGCTTCGCCGGAAACATCTCCGGAGCCAACAGTGTAATACGGAATAGTTTCTCGCTGGGAAACGTCACGTCAGTAAACAACTCTGCCGGTTTTGTGGGAACGATAGCATCCGGCAAGGTAGAGAATTGCTACTCTCTGGCCAGTAATGCCAATGGCTTTAACAGCACCGGCACAGCGACAAGCAGCTACTTCAACAACGAATTGTTGGCCAAACCCTCAACCAAACCCGAAGCCCGGACGACGGATGAAATGAGCCGTACCGATACCTATTCCGGTTGGGATTTCGATACAGTATGGGAATTGGATGAAAACAACGGCTATCCCACCCTTCGCGTCCTGACAGCCCCGGTATTTAATGTGAGAGGAACTATGGAAATCCATTCGGCTGAAGATTTTTCCAAGATCAACAATGATCGCTTTGGGAGCTATCGCCTGATGGCGGACATTGACCTTACGGGTGTTGAATGGACGCCGATCGGAACTGTCGCCGCGCCATTCGCGGGAGTCTTTGAAGGCAACGGGCATACGATCAGCAACCTTCAGATCAATCTTCCGAACCAAGAATGTGTCGGATTATTCGGCTACAGCCGCGGAATGATTACAAACCTTACAATAGAAGGCGCAACGGTAACCGGTAAAAATTATACGGGTATTATTGCCGGCTATAGCGGCGGAAAAATAACGAATTGCGAAGTCAATGGCGTAACATCATTAGTCGGTGGCGATTATACCGGAGTGATCACAGGTTCAAGCACCAGCGGTTTATCGGACTGTGTTGTAAGCGACGTAACATCGATAACGGGCAAGAGTAATACCGGCATAATAACCGGTTACAGCGGCGGAGTCATCACCAATTGTACGGTCAGCGATGTAGCGGCAGTGAGCGGAACGACTTATGTCGGCGGCATAGTAGGACAGAGCTCACCGGGAGCAGCTATTATGTCGGCGGTCTTACCGGTTCCGGCACGGGAACGATTAAAGACGTCACGGTAAGCGACATCGGAACAATCACCGGGAGCAGCTACTATGTAGGCGGTTTGGTCGGGTACAGTACCGGCGCTATCACGAACGGCAAGGTAGAAAAGATCGGAACGTTGAGCGGTTTATACTATGTAGGCGGTTTTGTCGGAAACAGCGGCGGGCAGATCAAGGACAGCTTGGTGAATGACATAGACGTGTTGAAGGCCACATACACGAGCAATGTCTACTTAGGCGGTTTTGCCGGAGTACCGGAAGCTATGTGGGAGGCTTCATTGGAACAAACAACGGAACGATTACGGACAGCCCATTGGCGGGTTTATCCTCTATAGCCGGCACCGGCAGCTATATTGGCGGTTACGTCGGCTCTAACGGCGGAACGATAACGAATAGCCTGCTGACAGATCTCACGTCAGTGAACAGCACCGGCAGCTATATTGGCGGCTACGTCGGTTCCAACAACGGAACGATTACCAGCGCCTACGCCGAGAGTGTGGTTAGTGGCAATCAATATGTGGGCGGTTTTGTCGGGTACACGACCGGAGGAACCATAGATCAATGTTACGCCACCGGCGATACGGACGGTGCGATTTACGTAGGCGGCTTCGCCGGATACATAACCGGAGCCAAAAGCGTGATCCGCAATAGTTTCTCGTTGGGGAACGTAGCGGGGATAAGCAGCTCTGCCGGATTTTTGGGGTATATGAATACCGCCACACCCGGCACAATTGAGAATTGCTACTCGCTGGCCAGCAACGTTAACGGGTTTAATTACAACGGAACGGCAACGAACAGCTATTTCAACAACACGGTCGTGTGGAACTCGACAAAAACGGAAGGGCGCACATCCGAAGAAATGGGCCGTACCGATACGTATACCGGCTGGGATTTCGATACGGTATGGGAACTGGATGATAGCAACGGCTATCCCACCCTGCGCGTCCTGACAGCCCCGGTATTCAACGTGAGGGCAACCGTGGAAATCCACACAGTTGAGGATTTCACCAAAATAAATGAGGATCGCTTCGGGAGCTACCGCTTGATGGCGGACATTGACCTTACAAGTGTTGAATGGGTACCAATCGGAACAAAGAGCGCGCCATTCGCCGGAATCTTTGAAGGCAACGGGTATACGATAAGCAACCTCAAAGTCAATCTTCCGAATCAGGATTTTGTTGGATTGTTCGGGTACAACAGAGCAACCATCACCAATCTAACGATAGAGGGCGCGGAAGTAACAGGCAAAAACTATACCGGCGTCTTAGCCGGACACAGCGGCGGCAGTATTACAGGCTGTGAGATTACCGGCGTAACGGCGCTTATCGGCGGCGACTATACCGGCGTTGTCACAGGACACAGCGCAAACAGAGTATCGGACTGTGTTGTAAGCGACGTAACATCGATAACGGGCAAGAGCAATACCGGCATATTAACCGGTTACAGCGGCGGAGTCATCACCAATTGTACGGTCAGCGATGTAGCGGCAGTGAGCGGAACGACTTATGTCGGCGGCATAGTAGGACAGAGC
>QMCE01001722.1_pt1 | contig 12050 bp, 11 predicted proteins | sample 1821851 | NCBI WGS metagenome assembly QMCE01 (sample SAMN09453174, study PRJNA476694) | Termite gut metagenome, whole genome shotgun sequencing project. | isolation source: worker | host: Odontotermes sp. | place: South Africa:Pretoria | collected 2016-01-28
CGCTGGGGACGTCCCGCGCGGTCGAGCTGGGAGAGGTGGAGGGGGCGCTCAGCAGCATCTCCATCGGGATGGCGGGGCTGATGACGGCGCTGCTGTTTCTGTGTCTCTGAAAGTCTGTCGCCGAAGAGCGCGGGCGCTCACAGGGCGTACGGCGGGTCGTCGCGGCGGAGGCGCATACGGGCGCTCTCCCGCGGCTTCTCCTCCGCCGTCCCGTCGCTGAACTCCAGAAAATGGCCGCGCGGCAGGGTGATGACGAACCGCGCGCCCGGATCGGCCATGTGCTCCACCCGGATGCGGCCGCGGTGCTCCTCGATTGTCCTCTGCACCATCGCCAGCCCGAGACCAGTGCCTTTCGGCTTGGTGGTGTAGAAAAACTCGAACACCTTTTCCTCGTCGCCGGGCGAAATCCCCAGGCCGTTGTCCTGGATGACCAGGCTGATGCCCTCGTCGTCCTCGGCCGTCGCCACCACGATCCGCCCCTCGAAATCCTCCTCCGCCGCCTCCCGCGCCGCCTCTATCGACTCCCGCGCGTTTTTCAGCAGATTCAGCACCACATGCGTGAACTGGCTCTTGTCCAGCACGACAGGGTACATGTCCTCCGCCAGGTTCGTCTCCAGCGCGACCCCGGCCTCGTCCATCTCGGGCTTGGCGAATTCCATCAACTCCCGCACAAAGCGGTTCAGATCCGTCGGCGTCGGATCCGACTTTGGCGGCCGGGCGAACGACAAAAAGGCGTCCAGCATCCGCGCCAGCGACTTCACCTCCTGGTGCACCCGCCGGCAGCGCCGCTCGAAGCGCGGCCGCAGATCCGGCGGCAAGCGCTCCGAATCCTCCACCAGCATCTGCACGGTGAGGAGGATCGCGTGGAGCGGCGTCTTTATCTCGTGGATAAGCCCCGCCGCCAGCACCCCGACGTAGGCCAGACGCTCCTCGCGCGTCTTTTCCCCGTCGTCGTCGCGCTTCCGCTTGTTCATGGGTTGGTCATTTCTTCGGCACGTGCCGCCCGGAGTTCCGCTTCGCCGCTTCCGCCTCCGTCGCCGGCAGCCATTTGCGCAGGACCGTCGCCGCCTCGTCCGGGGTCTCGACCACCCGGAACAGATCCATGTCCGCGGGGCTGATATAGCCCTCGCCGTGCAGGAGCGTCTTGTCGGTCCAGTCCAGCATTCCCTTCCAGAACTCGCGCCCGATGAGGACGATGGGCATGGGCGGGATCTTCATGGTCTGCACCAGCGTGATGTGCTCGAACAATTCGTCCAGCGTCCCGAAGCCGCCGGGGAAGGCGACGAGCGCCTTGGAGTACTTGGCGAACATGACCTTGCGGCAAAAGAAGTAGCGGAACGACAGGAGCTTGCCGATATAGGGGTTGGCCGCCTGTTCAAAGGGGAGATCGATGTTCAGCCCCACCGACTTCCCCCCCGCCTCCTTCGCCCCGCGGTTGGCCGCCTCCATGATGCCGGGGCCGCCGCCGGTGATGACGGTGAAGCCGTCCCTGGTGAGCATCGCCCCCAGTTCCCGCGCCATTTGATAATAGCGGTCGTTTTCGGGCGTCCGGGCCGATCCGAAAATGCTGATGCCGTTTTCGATCTGGGCCATAGCCTCGAAGCCTTCGACAAACTCGGCCATGATGCGGAAGATCCGCCACGGCTCCATTTTGCGGAAATCGTCGTTGGCAAAGCCATTGTCCATAGCTCTCTCTTTCTCCTTGGTTTTTGCGAAAACGGCGCCGGGAACTCCCGCCCGGCGCCGCCATAGCCTCTGTTATTGTCGTTCTTCAGAAGTCCAGAAGCGACGCCTCGCTCTTGCGCTTCTCCTCTTCCTGATCCAGATTGGTATGGTAGTCGCGCAGATTGTCCTCGGACAAATCCTCGCCCGACGCGGCGGCGGCGTGTTCGGCGCCGTAATCCGCCGGCGCGGCCGGGTCGTCGGGGAGGCGGTACTCCGCCGACAAACGCTGCTGGTTGCGATCGTCCCACCAGAACCGGGGGCCGCCAAGCGTCTTGCCGCAGCCGGACTGGGAGACGGCGACGACGGCCAGGGAGAACAACAGGAAAAGTATGCGCGTCATAAAGCCGTGGATCCTTCAAGGTGAGTTTTCAGAAACACCTATGCCTTTACGATGATAACTGAAGTTTTGCAAAACTTCCGATGATAATTATGCCGGGAACGCCGCCCCGAGTCAATAACTCTCCCACTCACGTCTTCCGCCGCACCAGCATCGCCGCCCCCTGGAAGGTGGCGACCAGCGTCCCCTCGCCGTCGAAGATGTCGACATTCTGGAACGTCACCCGCTTTCCCGCCTTGACCGTCCGCGCCTTCGCCACCACCTCTCCCCCGCGCACCGCCCGGAGAAAGGAAATGGAACCGTTTATCGCCATCGTCGGCTCGCCGTACATGTTCGACGCCACCGCCCCGGCATAGTCCGCGAGGGTGAACATCGCCCCGCCGTGGAGGTTGTCGTGCCCGTTCATGACCCCGTCGGACAAGGTCAGGAGCACTTCGGCGTAGCCGGGTTCGGCGCGGAGCACCCGCATTCCGGCCGCTTCGGCGAACCGGTCGTTCCCGAGAAGGCGTTCCACCTCGTCCCGGTTGGGAAGGTCGTCAAAGAGCATGGGGATCCTTTTCCTCTCGCGCTTTCGCAATGGTCCTTCCCATGATTATCGACAAAACGAGGCCGACGACTGCAACGCATCCCGCCACCAGAAACGCTTTCGGGTACTCCTCCGGCCCGGCGGCGCGGTACGCCCCCACCACCTGCGGGGCGATGACGGCCACGGCGGAAAAGGAGACGAACAACACCGCCAGGTTGACCGCCGCGTGGCGGGTGCCGAAGCAGTCGGCGTTGAGGCTGGGGAAGGTGCCGAAAATCCCGCCGTAGCACAGCCCCGCCGCCGCGATGCAGGGCAAAAACAGCCCCGGCGTCCGGACATGGCCGTACATGAAGAACATCGCCGCCGCCGTCAGCACAAACGCGACCCCGATCATGAACACCCGGCCCAGGCGATCGGAGAGGAATCCCCACAGCGCCCGCCCGCCCGCGGAGCAGAAGGCGAAGACCATGACGGCGACCGGCGCTTCGGCCCGGGTGAAGCCGGCCAGCTCGACGGCGATCGGCGCGGCGATGCCGTTCACGAGAATGCCCGCGAACACGCCGCAGAAGTAGGCGACGAACAGCAGCCAGAACAGCGGCCGGCGCGTCATCTCCCGCCAGTCCGCCCCGCCGCCGCCGGCGCGGGCGGCGGCCGCCGGCGGGGTCCAGCCGGGGGGCGCGTAGCCGGGAGGGGGGTTCCGCACGTACAGCGCCGCCCCGCCCATGAGGACGAGGCAGGCGAGGCCCAGGATGGTGAACATGTTCAGGACGCCGTAGGCGTCGATGAGGCGGCTGGTGATGGGCGCCAGCACCAGGGGCCCGACGCCGACGGCCGCCACCGCCAGCCCGGACGCCAAGCCCCGCCGGTCCGGGAACCAGCGGACGATGGCGCCGAGGACGGTGCCGTAGACGAAGCCGCTGCCGACCGAGGTCATCGCGCCCAGCGTCACGGCTATCCACGCCACGCTCCCCCCCTGCCCCGCCAGAATCAGGCCGAAGCCGAACAGCGCCGTGCCGATGCCGGAGGTCAGGCGGGTGAAGCCCTTGTCGGCCAGCTTCCCCGACAGCAGCATCCCGAGGGGCAGGAAGGCCAGGGACATGGCGAAGATCACGCCCCATTCGGCCGACCACGCCTCCCGGGGACGGTTCAGCACCTCTCCCAGGGGGAGCATGAATATGCTGGCGGTGTAGGCCACGCCCTGGCAGATGTTGGCGACGATGCCGGCGGCGAGAATGAGCCAGCGCTTGAAGGGGTTTTCCATAGGTTCCTCTGCTTCCGTGTCTCCCGCGAAGAATTTGCGGGCATTCTTTGCCATTCTTTGCATAATGCACGCTGTCCGCGCCCGGATGCCGGGCGCCGTGCGATTGTATTCCGGCGGAGACTGCCCGGCAAACGGAAAACGCCGCCTTTTTTCGATCACCCGACTGAGGAAACGAACCATGTCCGGCACGCTCATCAAAACCCGCATTTCCGATCGCATCATGATCACCCCGCCCGAGAAGACCGTCTACGTCATCGGCCACCGCAATCCCGACACCGACTCCTGCGTCGCCGCCGTCGCCTACGCGGCGCTCAAACGCGCCCGGGGCATGAAGAACTGCGTCGCCGCCCGCGCCGGCAAGACCACCCCGCAGACCGACTACATCTTCTCCCGCTGCCGGATTCCCCTCCCCGAGTTCGTCCCCGATCTCATCCCCCGCGTCGACTATTACGACAACCACGACGCCAAGACCGTCGGATCCGACATCTCGCTGTGGGAGGCGATGTCGGTCATGCAGTCGGCGGACATGCAGGCGCTGCCGGTCGTGGACGACGACGGCTGCTACGACTCGCTCCTGCACTACGGCTTCATCGCCGAGCGGCTGCTGGCGATCAACAACCCGAGCCAGAAGACCGCCATCCAGACCAGCGTCACCCTCATCGCCAGGGTGCTCCGGGCCCAGGCGCTGGTCCTCCGGAACGAAAACGAAGTCCGGAAAAGCCCGATCATCGTCGCGGCCGCCGAGTTCGACCATTTCGCCCAGATGCTCTCCACCCACGTCCCCGCCAACACCATCGTCATCAGCGGCAACCGCCAGGACGTGCTCCGGCACGCCATCGACACGGGCGTGCGCCTCCTCATCACCACCAACGGCGTCATCCTCGACCGCGAGCTGAAGGAGGCGGCGGAGCGGAAGGGGGTGGCGGTGCTGTCCAGCCCCTACGACACGTCGTCGACGACGCTCCTCATCATCTATTCCATGCCGGTGACGGCGATGTCGAATTCGGAAATGCGGCCGGTCCACCGCCGGGATCCGATCAAGAAAATCAAGCCGCTCCTGTCCGACGCCCCCGGCAAGTCGCTGCCGGTGGTGGACGACGACGGCAAGGTGGTGGGGGTGGTGTCGGAATCGGGCATCTACCGCGAGCCGAACATCGAGGTGATTCTGGTGGATCACAACGAGCAGAGCCAGGCGGTGGAGGGGGTGGAGAATTTCAAGATCCTGGAGATCATCGATCACCACCGCCTGGGCAACCCCCCGACGCGGGATCCCATCACCTTCATCAACAAGCCGGTGGGCGCGACCTGCACCATCGTGGCCGAGCTCTACCGCGACTACCGGGCGCCGCTGTCGCAGGAGATGGCGTCGCTCCTGCTCTGCGGCATCATCGCCGACACCCTGGTGCTGCAATCGGCCACGACGACGCTGGCGGACCGGGAAATGGCGGAGTACCTGGCGAACATCACCAACAACGACATCGAGCAACTGGGCCGGGAGATCATTTCCGCCGCCAGCAAGATCAGCGGCCGGACGGCGGCGGAGCTGATAGGCCAGGACATGAAGGAATACACGGAGCGGGGCGCGGTGTTCACGGTGAGCCAGATAGAGGTCGAGGACGCGAACGAGGTGCTGGACCGGAAGAAGGAGTTCATCTCGGTTCTGGAGGCGGAGCGGGAAAAGGGGAACCGGCTGTTCTGCTCGCTTCTGGTGACGGACATCACCATCCTGTCGAGCATCATGATCATCGCGGCGGACTCGAAGTTCATCCCGTTCATCACCATGCCCAAGCATGTCGATTCGATCTACGAAATGCGCGGCGTCGTCTCGCGGAAAAAGCAGTTGATGCCGATTCTGTCGGAATTGATCGAAAAATTCACCGGCGCGCAGTGACTCTCCGGCAATCCGCCTTCCCGCGCCGCCAGCGTCTTTGCACACCGAGCATTCGGGCCGCCCGAATGCTCGGTGCGTATTTTGTAAAATTCCAGAAAAAAATTGACAGACGCAAACGTTTGCGGTAGAGTAAATGAACAGAAAGTAAATGTCACTGCCTACTCACTCTTCATTCACAACACCAAAAAGAAGAAGATCGTATACAAATTCTTCTTGCGTACGTTGACGCCGCCTCCACCGCAACCATCACAGACCCTAACTTTCCCTGTCGTCACCTACGGCGCGCGAGCGCCATCAATTTCATTGCTTCGTTCTCTCGAAAGGCGGGAATACCATGAAAAGAACGGCTGTCCTCACCCTGCTGTCATGCCTCATCCTGTCCCTCGCCGCCCTCGCGGGCGACAAGGCGCCGGGCGTGGTCCTGATCGTCAACGGCAACATCGGCGACAAATCCTTCAACGATCTCGCCCACGCCGGCCTGAAACGCGCCGAGGCCGAGCTGGGCATCCGCATCAAGCTGGTGGAAAACAGTTACGACACCACGAAATACGAACCCTCGATGATCGAGTTCGCCGAGGACCCGGACTACGACATCCTGGTCCTGAACAGCTACGACGTCAAGGAAATCGTGGAGACGGTGGCCCCGCAGTTCCCGGACAAGAAGTTCATCCTCTACGATTCCAACCTCAACTTCGACAACGGCGATCTGGAGAACGCCTTCTCCATGACCTTCAAGCAGAACGAAGGCTCCTTCATCGCCGGCGCGATGGCGGCGAAATTGACCTCCTCCGGCGCTCCCCGCACCAACCCGGAAAAGCTCATCGGCTTCATCGCCGGCGGCGAAAACGCCATCATCAACGACTTCCTCATCGGCTATATCGAAGGCTGCGAATACGCCGACCCGGCGGCCAGGATGTTCATCTCCTACATCGGCGACTTCAAGAACAGCGCCAAGGGCAAGGAAATGGCCCTGGCCCAGTACATGCAGAAGACCGACATCATCTTCCAGGTCGCCGCCGGCGCGGGCATGGGCGTGCTCGAAGCCGCCAAGGACCGCGAGCAGTTCGCCATCGGCGTCGACAGCGACCAGTACGCCATCTTCGCCGACTCCGGGAACAAAGCCCAGGCCGACGCGGTCGTGACCTCGATGGTGAAGAAGATCGACGACACCGTCTTCAACTGCATCGCCAAAACCATCGACGGCTCCCTGCAATACGGCCGCCACGAGGAATGGGGCCTGAAGGACGGTGCCGTCGGGCTGGTCAAGAACGAGTACTACCGGAGCGCCGTGCCCGCCGACATCCGGGCGTTCGTGGACGAGACGGAAAAGAAGATCGTCTCCGGCGCCCTCGTCGTCGGCACCAACATCGGCCAGCCCACCGAGTTCATCAACGAAGCCCGCAACCGCATCAAGCCCTAGCGATACAGGTGTATAGTAGAGCGGACAACCCACCACACGTCATCCCGGCGGGGAAGCCCATGCAGCGCCCCGAGCGATGTAAAGCCGGGACCAAGTTGCGAAGCCTATGCCGCAACGCTAAACCGCGTTCGGGACGCCGCATAGGCTTCCCCGCCGGGATGACGTGTGTCGCGTCGCTCCATCGGCAACCCGGGAGAACACCCGACAATGTCCAATCCCATCCTGCTCCTCGACAACATCACCAAGGTCTATGCCAACGGCTTCGTCGCCAACAAGGACGTCACCCTCTCCGTCAATGAAGGCGAATGCCACGCCCTCCTGGGCGAAAACGGCGCCGGGAAATCCACCCTCATGAAGGTGCTCTTCGGCATCGAGACGCCGGAGGCCGGCCGCGTCGTCCTGCGCGGCAGCGAGGCGGCGATAGACAGCCCCCTCACCGCCATCCGCCTGGGCATCGGCATGGTGCACCAGCACTTCATGCTGGTCCCGTCCCTGACCGTGGCGGAAAACATGATCCTCGGCATGGAGCCGAAGAAACACGGCTTTCTCGACATGGCCCAGGCGGTGCGGATGACCCGGGAAGTGTCGGAGAAATACCAGTTGGCGGTGGACCCGCTGGCCCGGGTGGAGGATCTCTCGGTCGGGGTGAAGCAGAAGATTGAAATCCTGAAGGCGCTCCTCCGCGGCGCCAAAATCCTCATCCTGGACGAACCAACCGCCGTCCTCACCCCGCAGGAGACGCAGGAGCTCTTCGTCCAGCTCCGCCGGCTCTGCGGCATGGGCCACACCATCATCTTCATCTCCCACAAGCTGCAAGAGGTCATGAGCATCTGCGACCGCTTCACCATCCTCCGCCTCGGCCGGTCGGTGGGCAAGGGCAACATCGCCGACGTCACCCAGTCGGATCTGTCCCGGCTGATGGTGGGCCGCGACATCCAGATGACCATCGACAAAGCCCCGGCCAAGCCGGGCAAGCCGGTGCTGCGCGTCCGCGATCTCTCGTGGCGGAACCGCACGGGGAAGACGCTCCTGAACCGCGTGTCCCTGAGCGTCCGCGAAGGCGAGATCCTGGGCGTCGCCGGCGTCGAGGGCAACGGCCAGACCGAACTCTCCAACCTCGTCACCGGCCTGATCCCGCCCGACAGCGGCTCCATCCGGATGGCCGACCGGGAGATGCTCGGGCTCTCGGTGCGGCGGATACGCGATCTCAAGGTGTCGCACATTTCCGAGGATCGCATGACCTACGGCGCCGTCTCCGACGCCTCGATCATGGAAAACATCATCTCCGACCGCTTCCAGGCGCCCGAGTCGAACCGTTTCCTCCTCCTCGACAGCCAACGCCTGGGCGCGATGTGCGACACGCTGATCAAGGACTACCTCATCAAATGCGACGACCGCGACCAGGCGGTGGGGATGCTCTCCGGCGGCAACATCCAGAAGGTGGTGGCGGCGCGGGAATTCTCGTCCCAGCCCCGCCTCGTCGTCGCCAACCAGCCCACGCGCGGCATCGACGTCGGCGCGAGCGAATTCATCCGCAAGAAGCTGGTGGAGCTCCGCGACGGCGGCGCGGCCGTGCTCCTCTTCTCCGCCGATCTGAACGAAGTTCTCGAAGTCAGCGACAGCATCATCGTCATGGCCAACGGCGAGATCGTCGCCTACATGCCCGACGCCAAAAGCGTCACCGAGGAGGCGTTGGGCGAATACATGCTGGGAATCAGGAAAATGCGTCCGGAAGAAGTGAAAGTGGCGGCATATGACTGAAGAAAAGAAAAGCGCGGCGTCGCGGATCGAGCAGCAGTTCATGATCCTGCGGCCGCTCATCGCGGTGGCTATCGCGGTGGCCATCGCCTTCATCACCATCCTCATCGCCAGCGACACGCCGTGGACGGCGCTCCGGATGTTCATCATCGGCCCCCTGACCAGCCTGCGCCGCTTCGGGAACGCCGTGGAAGTGATGATCCCGCTGATGTTCACCGGCTGCGCCATCTGCGTGCTGTACTCGACCAGCGTGTTCAACATGGCGGCCGAGGGCGCGTTCTTCCTGGGCGGCATCGGCGCGTCGTACATCGCCATTTCCTGGACGCTGCCGGCCGGCCTCCATCCCGCCGTCGCCATCCTGTTCGCGGGGGCGGTGGGGGCGGCGGTGTGCTTCATCCCTGCCATCCTCCACGTCCGCTGGAAGGCGGAGGCGGTGGTGTCCAGCCTGATGCTGAACTACGTCTGCCTCTATTTCGGCCTCTATCTCCTGAACTACCAACTCCGCGATCCGCAGGCCGGCTTCATGGCCTCGATGCGCTTCCAGCGCTCGGCGCTCCTGCCCAAGCTCGTCACCGGCGCCAACGCCCACGCCGGCCTCTTCATCGCCATCGTCGTCGTCATCCTCACCTACGTCTACCTGTACCGGACGCGCTGGGGCTACGCCGTGCGCATCATCGGGAAGAACACGTCCTTCGCCCAGTATTCCGGGATTTCGGTGGGGCTGACCATCATCTCGTCGCAGCTTATCGGCGGCTTCCTCGCCGGCGTCGGCGGCGGGGTGCAGCTTATGGGCATGTACAACCGCTTCCAGTACCAGCAGTTGCCGCAGTTCGGCTTCGACGGCATCCTCATCGCCATCCTCGCCAAGTTCAACCCGAAGTGGGTGCCCCTGACCGGCTTTTTCCTCGCCTACATCCGCACCGGCGCCGAAATCATGTCGCGGACGACCGACGTCCCGGTGGAGATCATCCAGGTGGTGCAGGCGGTGATCATCCTGCTTCTGGCGGCGCAGTTGTTCCTGCAGAAATGGAAACACCGGAGAATCGTGGCCGAATCGCGGAAAGAATTGGCACTGGCGGAGGAAGCGCATGGATAACCTGTTGGGAACCATTCTTTCAAATGATTTCGCCTTTTCCATCCTCCGCGTCACCACCCCGCTGCTCTTCGCCGCCCTGGCGGCGCTCATCACCAGCCGCGCCGGGGTGCTGAACATCGCGACCGAAGGCATCATGCTGATGGCGGCGTTCTGCGGGGTGGTGGCGAGCGCCTACAGCCAGAGCGCGTTCGTGGGCGTGCTGGGAGGGCTGGCGTCCGGCTGCCTGATAGCGGCGCTCATGGCCTGGTTCGCGCTGAAGCTTAAAGCCGACATCATCCTGACCGGCCTCGCCATCAACATGTTCGCGTCGGGCGCGACGGTCTTCCTCATGTTCCTGGTCTGCGGCGACAAGGCCACGACCATGTCCATGCCCAGCCTCGCCGTCCCCACCTGGGACATCCCCCTGATCCGGGACCTCCCGGCGCTAGGGGGAATAGTGAGCGGGCACAACATCCTCACCTATGTGGCGTTCCTCTGCGTCATCCTGACCTGGGCGCTGCTGTTCCGGACGTCCCTGGGGCTCCGCATCCGGGCGGTGGGGGAGAACAAGGGCGCGGCGCAGTCGGTGGGCATCCATGTCCTGCGCACGCAGTTCATCGCCATCCTGCTGAGCGGAGTGCTGGCGGCGCTGGGGGGGGTGTACATGTCGATGGGGTATATGTCGTTCTTCTCCCGCGACATGATAGCCGGCCGCGGCTTCATCGGCCTCGCGGCCCAGAGCCTGGGCGGCGCGAACCCCCTGGGCACGCTCATCGCCTCGCTCGTCTTCGGCATCGCCGACGCGCTGTCGAACATCCTGCAAACCCTCCGCGTCCCGGCCGAGTTCGTCCAGCTCATCCCCTACGCCACCACCATCGTCGGCCTCGTGCTCTACGCGATGGTGCAGGAGAAGCGCCGCAAACAGCGTCTGGCCGCCACCCGCGAGGAAAAAGCCTGAGCAAACCATCCCCCGTGATAGGAGACAACACCAATGGCGAAACAAAAAATCATCCTTGACGTCGATACCGGTTCCGACGACGCGATGGCCATCATGGCGGCGGTTTTGTCGCCCGATATCGAGCTTCTCGGACTCACGACCGTGAACGGCAACAAGCCGGTGGAGAACACGACGGAAAACACCCTGCGCGTCGTGGATCTGCTGGGCGTCAAGGTCCCGGTCTACAAAGGCGCGACCCGCCCCATCGTGGCCGATCTGGTCCCGGAGCGGCAGGCCGGCAAAATGGCGCAGGACGAGGCGGTGGTGGACGGCAAAAAAATCACCTACCACCACCCGCACCTGGACGAACTCCCCCCCTCCACCTCCAAGCCGCAGGAAAAAGGCGCGGTGCAGTACCTCATCGACACGCTCATGCAGTCGGACGGCGACATCATCGTGGTGGCCGTCGCGCCGCTCACCAACCTGGGCCTGGCCATCCGCGTCGAGCCGCGCATCTGCCGGAAGATCAAACGCTTCGTCATCATGGGCGGCGGCCGGAACCAAACCAACGTCACCTGCGCCGCCGAATTCAACACCTGGAAAGACCCGGAAGCGGCGCAAATCGTCTTCACCTCCGGCGTCCCCATCCTCCTCGTTCCGCTGGACGCCACCCACCGCGCCTATATGGGCCAGGAGGAGAGCGATCATTTCCGCGCGATGGGCAGCCCGGCCGGCAAGGCTATGGCCGATCTCCTCGACGTCCGCATCGCGGCCTACGACGCCCTCCAGCCCGTCGACTGCGCCCCTCCCGGCACCACCCCGCCGCACGACGCCCTGGCCGTCTGCTCGGTCATCGATGAATCGGTGCTCCGCGACGTCCGCCACATGCGGGTGGATGTCTGCCTCGGCGGCGTCGCCGACGGCATGACCGTCTGCGACCCCCGGGTCAAGGAATTCCTCCCCCGCAACGTCCACATCGCCCTGGACGCCGACCGCGACAAGTTCGTAAAAATGATGTACGCCATCATCGGGAACGACAAGCCCAGGTGAGCGGAGCAGGAGAACCGCAAAACCGCTGAACCGCTTTACATCCTCACCACAGAACTGCAACCACGAGAAC
>QMCE01001723.1_pt1 | contig 12046 bp, 5 predicted proteins | sample 1821851 | NCBI WGS metagenome assembly QMCE01 (sample SAMN09453174, study PRJNA476694) | Termite gut metagenome, whole genome shotgun sequencing project. | isolation source: worker | host: Odontotermes sp. | place: South Africa:Pretoria | collected 2016-01-28
TTCACCTCGCTTGCAAAGCGGGCGAAAAACATTACCGTTGCGTTCCATGCGTCGAAAGTCAAAGGACCGGTCTTTCTCGTCGTCGACAGCACAGGCTTGAAAGTCCACGGCGAAGGCGAGTGGAGTGTTTCTCGCGTCGGCAAACCGACCGCCGCTTAACCTGCGAAAATATGGTTACAGCAAGCGTCGAACGTGGCGTAAACTTCACTTGGCAATGAACGAGGCGACGCAAGAAATCGAGGCGGAGGTCTTGACGGACAACGCCACGGACGACGCGGCGGTGGTCGACGAACTGCTGGATCAGGCACCGAATAAAACAAAAACATTTGGCGGAAAAGGCATCATCAAACGCTGGATCATGGAAGCACTGTGCGAATATCCGCACAAAATCTATGTCGAGCCGTTTGGCGGCGGGGCGTCGAGCGATGGTCTGAAATATCGAAACGGATTGTTTTCGTCCTTTCGTCGTCTTCCTGGTCGGCTCCACGGGTTTCGTTTTGTCTTCAGCAACAAACGTATACCACGGGAGCCGATTTTGTGTAAATATCCGTTTTTTAGTCGATTACAGTTTGATACTTTCTTGGAAAGTACAGGTGACAATACCTCCGGAATTGCCCGGCTTACGTAATTCCAAAGTCACACCCATTATTATGAGAGCTGAAACTCCGACTGATTCCATTATTCCCGGCATAGTGAGTCGGTGTGGCATTGTGAAGGATTCTCAGAACAAATTCGGGAGTTGGTTCCATGATATTGAGCCCTTTCCAAGGCACGGTAAATCTTCCTTGAAGAGACTGTACCTCACCTCAATGCGTTACCCATGTCCTGAAACTGTACCGAAACATGCAGGGCGCGCAAAACAAAGCGGCATTCATCGAATGCCGCTCGTATCGGACTCCAACTCGCTTAGTCGCGCAACTTGAATCGGGCCACGAGTCCTTGCAGGTTCGTCGCCATTCCGCTCATTTCGTTCGCGGCGCTGGCGGATTCCTCGGCGGCGGCGGTGTTCTGTTGCGTCACCGCATCAATCTGCTGCAAGCCCACCGTCACTTGGCCGACACCCTGAGCCTGCTCGTTACTGGCCACGGCAATACCGGCAATGAGGTCGGTCGTTTCCTTGATCTGCTCGACGATGGTGTTCAGCACTTCAGCGGTGTGGCTGGCCACTTCGCCGCCCTTGTTGATTTCATTGCCGCTCTTGGCAATCAACTCCGACGTTTCCTGAGCCGCTTTCGCACTGCGGGCCGCCAGATTTCGCACTTCCTCGGCAACCACCGCGAAACCCTTGCCGTGCTGACCCGCCCGGGCCGCTTCCACAGCCGCATTTAAGGCAAGCAAGTTCGTCTGGAAGGCGATGTCGTCGATGACCTTGATAACACGCTGGATTTCGTTCGAGTTCGTGGTAATCCGATCCATTGCACCGGTCATTTCCTGCATGGCCGTCTGTCCTTCGCTGGCCGCTTGGGTTGCCTTCTGGGCCAAGTCGCGGGCATGGGTGGCATTTTCGGCGTTCTGCTTGGTCTGACTGCTGATTTCGCTCATGGAAGCCGTGATCTGTTCCAAGCTCGCGGCGGATTCCTGAGCACCACTGGACAGCGTGACAGAGGCCGAGGAAACTTCACCCGCTCCGGTGGCCACTTGCTTGACGCTTTCATTGATTTCGCGGAGCGCGTGGTTCACTTGGTTGAGCATGGACGACAAGTCTTGATTCATCGCGTCCATATCGCCGCGAACCTGAACATCGGTCCGCCAGTTGCCCTCGGAAAGCTCTTTCGCCATCACCGCCACTTTTCTAAATTCGCTGATGACGCTCGTGGTACTCTTGGCCAAGTCGCCCACTTCATCGTACCGGTTCTGGAACTCAGGCGGCACTTCAAAGGACAGGTCGCCCGTCTCGGCAACGTGCTTGATGCCATCGGCGGCGGCACGAATTCCGATACTGATGTTCCGGCTCAGAACGAGGGCCAAGGTCAGGCCGATAATGGTGGCGACAATGGCCGAAACAATGAGCAAGGTGTTCATCAAAGCGTCGGTCGCCGCCGACGCCTCTTCGATAGCGGCGAAACGCGTACGGAGATTCGCCATCAGATCCGTCAGGTAGGTCGTCATCGTGGTGCTCAGCTCGCCCTGTTTCAAGCTACACTGCTCCTGCGCTGTCAACAGGTCGATGTTTTCGTTGAGATAGGTGCTCCACGTAGCCACCGCTTTGATGGCATTTGCCAGTGCTTCCTTTCGCCGGGGGCCCTCGACCACATCGTGCAGGGCTTTGAGGTTCTCAGCCAACGCATCCACCTCAGCATGAGTGAGTTTTCCGATGTCCTGTTGTTTTTCGAACTTTGGTTCGGCCATCATGTTAAAGAAGCGGCGACGTATCGTCTGAATGTCGGCGACGTATTTTTCAATCTGAATCATACGATTGGCGATCACGCTGTCGACTTTTTCCGTCCCGTCTACGGTTGCCTTGGATGCATCCAGATAGCCCCGGTAAAGCTCAAGACAGCGTTCCATCGCCGTGATGACCTCTTCGGCCGTGCTCACCATGTTCTCCTGAGCTTTGGCGCGAGCGGTTTCGAGCGTATACCACTGGTCGTCTTCCTTGGCAAAAGCCTCATAAGCCTTGACCAGCTCTGGGTAAATCTTGGCGTTTTCGTCTTTAAATTTACCGTCCATCCGCCCTTCGACTTCCTTGATTTCATCGTCAACACCCTTCCGGTCCGTTTGCTTTGCGGGATCGCGGTCGAGTGTCCCGTTGGCGGAATGGAGTTGCGCCGTGTTGAGCAGGCGGCGGTAAAGCAGAGCATCAGCGAGCAAATCTTGGACTTCCATCATGTCGTTCGTCGACCGTTGGCTTTCGTATAGGGCATACCAGCCGATTCCTGCCGTGAGAATGAGCAGCGCGATGACGAGCATAAAGCCCACCGTCAGTTTGGTTCCGATCCTAAAATTGTTGAGCATGGATTTGGTCTCCTTAAAGGGGGGTTGGTGAAGTGTTCAAGGGGGTTAAGTAACTGTTTCTAACGACTCCCCTCTTCCTATGTTTGCCAGTTACAGGGGGCAGTGATAACGGCGAAACCGCATACTAAAATCGCCAAACTGGGCGATTTTTCCGAGCAACTGAAAGAGTATAGCCCCTATAACCTGCGCGGTCAAGAAAACATAGAAAAAAACACCAAAAAAATGACTGATCGAAAGAGAGGAGGGATCAGATAACGCGAGCAGTTCTAGAAAGAATTCGCATAATTTTCTTTTTGCACAAATCGTTCCAACGCCTCAAAAAAATTCGGGAACGTTTTCTGCACGCACTCCGGGTTTTCGATGTGAACGCCCGGCACGCGAAGACCGGCCAAGGCAAAACTCATGGCCATGCGGTGGTCGTCGTAAGTTTTGACCGTGGCCGGCACGATTTCCGGTGGCGGCGTGATTCGCAAACCGTCGCGGCGTTCGTCCACCACAGCCCCAAAGCGGCGTAGTTCGGTGGCCAAGTCCGCAATTCGGTCGGTTTCTTTGTGTCGGACGTGTTCGATGTTCAAAATTTCCGTCGGTCCGTCGGCAAACAGCGCGACGACGGCCAGCGTCTGAGCCGTGTCACTGCACGAATTCATGTCCACCGTCACGCCTCGAAGCGGAGTTTCTGGGGATTTCGCCACCATGATCGAATTTTCTTCCCACTGAACGGAGCAGCCCATCTTGTCGAGAATGTCCACAAACGCCACGTCACCCTGCAAACTCCAGCGTGACAGGCCCGGCACGGTGACGGAGCCGCCGCAAATTGCCGCCGCCGCGAAAAAATACGAGGCCGCCGAGGCATCCGGCTCGATGGCGTAATATCCCGGCGAGGCATATTGGCCATTTTGGGAAAAATGAAAGCGATTCCAATCGTCGGTCACTTCCGGTTGCACGCCGAAAACTTTCATCATTTCCAGCGTCATCGCGACATAAGGTTTGGAAACGAGCGTGTCTGTCACGGCAATCGTGACCTCGCCGTCGCGGGCGGCCAGCGGAGCCGCCATGAGCAGAGCACTCAAGAATTGGCTCGACACACTGCCGGAAACCGTGGCCATTTTAGCGGGACAACAGCTATCAGCACCGATGGAGCTGGAAATGAGCACCGGCGGACATGAGTCATTGTTCTCACTTTGCACGTTGGCCCCCAGTGCGTTCAGAGCGCGGAGCAGGTCGCCGATGGGTCTCTGGTGCATTCGAGGCTTGCCGTGAATGCGGTATGTACCACTGGAAAAAGCGAGGGCCGCCGTCAGAAACCGGGCCGTCGTGCCGCTGTTACCGACATAAATGTCGCCCGATTTGTTGGGAAACACGCCGCGATCACCGGTCAGCACCATGCGTTTTTTTCCCGTGTCGTGTTGAACGGGCAAACCCAACTGGCCCAGTGCATTGAGCATGAGGCGTGTATCTTCGCAGTCGAGGGCCGCGTCCAAAACGGTTTCGCCGCGGGACAGGGCGGCCAAAATCAGGGCGCGGTTAGTGATGCTTTTTGACCCCGGAGGCGTGGCCGTGGCAAAAATCGGGCCGGCGGGCTGAATGGAACGTGGTTTTTGCATGTCAAACTCCGCATGAAGAGGCAGTTAGAGGAAAAATGTAGTGTATACGGCAGCTTGAAAAAAGCAATTCTCTCCAAGTTTGTAAAAATGGGCCGACTTTTCTGAATTTTCTAATTATGCGGATAAGTCCGTGCCGATGAAGACCGCAACGGACAGGAAGATTTTCCGGTTTTGCCGCAATTTTCCATACGAAACATACGAGTAATCATCATGGCAAAAGCATTCCCCCCCCGACGGCGATCTTTCGCGGGCAAGTTTCAACTCCTGTGGATATTGGCACTTGCGTTTGTGATGGCAGTGGGTTGTTCGCATCAAAAGACGAATCGTGGTCACCTTTTTCGCGGCGACTGGGCGTTTGAGTACAATCGCACGCCTTGGATCGGTTGCCCGCCCGATTCCGGCTGCGACGATCAGCGCACTTGCGGCATCGACGGCTGCGAAGAATGCGGCCAAGGCGGCGGTTTTCTCGGCTGCTTGCGTAAAAAATCAGGCACGCACGGTGCTTCCCATGAACACGGCGAGAAAACAGGCAAGAAAACAAAGGGATTTCGACGGCATTGCGGCCTGCGACCCGACTGTAGCGCCGAACGCCCCTGTTGTCGGACACTGGGCTGCGGTATGTGGATTGATCCATCGGACCCCACGGCCTTCGCAACCCTCGGAGGGGGCGCGAAAGCCTGCGGAATGACGCCGTTTTGCAGTCCCATGAAACCGTGCGGGCTGACACCAAACTGTGGCCGGGTGGTCAACCAGTCGCTGATGAGCCCAAACATGCTCATGCTGGGCAATAGTGCTGTGGGCAATACGGGATTGGGCAATAATGTTCCGGTAATGATGCCGCCCAGTCCCACTCAGCAGAATCCGGGCGTTCCCATGCCCACGCCGGTTTTGCCGCCGCAATCTCCCAAAAAGCCGTCCACCACTGTGGCCGGTCCGACGGGCATGTTGATTTCGCGCGGCATTGTTCCCGGCGTCTCGGCGGTCACCACGGGCGGTTTGGTCGCTGCGGCGGGCGTGGCGACACCGATGGGAATGATGACGGCTGCCGGAGTGCAACTTCCGACGGGCCAGATGGATAACAATTCCGTGCTCCGGGTGTGCATGGCGCACCCCAATTGCACGCCGGCCCGGCCCTGCGGCATGTCGCCCGGCTGTGGAGGGCGGGTTCCGCTCACGATGGTGGCCAACAACGCCGCCCCGACGGCCATGATGCTTGTCTCCGCCATGCAAACGCCGGGTACGCCGAATCCGATTATGCAGGCTTATGGGCCGCGTGTGGGAAACGGCATGTTGGTCAATCCCGCGACGGGCCTGCCTGTGAACGGCATTTCGATGGCGGGTTACACGCAAATGGGTTATCCGCCGATTGGATACGCTCCGACGGGTTACGCACCGGGCTATCCACGGTATGCCGGCATGTCCGAAGAGGAAGCGGAAGAACCGGCTGAAGAAGAAGCGGTGGAACCGGAGATGAAATCCGCGATGCCCGTGCCGAAATTTCATCCGATTCCGTCCAAACCCGCCTTTCAGCGGAGCAAAGGCTTGCCCGTGCCCAAACGCACCACTCCCGGCGAGACCGCGCAGCGCGTCTTTTCCGACGACGGGGCTGCTGAGTTGGCCTTGGATGACGCCGTGGAGCAGGCTTATCTTGAAGGCATGTCCGCCGCGATGGATGAGGTGGAGCAGGAAATAGCGGCCAGAGAACAGGAACTGGCCAAATCGCAGTTGCAGGAGAAAATCCTGAATCAGGCTAAAAAACTTCAAACGCACCTCGAATCGCAGAAAGAACGGGAACTGCAAGTGTTGGCGGTGCAGGAGCGGCAACAGGAGCCGATGGAAGCGGAGGACGAGATCGAGGCAGAAATCAAGGCAGGGATCAAGGACATGCGAACACAGTTGGCGTTGGCCCAAAAGCCGAAGAAATCGGCCCCGCTACGTGAACCGGCTCTGCGCGAACCGGCCCGAATTCCTGCGGACTACGTTCAATACGAACAGGAGGTGGCCCCGGTAAATTACCAAGTGAATTACCAAGAGACCTCGAACTCCAGACCGGCCCAGCGCGGAGCCATTCCAAACACCGCCCAGCGTTCCAACATGGCACAGCACAACCGAGTGCAGCAACAAATGATGCAGCAAGCCCTCATGCAGCAGCAACTGCCATCGCCGATGTACCCGACCACGCCTCAGTTTACTCAAAAGGCATCAATGGGGGGCATGAATTTGCTGAACTCGGCCAAATCCCTGGGCAGCAACGTGACTTCGACGCTGGGTGACGTGGTGGCTCCGTTGTCCGGTCTGCTCGGTTCAAACCGCCCACAAAATCTGGGAAACCATCCGACGCAGTACCGGCAAATGCCCGCCCCGCCGTATCAGGTCGCACGGCAGAGGGGACAGCAGCCTGTTTCCGCTCTCGGACGGCGAGTTTCGACCGAAGAATGGGTAACAGACGAGGAATGGGACGACGAACAGATCGCTCCCGCCATGCCGACAAGACCGCCGACCGTGCGAAAAAAGCCCCGGGGCATTCCTTCGGAGGGCGAAGAGGAAATGGGCATTCGGCAAGTGGCCTTTGAGGAGGCGGAATAGAATTTTTGCTCTGGAGCGGTTGAGCGGAAATTGGCATAATTCGACAAGTTTTTCCCAAAGAACAGTTTGCCCTTTTTATAGTGTGACCTCCCTCCGTCTTTTCCTCGGCATCCTATTCACCCTTATGCTCGCGGCCTTCTGCCGACCGGCCTGCGCCGAGGGAGCGTCGGAATCCGTTCCACCGCAACTGGATGTGCGTTTTCAGAACGGCGTCGAAATTTTCGCCCCGCAAACCCCGATCAATCTGGAATTGCACACGCAGACGGCCACCGCCGGTCTGACACTCGGAGAAAACCTCGGCCTGCATGTCACTGTCATTCCCGTGTCCGACGGGGAGCAAACGCAGCAGCCGCAGACGGAGATGAATCTGCAAATTCCTGTCCAAGGCGGCGATCATCAGCCGATTCCGCTGGCGTTGCTGGCTCCTGCGCAGGAAGGCGTGTACGAACTTACCGTCACCCTCACGATTCCCGAAACGGCCTCGGCCCGGCCCGGCCCTACGCTGTGGCGACTTCCCGGCTCTTCGCCGCGAAAATCGGAACCCTTGGCCGCGAAAACGGTGCAATTCGTCGTGTTCGATTCCGCCGCACCGTCGCAACCCGTGGGCGATTGGCTCGCGTTGAAAAAAGAAGTGCCGCAAGCAACCCCAACCGAGTGGGCGAACAAACACTGGCCACAACAGTTGCCCACGCTTCCGACGATTCCCAGTTTATCCAAGATCGGCAGTTTGTCGTCGCCGTTCAAGTCTGGCAAATTAGGAGAAATTTCTCGACTGGGTGGCTTTCGGGCAAGACCCCAAGCGGATTTCGTGGACACCGTTGCCGCCGAATCCGCCGCGCCCATATCACCTGAGCCGCTGATTCCCCCTGGACTGCTTGAGGAATTGCAAGAGCAGTGGGAATTGGCGCAAACCACTAAGGCCACGCCGATTTTTGGGTCAAAAAATCTTCAGCAAGAGCCATTCAAAAAGGAAGGTTTTGTGTTTGGTATATCCAAACTGACGCCGCCGAAGGATGAAGCGCCGGCCTCACCGGAACCGGAATACTTAAAACTGCCGCCCTCGGAATCGCCGACATCACCACAAACATGGCAAGCGTTTCCTCTTTCCGTTCAGAATGTTGGCCAGCCGCATGTGGTCGAGTTCGATTATCCGCAAGACCAGCCGCAGGAACTCGGCGTGGCCGTCGTGGACATGGTCGAAATGCGCCTGGCGTTTGAATTAGCGCAGCATTCTGCAGGAATGCCGCCAGCCGTTTCCAGCGGCATTGCCAAACCAATACGCACAGATCGTTTGCCCCCCCTGGAAACGTCAGGCAGACAAGCCCTGAATCCCGCAGGGTTGAAGGGCGGCGATTCGGGACTGTATTTCCAACATACAGCAAACGCATACAATACACCCGTACCGACTCCAGCCGTCACGGCTGGTTCAGGGTTGCGTGTTCCCGACAAACAGTTTTTTGAAACAAAAAAACAGGGGCAGGGCACGCACCGGATTCTGTTCTGGCCGCGAACGAAAAATCCCGTGTTGATGTTCGTGAATCGCAGTGCGAAACACGAGGCCCGGTTCGGCAAAGCCCGGATTTTCCTCCTTGAAACGGAAACCAAGCGGCTGCCCAAACCGTTTGATGACGTGGTGGAACACCGCATTGGCCAACGCAGCGTCGTGGCGACTGTCCGAGACAGTAATTTTTTGAAACATATTGCGCCCTCTGGCGGATTCGGCGACAAGCCCGTTTTTCTGGCGGATTGGTATGAAGCCTTTACCGGTGTGGAACGCTTTGTCGATCTCCTGCATCAACAAGGCTACGAAGGCGTCATGCTGACGACGGTTTCAAAAAAGGCCGTGTTGTATCCGTCGGAGCATTTTGTGGTGTCGCCGAAATCGCCGGGGCAGCCCGCCGACGGTGCAACCAAGGATGTTCTCGAAATTTTGTTGCGACAATGCGACCGCGAACAAATTGCCTTCACGCCAGCGATTGATTTTAATTTGCCGTTGAAAATATTGGAAGACAAAACAGTAACAGATATTTCTTTGGCGGAAACAATCCACGCCGATGCGTCGGGCGACAATATTCGTTACAACATCCTTCATCCCTTGGTGCAAGAGGCGATGGTCGAAGCCGTGCGTGAACTGGTACAGCGTTGCGCGGCACACGTCAGCTTTCAAGGCGTCGGCGTTTGCTTGTCGCCGGAGGGTTACGCCCAGCTTCCGCCGCTGGTGCGGAGCGTGGATGATGGGACTTTTCAAGCGTTTCAACAAGACTTGCCGTCCGACTCTGGTGTGCAGATTCCAGCGGAATTAAATGTCGTTTCGAATATTGAACCGCAACAAAAAGAATATCTCAAGGCGGCCCGGGCACGATTCTTGCAAAGCGATTCCAAAACATGGGATGCGTGGGTGACATGGCGTACAAAAAACATGCGTGACTTCTATGGTCGGCTTGCGGAAACGGTCTCAGCCGCCAAACCCGGTGCGAAACTGTATCTGGCCGGGGCAACCATGCTCGACCATCCCGACCTTCAGCAATACTGTACGCCTTCGCTGCTCGGCCAGCCGTCGCTGTTTCACATTCTCCGCATGACAGGTTTCGATCTGTCGTTGTTACGAGAAATTCCGATGTTGTCGTTTCTCAAGCCGTCACGAATCGGTCGTGAGAGCATTCAAGACCGCTACGAGCCATTTGACTCGCCGGAATGGATCGGCCATTTTGTTCGCAACGGAAATGTGCCGGGCGTGGAAGTTTTCCAAGACGCCGCCACGGACGATGATGTTACGGCAATGGCCAGTTCGACGGAAACGCAACGGCGACGACGTTTCACACGGCAACTCGCGCAGGCGGACGTGTTGCATTTTTTCGACGGCGGTGAGAGCGTTTCCCAGCGTTTGGACGAAAGTCTTCTCGATTTTATCGCGGCGTTTCGACGCTTGCCGCCGATTCCGTTTCAAAATTATACGCCCATGCAAGCCGGGTACACGACGGACACGGAAACATCCCTGCAGCCGCTCACGGTGCGTTACGCTCGCCACGCCGGGAAATTGTATGTTTATTTGGTCAATGCCGCGCCGTTCGGTATGGAAGCGACCTTGCGGTTTTCGCACGCGGCTTGCGCTCCGAAAGAACTGAGCGGACGCAAAATGATTTCCTCGTTGACGTTACAAAATCAAACCGCCAAAGGTTTTTGGCGTGTCTCGCTCGACGGTTACGATTTTCTGGCCTTGGAGTTGGACGATCCCGCCGTGATGCTGCAAGGCGTGGCGGTGCATCTTCCAAGGGAAATCGTTGGTCCCGACGGATATTTGAAACAGCAAGTCGATTTGCTCGGCCAACGAATTCGCGCCGCCCAGCAGGGAATCGTTTGGGACAAACTGGCCAACGCGGATTTTGAAGCACCCGTAACGAAAATAAATACCATCGCGGACTGGCAGGTTTCCGATCCTTCGGTTGTTGAAGCAAAAATGGATTCCGCAATCCGTTTTGCAGGCCAAAACAGCTTGAAAATTTCGGCCCGCGAGGAGGCGGCACGCACGCCGGGCGTAATTTGGAGCCGCGCCTTCGACGCTCCCGACACGGGCCGGCTCTTTGTATCTCTGCAAATGGGAATTCCTGATACAGTAACAAATATCCCATTGCATGTCGTCTTGGCCGGTCAAAATGGCTGGTCGCGTTCTTTCGCCGCCGGCCCCCAAGGAACATCGCAAGCGAGTGCCCCGTCTTCCGGTACGGGCGTTCGCTGGCAGCGTTTGATTCTGCCCTTTGATCGACTGCCGAATTCTGGAAACGAAAAATGGAATCTGGGTTTTCAAGTGACAGGCCCTGGCACGGCGTGGATTGATGACGTGACGTTGTATCATGTTTCGTTTACGCCGAACGAAATCAAGACGCTTCAGCGGCTTGCTCTCGCGGCGGGCGCACGCTGCTCGCAAAATCGTGTGTCGGATTTGCTCACGATTCTCGAAGGGCACTGGGCACAATTATTACACGACAATGTTCCTGTCGCGGATTTCGATTCCACGCCCCGGGCGGCGATGGCGGCCGTCCAACAACCGTATGCCGGAAATGCGGCGAACACTATAACGCAGAAAGACCTTGCTCCAAAACCGGCGACAACGGCGATGAAAGCAGCCTCTCCCAGTTTGTTTGATCGCGTCAAGGGATTTTTCGGACGGTAAAGCCCTGTATATTCCTCTTTGTGCCGAACGCCTCCGACCAATCCTGACTCTATCGCTTCCTCAGTGAAGTCGCATGGAACGAGCACGCCGTCAAGGAGGCTCGTATCGATTGGTTGTAACAATTTGACGACACGAAATTCCATCCGCGAGGCATGTCGCCATCAACGACATGCTCCTCGACAAGACCGGCACGTTCCTCAAGCCGAGAAAGATATAGTAACGAACAAGATTCATTGGAATCCCGCACGGATTGTGACGACGTATCGTGGTCATTGGACGGGCACAGAAACCGTATTTCCAGCGACATGATACCGAGACGGAAAGTAGCCGTGTTTTCTTGCGGGGGGACTGGGCGATTGTCAGTTGAGGGGCGGCGTAGAGCAACCCCGATGCATGTACACATGTCCTAAAAATAAGCACGATCTGGTGTACAGCCTTTTGGTACGGGAACCGGATAAAATAAGGGTGAGTGGCGGTTCGGTGCTATTGTCGACGATCGGCGAAAGTTACCGTGCGTGCTGAAGGACTCGATTCGGAATCTGATCGGTTGGATTTATGGGTCAAGTGGGTTGGAGCGATAACGCACCTCGGCGACTCGAAGCGGTGTATCGTCGCCTCGGTCTTGGTCCGATTTCGTGCCAATTTTTTCGTTGCTAGATTATATGTTTCCGCTATAAGGTAAGCACTTACTGCCTCACGCAAACAATAAGCCTTTTACCTATCATCTCGT
>QMCE01001724.1_pt1 | contig 12045 bp, 14 predicted proteins | sample 1821851 | NCBI WGS metagenome assembly QMCE01 (sample SAMN09453174, study PRJNA476694) | Termite gut metagenome, whole genome shotgun sequencing project. | isolation source: worker | host: Odontotermes sp. | place: South Africa:Pretoria | collected 2016-01-28
GGTGAGCGTTGGCGGCTGGCACGGGACTGGATGCTTGCCGCCACCGCCAGCCAGCCGCAATTGGCGATTTGGGCTGACGATGCCGCGACGCGCTTCGCCCTCGACGTTCCGCGCGAGCGGGTCAATGCCGACCTCGATACCTCCCTGCGGGATCTGCTGGGCGAGCATTCGCGTATCCATAACGGCGACATTGCACTCAACCTGCACGATTTCTGGCGCCGTTACCTGCACCATGCCGAAGTCGTCGCCGCCGGCTTTTCCGAGTTGCAAACCGTGCGCCACCGCGTTCTCGAAGCCGAAAAACGCCGCCTCCACCTCGGGCAGTTTCAGGCCAAGCCGCTGTCGTCCTTCGTGCGCAACCGCCTGATCGACGAGCTCTACCTGCCCATTGTCGGTGACAACCTTGCCAAGCAGATCGGCGCCACAGGCGATGCCAGCCGGAGCGACCGCATGGGCATGCTGCTCCTGATCTCCCCGCCGGGTTATGGCAAAACAACCCTGATGGAATACGTCGCCGACCGTCTCGGCATGATCTTCGTGCGCATCAACTGCCCGGCGCTGGGTCACGGCATCACCGCGCTCGACCCGTCGACCGCGCAGAGCAGCGCCGCGCGCCAGGAACTCGAAAAACTCAACCTCGGGCTGCTGATGGGCAACAACGTCATGCTCTACCTCGACGACATCCAGCACACCCACCCCGAGTTCCTGCAAAAGTTCATCGCCCTGGCCGACGGCACCCGCCGCATCGAAGCTACGAGAAACGGAGAGCCGATCACTTGCGACCTGCGCGGCAAGCGTTTTGCCATCGTCATGGCAGGAAACCCCTACACCGAGTCCGGCGAGGTCTTCAAGATTCCGGACATGCTCGCCAACCGCGCCGACATCTACAACCTCGGCGACGTTCTTTCCGGGCGCGAGGCGCTATTCGCACTTTCCTATATCGAAAACAGCCTTACCGCCAATCCCGTGCTGCTGCCGCTGTCTTCACGCGACCCCAAGGACGTGCACCTGCTCGTGCGCATGGCTGAAGGCGAAACCATCGCCAACAGCGAATTCGCACACGGTTACAGCACAGCCGAACTCAACGAGCTCGTTTCCCTCATGCAGCGGCTTTTCCGCGCCCGCGACCTGCTGTTGAAAGTCAATCTCGCCTACATTGAGTCCGCCGCGCAACAAGACGCCTATCGCGTCGAGCCTCCGTTCAGGCTGCAAGGCAGCTACCGCAACATGACCAAGCTCGCCGCCCGCATTACGCCGCTGATGGATGACGGTGAACTCGATACGCTCCTGCGCGATCATTACCGCGGCGAAGCGCAGACGCTCACCACGGGCGCGGAAGAGAACCTGTTGAAGCTCGCCGAACTGCTCGGCAGCCTCAACAAGGAAGAACAAGCGCGCTGGCGGGAAATTCGCGAAGAATTCGTGCGCCGCAAAAAATTGGGCGGCGATGATGCCGACGGCAGCCAGCGCATCGCCAACACCTTGCTCGACATCTCGCGCGCTGTCGACGAACTGAGGACGCAGTCGGAAACCACGCAAATCCTGAAAAAGGGGCTGGCCTCGCTGGTGAAAACCGTGGGCAGCCTGGAACCCCGGATCGATGTCCAGCCCAATATCGCCATCGCCGCGCCGGATACCAAGGCATTTGGCGAGAGCCTGCGGGAGATGGCACAGTTATATAACAACGTCCTGTCGCCGCTGATTTCCACCAATTACCACAAGCTGAGGCTGGATCACAGCATCTGGGAAAATATCAAACGTATGAATGAAACCCTGAAAAAACTGGAAAAATCCCTGCCGGACAACTGATTCCATTTCGTGTTCAAAAAGAAAATCACCCCCGAAATCGTCATTCCCGCGAAAGCGGGAATGACAACGTATTTGTGTCGTTTTGAGAGTGTTCAAGGTGAAACCTTCTTCGGCGCCGACCGCCTGCCGCAAATCGAACGCTGGCTGGAAACGGGCGGTTTTTGAGCGGCGCATGAAACGTCTGCGGTGGATTGTCCGGCTGACCGTACTCTGTCTGGCCGTCTGGGGCATTGGCTTCGAGCCGGGTTGGTTGCAGCAGCGCCAACTGACGCTGAGCGCGCCAGGCTGGCCCGGTCCGCCGCTGGCCATCGCCGTGGCCAGCGACTTGCACGTCGGCTCGCTGCACGCTGGTCTGCCGATGCTGCATCGCGTCGTCGACGAGTTGAATGCCAGTCATCCCGATCTGATTCTGTTGCTCGGCGACTTCATGATCCTGAATCCGCCCGGCGGGGAAACCGTCGAGCCAAGCGCCATCGCCCGCGTACTCGCCCGCCTCAAGGCGCCACTCGGTGTTTATGCGACGCTCGGCAACCACGACTGGGGGTATGACGGCGAGCAGGTGCGACAGGCTTTGCAAAATGTCGGCATCACGGTTCTGGAAAACAGCGCCATAGCGCTGCCGACCGATGCCGGCCCGCTGTGGCTGGCCGGCATCGGCGATGACATGACCAGCCACGCCCGGCCTGATCGGGCTTTCGCCCAGGTTCCCGCAGCCGCGCCGCTGATCGTCATGATGCACGACCCGGCCAACGCCCCGGATCTGCCCGCCCGCGCCCTGGTCGCCTTCGCCGGTCACACGCATGGCGGTCAGGTTCGCCTGCCCTTCATCGGCGCGCTGTTCACGCCCGGTCGCTCGCCGCTCCGGCACGCTTACGGCTGGATTCCCGATGTGCCGGCACCGACCTTCGTCACGACTGGCGTCGGCACCAGCATCTTCCCCATCCGCTTCAACAGCCCGCCGGAAATCGTCATCCTGCGGCTTTCCGGCCAAACTTCATCATGAAACGACTGTGTGTCTTTTGCGGCGCCAATGCCGGCCTGCATCCCCTCTATCGCAATGAGGCCGAGCGTCTCGGCCGGCTGCTCGCCGGGCGCGGTATCGAACTGGTCTATGGCGGCGGCAATATCGGCCTGATGGGCATCATCGCCGATGCCTGCCTGGAAGCCGGCGGCACTGTCATCGGCATCATTCCGCAAGCGCTGATGGGCAAGGAGGTGGCCGGCCGCAATGTCGACCACCGAGCGTTGACCCGCCTGGAAGTGGTCGATTCGATGCATACCCGCAAGGCGCGCATGGCCGAGCTGGCCGACGGTTTCATTGCCCTGCCCGGCGGCTTCGGCACCTTCGAGGAATTCTGCGAGGTGCTGACTTGGGGGCAGCTCGGGTTCCATGCAAAACCGATGGGCCTGCTCAACGTAAACGGCTTCTACGATCCCTTGCTGGCAATGTTCGACCGCGCCGTCTCCGACGGCTTTCTGCGCCCGCAGAACCGGGCAATGGTGCTGGCCGATACCGACCACGAGCGCCTGCTGGCCACGATGGCCGCTTGGCGGCCGGAGCCGGTCGGCAAGTGGCTGCAGGAAGAAAAGCAGCTGTGAGCCGGTCGTTGCAGAATCGAAAGCATCTAGGCAACGCGCCGGCGCGACTAGCCATGTCCCGTGCTCGCCCCAGACGCACAATCCCTTACTTTTGGCGTAGCATGAAAACCACTAGGAGCGGCGATATGCCGCTTTTGTCCGTTTGATTCAACCCCGCATCATGAGATATCTGCATGCCCTACGAGATCATCTGGGAACCCGAAGGCGTCTTGGTGACGTTCTCCGGCCGTGTCACGGCCCGCGATCTCATCAATTCGCCAAGCGCCGCCCGCAGTTGGCTGGACAAGTAGCCGGACTTGCATGTGATGAGCGACGTCATGGGTTTCCGGCTGCGCTAGCGGCCTTGCCCCGGCCGTTGCCCGCCGGATTTTCCCGCGTTACCGCCTTGTTCCAGATTTGATCGCCATGTCCCTGCCCAGCCAAGTCAAGATTGTCGAAGTCGGCCCCCGCGACGGGCTGCAAAATGAAAAACAGATCGTCCCGACGCCGGTCAAGATCGAGTTGATCGAGCGTCTGGCCGAGGCCGGTCTGCGCAGCGTCGAAGCCACCGCCTTCGTCTCGTCCCACTGGGTACCGCAGATGGCCGACAACAGCGCCGTGCTACAGGGCATCCGTCGCCGCGCGGGCACCGCCTATTCGGCACTGACGCCCAACCTGCAGGGCTTCGACATGGCTGTGCAAGCCGGCGCCGACGAAGTGGCGATTTTCGCCGCCGCTTCCGAAAGCTTCTCCCGCAAGAACATCAACTGCTCGATCGCCGAGAGCCTGAAACGTTTCGAGCCGGTGGTATCGGCGGCCAGCGCATTGGAAATCCCGGTGCGCGGCTATGTCTCCTGCGTCGTCGGCTGCCCCTACGAAGGCGCCATCGCCCCGCGCCAAGCCGCCGACGTCGCCCGTGCGCTGTTTGAGATGGGCTGCTACGAGGTGTCGCTCGGCGACACCATCGGCATCGGCTCCCCGGCCAACATCGTGCGGCTGATCGAGGCCTGCGCCCGCGACATCCCGCTCGGCCGGCTGGCCGGCCACTACCACGATACCTATGGCATGGCCATCGCCAACATTTACGCCTCGCTGCAGATCGGGATGACCACCTTCGACGCCTCGGTTGCCGGCCTCGGCGGCTGCCCTTACGCCTGCGGCGCCACTGGCAACGTGGCCAGCGAGGATGTCGTCTACCTGCTGGCCGGCTTGGGCATTGAAAGCGGGGTCGATCTGGCTAAACTGGCGACCATCGGCGACTGGATTTCCAATGTCCTCAACCGCCCGAACGGCGCCAAGGCCGGTCGGGCCCTCCTCGCCCAAAGCCCCGAGTGAGCCTTTTCTCCGCCATCGCCGATTTCTTCAAACCCACCCCGCCACCCGACCCGCAACTGGTCGAGGCGCTGGCCCGGGTGGCCGGCCGGGTCGACCCGGTGCTGCGCGCCGCCAGCCATTTCGATCACCGCCTGGCCGCGCCTTTGGCCCATGCCCTCGGCTATTGCACCGGCCTGGTCGGCGCCTTGCCGGGGCCGATCGCCGTCGACCGCCAGGCTTTCGCCAGCGATCCGTTGGTGCACGCGCTGTTCGCCACCACCGACGACATCAACCAGATGCTCGGACGTAGCCAGGCGGTGCGCGACTTTCTGAATAGCCCGGCCAGTTGGCAGGCCGACCACTTCCATGCCCTGCTCGTCGCCCGCCACCAGGAGAAGCAGCAATTCGGCATGAAGCGCCGCGGCAATCTGATCGAGAACGATATACCGCAACGGGTGCTGTTCTTTTCCGACCAGACGCTGATCGCGCCGCAGTGTGACCTCGGCGATCTGCGCGAACACTTGCGCGGAATGGCGCTGGAAAGCCTGCTGCAAACCTTCCAGGCGCACCTCGATGCCTTGCGCCACGAACGCGACGGCCTGCGTGTCGACGCCTCGGCCAAGCGTACGCGCCTGAGCGTACTGCACGCCACCTCGGGCCGTGAGATCGAGGGTTGTACCCGTTACTTGGCCGAACTCAACGCCCGCTTGCGGCAGATTGCCGAAACCTTGATGCCCGACCCGCTGCTCGACGCACTCGGCGATTTCCTGCTCAAACCAGAGTCCGCGCTGTGCCTCACGCCGTTCAGCATCAGCGTCGACCGCCTGGGCATTGTCCGCGACCCGGCCGACGACGCCAGCGTCCAGACCCTGCATTTCCCGGAATTCCGCTCGCGCGACCAGCGTCTCCACCTGGCCATGCTCGTCCGCATCCGCCGCGACGAAGCCCGCGAGGCGGTCGAGGCCGTACGTGACCAACAACGCCGCTTCATGCTCATCTGAATGATCGCCCCACCAAAATTGTCGCCGACCGGCCGACCCCGCGAACCCGCGGATACCCCGCAGGAAGACCCTTATCTCTGCGTCGGCGTCTGCATGGCCGATCCCGACTCCGGCTACTGCCTCGGCTGTGGCAGGCCGCCGCTGATCGTACCGGCCGTCGTTGCCGAGCCGGCGCCGGTGGCGGATCAACCGGCCTATCGCAACATCGGAGCGGACAGCCCGGAGTAAATTCGGCGCTTACCCGTCGTCAGCCCTTCGGCAGCGCCCGCTGCACCAAGCGCACCCAGTAATTGACGCCGAAATTCAAGAGTTCGTCGTTGAAGTCGTAGTGTGGGTTGTGCAGCGTGCAGCCGCCGGTGCCCGGGCCGTTGCCGAGCCACACGTAGCAGCCGGGCTTCTCGCGCAGCATGTAGGCAAAATCCTCGGCGCCCATCGACGGCAGTGCGTCGGTCAGTACCCGCTCCTCGCCCAGGACCGCTTTTGCCACTTCCTGGCAGAAGCGGGCTTCGGCCGGACTGTTCACGGTCGGCGGATAGCGGCGGTCGAAACGCACGCCGATCTGCGCCCCATTGGCCGCGGCGACGCCGTTGCACAGGCGCTCGATGGCGCGCTCGATCAGTTCTTGCACCTCGGCCTTGAAGCTGCGGATGGTGCCGCGCAGCACGACTTCCTCGGGAATGACGTTCCAGGCCTCGCCGGCGTGGAACTGGGTGACGCTGACCACGGCCGATTCGCAGGGATGCAGGTTACGGCTGACCACCGTCTGCAGCGCCTGCACCAGTTGCGCCCCGGCGACGATGGCATCGACGCCCTGGTGCGGCATCGCCGCGTGGCAGCCGTGGCCGCGCACGCTGATCTCGAAAGTGCAGGTGCCGGCCATCACCGGGCCAGGCAGCACCGCCATCTCGCCGACCGGAATGCCCGGCCAGTTGTGCAGACCGAATACCGCGTCGACCGGAAAGCGCTCGAACAGGCCATCCTCGATCATCACCGCGGCGCCGCCTTCCGATTCCTCGGCCGGCTGGAAGATGAATACGGCGGTACCGTCGAAATCCGGATGCGCCGCCAGGTAACGGGCGGCGCCGAGGAGCATCGCGGTATGGCCGTCGTGACCGCAGGCGTGCATCTTGCCTGGGTGTTTCGAGTGGTGCGGAAATTCGTTCTGTTCGGCGACCGGCAAGGCGTCCATGTCGGCGCGCAAACCGATCATGCGCGGCGCGGCGCCGGCCTTGAGTACGCCGACGACGCCGGTACGGGCGATGCCGCGATGCACGTCGAGCCCGTAGCGCGTCAGTTCGCCCGCCACCAGGTCGGCCGTCCGGTACTCATCGAACGCCAGTTCCGGGTGCGCATGGATGTCGCGCCGCTGCGCGGTCAGTTCGGCGAGGAAGGGCAATTCGAGCAAGGGCAGGGTCGGGGGCATGTTCGTCTCCTTTCGATCGCGGGTTGACCGGGCCACGAGGCAGCGTGTTTCCCACGTTACGAGTGGCGGCATCCGGTCCGGCTCCGGCGGCCTAGCCCATCATTATGCCCGGCTTGCGGGACCGAGCCGCCTTGACTATGCTGCACCGCATGCAACTCATCCTCATCAGTGGCCTTTCCGGTTCCGGCAAATCCGTCGCGCTCAATTTGCTGGAGGATTCCGGCTATTACTGCGTGGACAACCTGCCGGTGGTGATGCTGACGGTGCTGGTCCGGATGCTCAAGGAGGAACATACGCGCAAAGTGGCGGTGGCCATCGACTCCCGCTCCGGACATGGCATCGACCAGCTGCCGGAGAAGCTGCACAAGCTGGCCGAAGAGGGTATCGATCCGACTTTTCTTTACCTGCATGCCGATGCTGAAACACTGCTCAAGCGCTATTCCGAGTCGCGCCGCCGGCACCCGCTCGCCGGCTCCGAAAAAACGCTGGAGGAAGCGATCCGCGCCGAACGCGAACTGCTCGACCCGATCTCCAGCCTCGGCCACCGCATCGACACCAGCGGCCTGAAGCCGGCGGCGCTGCGCGAGTGGGTGCGCCAATTCGTCGAGGCCGAGCCGGGCCAGGGGTTGACCCTGATGTTCGAGTCCTTCGGCTTCAAGCATGGCATTCCGCTCGATGCCGACCTGGTTTTCGACGTCCGCTGCCTGCCCAACCCGCACTACGATGCGATGCTGCGCCCGCTGACCGGGCGCGACCGGCCGGTGGTCGAGTTCCTCGAAAGCGAAGCCGAAGTCGTGCGCATGCGCGACGACATCGGCCGTTTCGTCGGCGATTGGCTGCCGGCCTACATCCGCGACAACCGCAGCTACCTGACGGTGGCCATCGGTTGTACCGGCGGCCAGCACCGCTCGGTGTACATCGCCGAATGGCTGGGCCATGAATTCGCCAAGCGCGCCCGCGTCCTGGTCCGCCACCGTAGCTTGGCCGGAAATTGAAACCCTGGCTGGCGCTGTTCCGGCCGGGTGACTGGCTGGTCATTCTCGCCGGCACCCTGTTCGTCGGTCTGAGCATCCCGTTGTTCTGGCGAGGCGGTACTGGCGAACGCGCCATCATCCGCCAGGAAGGCCGGGTCTTCGCCGAAGTCGACCTGCGCGCCCGGCGTGAATTCGAAGTCGCCGGGCCGCTCGGCCTCACGCTGATTGCCGTCGAACCCGGCCGCGCCCGCGTCGTCAGCGATCCCGGCCCGCGCCAGTATTGCGTGCGCCAAGGCTGGCTGACGCGCCCCGGCGAAATCGCCATCTGCGCCCCCAACCGCGTCAGCTTACAGATTGCCGGCCGCACCCGCCTCTATGACTCGATCAGTTACTGACCACGGGCCGAGCGTGACCCAACTGACGGTCACCGCCGAGGACCGCCGTGTCGCCTGGCTGGCTACCGCCGCGGTCGGCTTGTCGCTGGCGGACGCCGCGATCCCGACACCGTTGCCGGGCATCAAGCCGGGCCTGGCCAACATCGTCACGCTGATCGTGCTGCTGCGCTACGGCTGGGGCACCGCCATCTGGGTCAGCATCCTGCGCGTACTGGCCGGCAGCCTGCTGCTCGGCCACTTTCTCGCCCCCGGCTTCTTCCTGTCGCTGACCGGCGCCACGGCCAGCCTGCTGACGCTAGGCTTGGCACGGCACCTGCCGGCACGCTGGTTCGGCCCGGTCAGCTTGTCGTTGTTCGCCGCTTTCGCCCACATCGGCGGCCAATTGCTGCTTGCCCGTGTCTGGCTGATTCCGCACGACGGCGTATTCCTGCTGGCGCCGTTGTTCGCCGCCGCCGCGCTCGTCTTCGGTACCCTCAATGGTCTGATCGCGGCTAAACTGCTGGTTGAAACCGCAACCGAAATCCCCCCATGTCCACAACCATCTGCCTCGCCCTGACCGGCGCCTCCGGCATGCCCTACGGGCTGCGCTTGCTGGACTGCCTGCTGGCGGCTGGTTGCCGCGTGCAGCTCCTGTACTCGCAAGCGGGCCAGGTGGTCGCCCGCCAGGAAATGGATCTGGATCTGTCGTCGCGCCCGGCCGAGGCCCGTGCCGCCCTGCTTGCCCGCCTGCCGGCGGCCGACCCGGAATTGTTGGCTGTGTACGGCCGCGAGGAATGGTTCGCACCGCTCGCCTCCGGCTCCAATCCACCCGACGCCATGGTCGTCTGCCCGTGCTCGATGGGCACCCTGGCAGCCATCGCCCAAGGCTTGGCGACCAACCTGATCGGCCGCGCCGCCGACGTGGTACTCAAGGAAGGCCGCAAGCTGGTGCTGGTGCCGCGCGAAACACCGTTATCGGCCATCCACCTGGAAAACATGCTGCGCCTGGCGCGTGCCGGTGCGGTAATTCTGCCGCCCAGCCCAGGCTACTACCACCTCCCGCAGGCCGTCGGCGATCTCGTCGATTTCGTCGTTGCCCGCATCCTCGACCAACTGGCCGTGCCGCACACACTAATACAACCTTGGGGCGCCTGATGGGCTGGTTCGACTTTACCCGCGCACCGGCCGGCACCGCTATCGAGACGTTGCGCCTGCCGCTGTTGCCGCTGAACGCCGTGCTTTTTCCCGGCGGCCTGATGACGCTGAGGATTTTCGAGCAGCGCTATCTCGATATGACGGCAGACTGTATGAAAGAGGCCAAGCCTTTTGGTATCTGCCTGATCGCCAGCGGCAGCGAAACCGGCAGCGCCGCCGCGCCGCATCCGGTCGGCACGCTGGCCACCATTGCCAGTTGGGAGATGGAGCAACTCGGCATCCTGCTGATCAGCGCCAGCGGCGGCCGGCGCTTCCGCGTCATCGAATCGCGGGTCGGCCCGGGCAACCTGCTCGAAGCGACGGTCGAACTGCTCGCCGAGCCGAAGTCGGTGGCGCCACCTCCCGAGCGGCACCGGCTGCTGCCGCTGCTGCGGCGCATCGTGGGCGACCTCGGGCCAAAGCGTGTTCCCGAACCGCATCGTTTCGACGATGCGGCCTGGGTCGGTTACCGCATCACCGAGGTGCTGCCGATCCAGAACCTGGCCAAACAGAAGCTGTTGGAACTCGACGACCCGCTGGCCCGCCTACAGATTCTCGAAACCTACCTCAACCAGCGCAAGTTGCTCGGCTGAGTCGGGCGGTCACGCTTTCCCGGCCTCGGCCAGACGGCGCGCATACTCGCGCTTGGCCGCCGCCGGCAATTGTTTGATGTGATATTCGGCGCGTGCGGCACTGGCCCGGTCGGGATGCGCTTCAAATCCAAGTAGCCTGACCGGCGGCCGCGATCGCGTGTAGCGAGCGCCTACTCCGCGACAGTGGGCAATGTAGCGCGCGGCAACGTCGGTGGTGATGCCGGTGTAGATGCTGCCGTCCACGCACTCGATCAAGTACAGGAACCAGGGTTTCACCGCCAAGATGAATTTTCATCGGCGCAAGCTCCAGCAACGATACGGCGGCCGTCCCGGCGCGGATGGCCACGTTGTCAAGGTGTGCAACAATTGCCTGCTGTTTAAGCGACTGCACAAAAACCCTGCCGCGTCAGGGGTCTGCGGCAATACCCCAGTTCCGGCCCACAGGCTTGTCCACAGCTTCCGGGGATAAGCCACGGCAAGCGCGGCGGATTTTTCAGGCATTATACTGTTTATATGCACAGTTATCGCCGCATCGCTCACCTCGATATGGATGCCTTTTTCGCCTCCGTCGAGTTGCTGCACTATCCGGAACTGCGCGGCCAGCCGGTGGTCGTCGGCGGTCGCCGCGTCGACCCGCCGCAAACCCGGCCCGATGGCAGCCGGCGGTTTGCCCGCTTGCGCGACTATGCTGGCCGTGGCGTTGTCACCACCTCGACCTACGAAGCCCGGGCGCTCGGCGTCTTTTCGGCGATGGGCCTGATGAAGGCGGCGCAACGGGCGCCCGATGCCATCCTGCTGCCGGCCAACTTCGATGCCTACCGCGACACTTCGCGGCGCTTCAAGGCGGCGGTGGCGACGATCGCGCCGCATATCGAGGATCGCGGCATCGATGAAATTTATATTGATCTGACCGATTTGCCGCAGGATAGCCCGACCCTGGCCCGACAGATCAAGGCGGCGGTATTCGCCGCCACCGGCCTGACCTGCTCGATCGGCATCACGCCGAACAAGCTGCTGTCAAAAATCGCCTCCGATCTCGACAAGCCGGATGGCATCACCCTGCTTGGCCTGGACGATGTTCCGGCGCGCATCTGGCCGTTGCCGGTCCGGCGCATCAACGGCATCGGCCCGAAGGCCGGCGACAAACTCGCCGGGCTCGGCATCGCCACCATCGGCGAGCTGGCCGCCGCGCCGCGCGAGCTGCTGTGCCGCCACTTCGGTCAGCGCTACGGCGACTGGCTGCACCGGGTCGCCCACGGACTCGACGAGCGTCCGGTAGCCGTCGAGCGCGAGATCAAGTCGGTCAGCCGCGAAAGCACTTTCGAGCGCGACCTGCACCCGCAACAGGACCGGGCCGAACTGTCGGAAATTTTCACCGCGCTCTGCCGCCATGTCGCCGCCGATCTGCAACGCAAGGGCTACGCCAGCCGGACCATCGGCATCAAGCTGCGCTTCGCCGATTTCCAGGTCGTCACCCGCGACCTCACGCTGCCCGCCGCCACCGCCGACGCCGTGGTTATCCGCCGGGCCGCCGGCGAATGCCTCAAACGCGTTCCGCTGCAACAGCGTATCCTATTCTTAGTCCTGGAGCAACTACTTTTGAGAAACTTCCCAAAAGCACACAGATGCCCTCAGTATCATAACTCTTAAGGTATGGGATATCCTGTCCGTCGTATCTTAGAGCACCATATGGATCATCCTCAACTGTTACTACTTTGTGGCGAGTGAGTATCTCCATGACTTGCTTGCGGCGATCATCTGGCAGTGTCACTCCTGAAGGATTCT
>QMCE01001725.1_pt1 | contig 12045 bp, 7 predicted proteins | sample 1821851 | NCBI WGS metagenome assembly QMCE01 (sample SAMN09453174, study PRJNA476694) | Termite gut metagenome, whole genome shotgun sequencing project. | isolation source: worker | host: Odontotermes sp. | place: South Africa:Pretoria | collected 2016-01-28
GTCGTTTTTTCAGTAAAAATCGATTACGCAGATCATTGGTCGTATTTTGACAAATCCATCAGTGCCTACAATTACTTGACCTACTCGGCCAAAGAGTGGAAACGTTACAACCCTTCAATCCATTATCAAAACCGTCTTCGTCATTCTGATTATATGCGCATATTTAGGGAAAGCGGTTTTCGTATTTTGGAAGAGGAAAAAGTATATCCATCCTCCAAAGATATGGAGGCATTGAAAACCTTGCCCTTGGCAGAGGAGTTTCAAAAATACGAGATGGAAGATTTGGCCGTAACAGGATGCTGGATCGTGGGAAAGAAAATTTGAACAACGATGAGAACAGCCTTCATCAAATCCTTAACGGAAGCGGCGGAAAAAGACCCGCGAGTGATGCTCCTCGTCGGCGACCTGGGCTTCGGTGTCGTTGTCGACTTTGCCAAAAAGTTTCCGAAACAGTTTCTCAACGTCGGTGTGGCGGAACAAAATATGGCCGGTGTCGCGGCAGGACTGGCCATGTCGGGAAAAAATGTATTCACGTATTCCATCGGCAATTTTCCCACGTTGCGCTGCCTCGAACAAATTCGCAGCGATATTTGTTACCATGAAGCCAAGGTCACGTCCGTCTGCGTCGGCGGCGGATTTTGTTACGGAGCACTCGGCATGTCGCACCATGCCACAGAAGACATCGCCGTCATGCGGTCGCTGCCGAACATGAGCGTTTTCTCGCCCGGCGATCCACTTGAAGCACAGGCGATCACGGAATACTTGGCTCAAGGAAAAGGCCCGGCGTATTTGCGGCTGGGCAGGGCAGGCGAGCCGATGGTGCATGAACAAAAAATTGATTGGCAACCCGGCAAGGCCGTTGAAGTGTTGTCCGGCAAGGAGGTGGTTATTCTTGCGACAGGTTCCATGCTTCACGACAGCGTTGCCGTGGCTCGGCGTTTGCGTGCTGAACACGATGTGGACGCGGGCGTGCTCAGCGTTCCAACATTAAAACCTCTCGATGAAAGGGATTTGCTGGACCGACTTCAGGGAGTGAGGCAGATCGTGACCATTGAAGAACATTCCGTCATCGGGGGCCTCGGCAGTGCGGTGGCGGACATTCTGTGCGACAACAATGTGCAAATTCCTTTCAAACGATTCGGTTTGCCCTCCGAATTCGCCAAGCTCGTTGGAAGCCAAGAATATTTGCGCGAAAATTATCGCTTGGAAACCACATCACTGCTTGGTGATATTCTTGGACTTGAATCGGTACGGCATAAGAAGCGGGAACTTGAAGACGGGATGGGCACGGGGATTGCCCCGGAAACTTATCCTTGAAAGCCTGTAATTTTGGTGTAGAATGCGGCGGCTCGATGAGTTGAACACTGAAAATGATAACAGAATGTCCGGGGACGCAGTCCCCGGCTCGTGAATAGATGCCAGAATCCGCAATTCAGCCGCGTACCGACCTTCGTAATATCGCCATCATTGCCCACGTTGACCACGGAAAAACCACGCTGGTTGACTGTATGCTCCGTGCGAGTGTGCCGTATCAAACAATGCTGCGTGATGCTCAGTTATCGGGCACGCAAATTCTCGACTCCAACGATCTGGAAAAGGAACGCGGTATTACGATTTTGGCCAAAAACATCGCGATTCCCTATAAAGGCGTTAAAATCAACATCATCGACACGCCCGGCCACGCGGATTTCGGCGGCGAAGTCGAGCGAGTGCTCCGCATGGCGGACGGCTGTATTGTACTGGTCGACGCCGCCGAAGGCCCGATGCCGCAAACTCGCTTCGTGCTTGGAAAAGCCCTTGAAGTCGGTCTGCGGCCCATCGTCGTTGTCAATAAAATCGATAGAAAAGATGCAAGGCCCCACGAAGTCGTCAACGAAATGTTCGACCTTTTCCTGCAACTCGGGGCGAGTGACGAGGCGGCGGAATTTCCGTATCTCTTTGCCAGCACAAAAGAAGGGTTTGCGACCGACGATCCGGCCCACTACCCGGAAGCGTTCGAAGCCGGCCAGGTCGAAAAGTCCATGCGGCCGCTGATGGATTTGATCCTTGAAAAAATTCCCGCCCCTTGTGTGGACATCGGCGCGCCGCTGCAAATGCTGACCACCACGATTGCCTGGTCGGAATTCGTGGGTCGCATCGCCATCGGCAAAGTCAACGCCGGTACGGTCAGAAAAGGCATGAATGTCGTCATGATGCAGAAAGACGGCAAGCAGACGGCGGGCAAAATTGCCCAGCTTTACACTTTTGACAATCTGGGCCGAACGGAAGTTCACGAAGCGGATGCCGGTGACATCGTGGCCATCGTGGGACTCACCGACATTGAAATCGGCGACACGATTTGTTCGCCGTCGCATCCGGAGGCCCTGCCGCGTATTCATGTCGACGAGCCGACGCTGCGTATGACTTTTGGCATCAACACCTCGCCCTTGGGCGGAAAAGAAGGCAAATTCGTCACGAGCCGGCATTTGCGTGACCGTTTGACGCGAGAACTGGAACGCAATGTCGCGTTGCGAGTGGAACCGATTGACGGCACGGAGCAATTCTCCGTTTCGGGCCGGGGTGTTTTGCATCTTTCCGTGCTCATTGAGACCATGCGGCGCGAAGGTTACGAGCTTTCCATCGGCAAGCCGGAAGTTATTTATCGCAATAATAATGGCGTGATCGAAGAGCCGTTTGAAACGTTGGTCGTCGAAGTGCCCGAAGACCAACTCGGCCCGGTGATGGAAATGGTCGGCATCCGACGGGGCCAGATTGTCGAAGTTAATAATCGCAACGAAATCAATATCGTCAAATTTTCCATTCCCGCTCGCGGTTTGATCGGCCTGCGAACACGAATGCTGATGGCCACGCAGGGCAACGCCGTCATCAATCACCGTTTTGAAGGCTACAAGCCCAAAGAAGATTCGATTCCCGGCAGGCCGACGGGCGTTTTGGTTTCGATGGTCGGCGGCAAGACCAACGCCTTTGCTCTGGACACGTTGCAGGAACGCTCGCATCCTTTTGTTTCGCCGGGCGACGTGGTTTACGAGGGCATGATTGTGGGCGAAAATTCCCGCAACGAAGACATGGACGTGAATCCGACGAAGGAAAAAAAGCTCACGAACATGCGTGCTTCCGGCAGCGACAAAAATATCATCCTCAAGCCGGCCCGGCAATTCACGCTGGAAGAGGCGTTGGAATTTATTGAGGACGACGAGTTGGTCGAAGTCACGCCGACGCAAATTCGGCTGCGTAAAATTATTTTGAAGGAAGTGGACCGCCGACGGCAGTACAGGGCCGAGAAAAACGCGAAATAGCCGCTTCATAGGAAGCATATCCGGCCCATTTGGCGTGCTTGAGGGCCGTTCTCTTGTGGCCCCCGGTTCAAAATGATGGTATAATCGCGGTACTCGCCGCCCCGCCCCGCTGTCCGTCAATGACTTGGAGGTTGTAACGTGCGCTCATCTCAGAACCCGCCCGGCAGGTTTGAACAGTCTGTTCGCCGCGTTTTGCGGCGGCGGCGTTTCGCCGTGGGAATCGTGGCGGTGCTCGTCTTGGCGGCTCTGGGATACGCCGGGAACGTTCTTTGGCAGGCCCTGCGCGAGCAGCGGTTCGTGCCGCCGGATTATCGGTTGGATTCGGAGTCGGTGACCTATTGGCGTGATCGAACGATGGCGGATTTGAACGCCTTGCCAAAAGAGGCCCCATTGACGGAGCGAGAGCGCGTCGTTCATCGCCGGCTGGACCACACTTTCAACGCCGCGCGGCAAATTGCCTCCGAAACGCAACGCATGGAGGCCATCGCCGACATTGCGCTCACCCTGACAGGCCATGATGAAAAATACAATCTCGCCGCCCAGCTCACCGCCCTGAAGGAATCGGCGTCGTCCAAAAGTTTGTACGCCCGCGTTCTCGTGTCACAGGCTCTGATGAACCTGCGTCTGGGAAATCGCACCGCCGCCCGGGTAGCCATTCACGACTTTCGCAATTGGGTCAACGAAGCGGACATTAAACTCGATTCCGACGACAACATATTGGCCTTTCTCGGTGCGGTGACCACGCTAGCCGTGATGGATGATCGCGCTTTCTTGACGGAACTTTTTCAGCGGCAAACGGATTTTTCTCTTCGCGTGTCTTACGACCAGCGTTCGAGAGCGTTTCGCATTTTGGCCGGCGAGCAAGCCCGCGTGGACATGTCGCTCCCCGCCGTGCTGGTCACGCAGCGAATCGCCAATCCCGTGGAGCTGGTGCGTGCCTACCAACTTCTCATCGCCCGCATTGCCCGGCCTGCGAAAATCGAGCCTGTCGAGCCGACGCTCGCCGACCTGAATCTTTTAGACCCGAATCGCGGGGACCAGCGTCCGCCGCTGGCTTCGGCCACCGTCGCGCGGCGCGTCGTCAACGAAGTGCTGCAGTTGATTGCCCAAAAAGACGAGCTGGACATGCAAATTCATTTGCTGGTCGGTTTGGCCGGCTCGCAATTGATGTGCGATTCCGAAATTTACGCGCTCTTTTTGGAGGCCGTCGAAAAATCCGACTTGGACGAACTTGTCAAGCGGCCTGTCTTGAAACTGCTGCGTGAACCGGAATCGGACATCATTCGCGCCGCGCTGGGAATGCCGCCGTTGGAAAAAAAGCGTGTCCGAACCGTCGATCCCGCCTTCGACGACTGGTCGTCTTCCGATGCCGCTCTGTCCGTGGAATTGGCCGAGATTGATCCCGAAACCGTCAAGATGGTGAGCATCGTGCAAACATTGCGTGCACAAAACAATATCGCCCAGTCGGAATTGTTGGTGACTCGCTACCACGCCGCCGCTGTTGTTTTGCGGCAAGCGGTCAAGACGGCCCAAAACTTGTCCGATGCGGAAGATCGCGTCGATTGGCTTTTGAAACTCGGCACGAAACAGCTTTCCGCAGGCGATTCCGCCGCCGCACTCGAAACGTTGCGTTTGATCGGCTTGCCTGATCCATCAGAGCTTTCGACGGTTTTTACGCCGGAGCGTCTTTCCACGCTGGCACGGTTGCAGATTGTCGGTCGGTTTTACGACGACGCGTTGAAAACCACGGAACGCATTCAATCCGAAACCACACGCAACGCCGACTTGGTTTTCTTGGCCACGGAGCAGCTTCGGGCGGGACTTTGGGACGATGCCGAGAAGACACTTGCCCCGATGGCGGCATCTTCCCGTGCGGCCACGCTCCGGCATGTTTTGGCACTGGGACGCGGTGACCAGACGGCGGAACACTGGGCGGCTTTGAACATTCCCGCGCCGGGCTCGCTGCCGGCTTCACGGGAAGGCGATCCCGAACGAAAGCGTTGCTGCGAATTGCTGCTGCAACGGGGCTTGTACGAACTGGCAGGCCAGACGGCGGAAAGTATCACCGAGCCGGCACTGCGAGACGCTCTGTTGTACCGGATCGCCCGCGAAAACATGCTGCTGTTCCGTGCCCACCGACTTTCGAGCGAACAGCACCTTCGGATTCGCCAGACGCTGCTGGACAGGGCTTGCCGGTTGGCGGAGAAAGTCGAAGATGTCCAGCGACGAGCCGTGCTGCGGGAATCCATGTTGGCGGATATTCCGAGTCAGCAGGCAGAAATGTTTCCCAGCTTGACCAGTTTAGTTGAGCAAACCTTGCAAGACTGCCGTGCGATCACCGACGAAGGCGTCAAGGCGGAATTGCTGGCCAAAATCCTGTTGACGCAGGCGCAAACGCCGACCGAAAAGCGAGACGAGGCGGCCATGCGACGACAATTTGAGCCGCGCGTTCAAGAAGTATTGGATGCGATCAATCAGGCCGAGGCCGGCCTGCCGCGCGGCGATGCCCTGACACATTTGGCGGACGCGCTCAACCGCATGGGACGCAAGCAGTCGGCCCAGAGCATGATCGAAGCGGCTCGTGACATGGCCCAGTCACTCAACCCGCCGCAGGAGGCCGTTTCCGTGCTGCTGGCGTTGATTCCTGTGCTCCCGCCGGACGACTCCGAAGCGGCCAAGGCCCTTTACGACGAAGCCTTTGCCCGGATTTCGGAAGCATACGCCGATGTGTTGGAAGACGCGGAAAACCTGCACCAGTGGCGACTCCACGATCTGGAACTGGACCGACTGGTGCGTCATCAAATGCAATACGGCCATGTCGACCTTGCCGTCGCCTATTCGGTACGCATTGCCGAGCCTCTTTTGCGTGAGCGGCTTCAGCGGGCGGCGGCCTATCTTTTCCTCGACCAGCAACAGTATGATCTGGCGGAATCGACGATCCGCCGCACTCAATTGCCGGAATTGTCGGCCAACGCGCTGCGCGACATCTTGTTCACCAAGCGACAAAAGCAGCCGGCTCAATAATTGGGGGCTTTTTTGCTCTTGCATTCTCGCAAAGAACTTCTTATTCTTCGCCGTTCCCCTTTTTGCTCGGAGTACCGGTTATACTCATAGCGTTTTGTTTTTCCCGAAGAACCGCCCTTCAACGCTTCGCGATTCAGGGCTTGACAACATGACGTTTCGGGGATTTTCAAACGGCTTGAGTATAAATGAGTTCCGGTTAAAGTTGTTAAGCAAACTTGCGAAAACATGAGCCATACGCGATTTTCCGTCCCACCGTTCATTGTTGTCCTGCTTTTTCTCGTTCCATCTGCTGCGACGGCACAGTGGCTGGGTCAAATGGCAGACAGCAAGCAAGACCGCGCCGGTTTTTCCAGCACGACCAAGCCGCGTTATGTCCAACACAGTATTCAGAGCATTCAGACGCCCCAGTTTGCCATCGACGCCGAATTGGCCGCCGGCGACCCGAATGCCGTGCTCGACGTGCGCATTCACGGCAACGAACAAATCGGGGCGGCGGACATTTTGAAAATTCTCAAGACCCGGAAAGGCCGACCGTACAGCGAACCGGTGCTCGAAGAAGACAAGCGTGCTCTCATGCAGAAAGGCTGGTTTATCGATGTCAAGCCGAAAGTCGAAAAGACGGCCAGTGGTTATGTCGTGACATTTTTGTTCATCGAACGACCCATCATCCACTACATTCGCATCATCGGCAACCGGGTTCACACACGCAAAACGCTGCAAGAAGAGGCCAACCTGAAGGAAGGTGACGCCCTCGACCCGATCACCGTGTACCAGGCTAAGGAACGCATCATGCAGTTTTATCGTGACGGCGGGCATTACCGCGTTCACGTCGAAGTGCTGCGCGGCGATCAGATGGGCGACCGGGGCGTGGTGTTTTTGGTGAGCGAAGGCGTCAAGCAGCGGGTCTTGGACGTGGATTTTGAGGGCAACAATATCGCCAGCGGTTCGCGGCTCAAAACGCAGATTCAATCCAAGCCCGGCTTCTTCTTTTGGATCAACAGCGAATTCACACGCAAAAAGCTCGACGAAGACATCGAAACCCTCACGTCGTACTACCGCAATCTCGGCTTTTTCTACGCCAAAGTCGACGCCGAGTTCGAGGAAACGGAAGGCTACACCGGCCTCGGAAAAAATCGCGCTTGGGTCAAGGTCAAATTCGTCGTCGACGAAGGCCCACGCTGCCGCGTACGCGATGTCCGCTTCGTGGGCAACAAGGTCTTCAGCACGGAAGAACTGCTGAAAACGATGAAGCTGCCGAAAGAAAAATACTTTTATCAGGACATGCTCCAAGTGGACATGGACAAGATTAAGGAAAAATACGGCGACGCGGGTTACGTTTTCGCCATGACCATGCCCGACCCGCGCATTGACGAGGATTTCGTCGACGTGGTCGTCAATGTCAAGGAAGGCCCACGCTGTTATCTGCGCACGCTGAATGTGGAAATTGTCGGCGATGAAGGAGCGGACGCGTACACAAAATGGCATCCGATTTTGAATCGCAGCTCGCTCCGACCGGGCGAAATTCTGAGCACCAAAGAGATCAACAACACGAAGCGGCGTTTGATGGCGTCGCAGCTTTTCAACGTCAACCCGACTCAGGGTGCGATGCCCGAAGTGCTGTTTGAACTGGATGACGCGACGAAAGAATTGATCGAAGCGGAAGCTCAGGAGGAACTCAAACGGGCCGAGGCCGCCCCGCAAATCCGCGGCCAAGTTCCCAGCACGCCGATTCGCGGGGAAAACGTCGTTGATTCGGAAGCGGAGTTGGAACGCTTTTCGGAGTTTTTCAGGATTAGGTCGAAGGCGGAAAAGCCGCGGCAACCGGTTCAGCCCATGCTGCTGAATTGGAACGCTCCCGGTGAGGACATGCTGGAGTTACGATGTGAAACGGAAATTTATCGCGGACAAGTTTTTACGCCACCACGTCAAACGCAGCCTTATTCCCCGCCACGGCAAACCGGGGCAAGCTCTTTTAGTCAGTCCAGCTTCCCCCTCCCTAACCCTCCCCCGCATGCGGGAGAGGGGAATAGTTACACTCCGCCGCGACAAGCCGGCAGTGTCGCTCCGGCCACAACGCATCTGGTCCAGTATGGATCACAGCATTTGCCGCAGTATTCGCAGCCGCAACCGGCGACCATCCACCCGTATTCCGTAAACACTGCTGTCACGTCCAACGGCCCTTACGGCACGACGTACTACAATCCCACGGCCTACACGCCTCCGACGCAAAATTTGACACCGACCGGGCCGCCGACGAGCATCACGCCGCCGGCGTATCGGCCTGAGTCCTATCTCTCGCCCCCATCGGGCGGTGAGCATGTCGGCAGCAATGTTCTGTACAATTCCGGGATGGTCTTTACGCAACATTCGGCGACACAGCATTCGGCACCGGCCAACCTGAACGGATCGCAGCCGGTCATTTTGGGCAATCCCTACGCGCCGACGGGCGAAAATAACATGGTTCGATACGATCAAAATGCACCGCTTGGCGTGTCGAACAGGGTTTATCCCGCCGATGCCACCGTGAGCGTGCAGGAAACTCGAACCGGCTCGTTGATGATGAGTGTGGCCGTCAGTTCCGACTCCGGTTTGATGGGCCGCTTCGTGATTGAAGAACAGAACTTTGATATTTTGAACTTCCCCAAAGGCTGGCGACTCAACGACTGGAAAAACGCATTCCGTGGAAAAGGCCAACGCTTCCGCATTGAGGCCATGCCCGGTACCGAAGTGCAGCGCTATGCCGCAAGCTGGGATACGCCCTTCCTGTTCGATTTGGATTATTCTTTCGGCGTGAACGGCTATTACCACGAACGCTACTACGACGAATGGTACGAAGACCGCGTTGGCGGCGGCGTTTCCTTCGGCAAACTTTGGACGCCGGACTTTTCGACCCGGCTTTCTCTCGGTGGTCAGCAGGTCAATATCTATCGTCCGATTATGATGTCGCAGGATTTGTACGACGCGCTGGGAAAACATCCGATGTACACCATCGGTTTGGAGGCCAGTCACAATACCCGCGACAGCGAATACATGCCGACCGAGGGACATTTGCTCTCCGTGAATGTCGAGCAGGTGCTGGGCGATTACCAATTCGTGCGTGGCGGCTACGATTTTAGAAAGTATTTCATGCTGCGAGAGCGACCTGACCGAAGCGGTCGCTGGGTACTGGGCTTGCGGAGCAATCTAAACATTTCCGAAAAACACGCCCCGATTTACGAACGCTATTTCGGCGGCGGTTTCACGAGCCTGCGCGGTTTTGAATTCCGTGGTGTTTCACCGCGTGACGCCAACGGCACGATCATCGGCGGCACGATGGAATTTTACAACTCCGCCGAACTCGTGTTTCCGATCACGGCGGACGACATGATTCGCGGCTCCTTCTTCCTTGATACGGGCACGGTTGAACGTTCGATGACGAACTGGGAGAGCAATTATCGTGTCGCGGCGGGCTTTGGCTTGCGACTCACGATTCCCATGATGGGGCCGGCCCCGATTGCCTTGGACTTTGCGGTCCCGCTGAGCAAAGAAGACGGCGACGTGCGGCAGGTGTTCTCGTTCAACGTCGGATTCATGCGGTAAGGCCCTTTGGATCAATACTCGTATTTCAGGAGCGTTTCGATGCGGTCGAGCTTGATTTTTTTCCGGCCTTCCAAGGACAGCAATTCCATGACGAAGGCCGCCCCGAGCACGTCGCCGCCGTTTTCCGTCACCAGTTCGCGGCAGGCTTCCATCGTGCCGCCCGTCGCCAAAAGGTCGTCGACCAACACAACGCGGTCGCCTTTTTTCACGGCGTCGACGTTCATGTGAACCGTGTTGCTGCCGTATTCCAAATCATAAGATTTCGAGGCCGTCTTCCATGCCAGTTTGCCCGGCTTGCGGATGACAATCAGGCTGGCCCCCAGTTCGACGGCCAGCGGAGCGGCGAAAATAAAACCTCTCGCTTCCGGGGCGGCCACGGCGTCCACCGGCCCCCAGGCGGAAATTTTCTCGACCAACTGCCGGACGGTCTCTTTATAGGCAGGGCCATTCTGCAAAATGGTTGTCATGTCGTAAAAAACAATGCCCGGCTTGGGAAAATCGGGAATCGTGCGCACATAATCAGCAATGTTGATCATGGAAGAAAGGGGTGAGGAATTAGGGGCAAGAAGACGGAAAACAGAGCCACGGACTGCGTTTCCAAATTCTTGCCGTTTTTGAATTGCTTTTGGAACATTTTCAGTGTATAACTTTTATTGTATACTGGAACTATTCCGTTTTCAAGCCAAAGCAAGAAATCCCCCATACTCCTTTCCCACTTAAAACCATGCAGACTCAAAAGAATAATTCCTCCCCTCTCCCCTCTCCCCTCTCTCCTCTTCCCTCGCCGAAGGCGTTCACGCTCGTCGAGCTTCTGGTGGTCATCACGATCATCGGTCTTTTGGCGGGCCTGCTGATTCCGGCGGTGAACGCAGCCCGCGAATCGGCCCGACGGGCGCAGTGCATCAACAACCAGCGCAATCTGGCCTTGGCCATGCTCGCCCACGAAACCAACGACGGCTGCCTACCGGGGAGCTTGAATCAGTTGGGAAGATATAAAACAATCAATGGGACTGACACAACCGCACCGGATGAAGCCCGTGTTTTCAGTTGGGTCATTTCGCTTATGCCTTACATCGAAGAGGGCACTCGCTACGACATGCTCATGGGCGACGATCTGGTTGTCGGAAAAATCGCCGAAGCCACCTCGCCCATTCCGGTCATGTTCTGCCCCACTTCAGGACTGGCCTCGTTGGGAGACGGCATTCCCCGCCTGAGTTACGTGGTCAATTGCGGGCCAGAACAGAGTACGCTCACTGGTGTCACCGCCGACACGAGTGCGAAGTTCATTATGTATCGCGATCGCCGCTCTAGTGCAGGTAATAAAAAATTCAAACTCGAAGACATCGAAGATGGGACGAGTAACACGGTGCTCTTGGCCGAGAACATTCAGTCTTATACTTGGTATCAAAGAGACGATAGCACAACCGTTGTGGCGGAAAGCGGCTGGGATTTTACCGGGTTCTCACTCGACAATCGCACGGCAGCGAACCGAAGCACTTACGTCACGGCCTATCTCGGTTTCGTTTGGTCAAACATCTCGGGCGGTGCTTTCAAGTCAAAAATTAACGACGGGTTTGCGGATGGCCCGCTTGGCTCGGCCCCGACAAGTACAAATTATGCCCGGCCCTCTTCGATGCACCCCGGTTTGGTCATCATGGCTTACGCCGATGGATCGGCCAAGACCATGAACGACGACGTCGGTTTCGGGCCGTATCTGAAAGCCGTCTGCCCGAATGACACGCTGGCCGCAGAAACCGTGGCCAACGATGGGCTGGGATACGGCACGGTTTTCCAACAGACAAACTGGTGAAATCCGCAAAAATGGTCGTTTTTATGCTGTGCTCTTGCTATTGAAGAATCTGACCAACGGAAAAAATTGAATACGAGATTACGCCGCCGGACGGCAAGCCATGGCTGACGGGCGATTTTGACATTGTCCAGACCGCCTTTGTTAAGGGTTATCGCGTTGTTGAGATGCGGGAATATGTAACATATTCCGAGTTTACCGTTGTTCGAGTGTACGTCTCCACACAATTGACCACGATGTAACTAGAGCATTCCTAAAATTGATATACCGTAAAACGGTCGGATCGGTTAAGATGGCGAAGTTGACAGGATGTTTGTCGATTCCTTGCACGGAGCTTTG
>QMCE01001726.1_pt1 | contig 12044 bp, 14 predicted proteins | sample 1821851 | NCBI WGS metagenome assembly QMCE01 (sample SAMN09453174, study PRJNA476694) | Termite gut metagenome, whole genome shotgun sequencing project. | isolation source: worker | host: Odontotermes sp. | place: South Africa:Pretoria | collected 2016-01-28
GTCCCTGGCCCGCAAACGCCGCAAGTGTGAATACGACCCAGATTTCATGGCAGATGTTTTGCTTTCTGCTCTCTAATATCTTTCATGCGTTTGCCGTGAAGACAGTATTGTGTTAGCTTGACAGGAAACGGCATGGCATGAAGTCATGCCGTTTCCCGCGCCATCAGCGTATCAAGCGGGATAAATCCCACCAAATCATAGCTGATGTGAATCCCCTGCCGCCGCTTGCCGCTGCTCTTATCCGGGGCTTCCACATAAATTGCCTTGACCAGCTCCCGCAGGGCATAGGGCGTCAGTTCCCGCAGGTCGGCGTATTTGCCCGCCGTTTGGATAAACCGCTCTAAGTTCTCGGCTTGCCGTTCCTGTTCGTCATTTTCCTCGTAGGTTTTGCTCATCATAGAAAAGCGTTCATCCGAAATGCGGACGTTCACATTGTCCTCCGATAACGTTTGTCAAGGAGGTTTGTCAAATTTCTCATAATAAATTTGTCGGCGGTTGAAATACCGCCGCTTTCCTTTGGCTCTACTTTAGCCCAATTGCCCCAAAGCAAAAAAACGCCGTTAAGTTGCACAAAAACTTAACGGCGTTATGCGGTTTGCGGGGATTCGAGTTTACGGCGCAATGCGGAAAAACGAGATAAGATATGTGCAAATTGACGGCGCTCGGCTCTGGAGCGAATAGAAATACCGGGGACGAGGTTATAGTACGGCGGTGCTATCCCTGCTTGTCGTAACGCATAAGTTCCGAAAGGTCACAGTCCAGAACAAAGCATATTTTAGCCAGTACATCCATGTCCATACGCTCAATGTTGCCGTTATAAAACCTGTCGGCAACCTCAAAGCGGATTCCCGCCCTGCTTGCCAGTTGATTGCGGTTGATTTTCTTCGCGTCCATGACTTTATCGAATGAAAACCGAATCTTCCCATATTTTTGAGGAACCAAAACCGAATTTTCCATCTCGACCGCTCCCTTCTACCTATAGTCTATATCCATAGTTACATATTGACAATTCCCATATTTATAGTTACTATACTAACAGTAACTAAATAGGGGAAGGTTTGATGGATTTTCTGAAATACCTACGGCAGTTAAGCCCCGCCGAATTTGATAAATACACGCCGCCCAAAGGCGTGCGGCTTAACGCTGAACAGATTCGGCGGCTTCGGAATGTTGCCCGACAATTGCCGCAAGACCGCAATATGCTTCTGTATTTTTGGCGCTTCATGTTTGACATGGACATCAAAACCATACGCTGCTATGCCGGTATCGAGTATGCCAACGGCGTTATCGAGGCTTGCCGATTCGCCTGTAAACGCTATCTTGAAATGGAGAAGCCCATATCCAATTTAGGCTTGCGCCCGGTCTTTGAAGCGTTGATACCCGAATATGAAATGCTGTTGGTGTCCAACAAGAGAGGTATATGTTGGTTTCGGGATTATGGGATTGAAGCGGAGATTGTGCATGGCGCGGTTTCGGAATATGAGCGGCGATAATAACATGTAAGGTGGGGGATGTTCCTTTTTTTTGCTCCGCGAGTTGTTTTAGGCGGGTGACTGTGATATTATAAGCAAGGATAGTTATTACGCTTTTGTGAGACAAGGAGAAAAAATGCATAAACGAATACTTATCGCATTCTTAATTGCTATTTGTGTTGCGGCCACCGCTTGTTCCAAGCCAAGTATTCCGCCCGCTGTCAGCGCCGGCTCTTCGTCAAGCATATCTTCATTATCCGAGGTTTCCGCCTCTGAAAGCGGCGCTCCTTTGCCCCTGCCGGAAGCACCTGTCTTACTGCCGAATCCTATCGTCAAAACGCAGAGTGGCGTGGAAATATCCGTGCAGCCGCAAATAGAGTTGCTTGCGGTAATGCAATATCTCAGCAATTATGATGACGTTTTTGGACTTATCACTAAATTTGACCTTTCATACAAGCGCGATATTGACGCCTATTTTTCCGGTTTCAAAGGGCATGAAGCCATTTCCTTCCTCAACAAATATATAGAAAGCGGCTACTCCTTTGACCTTCCTCCCACAGACGCGATGATGATGAATCAGGATTTCTCGCTCGACAAAACCGCGTATTCGGCGGCTGAGTTCCTGCGCGATCAACGCACGACATTGGATATCAACGAGTTGATCAGCATGATGAAATCTTTTTATATTGACACCGATTTCGCAAGCTTTTTCCTTGCGAATACAGATTATTACCAAGCAATCATTGATAACACCGCCGCCGCGTTTCCCGATTGGGATATGACCGGCACAATGGAGTTGTTCTACGGCAAAACGATGAGCAGCTATAATTTGGTGCTCTCCAGCCTATACCACCCCGGCGGATTTGGACCGGGGATTGAGCGGGAGTCCGGCCTAGCGGTCTATTCCATTCAAGGCCCGCTGGACATCGTGGACGGGTTACCTGTGTTCGGCAGCACCGAGTCGTTTACCAGATTGGCGCTGCATGAGTTTGGACACTCCTTTATCCCTATTGCTGGGACGACCGAGGGCGGCGAAGCAATTTGGAACGCGTTGGACAAAAGCGAGTATTTGATGGAGCCTATTCGTGAGCGGATGGAAAAATCCGCGTACCCCCAATGGCCCACCGCCTGCGAGGAGCTTGTATTGCGCGCGGCAGTCATTAGAATGGCGGAACAAAATCAATCCTCGATAGCGGAGAATTTGATTCAAGACGAGTATGACAATGGCTTTATCTATATACAAGCAGCATATGACAGCCTGCAAAATTATATTGAAGATCGCGAAACCTATCCTGTTTTTGATTCGTATATTCCGCTTGTGATTCATGATGTAATGATAGTGCACCCGCAGACAGGATAAGCGATTTGCGTCTGTATATCATAGCATTGCCCTAGTGAGATTTGGTGCGATAAACTGTACTGACACAGAGGTGATGGTTCTTGAAAGCTCGACTAGCAACTCATGATGATATAAATGCTATAAACGATTTGTATACTGAATTTTTTGCATATAACGCAGAACAACAGCCGGAGTATTATGCTGCGGTAAAAGAAAGTGGAAAATATCCAATATCTGTAATAGACAGCAATACAGGCGACATCATTATTGCGGAAATTGATAATATGACAGTTGGATTTGTTCACGTTGAAGAAGATGCAACGCCGCCATATCCCTCCGTACTTTCACATAAGTTTGCTTGTATTGTGGACTTTATCGTTAATAAACAATATCGTAAAAATGGAATAGGGCAGTTACTTATAGAAGAAGTCAAGCGCTGGGCGCAATCTCGCAACCTTGAGTACATTGAGCTAATGGTTTTAGAAAACAATGACATAGGCAAAAGCTTTTATGAGCGAGAGCATTTTGTTACAGTGTCGCGGACAATGCGGTTGGATGTTTAGTTCACAATAGTACCCTAAGACCACTCTAAATATTCTGCTCTTTGTTTGAGGAAGGGGGCGCGGGGCGCGTAGCCCCGCAAAGCCAACGGGTTCCCGCCGCAGTAGTGAAGCCGGTTTATGCTGTACAATGTAGATGTCGGCGGCGGGGGGCAGGGTTTATCCCTGCTCCCCGTCGTCGGCAGCGGAATGACACGGCAAAAATCCCGGCTGTCAAGGGGAACGTGGAATAAAAAGCGCAAAGCGCGTTTATGCCGCGAAAGCCCCTTGACAATCGGGATAGGCGTAACGGTCGTTAATGCTCCAAGCCCTGCGCCCTGATTGGCTCCCGTTCCCGCGATTCCTCGCGCACCAAATCCTCAACATAGCGGCGTATGATTTCCACTTGCTTTACTTCCTCTTTGAGTGTAGAATATTCCTGCGACAGCGTTTTCCGCTCAGCTTGCAGCTTCGCCCGTTCAGCCTCCCATGTGGACGGGTGCGGCAAGTGATCATGGCCCCGCTGGACCTCCCGCAAATACCGCACAGCGGCATCGTGTAATGTCAATTCCATGCGGTGGTTTTCGTAGTATTCATTCGCTGTATCGAGCGCCTTTTGCGCCTTGCGTTTAGCCCCAAACCCCGACGCCTTTTCTAAGGTTTTATGTTCCGCACACAGCTTGTTATATTTTTCCTTGTGACCGAAATATTCTTTGTAAATCTTTGCTTGTTTGATATGGTCGTCAAGCGTTTTCGTGCGCCGGTCTATCCTGTTCAGCTTGCCGCCGATTTCCGATTGCCGTGAATAAAATTCACCGACTTTATCACGAAAACCGGCAAGGTCTTGTATGTTGTTTTCGCGGATAAAGTTGAGCGTATTCGCCGCGATTTTCAAGTCCGCGATTTGCTTGTACCGCCCTTGCCCCTGCCGCTTATGTAGCATAGATTCAATCATCTCCGCAAAGGTGGGCGGCGAAATGCTTTCGGCCTCTTTGAGCCAATCCCGCAGCTTGCTGATTCGCGCCCGGAGCTGCCGTATCTGCGAATTGGTGACTTCGATTTCACGGTTGGTGTTTCCCCGGTCTGTGAGGATTCCGCGCTTCTCCATCTGGAAGGCCGCGACGCCCAAATGAACAGTCGGTACTTGCTCCACGCCCTGCCGCTCATAGCTTCGGTGGTCTATCCGCTCCGCGTGGCCCGCGTCCTCCAAATAGCGGTTTGCGGTATCAGCCCAAGCCGCCCGCCATTCCTCCGCTTTAGTCTGCTCGTTCCAGTCGGTGGCGGGGATAGATTTGCATTTATACTGCCGTTTCATCGGGTCGTAGATTTTGTTGCCGTCGTGGTCGAGGGTGTACTCCTTTTTCTGTTTGTCGCCCCATGTTCCGTCTTTGTTGATAGGCCGCATGGTCAGCATGATATGCGCGTGTGGGTTCTTCCCGTCTTTGTCGTGAATACAGATGTCGGCGCACATGCCTTTCTCAACAAAAGTGCGCCTGACATATTCGCGGACAAGGTTTGACTGTTGAAAAAAATTCAGCTCGGCGGGAATACCGATTTCGATTTCCCGCGCAAGCTGTGAGTTCTTGGCCTTTTCAATTTTCTCCACGGCGTTCCATAGGGTGGTCCGGTCGCGGTATTCGGCGGGCGCGTGGACGGGTAGCAGAATATCCCGAAGCACTACGCCGCCCTTGCGGGTGAAGTCATGCGTCACGCCGTCATACTCGTTTTTGATAAGCTCTCCCGCCCGGTAAGCCGCCGCAGCGACCGCTGATTTGCCCTTGCCCCGGCTGATTATTTTGATACTGTTGTGATAGATTGCCAATGCAACTACCCTTTCTTTTGAAATGAAAAATCGTCCTGTGCCTGTTATAAATAGGCAAGGACGGCAATGGGATTTATATAGGTGGTGTTAATGTGTTTGAGATTAGATATGTGTCTGAAAATGATGAATCATTTTGGTTTACACTCGATAAACACATGGGCAAAAATGAGTTCCATCTAAAAGTTCGCGATAAACGCGGTTATATCATTAGAGATTGTGATAATCCTATCGGCGTAATGCGTTACAATTTGTTTTGGGACAATACGCCGTTCCTCACGCTTATCCACCTAAAAAATGATTATCATAAAAAGGGTTTTGGCAAACAGGCGATGCTGTTTTGGGAAAATGAAATGCGTGGATTTGGTTATAAAATGGTTATGACTTCAACACAAGCTGATGAACAAGCACAGCATTTTTATAGGAAACTTGGGTACATAGATAAAGGCTGTATTTTGTTTGATAACACTCCATTTGAACAGCCGCAAGAATTGATTATGATTAAAGTTTTGTAGGAAGTTCTGTTTGATCGCGCCACATTCATAGCCGTAACTTTTGCGCCGATAGGCGCAAACCGCCCCCGGCAGGGCGCACGAATACCACGAATGTGGTATATAAGTGCGCCCTTCTAACGAAGGGAAAAGGGCGTTAGCCCGTTTTCCCGCTGCCGTTGCTCACGGTCTGCGCCGTGGCTGTTGCGGCTCCCTGTGCCACTCCTGCGGCCTTGTTGAGCGGCAAAGAAACCTCCAACAGCGCCTTGATTTCCTGATTGCTCATGCCCTCAGCTCCGGGGATAAGGCTTTCCAATATCGCCCCGCGCTCGATAAGGCGGTGCGTCCGCTCCCGGCGCTGCTGTTCCTTATGCTTCTGCAAAAGCTGTTTCATTTGGTTTTCGTATTGCTCGATTGTTTTCTTGGTGTCCGCTATGCGCTCGGCGGTGGTTTTCCTCGTTGCCATATCTGTGTCGCTCCTTTCGATGGGGCGCAAAAAAGCGGCCCCGGTTTCCCGGAGCCGCCGTATTGCGGTTGTGGTTATGCTGTCTGCTGCTGCGCCATTTTCGCGGCGAGTTTCTTCGCCCTGTAGTTCCGTGCGTACTCGCGCCACTTCGCCCGTTTCTGTTCTTCGGCGGTAAGCTGCGCCGCCGGAATTTCATCCTCGATTTCAAACCATTCCGGCACATCGAATTGCCCGATATAGTTGAGGTAAATGTCTACCTGCTGAACGCGGACGCCGCTGGATTTATCGGCCTCATGGACGATCACCTTTTCCACAAATTCATGGAGCATGGCGGGCGTCAGTTCGGAAAAATCCGTATAGCGCCGCGTCAGTTCCATAAATTTGTCAGCCCTCACGCTGTCCGTGTCAAATTGCGCGAGTTCGGTTTTTAACGCTTCGGTCAACTTCTCCAACTCGGCCTGTTCGGCTTCATACGAACCGGATAGCTGCTCGAAGCGTTTTTCGTTCAGCCGCCCCGCCGCGAAATCTTCATAGGTTTTGCGGAACAGGGCATCGAGTTCGGCAATCCGCTTTTCGTTTTTGGCAATCTGCCGCCTGTGGGATTTGGCCGATTCCGCTTGTTTCAGTGCCGATTCCTCGCGTAGCATTTTCAGAAAATCGGCCTCGTTGCTTCGTGCGAAACGGCTTGTCCGCTTGATGGCCTCCAATATTAGCTTGTTGGCCGTCGTCGAACCGATAAAGTGGATGCTGCACTCGGCGTCACCGCCCCTACTTTTGGTTCTGGAATATGCGGGACAGTAGTAGTCGCTCCGTGCCGATTCATTCGTAATGTTTCCAGAGGCTTTATTGAGCTTCTGTGTCGGCCCCTTCCGATGGTTAAAAAGTCGGCTGCCGCAATCAGCGCAGTAGAGGATTCCTGTTAGTGGATTGGCCTCGCCGGTCGTGTCGGTGCGCCGCTTCACCTTGCGGCAACGCTGCGCTGTTTCCCATGTGCCGGGGTCTACGATTGGCTCGTGCGTATTCTCGACGATCACCCAATCCTCTTTCGGATTTTTGGTTTGACGCTTTTCCTTGTAGGATTCCTTTGTCGAGCGAAAATTAACCGTATGCCCCATGTATTCCGGTTTGCTGAGTATGTGCGTGACGCTCGTTGCCGACCATCGGCAAGGGTATTTGAAAGTCTTGGTTTTGCCGGTTCCGATACCGAGTTTTTGCTGATAATAACCCGGTGATTCAACCTTTTCGCGCGTTAATGTCACGGCAATCTGGAACGGCCCCATGCCCGCGACGCTCATTTGGAATATGCGCAAAACAATTGCGGCGGCCTCCGGGTCAACAATCCATTTGGTTTTGTCGTTCGGGTCTTTGAGATAACCGTAAATAATGCCGTTGGTCGTGCGTTTCCCGCTGTTTCCTTTGGACTGATAAACGGCTTTCAGCTTGCGGCTGGCGTCGCGGGCGTACCACTCCGCCATGATGTTGAGGAACGGCGCAAACTCGTTATTCTCGCCGTGGACGCTGTCGATGTTGTTGCCAACAGCGATAAAGCGGACGCCTTTCTGGCGAAAGAAAACCTCCGTATAAAAGCCGGTCTGCAAGTAATCGCGCCCGATGCGGCTCATGTCTTTGCAAATGACAGTTGCCACATTCCCGGCTTCGATCTCCGCAATCATGGCCTTGAAGCCCTTGCGGTCGAAGGTCGTGCCGCTCACGCCGTCATCGGTGAAGTGGCGGCAATTCTCAAAGCCGCTTTTCGCCGCGTAATCCTCAAGGATGATTTTCTGATTAGTGATCGAGTTCGATTCCCCGGACTGTTCATCGTCTGATGATACATCAAAAGGACATAAAGAAAAAATCAATTAAACATCAGGAAAAGCGTTGCGCCACTATCCACCACAGCTTATAGATTCAACCCAAACGTCACAGGGATAAAACTCTGTGGCGTTTTTTTGCGTGAACCAAAGCAACTTGCCCTAATCCCCGCTCCGCCTGTCCGGGCAGTCAAGGGGCGGGTAGTATTTTTTCTTTTTGTCTGCGGACACGTAAAAATCTCCACCCTAAAACCCTTGACAACCCGGACTTTTGCCGTGCCATTACGCCGCCGACAACGGGGAACAGGATAAAGGACATCCTGTTCCCCGCCGCCGTCAGCTCCATTCTACGGCAAAAGCGGCTCCGCTGCTACGCTGAAACCGTCAGCTTTCCGGGGGCTGCTCGCCCCCGCGCCCCTCGGCCTCTTACAAAGAACAGAATCAGTTTACCATTTGCGGATTTTCCATCGTGGTAATTTACAGCGGGGCATTGTCGCGCATAATCAAGCCGCAAACGGCGAAAGGAGCGGGAAAAATGGCAGTATTCAGAACAGAGAAAACAGAGGACTTCACCATCGTGTCAAATTATCATCTCAAGGATAGGCGATTATCGTTGAAAGCCAAAGGGCTATTATCCATGATGTTGAGCTTCTCAGATGATTGGCAGTATTCCTTAACCGGCCTTGCCGCCACAAGCAAGGAGGGCCTGACCGCGATCCGCGCTGCGGTGCAGGAGTTGGAGGACAACGGTTATCTTCTGCGTCGACGCCTGCGAACCGAACATGGGCGTATGGCGAGCGTGGAATACGATATTTACGAGATACCGATATTGAATATTTCAGTATCGGGAAATCCCATATAGGCAAACCGCCTGCAATAAAGAACTAAATATATAAAATACTAAGCAGTTAAATATCAATCTATCTATCATTTATTCCGTTCGGTTTGCCAACATAGGCGTTTTAGGACGCTGGCGTTACCTCAATGATTTTGCCCTGTATTGAAGATATGAGCGCGGTAAGGGATTTACCCTATCAGCATATTGCAAAGGCAATACGGGGTAAAACCCCCGCGAAATATGCACCTTTTAACTACAGCAATATGGAGGATAGTGTCACATGGAGAGCAAAAACCGAACCCGGCCCATTCAGCTTATCGTTCGGGTGAGCGAGAGAGAAAGAGATTTGATTTATCAGAAGATGACGCTGTTGGGAACGGAAAATCTCAGCGCCTACATACGCAAGATTGCGATTGACGGTTACATCATCAACGTGGATTACACCGAAGTGAAAAACCATGCGGCCCTGCTCCAGCGCGTGGGCAATAATATCAATCAGGTGGTCAAGCGGATGAACCAGACCGGCAGCTTGTACCGGGACGATGTGGCCGAGGTCAAGAAGCTGTTGCATGATATTTGGATTTTGGAACGGCGGCTGCTTTCAAGGGCGCGGTTTTAGCAACCTTAATCAATGTTTTTTCTTACACAAGTACAATAGTCACTATTGAGGAATCGTAGAAATTACGCTATAATTAAGAAGTAGGAGGGATGTCATGTTCAGGATAGGCGAGTTTTCCAAACTGACACAGGTGTCAATCCGTATGCTCCGATACTACGATGAAACTGGCTTGCTCAAGCCTGCGGAAATTGATAAATTCACCAGTTACAGACTATACGCCACGGAGCAGATTGCAGAATTGAATAAAATCGTGTTTCTGCGTGATTTGGGGTTTAATGTTTCTGAAATCGCCGTTGCCCTAAATAAATGGGATGATACGTTTATTACCGCCCAGCTTGAAGCGAAGCGTTTGGAAATTGAAAACGCAATTAAAGCCGAGCAAGATAAGCTATCTAAGATTGAACTGGCGAAAAGGGATATTAAGCAGGAAAAGATAGCGATAAATTATAATGTTTCAATCAAAGATATTCCCAGCTATCAAGTGTTTTCTTTGAGAAGGGTCGTTCCCGATTATTACGCCGAAGGGTTGTTGTGGAAAGAAATGTCGGCGTTTGCGGAGAAAAATGATATTCCTATTTCAAACAGCACCTTCACGATCTATCACGATGCGGACTATAAGGAAACGGATGTGGATATTGAAATATGTGCTCCTGTCGCAAAAATGGGAGAAAACATCGGCGGTTTCACATATCGCCTTACAGAGCCGGTCCCAATTATGGCGTGTACTATGGTATATGGACATTTTGAAAATATCTTAGGGGCTTATTTAAGCTTCGCTAACTGGATGCAGAAACATAACCAATACAGAATGGGCAGCCACAGCAGGCAAATTGTGCATCGTGGGCCGTGGAATGAGGAAAGCCCTGATAAATACCTAACTGAGATACAAATCCCACTGAATAGAATATGAATGAACGCCCATGCAAATATTTTTTGCATGGGCGTTTTGGGTATTGACTCTCACATGGTGTGAGGGTCTAAGATGGATTTGCAGCCCAATATAAAATATGGAGGAATACGCTATGAACGTGAACCTTATCGGAAAAATCAGTGTAAGCGGGGACGGAATGTATATCAAGTTGCAGCCGGAATACATACCCGCCCTGCAAGCGCTGGACGGCTTCAGCCACCTTAATATTATATGGTGGTTCAGCGACTTCGATAACGAGGAAATGCGAAACATCCTCGAAACCCCGCAACCCTACAAGAAAGCTCCGGCAACAATGGGTATTTTCGCAACAAGGTCACCGATTCGTCCGAACCCGATTGCTTTAACGGCGGTACAGGTAATCAACATCGATTACAAAAGCGGCGTGATTCAGATAGCCTATATCGACGCCAACGACAACACGCCCGTGCTGGATATAAAGCCCTACACGCCAAGCCTCGACCGCGTTGAAACTCCAGGCGTACCAGAGTGGTGCTGCCATTGGCCTAAAAGCGTGGAAGCGTCGGGAGAATTTGATTGGGAGGACGAATTTAAATTCTAATATCCCTGCCCGCGACGGCATATAAAAAAAGCCGTCATGTGGCAGTCGATGTTCTGCGTTTAAACGATATTGAGATAACCACAACGGCGGCTTTGATGTAAATATCAAGCCGCCGTTATCCTTTTGAAAAACTGGATTTCGGGGGGCGTATTAACTGCGCCCTTTTTACGGAACATGGCGGCAATATGAGGTTGTTGCCATGCTCTTTGTTATTCCAGAATCCAGAGATAACCAGTATGGTGGCCTATCAAAAAAAGCCGCCTTATTTGTGCGCGGGAATCTTCTGCCCATCAGTATAGCTTTGTAGTAGACACAATCCGAAAAGTATATAAATTACAACTACATCATCCCGGCTGGCCTTGTGCTGCTCCGGGATTTTTTGCGCCCGGATATAGCCACATCACAGGGAGTTGGAGACATAACAAGCATAGGAAGTGGATAGCCACTTCCGTAAAATCCCCGCTCCCGCCTGTCGGCGTCACGATGATTTTTGCTTGTTGGGTGAACCCAAACCCCTTGAAAATTTTCTTTGAGAAATCCTCTCCATCTTTGCCAAAACACCCTTTCCAAATTGTAGTAGTAGTGAAAGGGACAAGCCCCTTTCCATTTCTGCCGGGAAAGGGGGTGAACCGAATGGAGTTTACTTCTTTCCAAGAGCGGATAGAGCGCCAGTTTGACGCCTTCAGCAAGACCGTGATGAGGAACAAGGCCCGCGACATTTTTCAGAAGCTCACAAGGCAGGCGGCGCGTGAAACTGAGTTTTCGGCTATGGGCGAAGCACAGTTCAACAGCTTATCTCATAACGACAAATACCACGTGCAGCAATTCAGTGTACTTGACTTTGAGATTGACGTACAAGACGAGCTGATGGCAGAGGCCCTCGCCGCGCTCTCGGAGGACAAACAGCGCATTATCCTGCTCTACTATTTCCTCGGCATGAACGACCGCGAAATTGGCGAAGTGCTGCACCTTATCCGCGAAACGGTGCAGTATCGCCGGACAAGCTCGCTCAAACAATTAAAAGAAATACTGGAGGGCAAAGGCAATGAGAAGAAAGACTAAAACATGTGCATATACTTCTCTTCCGCTAACTCCCATGGCACGCATCGCGCCATTTGCATCCACCGGTTCTTCGGATCCAATTTAAAGTAATCTGTTAG
>QMCE01002032.1_pt1 | contig 12044 bp, 8 predicted proteins | sample 1821851 | NCBI WGS metagenome assembly QMCE01 (sample SAMN09453174, study PRJNA476694) | Termite gut metagenome, whole genome shotgun sequencing project. | isolation source: worker | host: Odontotermes sp. | place: South Africa:Pretoria | collected 2016-01-28
AAAGCTCCAGAAGATTCTTTTTTTCACCGAAGAGTAGTGTAAACACGCTATTCTTATATTCCCGATTGACATTCGTCTTGTTATATTCCATTCTTTCCCCTTATAGAAACGGCAGGCGACATTGCCTCCCTTTTCTATAACGAATGAAACCGGGGTTTTGTCTTCGGAAATGTGAAAAAAGTGAGAAAAAGTTCACCGGGTGCGTGAGGCAGGCGGAGGGCGGCGAAGCCGGTGCCGGGTATTCCGGTTCTTGGGGTGTGGAAGTCATGGGATAAGGGATACGGAGTTTAGGCAGAAACTTCATCCCCGTTTTCACGGGGACAGGCTCCGGGGATATGGGATATGAAAAATCAGATCCGAGAATAACAGTAAAAAATGAAGACATATTTTTCTTATCCCTTTTCCCACATCCCTTATCCCCTAATTTTATGCCTGATGAACCGGAATATCCGGTACCGACCGGAGGGTAGCCCGGAGCCACGCCGACCCGGCAAATTAATTACAAATTACGTAATTCGTAATTGCGTGCAATATTCAAATTCCATCGTAATTCGTAATTTACTTTCATGCCCGATGGACTCGGGTTGCGCCGGGGCACGCCGGATACTTTATCCTAAAATCAGATTGTTGACGGTAAGTCCGAAAAAGAAAACGAAGAGGTATCCGTACCAAATAAGCGTGAACGGATAATTCAGCGCGCGTTTCCAGGGTTCTTTGATTGCGAGATTCTTTTTCCGGATGCGCACTAAATTTTGGCGGAAGTATCGGAAAGTGAAGAAAATTCCGGCGAGGGTGACGAGGATGATTAAAATTTTTCCGAACATGGGGCATAAGATAGTAATTTGATTTTTGCGGTGTCTTTTTCCGGTAATGGGATCGGACGGCCCGAACTGGAGGAAACAGTGGTAAATGCCGCTTATTCGGGGCGGTGTTCCCCGGTTCCGGGAAGGGAAATGTGCTTTGCTTTATGCAAATGGTTCCGGAAAGAACCTTTATTTGCCTTAAAATCGGAGAATATGCTTGCACAATCCCGTTTTTTTTTCTCTATTTGGTTTGTCAATCGGGCGGTTCGTGAGAACGCTCTTTTCTTTATGAGGTGTTTTTGGAAACACGCGAAAAACTAGATGCTTTCATTGCAGAGGCCTGTCAATCTGCTTCGGCCGAATTGGTGGAGCGCGATCTGTTTCAGGCCGGAAAACGAAAAGTACTTCGGCTTTACATCGACAAACCGGATGGGGTCACCATCAAAGATTGCACTCAGGTCAGCAGGCATCTCGCCGCCGCTCTGGATGCCGAGCCCGATTTGATTGACGGCGCTTATACGCTTGAGGTTTCCTCTCCCGGTGTGGACCGCCCCTTGAAGTCTGTCCGCGATTTCGAACGCAACATCGGAAGAACGCTCCGTGTGACTCAGGATACCGGACGGGCGGTGACGGGTGTTTTGAAATCGGTGGACGAAGACAAAATTTTACTGGTGCTTAAAGGAAATGCCGGAGAGATTGAAATAGCTCGCGGAGCGATTTTATCGGCGAAAGTGGATATTCAATTTTAGAGATAAAGGTTCTTATGAAAAACGAACAGCAAAAACTTAATTTGGTCGAAGCACTCAAGCTGGTGGTTCAGGATAAAAACGTCGATGATGCCATTGTGGTGGAATCGCTGAAGGACGCTTTAATCTCTGCGGCGCGCAAATACCTGCAAATTAACAAGAAGATCGATGTGGATATCGATACGGAAACGAACGACATCCGCGTGTTTCTCCGCGTGGAAGTGGTGGAGGATTATCCCGATTACGATCTGTCCATGACTGCCGAAGAAGTTCAGGCGATGGATGAAGGCTACATGCTTTTGGACGAGGCTCTCGAGTTTAACGAAGATGCGCTTCCGGGAGATCTTCTCGAAATGGAAGTGCCGGTTTCCGCTTTCGGCCGCCAGGCGATTCAAACTTCCAAGCAATTTCTGATTCAGCGTATTCGCGATGCCGAACGCAACAAGGTTTTTGAAACTTACCGCGACCGTATCGGCACCATGGTGAACGGTGAAGTGGTGCGCATCGAAAACAAAAACTTTATCGTCTCTATCGGCCGTCAAACCGAAGCCGTGCTTCCTTTCAAAGAACAGATCGGAAAGGAACGCCTGAATCAGGGCAGTTCCGTGAAGGCGGTGATTGCAAATGTGACGGAATCGGCGAAGGGCGGTGCGCAGGTGATTCTTTCCCGCGCGAACGGCATGTTTCTTGCCGAACTTTTCCGTCAGGAAGTGCCTGAAATTTATGAAGGATCGGTGGAGATTAAAGGGGTGGCCCGCGATCCGGGTTACCGCGCTAAAATTGCCGTGTATTCGAGAGACGAACGCATTGACCCGGTGGGTGCCTGTGTGGGCATGAAAGGAAACCGCGTTCAGGCGGTGGTGCGTGAACTTGCGAATGAACGAATTGACATTGTACATTGGGATCCGGATATCGCGACTTATATTCGCCGCGCCCTCGCTCCCGCGAACATTGTGAAACTTTCGGAAGTATCCGGCACAAATCGGGTGTTGATTGTGGTGGCAGACGAAGGGCTTGCCCAGGCTATCGGCCGCAACGGTCAGAACGTGCGGCTCGCTTCCCAGTTGGTGGAACGTGAATTAGTGGTGTTCGGTGAAAAAGAATGGTCTGAAAAAAGTGATGCCGAAAGACAGCGTATCCTTGCTCCTCGCCGCGACAAGCGCGAGTTGGAAGGTCTTTTCCGTGAGGAAGACGAACCGGCAGAAGTGATCCCGACCGAAGAAAATAAGATTGAAGAAAACGCAGGCGAGGCTGAATAATTCAAGCCTACTGGAGCTGACGAGTCGATGAGTAATGAAGAACAAATAAAACCGGCGGACTGGGCCAAGAAAAAGAATGTCTCGGTCGATATCGTGATGAAGCACCTCCGCGAAAACGGGGTTACGGTGCGCTCTCATGTCACGGCGGTACCGCTCTCGCAGCTGAATGCGATTGAGCCCAAAGTGGTGGAAGAAAACAATAAAATGCTCGCTCGCAAAAAAGCAGCCGCTCCGGGTTCCTCTCCGGCGGCTCCAGAATCTCCGGCGGCTCCCAAGAAGAAAACGGGAAGCCGGGAAGTTTCTACGAATGTGGTTAAGGGCGGCGTTAAGGTTTCCGTGCGGAGAACAACTTCTGCTGCCAAACCAACTTCTTCGAAGCCTGTGGCCCCTGCCGCCGCTCCTGCGGAGAAAGCGCCTGTCGCTCCGGCGGTACCCGCTCCGGAAAAGAAACCCGAACCGGTGGTGGCCGCAAAGCCTGTCGCTCCTAAGGAAAATCCGGCTCCCGTTCAGGAGAAAAAAGCCGAACCGGCCCCATCGCCGAAACCGGTAACTCCCGCAGTAGCTCCTGCGGCTCCGGCATCGAAACCGGCAGAGCCGGTAAAAGCGTTTGAACCGAAAACGCCCGCTATGAAAGCGCAGGTGTTTAAACCCGATGCGGCGGTGCTTGCCCGTATTGAGAAATCAAAACAAATGGCGAGTCAGGCCGCGGGGCAGAACCGGAATCGCTTTAATAAAGACAGAAACGGCAGTCGTCCGGGCGGCGGAAACCAACAGGGTTACACCGGTACCTTCGGCAGGGCTCCCGCTTCAGCCGCCGGCGGACAAAATAATCGTCCCGGTGGCGGAAACCGTCCTTCCGGCAATCGCAACGCCGGCGGATTTTCCGGAAATTCCATGCAAGATGCTTTCGGTGCGGCGCGCACGCAAGCCGGCTCCGCTTTTATGCCTCAGGCTCCGGCGAAAGGAACTCCCGGCGGTGGCCGTACCTCTTCCGGCGGAAAACGCGATAAGGGGAAACGCGGAGGTGCCGACTTTAAGAATGAAAGGCAGAAAGAACAGCAGGAAGTCGTTCGCCAGAACGTTTCCCGCGTGATGGCCTCGCTTTCCAAGAACCCGGTCAAGAAAGTTTATCACAAAGAACATTCGGAAGCGGAAAGCGGCGTTGAAAGACAGGTTTTGAAAACGTCCGATTTTATCACTATTGCCGAACTTGCGGGCATGATGGAATTGCAGCCCAACCGTGTGATTGCCAAGTGCATGGAAATGGGAATGATTGTAAACCGCAATTCCCGCCTTGATTTTGAAACCATTCAGATTATCGGCGATGAATTCGGTTATGAAGTTCAACTGATGGATGAATACGAAGCGAGCTCCCTCGGGCTCGACGAAGACGCTCCCGAAGATATGATTCCGCGCCCGCCGGTCGTGACGGTGATGGGACATGTGGACCATGGTAAAACTTCGCTTCTCGACTGGATCCGGAAAGCGAATGTGGTTTCCAAAGAATCGGGCGGAATTACTCAGCACATGGGTGCTTACGAAGTGACGACTCCCGTAGGGAAGGTGACGTTCCTCGATACTCCGGGGCATGAAGCGTTCAGCGCCATGCGTGCCCGCGGCTCCCGCGTGACGGATGTGATTGTGCTTGTGGTGGCTGCCGATTCCATGGTGATGCCTCAAACGGTGGAATCCATTGAACTCGCGCACCGTGAGAAAGTGCCGATTGTTGTTGCCATTACAAAGATTGATTTACCGACGGCCAATGTGGATAAAATTCGCGCCCAACTCGCCGATCGCGGCGTGGAAGTGGAACAATGGGGCGGAACCACGAGTTGTATTGAAGTTTCCGCACGTACCGGTCAGGGAATGGAAAAACTTTTGGAAACGCTCGCCCTCGAAACCGAAATTCTGGAGCTCAAAGCCAACCCGAATGCGAGTGCCCGCGGTGCGGTGGTGGAATCGAAACTGGATGTGGGTAAAGGTTCCATGGCTACCGTTCTGATTCAAAACGGAACGCTTCATGTGGGCGATGCCTTTGTTTGCGGTATTCATTACGGCCGCGTGCGCGCCATGTTTGATGATCGCGGAAATTCCGTTAAGGAAGCACCTCCTTCGTCTCCGTGTCAGGTGCTCGGGTTCGACGGTACGCCTCAGGCGGGCGATGATTTGATTGTGATGGAAGATGAAAAGACCGCCCGCGAATTTGCTTCCCGCCGCCGGATGGAAGACCGCGAAAGGAAGCTCCGTGCCCGCGCCACTCTGGATAGAGCGCGTGAAGGAAACGAACTCCGCCTGATTGTAAAAGCGGATACGGGCGGATCGGCCGAAGCGATTGCCGCCGGTCTTGAAAAGCTTTCCAATCGCGAAGTCAGCATCAACATTCTTCAAAAGGGTGTGGGTGCCATCAGCGATACCGAAATTCAGTTTGCTTCTCAAACCAATGCGATTATCATTGCGTTCCACATTATGCCGACTCTCCCGATTCGTTCGATGGCGGAAAAAGAAGGCGTGGAAATCAAGACTTACCGCGTGATTTACGATATCTTTGAAGATGTGAAGAATGCCGTTGAAGGGCTCCTGAAACCGACGACCCGTGAAGAGATGGTGGGTGAAGCGGAAATCCGTCAGGTCTTTAAGATTCCGAAAGTCGGCTTGATTGCGGGCTGTATGGTGATTGATGGTGAAGTGAACCGCAACAGTCAGGTGCGCGTTTACCGCGATGGTGTGGAACTCGGTTCGACTGTGGTTCAATCTCTGAAGCGCGAAAAAGAAGATGTATCTTCCGTGCGCCGCGGGTTTGAATGCGGTATCGGTCTTCGCGGTTATGAAAATATTAAGGAAGGCGATACGCTGATGTTCTTCAAGGAAGTGAAAGTCGCGCGAACACTCGCCGATGTCGCCCGTGAAGAAAAAGAAGCCGCCGAGAAGGGTAATTCATGAGCCGCCGCATGGAAAGGCTTGGGGAATTATTCCGGGAAGAAATCAGCAAACTGCTGCAAAAAGGTTTGAAAGACCCGCGTGTCGGCTTTGCCACCATTAACCGTGTCGATGTGACCGAAGATTTAAGTTACGCGAAAGTGTATGTTTCGGTGATGGGTTCGGATAAGGAAAAGCAAAGTACGATGATCGGGCTTCGTCAATCGGCGAGTTTCATTCGTCAGTTTCTCGGCAAGGAAATCAAAATTCGGAAAATTCCCGAACTTCAGTTTGTTTTGGATGAGAATTTGGAACACGCGATGCACATTCAGTCCATATTGCATGAACTTCGTGAAAAGGGCGACCTTGATTAGGGGCCTTCTAAAGATTCATTTCCCGTACCCCGTGTCCCATGTCCCCGATTTTCATACCCGAAAAGGGATATCACCGATACTTGCCATGAATGTAAAGCCATTTTCAGAGGTGCTCTAAATGGAGCATTCCGGATTTATCCTGCTGGATAAGGCGGTGGGAAAAACTTCTTTTCAGGCTTTATTTCCCTTAAAGAAAATTTTTGGAACCAAACGGGTCGGGCATGCCGGCACTCTGGATTTGAGAGCTTCGGGTTTGATTATTGCGGGAATCGGCAGAGCCACCCGCCTGCTTCCTTTTTTGGAAGCCGAAAGTAAAAGTTATTCGTTTCGCCTGCATTTCGGTTACGAAACCGATACGCTCGAATGGGACGGCGAGCTTACCCAACAATCCGAAGCCGTGAAAATTGAGCGCGAAGATTTGGAAAATATTCTCCCGGCGTTTACAGGGCACATTAAACAGGTTCCGCCCGATTACAGTGCCGTCAAAGTGTCGGGTACGCGCGCTTCGGATTTGATGCTCCGCGGGAAAGATTTTGAACTTCCGGCGCGCGCCGTGGAAATTGAACGCCTCACTTTGACTGAAAAACTTCCCGCAGTCACGGAAGGATTTTCGGGGAAGTTTTTTGCCGAATTTGATTTTGAGTGCGACTGTTCCAAGGGAACTTACATCCGCTCCCTCGGCCGGGATATTGGCCGCGCCCTCGGTTCGTTCGCTTCGGTTTCCCAAATTCGGCGCACGCGTATCGGGCAGGTTTCCGTGAGAGAGGCGCACGCGATTGAAAATATCACTCAGGCAAATCTCCTCCCGATTCAAGTGCTCGTTCCTTTTCCGGTGCTCACTCTCACTCCGGCAGACCTCGCCGTGATCCGCAACGGCAACTGGATCCCCTGGAAACAGACGGTGAATTTTCAGGAAGCGGGCATGAAAAATCCGGAAAATTATGTATTTGTCGCCGGAGACGATGGTCAGGTGACTTATCTCTGCCGCTATGAGCCGGGGCGTATTTTGCCGCGGATTTTTGTGGGGAACGGAGTATGATGGGGCGCGTTGTTTCGGTCGGTAATTTTGACGGCTGTCACGTTGGGCACCAGAAGATTTTTGAAAAAATCCGGGAGATCGCGAAAGAAAAACATTTGATTCCCACCGTGGTTTCTTTTGAACCGCATACGCGCCATGTGCTAGCCCCTTCCGGCGCGCCGCTTCTCCTCACTACGCCGGCGGAAAAAAAAGAGTTTGTGGAATCGTTCGGGCTTGAGTTTATCGCACTCCCGTTTCATCTTGAGCTGGCTTCCATGCCTTTTGATTCTTTTGTGAATACGATTTTGATTCCGTCGATCGGAACGGAATATATGGTGTTCGGACATGACCATCATTTCGGAGCTGCCGGCCGGGGCAGTTTTGACTCTTTTACGGAAACTTTCCCGAAAATGCCGGCGGAAAAACTCCCGGCGGTCATGATCCGCTCCGCTCCGGTAAGTTCGTCCGTGATTCGGGAATTCCTTTTACAAGGCGATTTGAAACAAAGCCGTGAATTTCTCGGAAAACCCTACCGCATTCGGGGAACTGTTGTTTCCGGAAAACAATTGGGGCGCACGCTCGGGTTTCCGACGGCAAACCTGGAGCCGGAAGCGTACAAATTAATTCCGAAAACCGGAGTGTATGCGGGGCGCGTGATTCTTTCCGACCGTTCCGTACACCGGGCGGTAATTAACATCGGGTATCGGCCTTCTGTCGGCGGAAAATCTCTTCTCGCGGAAGCCCACTTGCTTCATTTTTCCGGCGATCTTTATGGAGCGACCCTCAGTATCGATCTTCTCGAATATTTGCGTCCGGAAAAAAAATTCGATTCGATTGAGGAATTGAAAGCGGGAATTACCGCCGACGCGGCGGCCGTTTCCGGTTTTTTTGATCCGTTGCTGGACTCTTAACCGGTTCCGGATTCCGGGCGCGTTCCCGACTCGGGAAATAGGTTCTGTTTTCCTGGAGAGAGGTTCTCGAAAGCAGTAACCGGGAAACTTTTCCCATGCTTAAATTGTCGAGAGTTTTTTTAATCCACGGGCGGTTTTCGGGAATGTACCAAAAGAAGAACCGTTGCTGGTTCTTTTTGGCTTCGGGAGTTTTGGCCACATAAAGCGGCGCGCCGCTCCCGGGGAACATTTCGGCGTAATAAAGTTCTGTGGAATAAGTCATGGGTGTCGGCGTGAAATCTTGAACCTGTTCAAGTTGAAACCCGAGTTGTTTGGTTTCCAGCGCGAGTTCGGCCATATCCGCTTCGGTACAACCCGGGTGGCTGGAGATAAAGTAAGGAATGAGCTGCTGATTTTTTCCGGCCGCTTTATTTTGTTTGTCGAAAAGTTCCTTGAACTCATAGAAAAGCGCAAATTTCGGTTTTCGCATGACTTCGAGAACGCGGTCGGAGGTATGCTCGGGGGCCACTTTCAAACGCCCGCTCACATGGTGCGCGATCAGGGTTTCCCTGTATTTTCGGTGACTCTCCGCGAGGGCTTTGTCCGGCGTTTTTTGCAGGAATAAATCGTAGCGAATGCCGCTTCCGATAAAGAGATGTTTTACTTTGGGGTGTTTTCGGATGGCTTCGTAAAGTTCGAGAAGTTCCGCATGGCTCGTGTTTAAGTTGTCGCAAATTTTCGGAAAGACGCAACTCGGGCGCGCGCATTTTTCACAGCGCGAAAAATCTTTACCGCCCATTTTATACATATTGGCAGAAGGGCCGCCCAAATCGGTGATGGTTCCTGCAAATCCGGGAAGTTTCGTGATGATATCCACTTCGCGGAGGATACTTTCCCGGGTACGGCTTGCGATAAACTTTCCCTGATGCGCGTTGATCGCGCAAAAACTGCACCCTCCGAAACAACCGCGGTGCGAATTGACGGAAAACCGGATCATCTCGTAAGCGGGAATCGCGCCGCGTTTTTGATAACGCGGGTGAGGCAGGCGCGTGTAAGGGTACTCGAAACTCTCGTCCAGTTCCCCGTAGGCGAGGGGAGGGTATTGAGGGTTCAAAACAATGGTGTGTGTTCCGGTATTTTGCAGGAGGCGCTTTCCGTGAATGCGGTTGCTTTCGGTTTCAAAGGCGCGGTAATTTTGAATCTGCTTTCGTTTGTCTGCAAGGCATTCTTCGTGGCTCACAAGCGTTAGATCTTCCCAGGCTTTATTTTTCGGGACGCTTCCTTGAGGAACGCGAAAAGCGGTTTGCGGAACCGAAGTCAGATTAGAGAACGGAACGCCTTTTTTAAGAAGCCGGAGAATTTCTTTAAGCGGTTTTTCACCCATGCCGTAAACGAGGAGATCCGCGCCGGTTTCTTCCAGAATGGAAGGCATTAATTTGTTCTGCCAGTAATCGTAATGCGTAATCCGGCGGAGGCTCGATTCCAAGCCGCCCAAAAGAACCGGCGTTTCCGGATAAAGTTGTTTCAGGATTTTAGAATAAACTGCCGTCGCGTAATCGGGGCGGAATCCCGCTTTCCCGCCGGGAGTATAGGCATCGTTACTCCGCAGGCGTTTCCCGGCGGTGTAATGATTCACCATACTGTCCATCCCGCTTGAAATACCGAAAAAGAGGCGCGGTTTCCCGAGTTTTTTAAAATCGCGAAGATCATCGCGCCAATTCGGTTGCGGGAGAATCGCGACCCGGAGCCCCGCGTGCTCGATTAAGCGCGCAATTACGGCGTGCCCGAACGACGGATGATCCACGTAAGCATCGGCGCTCACGATAATGACATCGACCTCGTCCCAGCCTCGCGCCTCCATTTCCTCGCGGCTTACCGGGAGAAACGCGCCGGTTTCGGGAGTAGGGGAACTTTGCTTCACCAAAAGCCTTATCTTCTCCGGGCTTTCATTTCCCGCGTGAGAATGTCCCGAACCTCTCCGATGTTCGGAGCTGCTTTGAATATCGGGTTTGCGTATTTGGAAGAAATACCATCCAGCGTATTTTCGTGATAACCGACTTTAAACTCCGTGAATTTCAATCCGTGAGCGGTGCTGATCACCACCACCTCTTCATCGGCTGTAATTGTGTTTTCCGCGCGGAGTTTTTCGAGCGCGCCTAAGGCGACGCCGGTGTGCGGGCAACAGTAAAGCCCGGTTTTATCGGCGCGGTGAGCGGCGTCGGCAAGTTCCTGTTCCGAAACTTCCACCACAATTCCGTGATACTCTTCAATCGCTTTTTTTGCTTTCGGATAACTCACCGGATTACCGATTTGAATTGCGCTCGCGAGCGTTTTCTTCGCTTTTACCGGTTCAAGGCGGTCGAAATGTCTTTGGTATGCCCGGTAGAACGGGTTCGCGTTTTCTGCCTGCGCCACCACAATGCGCGGTTTTTTCGTAATCAGCCCCATGGCAAGGCAGTCATCAAAACCTTTGGCGAGTGCGCTCACGTTCCCGAGGTTTCCGCCCGGAATGATGATCGTATCCGGAACATTCCACCCGAGTTGCTGGCAGATTTCGATGCTGATGGTCTTCTGCCCCTCAATCCGGAGACTGTTCATGGAATTTGCGAGGTAAATGCGGTTATCCTGAGTTACTTCCTGCACGATCTGCATACAACCGTCGAAATCGGTGTCGAGCGCGAGAACGATACTCCCGTTGCTGATCGGCTGAATAAGCTGCGCGGTGCTGATTTTCCCGGCCGGGAGAAAAACGATACTCGGGATACCCGCTTTCGCGCAGAAAGCAGAAAGGGCGGCGGAAGTATCTCCGGTACTTGCACAAGCCACCGCGTCGATCGGGAGGCCTTTTTTAATCATGTGATTCACTTGGCTCACGAGCACCGTCATGCCCAAATCCTTGAAACTGCCGGTGTGGGAATTTCCGCAAAGTTTCACCCGCAGTTTTTTCATGCCGAGTTCTTTCGCGAGAGCCGAGGCATCGAAAAGCGGACTCCAGCCTTCCTGAAGTGTCACGATATCTTCTTCCGGAATTTCCGGCAGCACCATTTCCCGCTTGCTCCAAATGCCGGACATATCGGCGGGCTTGAAACTCCCGCGCCGCGCGGCAAAGAGCGCCTTCCATTCTTCGGGCGAACGCTCCGCAAGTGCCGCACGATCATGCCGCACTTCCAAAAGGTTCCCGTTTACCGGGCTACGGTAAATAACCTCATCAAGCGCATAGGAATCATTTGCCATAAAAACCTCAAAAACGATTGCCGGATAAAGGTAGAAAAGAATGAAGATTCCGGCATGAAATTATTACAGGCGTGCCCGGCGCAACTGTTGCGCCGGCCGGGCTATATTGCACTAAGGCGAAAATCGCCAAGTGCAACGGAGCCGCGCGGTTTTTAAACCCGTATTTTTTCTAAGAGCCTATCCGTAAATAGTAATGACTTGCCTAAACGCAATAGCAGCACAACATAACTGCAGTAATCCCTTGTGAGAGACATCCAACTTCTCATACCTCACAAGCAACTTCCGGAACTTGTTCAACCATGAAAAAGTTCGCTCCACTACCCAACGCCTTGGCTTAAAACCCTCTTTCATCAACTTACTCTCATCATAACGCGAACTGATATTTCCACCAAGGGACCTAAACCACGGTAACCTCCATCAAGACAAAGGTGAACCAACTCTCCTTCCCGAGCATGATAAAGCGAAGACTCAAGCGTCTCCTTCAAAAGAATGGAATCATGTCTGTTTGCTCCGGCAACGACGAAGGAAAGCGGAACTCCACCTCCACAACCGTCCACCAGGATCGAGCGCTTGGTCCCCATTTTTTCCCCGATCCGTCGGGTTCTTTCCTCGGGATTCCTGGGCTAACGGAGCTTTATTCATACTGCCGTCCGCACTCTGCCACGACCCGGCGATGCCTGAGAGTTCATCGTATTCTGCAAGACCAGCTTCCCACATCTTTTGGAATACGCCCTGTTTCGACCATTGCATGAAGTAGGCATGTATGGAGCTTGGGGAGCCGTATTCGGATTTGGGAAGTGCTTT
>QMCE01001727.1_pt1 | contig 12043 bp, 12 predicted proteins | sample 1821851 | NCBI WGS metagenome assembly QMCE01 (sample SAMN09453174, study PRJNA476694) | Termite gut metagenome, whole genome shotgun sequencing project. | isolation source: worker | host: Odontotermes sp. | place: South Africa:Pretoria | collected 2016-01-28
TAGGCATCTTCAATTTTTCCTTCTCTGAAAAGGGCTTTGGCATAGACCTGACTGATATAAATAGTCAGCTCCATTTTGCTATTTTTCTCAATAGTATTGTTGTAAAACTCCAAATCCATTACTTTGACTGCTATGTTCAGATAGATGTAAATCGAATCTGTTTGTTCGGGAAAATAGTCGTCTAACGTTTTTGCTACATAATAATAAGCCCAGCCGTGCATCCAATAGGGTGATAATTCTTCAAGGTGATTTTCAATCAAATAAGTATTTCTTTTGCAATACTCCATCATCGAATCAACCAATTGATAGTCTATCGCATCTTTGTTATCTCTCTTTTTTTCCAATAATAACTCGAGGTATGATCTTTTGATAACATTGTATTGATATAATGACTGTTTTGAGCTCTCTTTTTCAAGATATTCTTGCATTTGTTGCAACACTCTTTTCATTCCGTCAATATCTTTTATGTCGAAAAAACTGCTTGCGATCACATAGAGCATTTCAGATGATTTGACATACCATTTCTGATTATCGTAATATTTTATGGCTTCATAGAGGTGTTCGTGTGCCTTTTTCACATTGCCCCGTTTGATTTCCATAGAGGCGCACATGGTGTAACAGGTGGCACAAACAGTATCGTTTTTTGATTGTAAAGCGGCGTCCAACGCCTTTTCGGCAAACAGACGCTCTTTTTCATTTTTATTATTGCCTCCGCGTTCGCGATAGGAATAGGTAATTGCATTATAAATTGATGCCAAATATTCCCATTGTTTTGACTTCTCTTTCCAATGTCTTTGAACAAAGGGGTAGAGTACATTAAGTCCTAGATCTTCGACTTCCTGCGGCGTAGCATTGCCGTAAGCCATCAAACGGTAAGCGTTAGATAAACGTGTTTCAACATCAATAGTATCATTCTGTAAAATAGTTTGTACACTGTCTTTTACATTAATTTGTCCATAACTTACATTAAAAACGTATAATAACAGAATGGTGATAATAGAGAATTTAATAGCCTTCATTAGTTCTATTTTTAATACATCGCCCTATTTTTTCAGCAGCTCTATATCGTTATTATCCATGCGGATATAAGAGTCGTGAGAGAGCCAATCACCGGTATTGTAATAGATTGCTCCGTTATAAAGTTCTTTTTTTACAGGTAAATGACGATGACCGTAAATGAAGTAATCGATAGATTCCTTTTGCGAAATACTTAATACATATTGTGTTAAAGTCTCTTTTTCATCACCGAGATAATCTCGATCCTCTTCCGGCGCCATAGCCCGACTTTTGCGTGAGAGAAATCTCGCCAAGCTAAAAGCTATAAAAGGGTGCAGCATTCCGTAGAACTTGATGTGAGGACGAAAAGCGAAAAGTCGTTTGATAAGTTTGTAGCCATACTCTTTGGGTCCCAGACCATCGCCATGCCCAACCAAACAACGTTTTCCATTGATCATAAAAGCCTGTTGCCGACGGAAAATTTTGAATCCCAACTCTTTTTCAAAATAGTCTTTGACCCACATATCGTGATTGCCCGTAAAATAGAAAATTTCAACTCCTTTTTCTCTCAGTTGATATAGTTTAGCTAAGAAGTTGAAATACCCTTTGGGAACCACATCTCTATATTCAAACCAAAAATCAAAAATATCGCCCAACAAAAAGAGGTGTGTAATATCTTTTTCAATACAATTGAGCCAATCCAAAACTCTTTTTTCTCTCTCTTTGCTCTCTTCTGCATTGGGAGCGCCCAAATGAAAATCGGACGCGAAATAGATTACGCCGTTGATCGTGACCGGATTAATGAAAAGAGAGTTCATGCACTTGATTTTATGCCGGCAAAGATACGTTTTTTTACTATTTTTGCGCATATAATTATTAATCATGCCCATAAGGTAGATGCAATGATTATAGTAATCACTGACAATACCTTATGAGTATTAATATAGCATTAAAAAACAGCAATTTATGAAATCAATCCAAATGGTTGACCTTGGGGCGCAGTACCGAAAAATTAAGCGAGAGGTTGATGAAAAGATTGGAGAGGTGCTTGATTCTTCTGTTTTTATCAGAGGGAAAGTTGTGGATGAATTTCAAAATCAATTAGAAAAGTACTTGAATGTCAAACATGTCATTCCCTGTGGAAATGGCACGGATGCACTGCAAGCATCTTTGATGGCGCTTGATCTGCAACCGGACGACGAGGTGATTACGACTCCGTTTACTTTTGTGTCTACGGCTGAAGTAGTGCTATTACTCAAATTGAAAGTGGTGTTCGTAGATGTGGAACCAACCACTTTTAATATGGATGTCAATCGGATTGAGCAAAAAATTACTCCCAAAACAAAAGCCATTATTCCGGTACATCTTTTTGGGCAATGCTGCGACATGGAACCTCTGATGAGACTCGCACAAAAATATAACCTTGAGGTGATTGAAGATGCGTGTCAAAGTATTGGTTCTCAATATAGATTTAGCGATGGAGTTGTTAAGCCGTCGGGAACGATAGGCGCGATAGGCTGTACCTCATTTTTCCCTTCCAAAAACTTAGGTTGCTTTGGCGACGGCGGAGCGATTTTTACCAATAATGATCTTTTGGCACAACGATTGCGCATGATTACAAATCATGGTATGTCAAAGCGTTATCATCATGATATGCTTGGGATCAATTCACGGTTAGATGCAATTCAGGCAGCGGTGTTGTCGGTTAAATTAAAATATTTGGATGATTATAATAATGCTCGTCGAAGAGCAGCGGCGCTATATCAACATTTTTTGGCGGAATGTCCCGGCATTACAATTCCGTTTGAAACGCCGTACTCTACGCATGTTTATCACCAATATACTTTGCAATTGCATGATATTGACCGCAATACGTTGCGGGAAAAATTACAGGAAGCCGGTATCCCCACCATGATCTATTATCCGATACCGCTGCATCTCCAAAAAGCGTTCGAGTTATGTAATTGGAAGAGGGGCGATTTTCCCGTTACCGAATCGTTATGCAACTCCGTACTCTCCTTGCCGATGCATACGGAATTGACGCACAGCCAAATAGAATATATATGTAAAACACTTTTAAACGAAATACGATGAACTATTTTGCACACCCTACAGCCGTCATTGATGAAGGAAGTGAAATTGGCGCCGGTACGAAAATTTGGCACTTTTGCCATATTATGCAGGAAGCTAAAATCGGGGAATTTTGCAGTTTAGGGCAAAATGTAGTAGTTGCCCCGAATGCCATTTTGGGTAATCATGTGAAAGTGCAAAATAATGTTTCCGTTTTTAGTCGGGTAACTTGCGAAGATGAGGTTTTTATAGGACCTTCGGCTGTCTTTACCAACGTCATTAATCCGCGAAGTGCGATCTCACGAAAGGCGGAATTTAAAGCTACGCTTGTGCAAAAAGGGGCGACAATCGGTGCGAATGCCACTATCATCTGCGGTGTTACTATCGGTCGTTATGCTTTTATCGGCGCCGGCACTGTTGTAACCAAAAATGTACCCGATTACGCTTTGGTATTAGGAAATCCGGGAAGACACGTCGGCTGGATGAGCGAGTATGGAAATGAATTACATTTTGATAGTGAGGGATTTGCAGTTTGTGAAGAGAGCGGACAACATTACCGATTGCAAAATGGAACAGTAGTTCGGTTGAGAGATTGAAAACCAACGAAGATTTGCTAAAACAGCTTCTCTATTTTTACTACTTTTGCAAAAAAATTACATGGCGCATTTGTTGATGACAAGTTTTATTCATTTTAGACTTACCGACTTGGTAGACATACTCTTAGTCGCATTAATTCTATATGAATCGTACTATCTGTTGAAGGGGACAACCGCCTTGAAGATCTTTTGGGGCATTGCACTTGTCTTTCTCGCCTATTTCGCTTCAACACTGTTTCATTTTACGCTTACTTCCAGAATTATAGGGCAAGTAATCAGTGTCGGAATGATTGCCCTGATCGTTGTTTTTCAACCTGAAATACGCTCATTTTTGCTCTATATAGGAAATCGTCGTTTTTTTAAAATGTTGAATGGAAAATTTGTAAGGAAAGATGATCCTCAACAATTTTTGGATGACATTGATGCAATAGTAAGAGCTTGTAAACGAATGGCAAGCAGTAAAACCGGTGCACTGATTGTGATGACAAAAGAGGCGCCGCTGAATGAATTCATTGATACGGGCGAGAAAATTGATGCCCGTGTTTCACGCGAATTGATTGAGAATATCTTCTTTAAGAATAGCCCGTTGCATGACGGGGCGATCATTATTAAAGATCACCGAATCTCGGCAGCGCGCTGTATTTTGCCGGTCTCCAAATCGGAAAATATCTCCTCAGATTTGGGGCTTCGTCACCGTTCGGCAATTGGAATTACCTCTGCTACAGATGCAATTGCGATTGTAGTTTCCGAACAGACCGGCGCGATCTCCTTTTGCAAAGAGAGTGTTATCAGCCGCGATATTTCTCCTATTGTTTTGAAACAGATGCTTACGGATGAGTTTGTTACTCCTGTTTCTCCCTCCTAAAAAGAGAGTGCATTTTTAGAAGAAACGATCTCTTTTTCCCTTATCAATTTCTTCTAACTCTTTTTCTATCTTATCTTTATGTTTCGATGAATTGATTTTTTGCATCATCCCTTCTATCAAGGCTAAACCTTTCCTACGAGTCTCTTCCGAAGCAAAATCATAGAGATACTCTTTGAATGAGAACATTGCATTGGGCAGACAATACTGTTTGATGAGTCCGGGTTTCGCCAAATCCATAAAATCTTGTCCAACACGTCCTTTTCTGTAACAACCGGTACAAAAGGAGGGAATATACCCCGAATCAATCATGCTGGAGATCACCTCTTCCAATGAGCGGTGGTCGCCTAACGAGAATTGGCTTCCCGAATTTTCGGCTTCGTCGCTATAGGCGCCCGGATTGGTACGAGAGCCGGCAGAAATTTGACTGATTCCATAGTTGAACAACTCCGTGCGCATCTCATCATTTTCTCTGGTACTCAATATAATGCCGGTGTATGGCAACGCAATCCTGATAATGGCGATGATCTTTTTAAAATCTTCATCCGAAACGGCATGGGGTATCTTATCGGGCAGAGGAGCTCCTTCGGCAGGCTCTATTCTCGGAAAACTAATTGTGTGTGGTCCGCATCCGAAGGCTCTTTCCAAATGGTTGGCATGTTCCATCAGTGCTAAAATTTCATAACGATAGTCAGCTAACCCAAAAAGCACACCCAACCCCACATCGTCAATACCGCCTTCCATAGCTCGATCCATCACCAATAAGCGGTTCTCAAAATCTGATTTGGGAGAGTTGCCCGGATGGTACTCTTTGTATAAAACGGGATCATAAGTTTCTTGAAAACAGACGTATGTGCCGATATGCTCCTCTTTCAACTTTTTAAAATCCTCTACCGACATCGGCGCCAATTCCACATTGATACGTTTCACTTGATTTTTACCCTCTTGTACCGAGTACACTTTACGGATCGCTTCGCAAATGTAGTCAATGTTGTTGCGTGGACTTTCTCCGCAAATCAACAACACCCGTTTATGTCCGTCGCGTAACAAAATGCGAGTCTCTTCTTGCAACTCTTCCATATTTAGCACCTTACGAACAATTTGCCGATTATCGCGCCGAAAAGCACAATAGACACAGTTATTGACACACACATTTCCCGTATATAGCGGTGCGAAAAGCACCAATCGTTTACCATAGATCTCCTCTTTTACCTTTTTGGCAACCTCCATAATGGAGTGTATCTCGTCATGATTTTCAACCTTGAGTAGCATAGCCACCTCTTCCAATGATAAACCGTTGAGTTGTAGCGCTTTTTCTAAAATAGCGTTTAACTCCTTTTGAGACGGAGCTGCGCCTTCAATCATGGCATAGAGTTTGTCTCGATTAATGAAATTTTGATTTCGTTCTTCTGTATTCATAACTATAATTATTAGATCTTTTAAACTGTAAATTAACATTCATGTTTGGTTATGATAACCTTCACTTCAACGCCTTCAATTCTACCCAATTTTCCGGTTAAGGTGTTGATTTTGTTCATGGTTGCCTCAACGACTAAAGAGATAAAGGAGATGTTGCGATGCGGCATCGGGATTCCCTGCCGTGCAACAACAATATCGGAATATGCCGAAATTAACTCATTTACTTCCGGAACACTATTCTTACAAGTAATCACAATGGCTATGCTGCCTAAACGCTTTTCCATCAGTTTTTGCTTTTGGATTAGTACTCTATTTCAGAACTTTAAGAGTGATAAATCGCTCTTTTAGTCATTGACAAAGATAATACTTTTTATCTTTCCGACATATTCAACAAAAAAATATAGAAATTGTTTAATGATACTTTCCCAAAAAGTGTGCAAAATTCGCTAAAGATTACTTTTGTAAAACAAACCAATAAAGATAAATTTTACACCATCACAAACTTGTCAACTCTCCTCTTTGACCATACTTTCCAACGTGATCAATTCCGCTTGAGGAGTTTTCTGTTTTGCCGTAAAGATGCTAATGTTGAGGTCAAAGCCAATAAGGATAACAATACAGCTCCAATAGATTGTGATGATGATTCCGAATAGTGCTCCGAGCGAACCGTAAATAAGGTTGAAAGTAGGAAAGTAGTAAAAGTAGAAATTCAGCGCATAAAACAGAATAATGAGAGTGATTGTAGTGAGTGTGGAGCCGGCAGAAAAAAAGCGGAAGTACTTTTTATTGACAGGCGCAAAATAGAAGAGGGAAGAGATAAAAAGATATCCGATAATAAAAAGAAATACCCACTTAAAAGCCTTAATGACATACCGAAACAGAACCGAAGAACCAAACAGCTCTACATGCATGCGACGCAATGCGTACGAAGCGCCCACAAAGATGCTGACTGCTGCAATAATGAGTAATAAGATCATGATAATCATGATGGCAGAGACAAAAAGCTGTTTGAAAATATTTCGAGTCCGGATCTTGAAATAGGTAATATTGAGGGAGGTGATGATGGAGTTCATCATCAAAACAGAGAGATAGATCCCAATACCAAAAGAGGAGTAAAAAAGAGCACCGTTGCGGTTCAAAAGTACGCCGGAGATGATTTGTGAGACAGTAGGCCAAGTGTAGTTCGGAACTAACGTTTCAATGAAATCCATCAGTTGTAGGCGGATCGATTCATCGAGGAAAGAGATGGCGGCAAAGAGCGCCATCATGACCGGAATAATAGCGATGAAAATACGATATGCCATAGCGGCGGCACGTTGAAAAAGTATTCCATTGACCAAAGATTCCACAAAAAAGCGCATTACCGTCAGGAAAGGAACACCTTCAAAACCGGGAATTACCAAATGAAAAAGCCATATCCTGAACTTTCTCATAGGGCGGCTACGGTTGATCCTTCTGACCTGTTGACGAAGTTGTTCCGCAAATTTCATACGCAATACTATAATGCTTTTCGTTTCATTCCATCACTCAATAAACTTCAAATTCAGATCAAGGCTTTTGATCTGGTGGGTAAGTGCGCCGGTAGAGATATAGTCAACGCCCGTTTCGGCATATTCGCGCAAATCGGTGAGCGTGATGCCGCCCGAAGCTTCCGTTTCATACATTCCGTTAATGATTTTCAAAGCATTGCGAACCTGATCGGGAGAGAAGTTGTCGAACATAATCCTATCCACACCGCCATGCGCTACTACTCTCATCACCTCTTGTAAATTACGGGTCTCAATTTCGATCTTCAAATCTAAATTTTTCTCTTTGAGGTAAGCTGATGTTTTGTCAATGGCGGCTTCAATTCCTCCTGCAAAATCGATATGGTTATCTTTCAACATAATCATGTCGAAAAGTCCAAAACGGTGATTCTCTGCTCCGCCGATCAGCACGGCATATTTTTCAAAAATGCGCATGTTGGGCGTAGTTTTTCGCGTGTCCAGCAATTTGGTCTCCGTATCTTCCAACTGTTGCACATACTTACGCGTTGTGGTCGCAATACCGCTCATTCGTTGCATAAAGTTCAATACCGTCCGCTCCGCCGTTAACATGCTTTGTGCAGGACCGGTGACAATGAATACCGTATCTCCGCACTTGATTGTATCACCGTCTTTCTTAAAGGTTTCTATCTCAATAGAGGGATCCGTCTGATTGAATACCATTCTCGCGACCTCAATTCCGGCAATAATCCCCATATCTTTTGACATCAGTTTCATTCTACCGATAATTGATTTGTCCACACATGCCAACGAGGAGTGGTCTCCATCGCCGATGTCTTCAATAAGCGCCTGCCTGATCGTTTCTTCTATAGTCATGTTTTAGATTTAAAATTTTTTAATAATCACTTCGCCGGTTGTGGCAATATTACTTTTGTTTTTTGCTTGATCAATGATGTAAAAATCAAATTTTACCGTATCGTATAAAGAAGCGTAATTGTTGATATAAATTTGAACGGAAATAGTTCCGCTGATCGATTCGGGAATGGTATAGCTGAGCGGCGGGATGCGAGCGTTCATCGTTACGGATGGCTCTACCCGAACAAATTTCCCATTCTGTTTTTCATAATACTCAATAAAAAAGTTGAAATCGTCTTCTGTCGCCAAAGAGTCAAGAATGTTGCCTTCGATACCTATATCCCCATCCCCATCTTCAAAGTAGAAATTTAAAACTCCCTGATCATCATAACCAAAACCATTGTCAATCTTCTCCAAATTCTGAAATTTAATCAACGGAACTTCTGAAAATTTAATTCGATTACATCCGTAAAAAAAGGTTGTCAAGGTAAAGGCAAATAAAAAAAATAGTCGTTTCATATAGATTGTATGGCTCGTAAAACTTGAGATAGGGCTTTCTCTACAACACTTTTGGGACAGGCTAAATTGATACGCATAAATCCCTTTCCGCTTTCTCCGAAGATCGTACCGGTGTTAAATCCAACTTTAGCATCTTTAATCAACAATCGGTTCAATTGCTCATGAGAAAGAGCTAATCCGTTAAAATTGACCCAAAGCAGATAAGTGGCTTCGTGGCGATAGGTTTTCACTTGGGGAAGGTGTTGTGCAAAAAATTCTTGAGCAAACTTCACATTTCCGGCAAGGTAAGAGAGGAGTTGTGTCAACCAATCTTCCCCTTGTCGATAAGCGGCAGTTAGGGCTACATCACCGAATAGGTTGCCCATGCTCAGATGAAGTCTATCGGTATTGTACTCCTCAAATTTTTTACGCAGTAGCGGATTAGAGATGATCACTTCCGAAGAGGATAGTCCTGCCAAATTGAAAGTTTTGCTCGGTGCCATGCAGGTGATCGTCTGTTCTGCAATAGCCTCGCTGATAGAGGCTAACGGTGTGTGTTTGAAGCCCGGCATAATCAAATCGGAGTGGATCTCGTCGGAGAGAATAAGGCAGTGGTATTGCAGACAAAGGTCGCCTAACATTTTCAACTCCTCGCGGCTCCAACATCTGCCCACGGGATTGTGCGGATTGCAAAGAATCAACATCTTTACACCGTCCTGTAATTTCTTCTCCAGATCTTCAAAATCCATGCGGTACTGTTCATCTTGCAAAACCAAAGGATTTCTCACAAGTATTCTCTCTTGATTCTCTATTACGTAATAAAACGGATGATAAACGGGAGGTTGTACAATCACTTTATCTCCTTTTTCGGTAAACGCCTGTACAATAGTTGCTAAACCTGTTACTAAACCCGGAGAGAAGTTGATCCACTCTTTTTGAATAGACCATTGGTGCCGTTTTTCCATCCATGAGATGATGGATTGATAAAAATCTTCATGATGATAGAAATAGCCCAAAATAGGATGTTGCAATCGTTGTGCAATAGCATCTAATACAAAATCGGGTGTTTTGAAATCCATATCTGCCACCCACATCGGTATAATGTCGTCGGTGCCGAAAATATCGACCGCAGCATCATACTTTACGCAATGGCTATCTCTACGCTCAATGATCTCATCAAAATTATACTTCATTACCGTCTCTTTTCATGATAAACAACCTCTACATTTTGCAGAAACTCTTGCGATTTGTGCATCAACTCATACATGACGGTATCATTCTCAATAAAAGGCACATACTCACGATAGCTTGTCACAAACTCTTCAATAAACGGCGAAGAGTGTAAAGGTTTTCTGAACTCTAACGCTTGTGCTGCGTTAAAAATCTCGATGGCTAAAATTTTCTCCACATTGTTTACTACGGTAAACGCTTTGGTAGCCGCATTAGCGCCCATACTTACGTGATCCTCCTGCCCTTGCGAAGATTCTATCGAATCGGTAGAACAAGGCATGGTGAGGCTCTTATTTTGATTTACAATGGAGGCAGCCGTATATTGCGGAATCATAAATCCGGAGTTGAGCCCCGGTTTTTTCACAAGGAACGAGGGGAGTTCTCTCTTTCCGGAAATCAATTGGTAGGTGCGACGCTCCGAGATGTTGCCGAGTTCGGACATGGCAATGGTCAAAAAGTCAAGCACTAACGCCAAAGGTTGTCCATGGAAATTGCCCGCAGAGATGATCATATCTTCATCCGGAAAAACAGTCGGGTTGTCGGTCACGGAGTTAATTTCCGTTTCTACCACATCGCTGATATGAGAAAGGCTGTCTTTCGTAGCTCCGTGTACCTGCGGCATACAGCGGAAAGAGTACGGGTCTTGCACATGTTGTTTGGGGCGCATAATAATTTCCGACCCTGTTAACAGATTATTGATATGGGTAGCTGTGAGAATTTGCCCGATATGAGGACGAACCAGATGTACCGACAGGTTAAACGGATCCAGGCGCCCGTCAAATGCATCCAGTGAAACGGCTCCGATGATATCGGCTAACCAGGAAAGTTTTTTAGACTTTATCACCAACCACACAGCATACGCGCTCATAAACTGGGTCCCATTCAGCAATGCCAAGCCTTCTTTCGATTGGAGGGTAACAGGTTCCCAGCCGAATTTTTTCAGTACCTCGGCCGCGGCGACCGTCCTGCCCTCGAACTCCACTTCGCCCAGGCCGAGCAGCGGCAGACAGAGGTGGGCGAGGGGAGCAAGGTCGCCCGACGCGCCGAGGGAGCCCTGTTGATAGACCACCGGCAGGATGCCGTGGTTGAAGAAGTCCATGAGACGCTCCACGGTGCACCTTGCTACACATTCACCTTCAGAGAGGAGTTTCCTCCAAGTTTTCTCTGCCCCAAAACAAGAGTAGTTCTTCTTCCAAAGAGCCAGGATCTTCTCCTTGAGGTTCTCATCTTTGAGTGAGCGGCAAGAGGGAAGACGCCTTTTAAACGCGTAATAGCCCGAAGGTGAGATTTGAATACCACACTGTTTGGTAAGCACGCCACATATCGGCCCGACGCGCCATACCAGACCTTCTTTCTCTTGGTGATTTTTGAACATGTCAATGAAAGAGACAATTAGGAAAGTGGCTCACTCGAGCTCGGAGCAGAAAAAAGCACTTGCTGCCTTAAGTATGCCGTTAGCCCTTTTGAGCTCAGCATTTTCTCTCCGAAGCCTTCTTAACTCCTCGTGCTCTGCAGTAGTTGCCCCCGGCTTTACACCACTGTCTATATCAGACTGCTTTACCCAGTGGAGGATGGTCTCATAAGCACCGATGCCTAATAGCTCAGCGACCTGTTTTGCGCATTGGGATTTTGAGGGAAAATCCTCTCGTGTTCTTTGGTACATCGCAACTGCTTGCTGTTTAATCTCTGCGGGGTAAGCTTGCGGCTTTTTGCCTTGCTTGCCGTACCTGAATTCCTTGCTTTCCATAGTGAGTTACCTTTCTGTTTGTGAAAAGGATAACTGTTCACTAAACTCGGGGTGATTCATCTTGTAACTCCTCGAGTCTTTCTTGTGCCGTGCGACAAAGGTCAAACGTGATTCCAGGAAAAGGATTGAAGCGATACCTTTCAGGATTTTCATCGTCAGCGATCAAGCGCAAGGTGTCGATATCGGTTATTTTTTCAATGGCGGCGTTGCGTACCCTTGCGGTGGCAGGACCGAGTGCAATTTCGGAAAGTAACTTCTGATTTGTAATTTGCTTAACCGCTTTTAC
>QMCE01001728.1_pt1 | contig 12041 bp, 6 predicted proteins | sample 1821851 | NCBI WGS metagenome assembly QMCE01 (sample SAMN09453174, study PRJNA476694) | Termite gut metagenome, whole genome shotgun sequencing project. | isolation source: worker | host: Odontotermes sp. | place: South Africa:Pretoria | collected 2016-01-28
CCGTAACGACCGGTTTAACGAGAGCCCGCGCAGCCGCAGCAACTTCTTTAGCCGCCTTGGTGGTAAATGCCACGGGGCCGGCCTTTGCCGAGGTCGGAACCTTGACTTTCAGGCTCGTAGCCGTGCGTCCTTCCTGAATTTCACCTGCTACTAAGGTCTCGCCTTCTGCATCTGCATAGAAGTTAACTACATCCACCAGATCGAGATCGGTACCCTCAACGGTCAGCACTGCGTCGTTCCTGACGGGATTGGGGCTGATCGAGGTGATGGTGGGCATCAGCATCGTGAGCGGTGCGGGACTGTTGTTCTCGGCGCCCGATATGGCTATCAATGTTACAGGGCCATCCTGTGCATCCTCGGGAACGGTCACCGTGATGGACCCTCCGGCCAAAGTGAATTTTTCGACCTCTTTGTTTCCACCGAAACGGATAGACTGTACCAGATCGAGATCGGCACCCGTGATGGTCAGCGTACCACCTGCCTTGATCGTGGTGGGGGAAATGCTCGCTATGGTCGGCTCGACGATGTTGGCGATATATTCGCCCGAACCAACTTCGACCGGAACGCCCGTTTCTTCTCCTGCGTCGTCATAATAGATGATCGACAGGATCAACTCACCCGACTGTGCGGTATCAGGCACAGTCACTGTGATAGTCTGAGTAGCTATCGGAGAGTTAAGATCGAAAGAGATATCACCTTCTACCAAATCGACGTAAGTACCGCCTTGGAAAGTTACACGGTTGATCAGATAGAGGTATTTACCTGAGATCACAATATCTTCGCCCGCTTTTACGGGGCCTTCGGTGATTGCGGTCACTTCGATCGGTTCGGTGTAGGTCAGTTCACTCGCAGTCTCTATTTCCCCCTGGGGGGTTTTCAAAATGAGTTTACCGTATCCTGCATTGGCCGGAATTATAACGCGAATTTCGGTCTCTGTCTTTTTCGTAAACTCCACAACATCACCTGCAACGGGAAAAACGACGGCCGTCACTTTGTCCAGATGGGTTCCCACGAAACGAAGTTCGGCACCGCGGAGGGCGGGTTTGGGACCAAATACCTTAATGGTGGTCTTGCTGCTCGACATTTGGTCTGTATCGTAAGCACTGTCATCGTTACACGAACTCGTGACGAGAAGGCAGCTTACGCACACAATACTCATTAGGAGCGCTACTATTTTTCTATTCTTCATGATTTTTAACATTTTTAAAGTTATTCATCACCCGGTATTACACGAATGTTGTCCAAAAGGATGGTCGGGCTACAAGGTGTACCGTCATAGGCCGCCATTCCTCGGTTGTGCATCGAAATGGTCAACTGACCGAAGGCCTTGGGTTCACCCACATCCGCGCCGGCGCCATTGAATTTCATGTCGGCAATAGGAATTGAAACGGTTTCCCATCCTTCGCTAACATACGAGCCGGTTGCCTGCCACGGAACCCAGAAACCACGCGGTTGCGTACCGTCTGCCCAAAGACAGTTTTCATTATCTCCTTGCGGGGCAAAGAAGAACGTCATCGGAGTACCCGTCCACGGAGTGGTGACATAAACCTCCATTTTAAGGATCGAAGTGCCGGGAGCGCTCGAGAATAGAGGATTGGTCATTCCGACGCCTGCGTTGTCTTGCGACCAGACGTTGATAATGGTACCGCCGCCCCAGCCATCGACCGAACTAAGGTCTCCGCTTATCACTGCGTATTTGCCTGTGAGGGCAAACGCAGGATCTGCTTGGAGCTGATCGGCCGAAGGTCTTCCCCAACCGCCGTTAAAGCCTTCCTCGAAACCGGTTATGAAGCCGCGGTCGTCGCGGAATCTCTGTTGCGATTTGGGACTGGTACCGAATATCGTTTTGACAGAGATATTACCGGAGATCTCCTCTGCGGGAGCTTTGAATACCAACTTCGTTTTCTCGATGGAGACGATGTCCGCAGAGGGAACGGTATAGGTCCCGATCTTCACCTCCAAGGGGTTGTCGTCGGGATCGTCGTCGAAGAAATAGTCACCCTGAATCACAACTTCGTCACCTTTGGGTACCACTTCACACACAATTCGTCTCACCGAGGGAGGAGGCATGAGAACTACGAAATCGTATTCTGTCGTATCACCGGCCTGATTGATGAAGTAAATTTTGTCGGTGATCTCCTCCGACCTTTCTGCCGGAACGGTTACGACAAGGGTATTCTTAGTAATGAGATTGATATTCAGGATAGCCCTTTTGTCGTTGAAGTACAGTTCCTGAACGCTGTTCAGGTTGTCGCCGACAATGCAGATCGTCTCGCCTAAAAGCGCACCCGTCATGAGTGAATCCGCTATATCGGGGTTCGTAGGCCTGACATAATATATGGTCGGATTTCCGTCGGCTATGTTGTATTTGCCGGTATAGTCGTTGCAAGCGACAAACGAGGTCGTAGCGCAAGCAAGCAGTATCAGCAAACCTACCGTATTTTTCATCAATTTTTTCATATATTTAACATTTTTACAATTATTCGAACGTAATAGTAGGATTCTCTTCGGTGCCCCAGTCGAACGGATAGGATGGTGCATCGTCAGCCATATTCGGGTTCATCTGAACGTCGGTATCGGGGAACGGGACTTGGAAAACATCTGCGCTGAAGGGTTGTCCGGTGGCTTCTCCTGTGTTGAGGCGTACCGTCAACTGACCGTCGGTACCGATGGGTATATCCGCCTCGCCTTTGAGCAGCCAATCTCCCATCCCTGTATAGCCCATGCGTTTCTGATTGTTCAGAATGGAGAGAGCTTTGGTTTGATCGTAGTAGGACAACCTCACGAAGTCGTACCAGTTGTCGCCTTCATAAGCCAATTCGAGGCGGCGTTCTTTGAAAACGTCATCGAAAGTGAAGGAGGTCACCGGATCCACTCCTGCGCGTGTGCGAACTGCGTTGAACGCTTTAAGAGCTTCTGCGTCGGAGGTCGATGCGCTGTTGCCCAGAATAGCTTCGGCATAGACCAGATATATGTCGGCCAGACGCAGAATGTGAGTGTCGTTGCCATAGCACATCGAAGCGGGTATGTCGATCCCCTCTTCCGCCCTGTGGTCGGCATGGTTGCCCACGAGGTGTTTCACGGCGTTGGCTCCGGTGGAAACTGCAAACGCTCCCGCTACTTCGCGGCGGAATTTGCCATAGTCGAAACCATCGGGGAATGATACATCGCCCTCTACACCTTTTACGGTCGGATGGTCTCTCCAGAAGTATTCATACACGTCGCCGTTCATCATCATGGTCGCTTTGCGGCGTTTGTCTTTGGTGACACGGGTGTTCATCTTGGTGGCATCTTCTCCGAACGCCATTTGCAGATCGACCGACGGGCCTGTCCAGTCTCCCCAGGGGTTGAACGGGTCGAACCCTGCCATCCCGAGGTCGGACTGAAGTGAGTTCTGGGCGGTCCATGAGCCGGGATCGGCTACCCAACGCCATGCGATGAGCGATTCATCGGAGGTCAGGTCGTTTGAGGAGCGGAAAATATCGGAGTATTCGGGTTCCAGAACACGGCCGCTGTTATTCACCACGAGGCCTGCATATTCCTTGGCTTTGTCCAGATCTTCCTGGGAGCGCGAGCCGGTTTGTCCGTAGCCCGATTTGGTCAGATAGACCTTTGCGAGCAGACCGTAAGCTGCGTACTTGTCGATACGTCCGTCCTTTGCGTATTTGTCGGTATCAGGCAACCACTCGATCGCCTGTTCGAGGGTCAGGATGATGTACTTATACACGTCGTCGATATTCGTGCGGACGTATGTGTTGTAGTCCTTATCGGCCATCATCTTCGTGTTGTCGTGGACGATGGGTACCGAACCGAATATACGCACCAGATAGAAGTATGCCATGGCTTTCCACACCAACACTTCGCCTTTCACGGCGTTGCGCCCCTCGTCGGTCACGCCGGGCTGGCCTACGGAATACCGATTGATGTTTTCGATAGTGGTATTGGCACGCGCATTGACAGACCACAGAGCCGCCGACATATTCGAAAGGTCGGCCTGTATACCCGCCGAATTGTGGTTCAGCAACCACCAGGGGCTACCACCCGAATAGTGGTTTCCGGCCTGCGAGTCGCCCACACCGATAAAACCGCGAATAAAGTCATACCAGGGCGAGCTATAGAGAATATTGGCGGCCTGCTGCAATTGCTGGTCGGTCTTATAGAAGTCTGCCAGCGTATAGGACGCCTGGTCGGGTCGATCCAAAAAATCGGTACACGACGAAACCCCGACCATTAAAACGATGGCGAACAGAAATGTCTTGAATTTCAACAAATATTTCATATCCATATAATTTTTAACGATTAAAACGATATATTAAGACCGAACGAAATGAGCCTCGGGGCGGGATAACGTCCTGCGTCGTAGCCGAAGGTGAAGCCCGACGAGTCTTGCTGGTTGATACCTACTTCGGGATCGTAACCCGAGTATTTGGTGAAAGTGTGGAGGTTCTGGATGTTCGCGTAGACCCTCAGGCTTTCGATCTTGACTTTCTGGAGCCATTTCGAGGGTACGGTATATCCCAACATGATGTTACGGATACGCAGGTACGATCCGTCTTCAACGTAGCGATCGCTGGTTTCGTTGTTGTTGAAACCGATGTTACGTCCGGCGCGCGACATTTTTGTGTCGGGATTTACGAGCTTCACGTTGTCGATATCTTCGAACCAGTTGTTGATGGTCATAGTAACCATATCTTCACCCGATCCGTAGGTCTTTGTGACAGGATACACTATGCTCGGGTCGATCGCTTCCATTTGAGCGAAATTCATCGCTTTGCTCAACTGGCCCGAGTTCCAGCCCATGCTGGTAAGTTTGCGGTCCAACTCGTTGAAAATCTTGTTGCCGTACGATCCGTTGATGAAGATGGTAAGGTCGAAGTTCTTGTAGGTAAAGGTGTTGTTGAAACCGAACGTGAACTTGGGCAGCGGCGAACCGATAGTGGTCTTATCTTCGGGAGTGATACGCCCGTCGCCGTTCATGTCTACATATTTCACGTCACCGACAAAGATCGTGTTGTAGCGGTTGAAACCGGTTTTCTCCAAACCTTCACCATAACGGTGGTCAAGTATCTCTTGCTTGCTGCCGTAGACGCCGTCGGTTTTGTAGCCGTAGAATTCATACAGCGGGCCTCCGATCTCCGAACGGCTCACCACGTCGTCCCACTGTCCGTAACCTTCCAAAGCGGCTGCATCGGTTCCGTCGAGGGCGACCAGTGTGTTTTTGTTGAACGAGATCTGGAAGTCGCTCGACCATGTGAAGTTGGGCTTCACAATGTTGCGGGTGCTCAGTGCTATTTCCACACCTTTGTTGTTGATCGTACCGTAGTTGCCCCTGGGTGCGCCGAGTGCGGAACTGCCGTTACCCCTTGCTCCGAAATAGGTGGGGGTTTGCAGGGTCATAAGCATGTTGTTGGCGGTCTTGTCGTAATAGTCCACCGTCAGGTTGATGCGATCGTTCAGGAAAGCCAGATCCAAACCGAAGTTCCACTGTTCCTGGGTTTCCCACTGAATGGCGGTATTTGCGAACGCTCCCATTCTGTATGCTACACCCAAGCCTGTGGGGAATGAGCCGATAGTCGAGTTCCAGTGTCCGCCTCCGATGGATGCGTTACCTGTTTGTCCCCAACCGACGCGGACTTTAGCCTCGTTGACGACGCTTCTCAAAGGTTCGAAGAACGCTTCGTTGGAGATGCGCCACGATGCTGCCACCGAATGGAACGGTGCCCAGCGGTTATCGGGGCCGAAGTTCGAAGAACCGTCGTAACGGAACGTGTAGGTCAAAAGATAACGGTCGTCGTAGTTGTAGGTTTCGCGGGTGAAGATCGAAGCCATTGCGCTGTCGCCGAAGCCGTTGGAGTAGGTTTTGTTAGTCGTTTCGGCCAGGCCCGGGTTGCGGATTTCGTCGCCCGGCAGACCGCTCGCGTTTATCCTCTGGAATCTCCACGACGACTCCCATGCTTCCTGTCCGATCATCGCCGAGAACGAGTGTTTGCCGAACTGTCCGTTGTAGGTCAAATAGTTCTTGACCTGCCAGAACATATTGTTGTTCATCTGCTGCGCGATCAGGTTGGTGGTTCTGCTGATCGTCGGAGAGAAATAGTATGTGGGCTGCCAGTTTTCGCTATTGCTCATGGCAATGTCGTAACCCACTTCGCTGTGCAGGATCAAACCCTTCACCGGAGCAAGTTCGAGGAATATGTTCCCGTTCAGCTTCTGCCTTCTCAGGTAGTTTTCATCGAGATTGGCGAGTGCGATAGGATTGATCCTTCTGTAATCCTCTTTTATCACCGATGCATAGTTCCCGTAGACATCATAGATGGGCATATCGGGAGGGGTCTGCAACGAGTAGGTCAGAACACCTTCGTCACCTTCGGCGCGGTTCAGGAATTCGGAGGTTTGCGAATACATAGCGTTGAAGCCCAATTTCAGCCACGGTTTCAGGGTCGCGTCGAGGTTGGCGCGTACCGAGAAACGGTTGAAATCGGTGGCGATCATCGTACCTTCCTGATTCATGAAAGAACCCGATACATAGTAGCGCACAGCCTCCGTACCGCCCTGTGCCGAAACGGTGTGCTGGTGCATCAAGGCCGAGCGGAAGATGGCATCCTGCCAGCTGGTACCTTTACCCAACAGCGACGGATCGAGGTATTCGGGCGTACCGGTCTGTCCTCCGGTGGTCGCTTCGATATCTTTGTTGAATTGGGCATACTGCCTCAAATTCATCATATCCAGGCGGCGCACCTGATTTTGGATACCGACCATACCTTCATAGGAGAACCTCGCTTCGCCCGCCTTACCGCGTTTGGTGGTGATAAGGACGACCCCGTTGGAGCCCTGCGCACCATAGATTGCGGTTGCGGAGGCGTCTTTGAGGATCTCCATCGACAAGATGTCCGATGGGTTCAGCGTCGAAAGGGGCGAAATGGAGCCGCGTCCGTTGCCGAGGTCCAAGCCAAGTTGCAACGAATTGGTCTCACCGCCCTGCCAGATAACACCGTCGACGACATACAACGGTTCGGCAGCCGAGTTGAGGGTCGCCTGACCGCGAATGCGGATCGACACCGCCGAACCCGGAGCACCCGAGGTCATAACGGAGGTCACCCCCGTTGCGCGGCCCTGAAGCGCCTGGTCGATGTTGGTGATGACCGATCCCTTGAGACTGGATTCGCTTATCGTGGACGATGCCCCCGACAAGTCGCTCCTTTTCATGGTACCGTAGCCTACCACCACGATCTCATCCACCAACTGGGCGTCTTCCATCAAGATTACCTGAAGGTCTACCAGGCCGGCGGTCACAGGAACTTCCTGAGCCATATAGCCGACGTAGGTAAATACCAGAACGGCGCTTTCACCGGGGATGTTGATGGAAAAGCCGCCATCGAGCCCTGTGATAGTTCCCTGGGTTGTCCCCTTCACAGATACACTGACTCCGATTATCGGTGAACCATCCTCCTGACTGGTTACTGTTCCCGATACGGTAGCCCGTTGTGCCATTGCATAGCTACTAAAGCATAGCAACAATAGAAACAAGATTGTCTTTTTCATGCTCTTTTAATAAAATAGGTTTAGGTTAATAAGTGCGTAAAAATCATTCATTCTCATAGCGTTATAGTTTTTGTTTGTTCAGTTGTTTTCGAGAGTATGTCCTCCCCACGGCATCCACGAAGAGCAGTCTTCATCGCCGAACAGCGGGGCCGAGCGGATCGCGGTACCGACCTCTCCGTGGCCACGGAAAAAGCGGTCTGCGAAGGCGGTGACTGCCGCTGCCTGAGAGCCGGTCACGGCGCAGTGGATATGTCCCGGAGTGAAATCGAAGCCCAGACGGTCGGGCACACCCATCGCCGTCCACACTTCGAGGGCGGCCAAGGTCGCGATGTAGCCCGACCTGTCGCACATCCACTCGTAATCGGGATTGCCGAGTATAAGCACGGGACGCGGGGCGATCATGGCTATCAATTCGTGGTGGTCATAAGGAAGGCGCTCCACCCGTCCGTCGAAGTTCTCCTTGAGGGCGGGCAGGAACCAGTCGTAGTTGGTGTTGGCGATCTTTTCGACGTTGCCCGATATGTCTGAGACCCTCCATGAGTTCACACCGCCGCCGCCCGATTCCTGCACCAGCGTGAGAGCGATGCGTTCGTCGAAAGCGCCGCCGAACAGTGCCATTTTACCTGCATAGGAGCAGCCCGTTATCGCTATCCGGTGCATATCGACCCCCATTTGGGCGGCCACTATCTCCAGCCCGTCCACGAGCCGGCTTATTCCCCACGACCATGCGATATAGTTGCCCGACGTGAGCAGCTCGGGGAACATCCGGTAGACGCTCTTTTGGGGATCGCGCGGCCCGGAGTGCAACGACACCTGATTGTGTATGAACGGGATGCGAACGAAATCGGTGAACAACGAATCCGGCAACGATCCCGTCGGACGGTTGATGCCGATTATCGCCGGATGGGGGCCCGCACCCTGGGGCAAGACCACCTTCGACGACAAAACGACGGTATCCACCCCTTCGATCATGGTGACCGTGAGGGTGCTGTCCGCCGCGCTCCATGCGGCGGTGAGATTTTCGGGACGCGGCGGTTTTGCGCCCAACTCATAGTGTTCCAACTCGGCTTTGATCTCCCCTCTGCGGCGTGCCCAGTCGGAAAAACGCTCGACCCGTCCGCTGCCGTCCGACCACGCGAAGGGGTCGGGGAGCGAGGCGACATCGGGGAGTTCGTCCGCCGTCGGAAGCGGCGGCGCAGGAAGCCCCTCGGCCGTGTTCTCGACGTCATAGACCAACGGCAACTCCGCAGGCCGATCGCTCGTGCAACCCGCCAAATAGAAAAGAGTACCGATCAGTAGTAAAAGTTTTGCCATCCGGTTCTATAAGTTATTGGTAATTTCGATTATCTCCATACACATCCGGCCATTGTGGTAGGGGCATTTCCATATTCCTGCTTTGTCGTCCGCGCGATTTATCACTCCGTCTGCATCCGCGCTCCACCACCATTCGCCTCCTTCGCCTCCTTCGCCTCCTTCGCCTCCTTCGCCTCCTTCTCCCCCTTCTCCCCCTTCTCCCCCTTCTCTGTCCAACAGGTGGGTGCGGATATATTCCCACGTCTTTTCGGCGCCTTCCAGCATCGGTTCCATGGCGTGATAGTGCCACAGATAGAACTGTCCGACCACCGCTTCGGCCTGCACCCACCAGTGGCGCTCGCTGTCCATGCGTCCATCCTCATGCAGGTGGTACGACATCGACCCGTCGGGGTTCATGCCCTCCAGCGCGGCGAGGGCGATGATCTTCGTATGTTTTTTCACCTCGGCGGCAAGTTCTTCGTCACCGAGTTCACGGACAGCTTCCACGAGCAGCCACGAAGCCTCGATGTCGTGCCCGTAGGAGACGCCACCGCCCCGCAGGTTCCAGTCGTCGTCGAAAAACAACCCCAAGTGGCCCGACGGTTGTTCGATGCGCTCCATGAACAGCTCCACCAGGTCCTTCAGACTTGCCTTCAACCTCCCATCGGGCCACACGCGGTACAGATTGGTGTATGGCTCCAAAATGTGGAGGTGGGTGTTCATCGTTTTTCGCTCGGCGGCATCCTTGTCGCTCAGTCGCGGGTCGGCAATCTCGCCCCACTCGCGGGTACAGGCTTCGATATATCCGCCGCGCACCGGATCGAGCGAATGTTCTTCTATGCACTCGAACAGCTTCACCGCATACTCCAACGCCTCCTTGTCGCCCGTTGCCCGCGCATATTCGCTCAGACCGTACAGTGCAAACCCCAGGGCGTAGAACTGCTTTTTTGTGTCGTGCGGCGTACCGTCGGCCTCCAGCGACCAATATACCCCGCCATATTCGTGGTCATAGAACTTGTCTATCAAATATCGTTTCGCGTGGGTGGCGACCGAGAGATATTCGGCATTGCCCAATATCCTGTAAGCTGCGGCGTAAGTCCACAAAATACGCGCGTGCATCACGGCCCCGCGCACCGCATCGCGATGAAGCGTCCCCTCGCCGTCTATCCTGCCGTAAAACCCTCCCTCGGGGTCGAGCATCCGTCCGCTCCACCAAGGCAGAATATCGACGGTGAGTTCGCGCTCCAGTTCGTGCGCAAACTCCCCGGCCCGTTCCCCGACCCGTTCTCCGGCCCGTTCTCCGGCCCGTTCTCCGGCCCGTTCTCCGGCCCGTTCCCCGGCCCGTTCCCCGGCCCGTTCCCCGGCCCGTTCCCCGGCCCTGCGAGGTGTAGCGCCGTTCATCATTGTGCTCTCTGTTTTTCCAATCCGCGCTCTATTTCGGCCATGCGTTTTTCACCCAGGGGGAAGAACAACATCGCCGCCGCCGCGATAATGCAGCCTGCCGCAGGTATCCAACTCATCAACAGCCTCACACCCGTCACCGCCGGGCCGCTTTGTACGGCGTCTGCTGCGGTGTCATATCCGAATGCGGCCAATAGCCACAGTATCAACGCGCTGCCGAACGCTCCGCCGAATTTCTGTGCCATCGACGACGACGAGAAGATAAGTCCCGTCGAGGCTCGTCCGTGTTTCAACTCCGAGTAGTCGGCCACGTCGGCATACATGCTCCACAGCAGCGGCAACACGACCCCTGCCGCGATCGAGATCAACACCTGAAGTCCCAGCATGATCCAATAACCCGCCGCCGACGCCGGAACGAAGAAGAACGTCGCCGTCAGTGCCGCCGCCACTATCATCGAACCCACATAAGCGCCTTTCTTACCGAATCGTCCCGCCAGAGGCACCGCCAACACCACTCCCAACATATTCGCGATCTCTCCGACAGCCAAAAACAGCCCCGCCGTAAAGATCACGTTCGACATCAGGGGCGCACCCCCGACGAAATCTTTGAAGAAATAGGCCGCCGCCCCGCCCCTTATCGAGTTGAACAGCAGCACCCCGATAGCCGCCCCGAACAGCGTCCACCACGGGCCGTTGCACGCCAGATTGCGAAGGTCGCGCCCGACGGAGCCTTTCTCTTCGCTCTTTTCGACCGGTTTGACGTGTTCGCGCGTCATGGCGAAACATATCCAGAACATCACCATCACGATAGCCCCGATCACCACCATCGCCAGTTCCCAGCCGCGCGGATTGTCGGCCACACCGCCGCCCAACGCTTTCACCAACGGCTCGAACAGTGCGATAGCCAAAAAGCTGCCCGCATAGGCAAAGAACATCCTGAACGACGAGAAGACGGTCTTCTCTCGGCTGTCGTCCGTCACCACACCCAGCATCGCCCCGTAAGGCACATTGATGGCGGTGTAGGCGGTCATCATCAGGATATAGGTCGCATAAGCCCACACGAGTTTCCAACCGTAGCTAAATTCCGGCGTAGAGAAGGTGAGCACCCCGATCACTGCGAAAGGCAACGCCACCCACAGCAAATAGGGACGGTACCTCCCCCGGCGCGTGCGTGTGCGGTCGGCAATAACGCCCATCAGGGGGTCGGTCACGGCGTCGTAGAACTTGGTCAGCAGCAGCAACAATGCCGCATCCTTGAGCTCGAGGCCGAATATGTTGGAGTAGAAAAATGGCAGATAGTATGAAAATATCTTCCAAAACATACTCGACGCCATGTCGCCGAACCCATAACCCACTTTCTCGGAGAATTTTGCCATCGTGCGTGCTGATTATTTTTTATTTTAAGCTTAGGTTCTTATCAATAAGTCTGTTTATCGCCTCCACCGAAAGGCCGGTACGCAGTCCGTCTTCGGGTGTGCCGAGGCAGTAATCGACCAGCTTTTCGACGGTCGATGTGGCGACGTGCATCCGCGTGTCCGACGAGGCGTAATATATGAATACCCGCCCGTCCGTGTCCGATATCCAACCGTTCGAGAACAGCACGTTCGACACATCGCCGACCCTTTCTCCCCCTCTCGGAGCAAGGAAAAACCCTGCCGGTTCTGCTATCTGCCGCCACGGTTCTGCAAGGTCGGTCATGTAGAGATACAAAACATATCTTAATCCCGAAGCACACGGCCTCACTCCATGCGCAAGATGCAACCATCCGCGCGAAGTTTTAACAGGGTGGGGGCCTTCACCGTTTT
>QMCE01001729.1_pt1 | contig 12040 bp, 10 predicted proteins | sample 1821851 | NCBI WGS metagenome assembly QMCE01 (sample SAMN09453174, study PRJNA476694) | Termite gut metagenome, whole genome shotgun sequencing project. | isolation source: worker | host: Odontotermes sp. | place: South Africa:Pretoria | collected 2016-01-28
GGCTCCGCCCCGCACCCCGCCAAAGGGCCTGTAGGCCCTCTGGACACCCCGTACTGGAGGAATAATAATTCGTGGATAATCGCATTGTCCCTATAAATATCGAGGAGGAGATGAAGAAATCATTCATCTCCTACGCGATGGCCGTAATCATCAATAGAGCGCTGCCGGACGTGCGCGACGGTCTTAAGCCCGTGCACAGGCGCATCCTGTATTCCATGAGCGAACTCTCGCTTACGCCGGACAAGCCGTTCCGCAAGAGCGCGCGTATCGTCGGAGACGTTTTGGGCAAGTACCACCCGCACGGCGATTCGTCCGTGTACGACGCGATGGTGCGCATGGCGCAGGATTTTTCCACGCGCTATCCGCTCGTCATGGGGCACGGCAACTTCGGCTCCGTCGACGGCGACGCGCCGGCGGCCATGCGCTATACCGAGGCGAAGCTTTCGCATCTCTCGATGGAGATGCTGCGCGATATAGACAAAAAGACGGTGAATTTCGGCCCGAACTTCGACGAGAGCGAGGTGCAGCCGCTGGTTTTGCCGGCGCGGTATCCCAATTTGCTCGTCAACGGCACGAACGGCATAGCCGTCGGCATGGCGACGAATATCCCGCCGCATAATTTGGGCGAGACGGTGGACGCGTTCGTGGCGCTTGTTGAAAACCCCGAAATAACGCTGGACGAGCTGATGGCCTATATGCCCGGGCCGGACTTCCCCACGGGCGGCATCGTCATGGGCACGCAGGGCATCAGGGACGCGTACCGCACGGGCCGGGGCCGCATCGTCGTGCGCGCGCGCGCGGAGATAGAAACGGACGAAAAGGACAGGGCGCGCATTATCGTATCCGAAATCCCGTATCAGGTGAATAAAGCCCGGCTCATCGAGCGCATCGCGGAGCTGGTAAACGATAAGAAGATCGAGGGCATCTCGGCCCTGCGCGACGAATCGGACCGCGCGGGCATGCGCATCGTCATCGAAACCAAGCGCGACGCGAACCCGAGCGTGGTGCTCAATTCGCTGTACAAGCATACGTCCATGCAGGAGACCTTCGGCGTTATCATGCTCGCGCTCGTGGACGACGAGCCGAAGGTGCTGAATTTAAAAGAAGTTTTGGAGCACTACAAGGCGCACCAGCGCGACGTGGTCGTACGCCGCGCGCGGTTCGACCTCGACAAGGCCGAGGCGCGCATGCACATCGTAGAGGGATTGATTAAAGCCCTCGACAATATCGACGAGGTCGTGAAAACGATACGCGCATCCCGCACGGGCGCGGAGGCGAAGGAGCGGCTCATTGCGCTGTTCGAATTCTCCGACAAGCAGGCGCAGGCCATTCTCGACATGCGCCTACAGCGCCTGACAGGCCTTGAAGCCGATAAACTGCGGGAAGAATTCGAGGAGCTTTTGAAAACCGTCGAATACCTGCGCAGGGTGCTCTCGGACGACGCGCTGGTCTATTCGATAATCAAAGAAGAGATATTGGAGATAAAGCGCCGCTATTCCGACCCGCGCCGCACGGAGATCACACAGGTATTCGACGACCTCGACATGGACGAACTGATCCAGGAGGGCGAGATGGCCATAACCTTAACGCATTTCGGCTACATAAAGCGCCTGCCCTCCGATACGGACCACGCTCAGCGCAGGGGCGGCAAGGGTATAAGCGGCCTCGCGACGCGGGAAGAGGACTTCGTGGAGCAGATTTTTGTAACGAGCACGCACAACAACATCCTCTTCTTCACGAACTTCGGCCGCGCGTTCCGGCTTAAGTGCTATTCCATCCCCGAAGCGGGGCGCGGCGCGAAGGGCACGGCGATCGTGAACCTTTTACAGCTCGCGGGCGGCGAAAAGGTTACGGCGCTGATACCCATTACTAAAGATGACGCCGCGAACGCCGAAAACCGCTATTTGGTCATGGCGACGAAATACGGCGTCATAAAAAAGACCGAGCTTTCCGCATTCGACAATATCCGCAAAGGCGGCCTCATCGCGCAAAACCTGCGCGAGGGTGACGAATTGATCGGCGTACTGCTCTCCGGCGGGGACGACGAGTTCATGCTCGGCACGCGAAAAGGCGCGTCGATCCGCTTCAACGAAAACGACGTGCGCGCGATGGGCCGCACGGCGACGGGCGTGCGCGCGATAAAGCTGCGCGGCGACGATTCCGTTGTGGATATCGAGCGCGTCATCCCCGGCGCGTATGTTCTTACAGTTACGGAAAACGGCATAGGCAAGCGCACGCCCGAGGATGCGTATCGCATACAGGGGCGCGGCGGCCTGGGTATTAAGCTTATCAGCTTAAACGAAAAGACGGGCGACGTGGCCGGGATGAAGATGGTCACGGGCGAAGAGGACTTGATCGCCATTAGGGACGACGGGACGATCATCCGCGTCAACGCCGACCAGGTCAGCATATTCTCGCGCTCGGCCTCGGGCGTAAAGCTCATGCGCGTCGACGACGAGACGCGATTGGTATCCGTCGCGAAGGCGCCGAGGAACGACGAGGACGAGAGCGGCGAGGACGAAAGCGAAGAATAGAACGAGCATCAGGGCGGCCCAAAGCGGCCGCCCTCCTATTTGAATTATATTAATCTCCGGTTTATTTCCAACAGGCGTGCACAGTGCCGCCCGTCGCGCCTATGCCGAGCGTTTGCTTCGCGAGCTTCGTCCACGTCGCGCAGCCGACCACGCCGTCCGCCGCGAGCGCGTTCTCACGCTGAAAGCGTATGACGGCCGCGCGCGTCCCCGCGCCGAAAATGCCGTCCAGCCCGCCGCCGCCGTAGCCAAGCGTGGTAATCGCGTCCTGCAGGGTGAACACATAATTGCTTTTGCTCCCCTGGCGCAGGAGCGGATAGCCGCCTGAAGCGCATGCCGGGGGGCTTTTACGCCTGTCAAAATGCACCCATGTCGGCGTAAGGTACGCGGGCTCGACGTACGCCCAAACGCGCGTGTTTATGGCGATATTGCGCAGCCTCGAGCGCTCCGCGTTGCTCAATCTCTGCCCAACGTCAAACGAAGCGCCCGCGTAATGCTGGGATTGCGCGGCATGCCCGCCCTCCCAGATGCGCTTAAACGCGTAGCCCAGCGGTATCGGGCGGCCATACGCGTCGCGCGTCGTGTTCCACGCCTGCATAACGGCTTTCGACGTCCACATCACATTGGAGCAGGAGCTCCCGCGAAATTCCCGCACTGTAAGCGTATGGTTGGTGATATATGGCATCGATTCGTGATCGCCAAGCTCGTAGCGCTCGATTGAATTGGTATCCTGATTGAATATGTATACTGTTGCCATTGCGTTCCTCCCAAGCATAGCTTTTCGTAATAATCTATGCTGAAGGCTGCGATGGCGTGAGTATAGCCGAAACGTGTAGGGGCGGGGTTCCATCCCCGCCCGTAAAAACACCTTAATCTATAGCCCGAGGTCGGGCATGGAAGCCCGACCCTACTTTAAAATAATATATTAGGCGTCTTCCTCGTCGTCGAAATCGGGGAGGATGGGCTTATGGCAGTGCGGGCATATCAATTCCTCGTCGCTGTCCATATCTTCTTCGTCAAATTCGGTTATTTCGCCGCAATGGGGGCATTCGAACATGAAGTCGTCGTCGCCGAACATCAGGTCGTTTATCGCCTCGTTGTCCTCGATAAGGCGCTCGACGCATTCGTTCATATCGGCCAAGGCGGCTTCGTTTTCCTCTACGGAATCGGCGATTTCCTCGAGCACCTCCAGCATCGCTTTCAACACGCGCCCCTCCGGTGAAGCCTCCGATAGCGAGAGCCCGTCGGCCAAGCCATTGACATATGCGACCTTTTCCTTGATATATCCCATCTTTTCCCTCCTATACTGTAGAGGCGATTATCGATCGCCCGTGACCAAAGCTGACTTAATACTATACGCGTTCCATGTAATCGCCCGTACGCGTATCGACGCGGATACGGTCGTTTTGGTTTACAAACAGCGGCACGTTTACGACGTAGCCGGTTTCGAGCGTTGCGGGCTTCGTCGCGCCCGTCGCCGTATCGCCCTTGAAGCCGGGATCCGTTTGGATTATTTCGAGCTCGACGAAATTCGGCGGCTCCACGGAGAATGGCTCACCCTTGAAGAACTTGATTTGGACGTTCATGTTTTCCGTAACGAAGTTGATAGCCTCTTCTACCTGCGCGTGGTTAAGCGGGATCTGCTCGTATGTTTCCACGTCCATAAAGTAGTACAGCTCGCCGTCGTTATATAGATACTGCATGTCCTTGCGCTCGACGTGCGCCTTGGGCACCTTGTCCGAAGGGTTGAAGGTGCGCTCGAGCACCGCGCCGGTCATGATGTTTTTGATCTTCGTGCGCACGAAGGCCGCGCCCTTGCCCGGCTTTACGTGTTGGAAGTCTACGATCGTCCAGACCTGCCCGTCGATTTCGACCGTGACGCCTTTCCTGAAATCCCCTGCCATTACCATATCGTTTACCTCCAGTTATGCTCTTCGGCGTTATCGCAACGCTTATAATATCATAAAATCCTTAATAGATGAAGTAAAATTTTGCGCTCCATCCGCCGTCAGCGCGCAAAGATCCTCTATACGAACGCCGGCAAAGCCGGGAACGTAGATACCCGGCTCGACGGTTACAAACATGCCGGGTGCCAAAACGTCGCCGGAGCTCGCGCTCAGCGACGGCGCTTCGTGTATCTCGACGCCGACGCCATGGCCCAATCCGTGCCCGAATTGCCCGGCATAGCCCGCGCCCGCTATGACGGCGCGCGCGAAAGCGTCGGCCTCCCGCCCCGATAGGCCGGGGCGTAAGGCGCTTAAGGCGCGCTTTTGAGCGTCCAGCACGAGAATATATAGCGCCTTTTGCTCATCCGAGGCGTATCTAAGCGCGACTGTACGCGTCATATCGGAGCAATAGCCCTTATAGCGCGCGCCAAAGTCCATCACGACCAGCTCGCCCGCCTTCAGCTCCTTTTTGGAAGGCTCCGCGTGCGGCAAGGCGGCGTTTTCGCCGGAGGCGACGATCGGCGGAAAAGCAACTCCTTCTGCGCCATTAAGCTTTAGGCGGTACTCGATGTACGCGGCGGCCTCGATTTCCGTTAAGCCCGGGCGCAGGTACTCTATCAGCTCGGAGAATACGACGTCGGCGATACGCGCGGCTTCTTGGATATTCTCGAGCTCATCCGGCGATTTGACGGCGCGCATGCGGGCGATCTCGCCGTCGATCGGTACGAGCTCTACGCCTGCGGGCATCGCCTCTATTATTCGCGTATAGAGCTCCACCGATACGCTTTCGGCCTCATAGCCGACGCGGATGGCTTTATTATCCTTTATCACGCCAGCCAATGTTTGAAGCTCTTCGCTTCTTTGGACTATGCGCGCGCCGAATTCGGGGCATTGCAGCTTGACCTGCTCCATATATCGAAAGTCGGTAATTATCAGCCTATGGTTTTTTGCAATAAACAGCATGGCGTTCGAGCCAGAAAAGCCGGAAAAATAACGCCTGTTCGGCGCACACAGGACGATTGCGCCGTCGATTTCTTTTTCATTTAGCAACGCGAGCAGCGCTTCACAACGATCCATTTTTTTACCTCGTAAAATTATTCATCTGACGCGTTCAGCCTTTGCTTGGTTCTATGCGCTATTATGGCCGCTATTTTGCTCCTTTGTCAACCTGCCATTCGCGCATTTGTTACAAATATGTTGTATATTTTTCAATATATTACAGCTATGATATATTCTATAATATTTGGCTATCATATCCTCAATGACAAAACCTTATTAGCTATAAGGAGCATGTACATGCAAGCATGCGTAGGATTCAGCGATATTCCCGACAGCACGGCCGCCGGCATCTATGCGGCTGAACAAGCGCTTTCCGCATCCGAGCGGACAGATCCATGCGACATGGCGCTGTTATTCTGTACCGCACGCCACGATCAGAGCGCTCTGCTAAAGGCTGTGGCATCGGTGCTGGGCGCGTCCGTGCCGGTATACGGCGGCGGGGCCGTGGGCGTTATCACCAACCGCGACTTCGGCTATGCGGGGGATCAGGTTGGCATAGCGTGCCTTTGGCTGGACGGCGCACGCTGCGACGTTTTTACGCAGGGCGGCCTTGATAAAGACGAGGCAACCGCCGGTGAAAGGCTGGGACGCATGATTTCCGCCCGGCTTGCTCTGACTCCCGAATCCCCCGTAATGCTCTTTTACGACGCTGTCGGCCGTGACGATTCGGGTCGGGTACGCCTTAAAATGGCGACATGGCTGCTTGCGGGGCTCGAAAAGGCGTTGGGCTTTTTGCCCGACGTTTTAGGCGCGGGCTTGCAGGGCGACCACATATGCAGCCTGACAAGCCAATACATCGGGAACGGGCTGGGCGATAACTGCGCGACAGCCATGGCTTTCAACGGCGTACGCATCGACAGCGCCATCATGCACGGCTGCCGCCCGGCTTCCACGTATTATACGGTTACGAAGGCGGACGGGCCTGTTATATTGGAAATCGAGCATAAGCCGGCGCTCAGCTTTATGGACGAGCTCTTGGGCTCCGCCGTTAAGCCCGAGGAGTATCCGTTCTTCCTTTTATTCGGTATAAACCACGGCGACCGCTGGGGCGAGTATGACGAGGCGCAATACGCCAGCCGCCTGTGCCTGGGCATCGACGAAGAGCGGGGTGGTATCGTTATGTTCGAGCCGGATATGGCGGAGGGCACGGAATTCCGTCTCATGTTCCGCGCCTACGATTTGGAATACATGAAGCCGAAAATCGAAGCCCTGTTTGATAATTTAAACGGCCGGAAGCCCGTCTTCGCACTGTATATCGACTGCGCGGGGCGCTGCGCCGGCTATGGCGGCACAGACCTCGAGGACGCTTTCGTCCTGCAGCGTATCGTCGCGGAACGCGTGCCGGTTCTCGGGCTCTACACGGGCGTCGAAATCGCTTCCGTCGCCGGACGCCCTCGCGGCTTGGACTGGACAGGGGTGTTTTGCCTGTTTTCCCAGGACGAAGCAATCGCGCCGCGCGGTAAATCCGCTCGGCTTCAAGGCGCCGCCGTCGAAAAGCAAACCTCCGACGTATCCCTGGACGCTATGCGCAAATTATGCGAGCAAAACGCCGCCAAGATACTGGCCATGGATACCCAGGCGATTGCGCTGAGGTTCGAGCTCGAATTAATGCGCCGAGGCTTTAAGCTGCTTGCCGAGCTCAACGATTATCTGCGCAACAGCGCGGGCGACCATGTGGACGCGCTGGTCGAGATAGCGCGGCGCATGAACGCCGCCCTGAACATGCAAAAAACCCTGGTATTGCTTTCGGGCAGGGCGGGGACGTTTACGCCGGCTGTTTTACAAGGATTTTCGCCCGAGGAAAAAGAACGGCTTTCCGGGAAGGCCGTCCGCATACCGGCTGAACTGCTCGGCACAGAGCCGGCGCTGGTTACGGGGCAGGACGCGCCCGAGCGCTACCGGTCGCTGCGCCGGGAATTCAGCCTGCCGTTCTTCATCGCGGCCCCCATCCTCGTCCAAGGCGAGATCGTCGCGCTGCTTCTAACCGGGCGCATGGTCGAGCAGCCGCCGTACATGACGCGCTTGGGGCGCGGGGATCTTGAAACCGTTCAGGCCGTTACGGGCCTGCTCAGCTCCGTGATGATGCGGCTGCGCCTTAGCGACGCTATTATGAAGGCGGAAACGGACGGCTTGACGGGGCTTTGGAACAGGACGACATTCCAACGAATGGTAGAGCAGCATCTTTGCGAAGCGGAAGACCGTTCGGGCGCGTTTATCATGATCGACGCGGATCATTTCAAGGCTATTAACGATACATACGGCCACATATCGGGCGACGGCGTGCTGATATCCTGCGCGGCGGCGATGCGCGGCATTCTGCGGGATTCGGATATCATCGGCCGGCAGGGCGGCGACGAGTTCGCCGTGTTTTGCCGGGGTATCAAATCAGGAGCTATGGCGAAAAAAAAGGCGCTCGGCATTGCCGAAGCGTGGAGGCGCGTCGTACCGGCAGGCGGCTGTGATACGCATGTTACAGCCAGTATCGGCATCGCCCTGTCGCCAAGCCACGGCACGACGTTTGACGAGCTGTATCATTGCGCCGATAAAGCCCTGTACATCGCGAAAAAACGGGGCCGGAACCGTCAGGTATTGTATTCCGGCGTACGGTGATAAATCGAAATTCCTGTAGGGGCGAACTGTGTTCGCCCGTCGTTTTCACCGACACTGCGGCGAATCACGGGCGAACACAGTTCGCCCCTACATCTTTGCGTCATAGCTCAATGTCCAAATGAATGATCCGGCTCTCCGCCGAAGTCGCCCTCCACCAAGGCGGCCATCGCTTCGATGGCGGCGCGCTCGTCTTCGCCGTTTGCGATAAGGTGAATCGCGTCGCCGCTTTGTACGCCAAGGGAAAGCACGCCCATGATCGACTTGGCATTGATCTTCTTGTTGCCGCGCTCGATAAGAATCTGGGAATTGAATTTACTGGCGGCTTGAACGAACATGGACGCCGGGCGGGCGCGCAGGCCGTCTTTGTTCCTTATTTCGAGAACCTTATGCTGCATTACTCACTGCCCCTTTCGATTTCAATCTCTTTCGCAAGCGCTTCAATTTTGCTGAATCGATGGTATAAGCCCGATTTGCCCACTCCCGATAACTCCGCGAGCTCGTTCAGCGTCGCTTCGGGAAACTGCCGGCGAAGCATAGCGGCTTCGTAGAGCGATGGCGGCAAGCTCTCCAACCCGGCCTCGCGGACAAGGGCATCTATGGCGCGTCTTTGCCTTTGGGCCGCGCCGACGGCTTTGTTGAGGTTCGCGGTATCGCAGTTGACGGCCCGGTTGGTGTTGTTGCGGATTTCTTTAAGGATACGGATATTTTGATAGGCCAACACCGACGCGCTCGCGCCGATAAGACCGAAAAAATCCGCAATGCCCTCGCCGCCTTTTAAGTATATCACATAGTTTCCTTTTCTGTATATGCGTTTTGCGTGGATTTCATATTCGGACATCAGCCTTTGTATGTCATCCGCGAGCCGCTCGCTCCTTATGACGATTTCCATGTGGTTCGATTTATTCGGGTTTGCGGCGTAGCCGCTGCCCAAATACGCGCCGCGCAAAAACGCCCTGCGCAGCGCGTCCTTTTCCGTAAACTCGGGCAATATCCCCCCTTCGGAGAATTCCCCTCCTATAAAGAAGCCGGTATTCGAAAGCAGCTCGCCAAGCCCTTCGCCGTATGCGGAAACGACGAAGCTTTGTACGCGTTCCTTGCCCCTGCCCTTTTCGAGCGCCTGGAGCTCGCTCTTTAGCGCGAAGGCGAAGCTCCCCAAAAGCCACTGCGCCTTCACCGCAGCCACGTGGGAATCCATTTCGAGGCGCAGCCGCCAGGAACCTCCGCCGAGCTGTAAAAAACCTGCGGAATGCAAAATCGCGGCGAGCTCCGCCAGGCGCGCCGCCTTTGCGCGGGGGCGCAATCTCGCGATTTCTTCTTTTACGGACGCGGAAAACGTCATGGCTGCTTGTCCTTAAAAATATCGCGGTGGTAGAGGTACGCCTCGCGGCCGTTTTCGAACAGATATTCGTAGAGCGCCTGCGCGAATGCCACGGAACGGTGCTGCCCGCCCGTACAGCCTACCGCTATGGAGAGGGTATGCTTGTCCTCGCGCTCGTACATCGGGGTGATGCGCGATACGATTCGCGTAATGTCGTCGAGCAGAAGCCTGCATTCCTCGAATGCGAAAACGTATTCGCTGACGGCCTTGTCCTTCCCCGTCAGCGGGCGCAGCGCCTCTATATAAAACGGATTGGGCACAAAGCGCATATCGATCATCCAATCCGCGTCGAGCGGGATACCGTATTTATAGCCAAAGCTGGATATTTGAAACTTTACGCCCTCGCCCCGCTTCAGCGCGCGCTCGATCGCGGTATAGAGCTGCATGGGCCTGTAGTCGCTCGTATCTATTACATGATCCGCCATCTCGTACAGCGCCGCAAGCGCCTTGCGCTCGTTGCGGATACCCTCCTCGATCCAGCCCTCGCGCGAAAACGGATGCACGCGCCGCGTTTCTTTATAGCGGGTTATGATAACCTCGTCGCGCGCGTCGAGGAAGAGCAATTCGGCCTCGACTCCGGCCTTTTTCAGGCTCTTGATGGATTCCTCGATGTCGCCCAGGAAGCCGCGTTCCCGTATGTCCATAACGACAGCCGCGCGCTCTATCGGCGGCGTGGGCTTGGCGCAGCTTTCCACGAAATCCTCAATCAGAGCCGCAGGGAGGTTGTCCACGCAAAAGAAGTCCATGTCCTCTAGCTTGCGCAGTGCGTGGGATTTACCGGCGCCCGACATACCCGTTATGATTAGCAGATACACGATTATTCCTCCTCGCCCACAAGCTTTACCTCCGTTTGGAGCCAAACGCCCGCGTGCTCGAAAACGCGCTTTTGTACGAGCTCTATAAGCGCGATTATGTCTTTGGCCGTTGCGCCGCCCTCGTTTACAATAAAACCGGCGTGCTTTTCGGAGACTGCCGCCCCGCCAAGGCGCGCGCCCTTCAGCCCCGCGCCCTCGATCAGCGCGCCCGCGAAATGCCCCTGCGGGCGCTTGAAGACGCTGCCCGCCGACGGCTTGTTCAAAGGCTGCTTTTCCTGCCGCCGCTTCGCGTATTCTCCGATACGCGCACACGCCGCGCCGTCGTCCGGGTCTAGAACCCACACGGCGCGCAGCACTACCAAATCGCCGCGCTGAAATACCGACTTGCGATAGCCGAAGAGAGCCTCTTCGCGCGAGAATGAAAACGGCTCGCCCAAAAGCGTTATGCCCTCGACGCGCTGGAGGCGCTCGCTTATCTCGCCGCCGTACGCTCCCGCGTTCATATAGAGAGCCCCGCCTACGGAGCCGGGGATGCCGTGCGCGAATTCGAGGCCCATAAGCCCCGCGTTAAGCGCTCCCATGACGAACGCCGAAAGCGAGCAGCCCGCCTGAGCACAGGCTTCATTCCCATCAATACTCATGTCCTCGAGCGCAAGGCTTAATACGACGCCGCGAATCCCGCCGTCGCGTACTATCAAATTCGAGCCGCTGCCGATTATCATCAGCGGCGCATTCGCTTCTTTCGCAGCTTTGAGCGCAAAGCATGCTTGTTGTTCAGTTTCCGCTATGGCGAAATAATCGGCCGGGCCTCCGGCCTTCATAGTCGTATGGCGGGCCATAGGCTCGTCCTTCAAAACGCGCATTTTCGCGCCCAAAACCTTATAAAGGTCAGGTTTCAAATAAACACCTCATATATTTTTGATTGAAATTATTATGTGGCTTCGCCACATAATAATTTCAATCATTTTCATCTTCACTAACCGGATACACGCACGCCCTCTCCAACCCCGCCAAAAACGCGTCCAGCGCCCGCGCGTCGCCGTCGAGCGCCGCCTTGGAAAGCGGCGCGAGCCTTTCGAGCCGCTTGCGGTAGGAAAACGAGCGCGGCACGCCCGCCTTCGCGATATCCCGCGCCATCTCCTTCATGATCGGATCGGCGTCGTATATGCTATCAACCTCGCGCACGGGAAACGCGTACAGGCCTTCGAGCTTTTTTTGCGCGGCCTCGTCTAAAAGGCTAAGCGCGAATTCCTTGGCGTAGGGCTTTGCCTCTTCGCGCGCGCTCTTCCATACGCCGATATATTGTACCATATCGGTAAAGCCCATAAGCGGCTCCAGCTTCGCGCTGAAGGCGTAGCGCTCCGGCTCGGCCAAGTCGCGCACGCCGCCAATCGCCATCCCGGCGGCGCGCGCCTTGAACGCAGCGCTGCCTGCGACATGGCTGTTCGCTCCCGGAATCAGCCTTTGTACGAGAAGAGCGGCGGCGGGCAAATTGCCGGAAACCTCCGGCGCCTCAAGGCCAATCATGCTGACCGTCTTGCGGCCCTGCTTCTTGGAATACGTCAGCCGCGCGCACAGCTGTGTGAAGCCGGCCGCCTCGGCTTGCAGCGGCACCTCGATATCGGCGTCGGTAAACAAGTCCTCGTCGTACATAAGCATATAGCACGAGAGCATGTATGGCAAGGCGAGCTGCCGCGAACC
>QMCE01770847.1_pt1 | contig 12040 bp, 14 predicted proteins | sample 1821851 | NCBI WGS metagenome assembly QMCE01 (sample SAMN09453174, study PRJNA476694) | Termite gut metagenome, whole genome shotgun sequencing project. | isolation source: worker | host: Odontotermes sp. | place: South Africa:Pretoria | collected 2016-01-28
CTTTTTAGTTAATAAATATCAGCAGATAAATTGGAATTATCTCTGATACCGTTATATGCAAATAACGTACAAAACTATAACAATATAACAAAAAAAGAAAACTCAATTAAAAAAAGCGGTTTTGCTTAGGCAACTCGAAATCTTTGCCGCCCTGCGCGGACTTTTTCCGGAGTCGCCGGTAATCATGTTCAACATTGCGCTTGTTCTGGAGAACAGGGCGGAAGTTCTGGAAAACGCCGGGCAGGAAGAGGCCGCGGAACAGGAATACGAACGGGCTCATTCGGCTTACAAGGAACTGCTGTCTTTTGAACCGCCCTTCGCAAATGGTTTTTTTAACGCGGGATTCTTCTATATGAAGCGGAGGAATTTTGATAAAGCGCTCGCGTGTTTTAAGGCGTATATTCCTTTAGCGGATGATGAAGAAAAACGGGAAAAAGCTCAATCGATTATCCATGAAATTGAAAGCCGAAACCTCAACGACGAACAATTCCGCGAAGCGTATGATTTTATCCGCATGGGAAATGAAATAGACGGCATTCAAAAAGTCCGGCTTTTTTTGGAACGCTATCCGGAAGTATGGAACGGCTGGTTCCTGCTAGGCTGGGGGCTCCGGCGCATGGAACGCTGGGAAGACGGCGCCGCGTCTTTCCGGAAAGCCGTCGAACTGGGCGGCGGAAACAGCGATACCCGTAACGAACTTGCCATCTGCCTCATGGAAATGGGTGATCTTAAAGCCGCCCGTAAAGAACTGGAAGCCGCGCTGTACGAAGAACCGGAAAACATCAAAATCATTTCCAACCTGGGAATCCTCGCCCTCAAAAACGGCGACGACGATGAAGCCGCCGCCTTTTTCAGAACGGTCCTGGAAATCGAACCGAACGATCAATTGGCTTTGGAGTATTTGTCCCGGTTTGGGCATGAGGGCTAATTGCTAAAAACAAGCGTTGACAAGCATTTATCCAGCTGTCATACTTTGTTCTATGGAAACAGCGATATCTCTTCCTGATACATTATTTGAAAAGTTGGAGCAAACGGCCCATTACATGGGAATTCCTCAAAGTAAGTTATTTACTCTTGCGTTGGAGGAATATATCGGTAAGTACAACGGGGATATAATAACCCAAAAATTGAATGAAGTGTATGAAAAAATAAATCAGGATGAATTCACAAAAGAACAGGATGTTGGGCTTGAATCGTTGAGGAAACTGACAAAAGATGATGCGTGGTGAATTATGGTGGGCTGACTTTGGTATTCCTTTCGGCAGTGAGCCAGGATACAAGCGACCGGTGTTAATAATACAAAATGATTATTTCAATAACAGTAAAATAAATACAACGATAGTTATTCCGCTGACAACAAATATGATATTGGCAGATGCACCAGGCAACATACTTATTACAAGAAATGAATCAAATTTAAAAAAGGATTCCGTGATAGTTTTATCATAAATTGAGGTAATAGACAAACAACGGCTTATTGAGAAAATAACGGAAATTAATCGAAGAATTATTGAAAAAATCGAAAATAATAGAGGCTGTTGCAAAACTCCAGTTTTTGCAACAGCAACCTTTAAAAAATGCATGTTTCGCAGCCTTTAGGCGAGAAAATGCAGGAGCTTGGGCAAAAAAACTAACCGAGTTTTGCAACAAGCTCAATATTCTGTTTATTCTGGGAATTAGTAAAAGATAAGATTATCTCATTTCAACATTTCATTTATCGCCGCCGCGGCTTTCCGGCCTTCGCCCATAGCAAGGATAACCGTTGCCGCGCCCAGAACGATGTCGCCGCCGGCATAAACCTTGTGTATGGAAGTTTCCTGTTCTTCATTAACGATGATCCGGCCTTTTTTATCCGCGTTGAGGTTTTCGGTGGTTTTCACGAGGAGCGGATTCGATTCATTGCCGAGCGCGACAATTACGGTGTCGCAGTCAAAGGTATATTCGGAATCGGGGATGCCGACAGGGCTTCTGCGGCCCGACGCGTCAGGTTCTCCTAAGGCAAACTGTTGAAGTTCGATGCCGGTAACTCTTCCTTTTTCGTTTCCCAGAATCCGGGCAGGATTGCGGAGAAAATCGAAGATGATACCTTCTTCTATAGCGTGTTCCACTTCCTCGTGTCGGGCGGGCATCTCATCCCTTGTGCGGCGGTAGATGACATGGACTGCTTCCGCGCCGAGCCGAAGCGCCATTCTTGCCGCGTCCATGGCGACGTTTCCGCCGCCGATAACACAAACCGTTTTTGAGCGGTAGATGGGAGTTGCGGCTTTTTCGGCGTCGTAGGCTTTCATCAGATTTGCCCTAGTTAAATACTCATTCGCGCTGAACACGCCGACGAGGTTCTCTCCGGGAATGCCCATAAATTTGGGCAGTCCGGCTCCAACGCCGATAAAGACCGCGTCGAATCCGTCTACTTCCATCAATTCTTTGATTGTTCTTGTCCGCCCGATTAAAAAGTTTGTGTTGATGGCAACACCCATATTGATAAGCTGATTTACTTCGGCCTGAACAATAGATTTCGGGAGCCTGAATTCCGGAATGCCGTATACCATAACACCGCCGGGTTTGTGAAATGCTTCAAAAATGGTAACCGAATGGCCTTCACGCGCGCAGTCGGCAGCCGCGGTAAGTCCCGCCGGGCCTGACCCGACAACGGCAACTTTTTTCCCGGTTTTTGGCTTTATTGTCGGGGGCGTTACTTTATTGCTTTCCCGCTCCCAGTCCGATACAAAACGCTCCAGCCTGCCGACAGCCACCGCCTTATCGGCACTTTTAAGGCTTTTGCCGACGGTGCATTCCGCCTGACATTGTTTTTCCTGAGGGCAGACCCGGCCGCATACCGCGGGGAGCAGGTTTGTTTCTTTAATGGCATCTACCGCCGCCTTAAAATCGCCTTTTTGAATTTCGGCAATAAAGCGCGGTATGGGAACCTGAACGGGGCAGCCTTTTACGCAGGGTTCATTTTTACAGCCCAGGCAGCGTTCCGCTTCCAGCCGGGCTTGAGCTTCGGTATAACCCAGAGCAACCTCAAGAACATTTTTTCCCCGTTCCACGGGGTCTTGGGCAGGCATTTCCTGAGCGGGTATGCCTAAGCGTTCCTTGGGACTTATTGTTTCACCATTGGCTTTTTGTTCCTGGATGATCTTCAAGGCTGATATTGCTTCGCTGTCAAACTGTTGAATTGATGCATGTTCTCCAGAACCGTTCATGCCGTTTCTCCCTTTTTCTTCAAACCGATGCTGCAGGCATGATTATCTTCATCTTCTTTTTCTTTGTAAGCCTGCATTCGGAGCATCATGTTTTCAAAATCTACTTTGTGACCGTCAAATTCGGGGCCGTCAACACAGACGAACTTGGTTTCTCCGCCGACGTTAACCCGGCAGCCGCCGCACATTCCGGTTCCATCGATCATAATGGTGTTCAATGATACGATTGCAGGCACATCAAATTGTTTTGTGGTTTGGACGCAAAATTTCATCATGATGGGCGGACCTATCGCGACCGCTAAATCCGGCTTGGGATTTTGGGAACAATATTCCGCAAGCGGCTCCGTCACCAAGGCTTTTCTTCCGTAAGAGCCGTCATCCGTAACAATGATAAGCTCATCCGCGATGGCTTTCATCCGGTCTTCAAAAAGAATGAGTTCTTTGTTCCGCGCGCCGATAATCACTTTTACGGTATTTCCAGCCTTTTTCAAAGCCTGCACAATGGGATACAAAGGAGCCGCCCCGATGCCGCCGCCGACACAAATGACGGTGCCGAATTTTTCGATGTGAGTCGGGTTTCCCAAAGGCCCAAGAATATTTTCCACCGCATCGCCCGCTTCTTTCATTGCCAGTTTTTTTGTCGTGGCGCCGACAGCTTGAAAAACCATCGTGATAGTTCCTTTATCCGGGTCCGCGTCGGCTATGGTCAAAGGTATCCGTTCGCCCCATTCTGTATCAATCTGTACAATAACAAACTGTCCGGCCTTTCTTGACTGCGCAATGTAGGGGGCTTTAATTGTCATTTCAAACACATGTTCGGACAATTGTTTTTTTTCGAGAATTATATGCATCTTTTCCCTCCGGATAACGGATTATTCAAATACGAAAAAGTATAAAAAGCGAGGGGGCTGATACAATTGAGTTGATAAAAACATTCGACCAAGGAACCTTCGCCATAAAAACAATAACTGAGACGATAGGATGGGCGCAAGCCCTTCTTGATATAAACTGGAGTTTTGCAACAGTCTCTTTCTATTCAAACATCAGTTCAAGTAAATCTTCCGTTTTTAGGGCATGAAAATATTGCGAAATATCCATATCTTTGAAGATGGTTTTTATCTCATCGTATTGAAAATGATGGCCCATCAATATGTTGCCTAATTCCGCGGGATCTTTGTTTCCGAAAAAATCGCCGTAAAACGCCGCGTTCTTAATAATACCTTCTTTCTCTACATCGAGGAAGACTTCTATTTTGCCGCAGCCTTCAATTCTGCGGACTTTCCGCAGAGTATACGCCGGGGATTTTCCATAATTCCAAGCCCATTGAGCATACACCTTTTTGTTGAGTTCATCGACTTCGGCAATCTGCGCGGGGGTCAAGGTGAAATCCCGCATATCAAAAGCGCTGCGCATATAATTTTTCAAAGCGGTCCAAAAAGCCGAGAGGGGAACGTCGTTTTTCATGTAAGGTCTGATATTGGTAACGCGGCTCCGTATGGACTTAATTCCTTTGGATTCGATTTTGTCGTTCCCCGGATTCAAAGCACGAGAAAGCATCGTCATATCGGAATCGTAAAGGATAGTCCCGTGATGCATTACCCTGCCTTCTTTAAGGTATTGGGCGTTTCCCGAAAATTTCATTCCATCAACCGTCATGTCGTTGCGCCCGGAAATCTCAACCGGAACGCCCAAAGAACGGAGCGCTTCCCGAATCGGTCCGCAAAAAACAGAAAAATCGATGCCTTTGTTTTTTTCCGCCGGGGTGATAAAGGTAAAATTCAAATTACCCAAATCATGATACACCGCGCCGCCGCCTGAAAGCCGCTTACAACAGAAATGTTTTTTTCCTTAACAAAGGCGGCGTTTATTTCTTCCTGCGTGTTCTGGTATTTTCCGACGATTATCGCGTTGTGATTCTGCCAGAGCATAAAATAACTGTGTTCATGGTCAAGGCAGTCGAACACAAACTGTTCGAGCGCGAGATTCCAATGAGGATCGGTATTACGGCTTTCGATGTAGTAATTCATGCTTAGATTAATAGCATGATCAGACAAATCGAACAAGTCTGGGGTTCAGTGTTTCCTTTGCATAATTTTTTAAAATTTTTTTACAAAAAATTCAATGTTTCTCTTGACAGAAACATTCAGGTGTGATATAAATGTTTCTATAAGGAGAAACAACTATGAACGATTACTTTAAAGATTTTCCCAACAATGAAGGATTTTACGGCGAATACGGCGGATCATTTATTCCTCCGGTTCTTCAAACCGAAATGGAAAAAATCACGGACGCATACTTCTCTATCAGTAAATCCCACGAATTTATTTCTGAGCTGCGGAGTATTCGTAAGCATTTTCAGGGCCGGCCCACGCCGACTTATTACTGCAAAAATCTTTCCAACCGCTGCGGCGGCAGGATTTATCTGAAACGGGAAGATTTGAACCATACCGGCGCGCATAAATTGAATCACTGTATGGGCGAAGGGCTTCTGGCAAAATACCTGGGAAAGAAAAAGCTCATCGCCGAAACCGGCGCCGGCCAGCATGGAGTTGCGCTTGCAACCGCCGCCGCGTATTTTGGCCTGGAATGTGAAATCCACATGGGCGAAGTGGATATTGCCAAAGAACATCCCAATGTAGTTAAAATGAAGATTTTGGGAGCAAAAGTCATTCCCGTCAGCCGCGGACTTAAAACCCTCAAAGAAGCCGTTGATTCAGCGTTTGAAGCATACCTTGAAGATCCTATCAACAGCATTTACTGTATCGGTTCCGTGGTAGGACCCCATCCTTTCCCCATGATGGTCCGCGATTTCCAGCATGTTGTCGGAATCGAAGCCAGGGAACAGTTTTTGGATATGACCGGAGAACTGCCGGATACCGTAACTGCCTGTGTCGGCGGCGGTTCCAACGCCATGGGAATGTTTTCAGGCTTCCTCCAGGATGAAAATGTCCGTCTTGTCGGCGTTGAGCCTACCGGACGCTCCCTTAAAATCGGAGATCACGCGGCGAGCCTTTCCTACGGATCCAAGGGCGTTATGCACGGCTTTAGGACCTATCTTCTGCAGGATGAAGAAGGCAATCCTCAGCCGGTATATTCCATCGCCAGCGGCCTCGATTACCCCGGTTCCGGTCCGGAACATTGTATGCTCAAAGATGAGGGCAAGGTAGAATACACCACCGCAAATGATGAAGACTGCCTGAACGCTTTTTACACGCTTTCCCGTGTGGAAGGGATCATTCCGGCTCTGGAAAGCGCTCATGCCGTGTCATACGCCATGAAATACGCCGCCGAAAATCCCCGCAAATCAATCCTGGTGAATCTCTCCGGAAGGGGCGATAAAGATATTGATTTCGTGATCGATAATTACGGCATCAGAGAAATATAAAATACCCGGCGCCTGTTGATTTCTCCTATACCTTATCATTAAAGTTATAGTATAGGGTAACACTGATTTATGCATCGAGCATAAATCAGTGTTTACTTTATGAAACTGTCATTTTGCAGTAATTCGTTGTATTATAAGAATTACGAAAAAGACTCGGGCAGCGATGAGTAATGTCATCGAGACTTAATCAGCGCTGCCATAGGAGTCAGCGTCATTGCTTGTGTAATGATGTTCGATTAAAATTGCCGCACATGCGGCATGAATAGGAGAAATCAATGAATAGAAGAAAAGCCGTTTCGGCAGTTTTTGTTTTGTTGATCTGCGCGGTGTCCGTATTCGCGCAGAATGTTACTATCGATGTGCGGATGAATATACGCGCGCCCGATCCGGCTGGCAATCATTTACTATGGTCTTTCGGAAACCTCAACATAAGCGATACTTTCGACGCGGCTACGGGTGCCAGCAAATTCAAGTCCACTTCTCAGTTTGATGCCGTCCGCTACGATTCCGCGTCCGCCAGACAGCCGGCCATTCCCGGCGGCCTCCGTAGCCTTTTCCTTTTTCCCCTGGCGGCTTGGGACACCGCGGTGAATGATGCCCTTCAAGTCGGCGTCAACGGCAGAATGGTGATTATCCGTTATGTACACAGAGGAAGCGCCTATGAATTCCGCACCGACGCAAACGGAAGGCTGAATATTCTAACCGGCTGCAAAACTGCCGCGGGAATTACCGAGAATAACCTTATCAAACCGGAGTATCTAAAAGCCGGCCAGAATCCCGCAAACATGAGCAGTCTTGATTGGACAAAAATCAGCCTGATAAACGACACGTACAGCCCTTCCGCTTCCCGTTACTATGAAGGAATGCTTAACGTGGCATATTCCGGCGGAATTCTTACCATTCAGGGAACTATGGCGGAAAAGCGGAGATAGCCGAGCTTGTTGCAAAACTCGGTTAGTTTTGCCCAAGCTCCTGCATTTTCTCGCCTAAAGGCTGCGAAACATGCATTTTTTAAAGGTTGCTGTTGCAAGCTGTTGCAAAAACTGGAGTTTTGCAACAGCCTCAGCCGTGTGCGAAAACAAAGAAAATGGTGATAAAAGCGGTCATTTTTGCCGATAATAAAACGGTAGATATGTACAGGAAGACCGGTTTTATCAATAAGTGAAATTTTATTTGACAGAAAGTTATAATGTCTGATATAGTAATGTATTGAAGAGTCTTCATTTCGAGTGCAAGGAGTTTGGACGTGGCATCGGTCCATAAATATAAGCGGGTAGAGAATAGCGTTGTCAGAAAAATAAAAATCTTCGCGGGAATTATTTGCAAGGGGATTGCGTCTCTTTTTGTGCGCATATTTAAGGCCGCGGGTAATCGTTATACTATCATGCTGGTTCCTCATTCTGAAAAAAAAGTATATAACCTTCATATCAGCGTTTTCTCTATCATTTGTGTTTTTTTGGTGCTGGCCGGTGTTATGGGCGCCTTTGCGTGGTATGGGTTTATGTACAAAGACGCGAGGTCTGTTCTTGTCAATAAAGATACCGCGTTAAAAGATACCCAGGCAAATCTTGATGAACTGCGAAGCGGGGCTTCCGAGCTTTTTAAATCCGCCAAAGGGTTTGAAGCGGCGTTGAATCAAACGCTTCAAAATCTTGGGTTGAACAGAGACGCGGCTAATGCCAATGCGGCGTCTTTTTCCAGCGATCTTTCCTCTTTTCTTGCCATAAACGAAACTGCCGGCGGTACTTTGAAAGAGGTAAATGATTTAAATCAATTGGCCCGGTATTTAAATAATGCGGTTGTGCCTGTGACGGAAATCGGCGACCTTATCGATTCTCAAAGCGCTCTGCTTACGGATATTCCCAGCATGTGGCCCATTAGAGGCGGCATCGGGCATATTTCCATGATGTTTGGGCAAAACCCGAATCCCTTTACCGGTCAATATTATATTCACAAAGGAATTGATCTTTCGACATACCGTCAGGGCGATCCGGTTATCGCCACTGCCGACGGCCAGGTTGTCACTGTGGATATCGACATTGGCGGATTTGGCAATTATGTCATTATCAAGCATAAGCATGGTTTTTATACAAGGTATGCCCATTTGCAGTCATTTGCGGTTACCACGGGACAGCGGGTTCAGCAGGGGCAGGTAATCGGCAGAATCGGCAATACGGGGCTTTCTACGGGGCCGCATCTGCATTATGAAGTGCATATCGGCTCAGATGTTGTCGATCCCTTGAAGTATATTAATATCCGTTCCAGTATTGCAAACTCTCCCGCATTACGGTAAATTATGTAAAGCTATGGCTCAGATTAACCGTGACGATCTCATCAGTAATACCATTATCAGCGCCGGGACGAACATAAACGGCGATATAACGGCTCCGGGCTTTGTCCGTGTGGACGGCAGTATGAAAGGCAGCCTGCACACCGAAGGGCCGGTTATTGTCGGCGCGAAAGCCCGCATGAAAAGCGATATTACCGGAACAAATATCACGGTGGGCGGCGTTGTGAGGGGAAATATTATCGCCAGTGAACGGGTTACGGTATTATCCACCGGGCTTGTGTTCGGCGATATTATCACAAAACGGATTCAGGCGGACAGCGGCTGTTTAATTCACGGAAAAGTTGTGGTGTGCAAGTCCGATGATCAATGGAATAACACTATCCGCACATATAAGGATGTCAGGGGAATTCAGTCCGCTTTGTCAGGATTTACCGCGGCATCGGCCCCATCGTATTATCATCAAAATTAAGTATGGCAAAGGTTGATTTTACCGATACGAGTTCATATCTCAACCCTGCAGCCTATACCCAGATAAAGCCGGAATCGAAACGGACAAAAGATAAAGACATTGACAAAGCAAAAAAAGCCCGCTTTGCCTCAATTTTGGACGAAACAAAAACCGGTGAATCGCCGGAAGGCGCCGCGGAAACGGAATCCGCCGGTGGAGCTTTCTCACGGGATCATTCCATAAAGGATTTACTTGATGATGTCCATAGTTCCGGCGAACAGCTTAAAAACCGGCCTTTTCCCGAAGAAATTAAGCAATATAAGCACGCGGTGCGTAATTTTCTTCACTATGTTGTTGAAAATGGGTATATAATTGAAGAACAGATCAGCGGAACGAATCCTCTTAGAAGGAAAAAGTTTACGCTCGTTCAGGTAATTGATAAAAAGCTGGAACAGCTTGCCGCGGGAATTTTGGCCGGTCAGCGTGATCAGCTTGAGATTTTGGCAAAGGTTGATGAAATAAAAGGGTTATTAGTTGATTTGATGCGTTGAGGCGCATACTATGTTTGAGGATTGTAACATGGATACAGATGAATTTGCCGATGATGATATAAGCTCTTTTGAGGATTTTCCCGAAGAAGATATTTCATCCGGAAGCCTTGTTCTGGCTTCCGGAGAAGACTTGGAACCGATAACGCCGGATACGCCTTTGTACCGTTTGCGTCTGACGTATTCTCACGAGACCTTTATTGCGGCGTTTAAAGGCGAACCGCTTAATCCCCGTGAAAAAGTGGTGGTTCCTACCCGCTATGGCAAAGATTTGGCCATTGTGATCGGTGCGATAAAAAATTCCGGCAGCATCAGCGGAAATGAAGTTGTCCGGATTGAACGCCCCGCGTCACCGGAAGATTTGGAAAAATCCGAAAAGAATAATCAGCAGGAGCAAAACGCCTTCTCTGTCTGTAAGCAGAAAATTGATGAGCACAAACTGGAAATGAAACTGGTTTCGGTTCATTATCTTTTGGAAGAATCAAAAATATTGTTTTTCTTTACCGCTGAAAGCCGGGTGGATTTTCGGGAATTGGTAAAAGATTTAGTGGCCGTGTTCAAAACCCGCATTGAGCTGCGGCAAATTGGCGTAAGGGATGAATCGAGGGTAATCGGCGGGCTTGGACTCTGCGGCCGGGGATTCTGCTGCCACATGATTTCGGACAAACTGAAACCGGTTTCCATTAAAATGGCAAAAGATCAGAATCTTTCCTTAAATTCGATGAAAATTTCCGGTTCCTGCGGACGTCTCTTGTGCTGCTTGGCTTATGAACATACGTTTTACAGCGAACAGCGCCGGATTCTTCCCTCGGAAGGCTGTAAAATCAACCACAACGGGACTTTGTGGAAGGTAATCGAGGTTAACGCGGTTATGGGGAAACTTCGGATTTCCGCGGAAGACGGCAGGCAATTGTATATTCCTGCCGGCAGTTTTGAGAAAACGGAAGGCCGTTGGCGGATTAGCTCCTTTCCCGGCGAAAACAAGTAAACAAATGAACAATCGGCAAGGAGCGGAGAGCAATTAGCAAAGGAAGACATGTTCTTTGCTATATGCTCATTGCTCCTTGTCTTACGCTTTTACGGCGGTTCCAACTATGGCAAGGCCGGATGGGTCAAAAGGTGATTTGTTAAAATCGCTGTACAGCATTTCATTATGAAATCCTGATGTACCAAGCATGTGCAGCAATTCTTTGGATTTCAGAGGAAACAAAGAAACTGAATCGCTGAATACAGTCTGTCCTTTTGATGATGTTACGGAAGTCTCAAAGGTGATGTTTTGTTCGCTGATGTTGGTATATTTTCTAAAAAAGCTGCTGCGGGTTGTTTCAATGGCAGGCAGATTAGTCACATGTTCCGATAAAATCATTTCATAGTTTATCAATTGGAAAATAAAAGTTCCGCCAGGTTTTAAGACGCCTTGTACGGCATTTAACAATTGTTCAATTTTTTCGCTTGAATCCAAATGAACCATGGTGTTGCCAAGACATAAAACCGCGTCGAAACTATTCTTTGGAAAATACTTGCCCATATCGGCAATGTCCATGAGAAAGAATCGGGCATTAGTCTTTGGTTCCGGGTTCCGCCGGGTAGCGCTTTGAATCATTTGCGCATTATTATCAATTCCTACAACATCCATTCCCCGACGCATCAATTGGATTGTTGTAGTTCCTGTGGCACAACCTAAATCAAGGATTTTAGGCATGTCTTTAATATTCCGCTCTTTCTGGTAATAGGCTATTGTAGATTCAATAAAATCCAGTCGAGTTTTCTCTACCGGGAATAATTCATCATAATATTCGAGTAAGTTGCTATACAATTAATTCACACCCTTCATATAAAGTACGTTTGCCGAAACGGCTGGGAGGTCAAGAAATAATCTTTGGTTTCCAATTATCTTTCCTGGGTACCCATAAAATTAACATAAAACTGCCCCGCAGCTATAGATCTTGCAGACTCTGGTTTGGCAATTTTGCATGATACTGTTTCTTTTACTTCCACCATCGGTTGACCGCAGCATGTGAGGATTCGATCTTCATCCTCAACACCCAAACTTATTTCGCGACCGCACTTTTTACATTTAATTTTTTTCATCACATTTTCCTTTCACACCTATCACAGAAATATTTATATATACTTTAATTATACACATTTTTTTTCTAAAAATAC
>QMCE01001730.1_pt1 | contig 12039 bp, 13 predicted proteins | sample 1821851 | NCBI WGS metagenome assembly QMCE01 (sample SAMN09453174, study PRJNA476694) | Termite gut metagenome, whole genome shotgun sequencing project. | isolation source: worker | host: Odontotermes sp. | place: South Africa:Pretoria | collected 2016-01-28
AGTGACTTCCGATCGGATGTGCTTAATTGCGGTGTATTGACTCGTCCCATGACGGCAAAGATACTAAATAATATAAACTAATTTTGACAACATACTTACTTATGAAAAAAATTTATCTTATCAAAAAAGTCCTGTTTATTTTCATCGTTCTTTTTATTACTTCACTAACAGTACGCAAGTTATCTCATTCCGGAGTATCAGTAACCCGCTTGCAGAGGGCAATAAAAAAGTACTTTTGGTATAATTTCCAACAAGAAAACAAAAGACCAAATAGAACATTCGATGATCAGAACTTTAAACAAAGATGGTGTAACGGCAAATTCAGTTATGGGTGTTTAGTCCAAAAAGTTTTTAAAGATATGAAGGAAAGTGAAATTACGAGTACATTGAAAGAATCGGATTATACTTCCCCCATTATGTTTGTATCCCTCGTCAACAAAGAAAAGCAGGTACAATATATGCCGGGCCCCCTATTACGCTCCTTATTATCCTCTCTATTATAAAATATACAAGTATATGTACAATCAAATGTACACGTCCGGTTATTATGAAACCACCACTAATTGGGTGCTCGAAGCCGATATATACACAATACATAGTGATGAATTGATCTATTCAACTCAACCCCGGGGTTACGAACCAAACAATGCCGGAACTTTGGCTGATGAATTTACCAGTGCAATTGTTGCTGAATTGAAAACCAAAAGAATGATTCCTTAAATTTGACAAAAGTGTGCAAAATGTCTGATTATCAGAGTTTTCTTTGTCTTGTTGTCAAATAAACGATTATTTTTTTAGATTTAAATAAAAAAAATTACCGATTTTTTTTGCAAATATCAAAAATAGTAATACCTTTGCAACGCTTTTGAAACGGAAGTATATGGGCGTTTAGCTCAGCTGGTTCAGAGCATCTGCCTTACAAGCAGAGGGTCGGCGGTTCGAATCCGTCAACGCCCACTAAAAAATCCAATACTTCTGTTTCATCCCTCAAAAAAAGGGGCGTTTAGCTCAGCTGGTTCAGAGCATCTGCCTTACAAGCAGAGGGTCGGCGGTTCGAATCCGTCAACGCCCACTTGAAAATCAAGGACTTACATTTTATTGTAAGTCTTTTTTTGTTTATAGGGATACACAATTTGCACACAACTTGGAAAATGTAAAAATCGGGGCAACGTAAAAAATCCTCAAATTATTTGAGGATTTTTATTTTATCGGAGTATTTTTGAAATAGCCATTCTTGAATAGTTTCTCGTCCTCATCGTACATTTCTTTGTAGAATTGGACGTATCCGGCAGTCGCTTGTGGGTTGATATCAAAGTAATAACGACACAACTTCCGATACGATGCTAAGATTCTCTCATCATCTGCTAAATCTAACATATAATCCAATAGAAGTTCAATTTCTTTTGTCTCTTTGCTTTTGCGACTGATAATATCGTCAACGGCAGAAGCGTATGTTGATTCGGCTTGTGAATATATTGCCTGAAGTTCTTTGGCTATTTCTCGAACATCATTGATTAATGTGCTATGTTGTCCGTTTTGGTTATTCATCGGGTAATTTCCCAATTCTTTTTGTGTTAGTGTAAATATGCTACTTTATCTCTAATAACAGCCTTGTTAATCTTGCGTTTTGTAATTCGATATTTTTGATTTCGCATTGCCAAATTACAATCACTTTTCAACCACTTTTCTCTAATTAGGTAATATTCCGCTTATCCCGTTCTATGTTTCCGCTTATTTGGGTTAAATGTAAAAAGGATTAGAATAAAGCATTATAATCCAAGAAAATATTTCAGCCGTTCCACAGTTATGTATTTAGCCCCGGTTCCCTTATAGAGATTAGAAAAATCAGACCAGTTATCTATAAATATTTTATTTAACAGCATACAATCGTCCATCGTTTTAGTTTTAATGCCAATAACACAGTCTGAAAGTGCATAGGCTTTTTTAGGAGGGATAACACATATTTTATTAATATTAGGTTGTCCCACACGGTGAATTAATAACGCCGGTCCTTCAATTCTTGACCGTATTTTATTAACCTTATATTTCAAATCAACAATAGTATTATTTTTTAGGTTTGTTGAATGTATTAATGGTATTGCCGACTTCTTAACTTCATAAACTTCGTGCATACTAATATTGCCTCTTTGAATTGATAACTGCTCAATGCCAGTAGTTATTCGTTTAAATTTTGTGTCTTGTAATATTTTATTTTTATCATTAATAGACGCCAATACTATATTAGGTGTACATTTTTCAAACCCTTGATTGTTTAACTCTTCAAACAGTTTAAGATTATACTTATCAATCAAATAGTTTCTGATTTTTTCATCTTTTTGGGAATATGCTACGCTTTGAGGTAAAATAGCATACATAATCCCATTTTCTTTTAGGAACTTAATAGCTTCAACCAAAAAAGCCATGGCAGTACTTACATGATATTCTATATCATCAAGTATTATTGATTTTATTGTAGCTCCTTTGCATGTGAAAGGAGGATTAAGAAGAATTAAATCATATCTATTTTTAAAAATAAGTCTTTTCCCCCTTGATTTTGGGTTGAGAAAATCACATTTACAAAGTTTCCAATCAGGATAAAGTTTTCCCAATAAGTGAATAACATCTCCTGAAATATCACTTCCATAAAATTGAACGTTATTCCATTTCAATTTTGCTGCCTTCAATAAATCTCCTTCCCCAACGCAAAAATCAGCAATCGAAAAAATATCCTGTTTTTCGATGTGAGAAACAAGATATTCTGCCAGATTTTTAGGAGTATAGTGCGAATCTCTCACAATTAATTTTCAGTTAAAAGGGAATTAATATTACATTCTACGATTCGCCCAGTCCCATCGGTTCGGGTAGTTTTACGCTTGGGATTATCATACACTATTTCTACCTGTTTCGGATATTTTATAGCAAACAGGATTGCCCCAATAGCATGTGGTTTCGTCCCTATTGGAGCTAATATTAGCTTTGTATCTGGTGTTTTATGAATAATTTTTGTCAGTAGCAGAAATACATCTACTAATGAATTTGCAGCAACATATCTTATCTTATCCCATGATTTTGTTTCTCCTAATGGTTGACGATTTCCCCATAATGCGACAAAAGGATATTCAATTCTAAAACCGGGCACTCCAACTACTGGAATAATATTATCTACAGGTGGTTGTATGTTTTCAATTAAATGAGTAAAACGCCCTCCTTCAAAACCTAATAGAGCAATGAATTTCATATCAATAGTATCGGGAATAATACTTGCAAATCCCGGCAAAGGCTCTATACCATCAATTTTTTCTGATAAATCATTAAAAACGCCTTCGGATTTAAATTTATGTATTTTGTATGTATATGGCTCTGTATAAACAACTTTGATTTCAAAATCTTTTTTTTCGCTAATATTAACGGCATTTTTCAATAAAGAAGCAGAAATTCGATTATTTAGTCCAGATGTATCAATATAGACAATAGAAGAATTATAACTTTCAAAAAAAGAAGTCATGCTATTAGAGTTTCTTAAATAATAACTCTCATTAGTATTTTTATCTAATATTGTATCTTTCTCATCATCAATAGCTTGTATTTCTACAAATTTCACATTAGAATGTTTGCTCTTTAATACATCAACACTATGGCTGCGATTTTCAGTAGAATACCCATAAATATAGATACTATCAGATTTTGGATAAAAATCATTGATGTCAGAATATATTTGTGTATGTAAATAGTCTTTGTTAATCATTGCTATAGAAATCTTTAAAGAGACTTAATTGTATCGGCAATTCTTTTGTAATATCAATGTATATTTTTTTCTTTTTTAAAATTGCTTCAATGTACTTTTTAGGTTCAGATATGACGCCCATAAATTCTTGTTCTGAAATTTCCATTTTGCGTTTCCTACGATAACTAAAAACAAAATACGGAGCATATATAGGATGTATGGCGTACATATAATCTCTTGTTGCAGACTGATTACTAAGCTTATTGCCTAATATACGAACAAAGGCAAGATTCATTACCGCTGCCGTCAAAATTTCATTACATTCCGGACTAATGTTTCCCTTGATAGAAATTTGATTAATCTCTGGTGCATTTTTCCCATTTTCACTTATTAATACATTGAATATTCTTCCAAATCCTAATAATAATTTTGTCAGTTGTGCACCATTTTTCCATAATCCTTCTAATTCTCTTAGATTTTTCATACCTATCTCTTGTGCAGCAATAGTTTGATTTTCATAAGAAACAGGTAATTCTATATCATTATTATCATCTGATAAATGTTTTTCATAAGCCCGATATACTAATTCCATTAAATAACGAATATTTCCATTAGATAACTTAATATAAGTATTCCATCCTGCATAATATTTTTGTATGCCAACCATCCCTCTGCCTTTTCTTATTTTGAATAGCATACTATGCTTATAGTTCTCGTATCTTGTGTTCCATTGTGACTTGTTTCTCAAATAATCAGATATTATATCTTCTAACATTGCATTGTGATTTTCAGCCCAATAGGACATAAAAAACTGATATAATAATGGTAAATCTTGGATTTTTTTTTGATACTCGGAGGGGATATTGGCAATTTTTTCAAGTAAAAAAGATTTCTTTATGTCTAATTTTATTGCTTCATCTTCCATATTCAGTGAAGGCAATGCTTCTTCTATTGAAAAAGTTTCATTTTTTTCAGAAGAAAATAATTGTTTAATTCTTTGTTGACAAACATTTTTAGCAAATGTATCAAAGTATTTTTCTTCTGTAAATTTTTCTTCTATAACGATTAAAACATAATCTGCGGGGTCATTCAACAATTCTTCATGATTTAATGTATGTTTTACTCTCCATCCAAGTTCCCGGACACCAATTTTAAATGTATATAAGTCTGTATTATGTTTCAGCAATGAATTTAAACATTGTTGCTGATAGTTTTCTAAATTTTCATATTCATCTATTAAGAAATAAAACATTTTATCACTAAACTGAGGTAATGATATTACACATTCGGTTACCAATTTAATCGGGTCTCCCGGCATTGACAATTGCAATTTATCGCCATCTGATATATTATTAATTTGAGATTGAAACTCATACATTGCCGCTTCTACTAATTCCAAAAGATTACTAAAATCTTTACAATCTTCGTTAATATGAAGGGATTTAGCGATTAAAGAACATATTCTTGGAGAAAGAACATTATCAGATTCTTCTTTGTTTTTATGCCAATTAACAAATAGAAGAATTTCTCTACACATTATCAGATTGAAATAATGTCCAAATATTCTTTGCCAATTATCTTCACTTACTCCTCCTCCAATGAAAGCTCTTACATGGTTAGTATTGACTCTATAATATATTCCTATGAAGTCATTGTTGTCAAAGTTAATAATAGAATTATTGTGTAATGCGTACTGTCCTTGGTAAGAAAGACCTCTTAAAACCGTAGTTTTGCCTGTACCTCTTCCTCCTTGCAAAACACAAGGACGAGTATCTTTCAATGCTACAAAATACGAAGGCTCAGCAAAAAAATCAAAAATTTTTCCTTTTAACCATTCGGCTCGATAGCTGCCAAAAAGCTCATTCAGTTTCTTTAATAATTCTTCATTTTTCATCTTTGATATTCTTTTTTAATGAGAGGAGTCCAATTATCAGCACACCAAAAATATTGCAGGAATAGCATCCGGCACTCCGTCATTATCAAATGCCAAAGCTAACCCTTGTTCTCCGAAACCTTTTACATCTATAACGCTGTTCCCATTAGTAAATGGAATTCCTAAAACTCTGCTTTTTTCTATAATTAATTGTGTTCCTTTATTATACAAATCATTATCTCCTTTCCAACACATACACGTTGGTTTAAATAAGTTGTACTCATCATTCAGTATATGACACATAACCAATGATAACCCAGGGCATCTACTCATTATTCTATCATGTCCCATTTGATTTACGAAAAGAGGAGCATATACAAATTTATTTGTAGATGTTGATGCAATTTCACTAAAAGTTAAATTTTTCGTGCCGCCTCTATTTTGATTCCAAGCTTTATCGCATTGGGCCCCAGAACCAACAAAATCATCAACAAAAATTACAGGAAGATTAGTATTACATTCTAATATGGAGTATAAATCACTACAACCCACAATGTGATTTTCAGGAATACCTAATGAATTTCGTAACTTTCGTACATATATATGTCCGCTATCAGTAGGATTATTAGTTTCTCCCGGAATGAAACTGTAAATACATCTATTCTTGAAATCATCATGTTGCCAGTCTGGAAAATGAGAGGCAAATACATAACCTGCATGCCCTATTACAGTATTAAGCATGCGATTAAGCATCGTTTTAGGATAAAACATAAAAAAATCCAATATATGGCAAGCGATTTCACGTTCTTTTGGGTCAGTGAAATTATCCAACCATCCTTTGTAATTTAATACATCATTTAAAGGCCAGACTTGTAAGTTTCTAAAAAATGATGATTTATTTATTGTTGCATCATACAGAGAGTTATCCATAAAAAACAATTAAGTATGGATGCAAAGTTACACAAAAAAGGGAATTATCATTTTAATTGTTTTTTTATTTGTTCTTTTTCAATAGTTCTATCTCAGTTTATCCACTTAGGGCTCTTGTTTTATCTATTTATTTTCACATCCATTTTTGTTAGTTTCTTATGCCTTTAAGCGTATCTACGCTTAAACCACCATTTTTTAATTAGCTTGTCTTTAATTTTGACAAACCCATTACCAAAAACAAAAAGATAACTATTCCTCTTATGGGAATAGTTATCTTCCATTAAAAAAATCTCGCTATTACCTCACCACCACCTTCTCTACAATCTCTCCGACCCTAACCACATACACACCCACCTGCGGAACAATGATAGTCGATTTTCCTATTGAAATACAACGCCCACAAACATCAAATACGAACACCGTTTCCGTAGTATTTTTCACAATAATATTACCATCAGAAACATAAAAATCCGGTTCGGAAGCATATAACGTAGAAACCGATGTATTATCCCCTTTAATATTATCAAAATATAACCAAGGTTCTATTTGGTAAGCCTCTAACATTCCTGCGGGATAATTTACCATACAGGAAGTTGGGACACTTCGAAATATATTTGAACCATAACCAATATTTCCACCATCAGCAATACTTTGTGGATTTGTCCATGACACATTGATTTCCTGTAAATTTAAACAGTCAAAAGCATAAGCTCCGATATAAGTTACCGAATTGGGTATCATAACGGAAGTAAGCGATGAATTATGAAATGCTCCAATACCTATCCTTGTTACCGTTTCAGGCAATACAATGGAATTGATATGACTATTATCCCTAAACAATTCGCCGTCTATTTCTTTTATACCGAAAGGAACCACAATATCTGCATCAGTACCTATATATCCAATTAGAACATCATCCTCATCAACTATAAAATCAGAAGGATACGCTCTGTTTATCTGAATATTAAACGCATCGTAGTTATCATAACTTCTTTCTTCGTTAGACGAAATTATAAAATAATATATATCATCTTCAGTAGCTGTATAATTGATATTTCCTATTGATGACATACCGAAAATAGTAGTTACATGAGAAAAGTTCGATTTATAAATTTTTGTCGATGTTGGCATTTGAGGATTAAAACCGCTTACTTGCACAGCAATTTTGTCGCCTTCTCTTAATTCGCATTTATAGACCAAACTATTATAATAATATCCATTAAAATCCAACAGGGAACATTTTTCATTGCCAAAATAACCTGCTACTTCCGTATAAGTATTTCCATTAATTTCAGTAACCTTTAAATAATCTTCTTTCAGGTTTTCTTCCAAAATAACATCAATAGGGTCAATGTGTGGTGTGAAACGTGCTCTGTAACCAACTGTAGGGTCAGAGGAAAAGAATGTGATATAATAATAACCTGCTGCATATTTTCCTGCTATTTCATCTGCGGAATTGGGAATAATACCCCAATTCGAAACAGTTGGAACTAAAAGATAATCACCCAATTCAGATTGGATATAAATATCTGATAAGAGGCATTTAACATCAAACATATCATCAGGCGTTAAATAAACTTTAAAACACTTGAGGTAATTTCCGTTTGTTGTATTATACACATCATAATCTCCATGCAAATTGAAAGGAATATCCGAAATATTAATTTCTTGTGCATAATTATCATACAATTCCTGACTGCTTGTTACTTCGTTGTATGTTAATAATTTACCTCTGAACTCTGTCATATAAGCAAGTGAACCGGAAGTTTCCGGCTCATAATTTAATTGAAAAATTAAAGAATCTCCTTTTGTATAGCCTGATATTAATGAAGCAACCATACTACTTCCTTCTTGAGTGAAAAATCCTTCCCGCGAAAAGTTTTCACTTTCCGAATCCAAAACCAATTGGTCTATCAGCATGGCACCGGCATTTGTGATAGAATAAAAACCGTCACTCTCCGATAAATCAATTTTTATTGCGGAAGGCTCACTAAAAACACCCTCCATAAAACTCATTTTCATTGTACCTTCATAGATAGCTGCACTAACTAACATTGATGTCGATAACATTATCGACAGAAGAGAAATTTTTGTTTTCATAATTTTATATTTAAAGTTTTTAATAATTTATTATTCATTGAGTAACAATATTTCCAGTCACGCGAGCAATCCAATCGGATTGCTCGCGTACAAAAATAAACAATAATCTTTGTAATCCAAGTAACTATTGCAAAAAATGATGCAGGAAGATAAATTTTCCATAAAAGTCGGCCTAAAAATCAAGCAATTGAGAGAAGATAGAAATATTACTCAATTGCAGCTTGCCGACAAATGTGATATGGAAAAGAACAATATCGGTCGCATTGAAAATGGAAGAAGAAGCATCAAGCTGTTTACTCTTGCACGAATCTGCAAAGCATTGGACATTAATATGAGCGAATTTCTGAAAGAATTTGAATAATTCCTTCCTTTTACATCCTGTAAACGCCCCTATTATGGAAAGAAAAAATAAGGCAAGCCTTTCCCGAAATTTACACTTTTTGCAAAAAAAAGGAAGAAATTTTGGGAAACCGGAGGCTTGGGCTTGCCGTTTTTTTCTTGAAATATAACTTTGTGAACAGGATGAAAAGAAATTAGAAACTTACTTTATCAATGCGGTTGACCGTATCACCAACAAGCCTTCCATCACCGTAACACTCACATACTCCTCTGGCAGGAAGCCCGCAGTTTCAAGCCAGTTACCGCAAAGGCGAAGTTCCGGAACAATTTTCAGCGAACTGTTCAAACCTGACAATCTCCGGTAAAAAGGTTGCAACTTAAGATAGCGTACAGTTGGAGTTTCGGCACGCAAATGAATGGACTCTTCTTTTTGTTTTTGGATTACCCTTTTAAAGGTCGGAACCGGGTTCGTTCCCTTTTCTTTACTTTGATTTTTCTCTGTGGAATGCATAACAGAAATAATTAAAATTACGGCAGAAAAAACGGTTCTACCTTTCCCGTTGCATTCCACCTCTAAGGGCAGTGGGCACATTAATGCACCACACGGGGGTATAGAACCGCCATATTACTTACATACAGACATAAAAAATGCCCGCAACTATTTGGCGAGCCGTCTCGCCCTTAAAGAATGGAATGCGAGGTAAAATTAAAAATTATCTTTGAAATAATCAGAAAAAATATTGATTTTTTGTACAAACAAAATTAGGCAGGTAGAATTTTTGCTAACTTATGTCTTGAATAGTTTCTATATTTTGAACCCTTTATTTTCTCGCGATTTAATCACCGAACTTCTTAAGCCTTTAATCTCTTGAAATCTCTCCCTAAACCACACCAAAATATTCCTGCCATTCAAACTTAATTTGAGCTTGTTCGGATTATCAGGTTCTTTTTCCCTTTCAATTTTCAGTTTTACATCTTCCGCTTTGAACATTTGCCTATGCTCCGGCGAAAAGAAAGAAAATGTTTTTGCGGTTAGTGTTTTACCTGCAAGTAACATTTTGATGTTTTCGATAGTAAGTCCTATGTTTTTGCATAAATCAGCAATCCGTAGATTTTCTTTCATCATTGGGAATAAGTTGTGTATGAAGTTCAATTCTTCCTGTGCTTTATAAGGTTCATAGTTTTGTTTGGCTTTTTGGAGTTTGCTTTCAATGACATTTAATTCCTGTTCCTTTTCGAGCAGATATTTATCCATATCAAGAAACTTATCCCTTGCTTCGTCTTTGCGGTCGTACATGTCACGAACTTTTTCGTAAACTTCTGTTTTTTCCTCTTGTAAAATTTCAATGTTTTCTTTCAGGTTTTCGTTTTGTACAAACAAATCTCTGTAAAATTGTTGTGTGGAAATATGTTTTGCTTCCGAACCTTCTATGCCGCGTTGAAGTCCGTATTTACTCATTGCTTCGGCATAACTGTTTTGATATTCTTTCAACTTATTCCGCGCCATGACATCGTCGGCACAAAGGCGGGCATCATGTATATTTCTTTTTTTGTATTTTTTCTTTATTCCGGATTGTTCTTTTTGAGCCTTGCGTCTTTCTCCTGTTACAACCGGCACAACGGTAGCGTGGATGTGAGGCGTTTTCTCATCTAAATGCAAAACTGCCGAAACAAGATTATCAGAGCCGAACGTATTCCTCAACCAATCAATATTATCGTTGCTCCATTTATCCAAGTTTCCGTCAGCTTCAATGCTTTTCATATTTTCGTGGGTTCCGCTTAGCATGATGCGGATTGCGCGGACTTGGTTTTTGCCCACCTTACGAACAATGCTGGCATTTTCTATCCGGTATTGGATTGCTTCGGTACGATTGGCAACGCCATCGGGAAAGACAAGCAACTCCCGGTTGAGATGCGTTCGGTTCTTGTCTGCATTTTTCGGGTCAATTATCCGTTCAATATGGGCGGACATTCCGGTATCGTTGCCGGTTGCTTTGCTTAGGTGTAATACTGCGTATCCCATTTTGTATTGTTTTTAGGGGGATTCCAAAGGGGGAACGTCTTTGGCTTATTGGGGCATTTTTAGTGTAGTGTAACGGAGCGTGAAAAAAATGCCCTAATAAGCTATGGCATTTTTGTAGAAAATGTCCCGGCGGTAAAGTCGCCTATGATTTGAAATTTTTATACTACTGCTTTCTCGGAAGCAGTTTTTATTGTTACTTTTTTCTTCTTGCACTTTTGGCAAGGTTCAATAATGCTTCTGTTTGATTGCCTTTCGGCTTCGTTTGGCTTTCTGCCCAGTCAAGAATGTCTTTTCGGGAGAATACCAGTTTATGTCCGAACTTCCGGCAGGGGATTTTTCCCGACGCTGTTAGTTTGTAGAGTTTTGCTTTTGAAAGGATATAGCCGTGTTCGGCTAATAGGGCAAGTGCTGCGGACAATATGATGGAATCTATTTCCGTTTTGGGTTCTTGCTTTGCGTGTAGCAGTTTGGATATTTCTTCGTGTACGATAGCACGAAGTTTTTCTTCTTCGGTTACAATTATGTTACTCATATTTCTTTGTTTGTTTTGATGAAACGCAACAAAGATATGAGGATATTTGGGTTAATTATCAATGATTTAATGTGTGGATGTAATTGGCTTTGATTGTCCGGGATTTGATAGGACAATCGGGAAAGACTGAAACCGTTTTTTTAATTTCTGCCAATTTTAAAAAATTTCTGATATGACGACTTACACAGAAAAAGTCAAACCAAAGAATCCAATTTGGTTCTAACCTTTGGAGGGGGATAGAAGTAAATACGGCTCATTTTAACGTGATAAACAAACGTAAAATGAGCCATATTTTCAAATATTTTTGTCACAAAAACACAGGATTTTTGTGACATGATAAAATTCAGTTCTCAACTTTTTTCAGAAACTCCCTATTTTTAATCCGCTTCTCTTATTGTTTCCCATCAATAACAAATCTATTATATAATCGCAAAAACGAAAAATACAACATTTCAAAACGATTTGTACAAAAATAGAAAAAGGGCATTTCTCATTGGATTATATGCTTTTTGTTTAAC
>QMCE01001731.1_pt1 | contig 12039 bp, 14 predicted proteins | sample 1821851 | NCBI WGS metagenome assembly QMCE01 (sample SAMN09453174, study PRJNA476694) | Termite gut metagenome, whole genome shotgun sequencing project. | isolation source: worker | host: Odontotermes sp. | place: South Africa:Pretoria | collected 2016-01-28
CGTGTCTGTTTTGTAGATTTTCCACGTGGCATCCCTCCATAGGGAAAGTATATCACCTGTCACGCATTATGTCAATATCTTGTGTAGACACTATCTAGTGCATCCAAATAGACTTTTGTCAGCGCAGCACTTTTTTGAGCGTGATTCCATCTGCCTGCTATACAACCTATATCATGCAATAAAGCCGCAATTTTCCCCAATTCAATAATTCGCGAATCATAAGATAACGACCTTAATATCTGTTCAATCGTATCAACAACGAACATTGTGTGATATCTTCCGTGACACATGATAAGTGCGCCATCGGTCATTTTGTTGAGCATTTCATTCGTGGAATCAATAATCTTATTAATATCTCTGTCATGATACAATACTTCATAGTCGTTCATAATAATAATTCTCCTTTGTATTAATGGATATGTATCCCTTGCGAAACAAAAATTGCACTTTTAGTATAACTATGTGTTGTTACTTTGTCAACACCAAAGTTTAAAAAAGAGCATCAGCCCTCCCGCTCCACTTGTGATTGATATATCTGGCGGTATATCTCGCAGTTCCTCATCAACTCCGCATGCGTGCCGAATCCGGCGGTTTCGCCGTTCTCCAAAACGAGGATTTTATCCGCGAACATCGCGGTGGTACAGCGTTGGGTCACAATAATTAACGTTCGATCCGTGTTTAGCAATTCTTTTCGCACTTTCGCCTCCGTGATGGCGTCCAGTGCGCCGGTGGCGTCGTCCAACATCAGGATCGAGGCGCGTTTCAAAAGCGCCCGCGCGATCGAGACGCGCTGTTTCTGCCCGCCGGAGAGGTTGACGCCACCCGCGCCGAGCGGGCTGTTCATGTCCTCAATAAACCCCGCCTGCGCCCGCGCCGCCGCTTCGCGCATCTCACCGTCCGAGGCGTCCGCGTACCCCCAGCGGAGGTTTTCGGCGACGCTGCCGGAAAAGAGCGCCGCCTTTTGCGGCGCGATGGCAATCTGCCCCCGCACCGTCTCTGCCGGCAGTTCGCGGATATCTTTGCCGCCGAGCAGAATCCGTCCGCGTAAAACATCATAAAAACGCAGGGAGAGCCAGCAAACGGTGGATTTTCCGCTGCCGGTCGGTCCGATGATCGCGAGGCTTTCCCCCGGCGCAACGGAGAAGCTGAGGTTTTTTATCGCGGGTATCGCCGAACCCGGATAGGCAAACGTCACGTTTTCAAAGCAAAGACTGCCCGTTGTTTCAACGTCTGTCCCCGTGGATTGCAAAGCGTTTTGAACGTTCATCAATGAAAAATCGTCGCCGCAGGCAAAAACCTCGTTTATCCGGGCGGCGGAGGCTTTGGTACGCACGAAAGTGTTAAAGATGTTGGTAATCATCAGCAACGACGAGAGAATCTGCGCCATATAGATGATAAACGCCGATATATCCCCCGGGCGGGCGAGTTCTGCCTCAAAAAGGCGGCTGCCCCAAAAGATCGCGAGCGCCGAGCCAAGCCCCACCGCCAGCGTCATCACCGGAGAGGTCAGTGTGATGATCTTCTGCGACGCGATACCTTGCTTCCGCAGCGTATCGTTTTTCTCCCCGAAGCGTTCCGTTTCCTGCTCCACCGTGCCGAACGCCTTGACCAGCCGCACGCCGATGAGGTGTTCCTGCACCGCCGTGTTCAGTTTGTCGGTCGCTTTTTGGAGCGCCGCGAAGCGCGGGTAAGATAACTTCATGCTGACAAAAATCAGCGTCCCCACAATCGCGGTCACGCCGTAAATAATCAGGCTCAGCCGCAGGTTCAACGCCGACGCCAGCACGATGCTGCCGATACAGTTGATCGGCGCTTTGAGGAATACGCGCATGATACCGTTGATGAATTGCGTGACCTGCGCCGTGTCGTTGGTCATCCGTGTAATCAGTGAGCCGCTTTCGATCTTGTCCGCGTCGGCTTCGGAAAAGTTCATGATCTTCGCGAAGAGGTCAACGCGCAGTTCCGCTCCGATTCGCTGCGATACGCGGGACGCCAGTATGTTCCGCGAAATGGCGAATCCTGCCCCGCAGAGGGTGGCGAGCATCATCCATCCGCCCCAAACCAGCACCCCGTTAAGGCTTCCCGCCTCCACGCCGTTATTGATAACGCGCGACATCAGGGTTGGCCCGAGCAGATCACAAAACGCCTCGCAGGCCACGCATAATACTGCCGCGATGAACGGGTTTTTATATTTTGGGAGGTATCTTCCGTATAAACCCATGCGCAGCCTCCGTCACGGGACAATCAACTCGACTTGTCCCGTTTTAATCGCTTCAATAATATCAAAAATACTTCTCGCCTTTTCCTGTAAGCCGATTCCGCTCGTAAACGGCAAATCCGCCGAATGGGAGTCGGTTCCGGCCTGCATCGGTAAATCGTGCAAAAACGCGAACTCGTAAGCCTGATCGTTGGAGGTTGCGTCATAATTCCCGTCGTTATAAACCTCGATGCCGTCAATGAGAGCGGGGTCAACAGGGTAGGGGTTTCTAATAAACGGCGCGGTTCTGTACGGGTGCGCTTGGGCGAGGTATCCGCCGTTCGCACGCACAAGCGCGCTGTATTCTTCCGCCGTCAGTTTGTCCATGCCGGGATGCGCGAATAAAAAATCCGGCGTCAGACCGTAGGTTAGAAATTCCGTGCCGAAGATCGCATATTCAAAGCCGAAAAAGACGTCTAGCCCGATTTTTTTGCCCTCCGCTTTGGCTTTTTCGTACCCCAAAACAAAAAACTCCATCGCCTCGTTCCACGGCAGATCGCGGGGGCAACCGGAATTACCATTGATGAAATGGTCGGTGACGATGACACCCGTATAACCCCTCTCTTTGTATGCGCGCACCTGCTCCTCCGGCGTCGAAACGGCGCAGTAACTGGCAGGGGATGTGTGCATATGGGTTTCGTATAGATACATTGAATCAACTCTTTCGGTTTATTATCCGCATGGAACAGTATACCACACGACAGTTGGTCAGGCAAGAAGCTCACGACTTTTTCATTGTGGCTATTGACTTCACCTTTATAAGGTGGTAGACTTTTATCGGAACATGATGGTGCGCTATCGGCAGTCAAAAATTTCTTGTTGTCCCATTTCTTGGTGTCGGCGTCCGATAGTGCCATCAAAGAGAAAGGCGGTGAGAGGTTATGAGCAAGCGGTTCGTGTTTGGGGAGACGTTTCCCGGCAGCGAGGTTTTGAGCAAACGCGCATTTAACAATGCGGCGTTATGGGATAGGTGCGCGATTTTGACGGTTGTTACCGCCACTTTCGAGCGTTTACAGGATAACTCTGCTCATTTTTGCCGTATTGAACGCCTCTCGCCTCAAAGCTGCCTTACTTAACCGTTAGGTAAATCTTGAGATGCCCGGGTATTCAATCGGAATATCCGGGCATTTTTGCGTAAATATTCGTGACGTAATATTACATTGAAGGACGATAACACATGAAAAAATATCTCAAAACCGCCCGTATGTCCGCACTAGAGAAAATGAACGGCGGCGTGATTTACTTGCTGCCCGATATATTGCTTAAAATATTCACGCTGATCGCGCTGCTGTTTCTGTGGCGCACCGTACTCTCCTCCGGCGCGGACGCCGGGATTAGCATGGCGCAAATGATGACCTACACAACTGTCAGTTCGCTGCTCAGCGAGCTTTTGCTGGTGGAGACCGCCGCTTCGGGCTGGCTGTCGGAGGGCGTGATCCTTAAACTGTACGGGCGTCCGCTCCCGGTTTTCAGCCAGCTCGCCGCGCAGACCGCCGGAGGGTGGGTACCCATGCTGCTGTTCTTTTCCCTGCCTGCGGCGGCGGTCGCTATTCCGCTCGGTGTAAATCTGATCCCCGCGTCGCCGCTGTTTTTTCTCAGTTTGTTGCTTTGCGTCTCGCTCGGCTTTGCCGTCGATCTTCTGATGGCTTGTTTATCCATCAAACTGCGGAATATGTGTTGGTTGATCGGGCGGCTGCGCTCGGCGATAGCGGCAGTGCTTTCCGGCACCGTCATCCCGATACGGCTGCTGCCGTTTGGGATGGATCGCATGATGAAGTATCAGCCGTTCGCCTCGCTCGGCGGTGCGCCGCTGTCGGTGTTCACCGGTACGGCTGATGCGGGTGAAACCGTCGCGCTGCAAATATTCTGGAATATGATCTTATGGCCGGTCGCGCTCTTTGTTTGGAAAAAATCGCAGGAGGGAATGGTGAGCTATGGCGGTTAAAAAACCATTGAAGCGTATTATGAAATTATTCGCAATCTCCGCGAAGATGGATTTGGTTTGGCTTCTTCGAGATACGAAATACGCCATTCTCGGCATTGTCGGTGATATTGTCAACAACATCGCGACGGTATCGGGAGCGTTTTTGATCGCGTCGCGGTTCGGCGGTATCGGCGGCATGAGCGCCGACGAGGTGCTGTTTATGATGGCGTTTTCCACAATGAATACCGGGTTGTTTACCATGTTCGGCTCAGCCAATAACATCCACATCAGCCGAATTGTCGGGCGGGGGCAGCTTGAGCATCTGTTCATCCAACCCCTGCCTCTCGTTCTCCAGCTATCCACTTCCGGCTTTTCGCCGTTTACAGGAGGCAGCAACATCATCATGGGAATCGTTCTGATGGTTATATCTGTCGGCAGACTGAGCATTCAGGTGACGCCCGCGTGGGTTTTAATGCTGACGGCTTATTTAGTCGCCACACTGGCGGTGATTGTGGCGCGGTCGTACTTAGTATCCAGTATCGCGTTTTACGCACCGGTCGCCGCCGAGGAGATTTCAAGCACCGTTATCGAGGGAACATGGGTTTTGGGGACATTTCCGCTTTCGGGTATGCCATTGTTTATCCAAGTACCGCTGCTGACGATCTTGCCGGAGGGGTTGATGGCGTGGTTCCCGGCGCTCTGCCTGCTGGGTAAGCCGCCGTTGAACCTAAGCGCATATTACCCCGTACTCTTCGCGCTGCTCCTGTTTCTGATCACGAGGATTGTCTTTAAGAAAGGATTGGATCATTATGTCAAAAAAGGTTCAAACAGATATGTCCCGTTCGGATTCCGCCGTTAGCATCCGCGGTGTCACCAAGACGTTCGAGCAATGGCAGCGGGACAATACACGCAAGGGCGTACTTAGGAATTTGCTGAAACCTGAAAAGCGTATTATAACCGCTCTGGACAACGTTTCGTTTGAGATACAAAAGGGTGAGTTTGTCGCGTATGCCGGACCGAACGGCGCGGGAAAAAGCACAACAATGAAGCTCTTGTCCGGGATGCTGCTGCCCACTTCGGGTGAGTTGTCTGTGCTGGGAATGTCGCCGCAAAAGCAGCGCCGCGCCATTATGAGCCATTTGGGTGTCTTATTCGGAAACCGTACCGAGCTTTGGTGGGATCATCCCGTCATACAAAGTTTTGAGTGGAAAAAGGTCGTTTGGGATATCCCGGACGAGCAGTACCGTTTGAATTTAGCGATGGTGACGGAATTGTTGGATATCGGCGATTTATTGAAAACCTTCGCGCGGGAACTGTCTCTCGGTCAACGCATGAGAGCCGATCTCGCAATGATGCTTCTGCATAGCCCCTCTCTGATTCTTCTGGACGAACCGACGCTGGGCTTGGACGTCATGGCGAAGCGACAGATGATCGGGTTTTTGAAACAGTTAAACGAACAAGCCGGAACAACGATCGTCGTTACCAGTCACGATATGGACGATTTAGAGGAGATGGCGCGGCGGATTCTCTTGATCGCGCATGGAAAAATAGCGTTCGACGGCGGGTTTGCGAACCTGCGGAACGAGCTGAACTGCACAAAAAGAGCGTCCGTGCAGTTTCATGACGGAAGCCAAAGGGAGATAGAATACCAAGATACCGGCAGTCTGCTTCGGGAACTTGCGCAACTGGAAGGCGTCGCCGACATCAGCTTCACACAAACGTCGCTGGAAGAAGGGCTTGCGAATCTTTACGCGAAATGGAAGAACAGGGCGGGCGCGTAGAGACGCTTTCTTATGCACCTTCGAAAATGTTCCATGTTATTCCAGTAACCCCGGGATGCCAAAATTTTTACTTGACAACCGGGGTTGCTCTCCGATATAATGGTTTGTACATCTAGCCGGTGTCTTTATAACAGGGAGGAGGGATTGAAGTGAGCGAAGTCAGACTGAAGGATAATGAATCCTTAGACAGCGCGCTCAAGCGCTTTAAGCGCAATTGCGCGAAAGCGGGTATCCACTCCGAACTGCGCAAGAGAGAGCATTATGAAAGCCCAAGCGTGAAACGCCGCAAGAAAAGCGAAGCGGCCCGCGCTAAAAAACGCAAGTTTAAGTAACCCGCTGGATCGTTAAGCCTTGAAGACTGTCGTTTTCAAGGCTTTTTTATGACCAAGACGGGGATTACGCCGGCATGAGCGGGGGTGATTTACCTCTTGCAATAACCCCGCACTTGGTGTACAATACGTGCGGAATCTATCTGCAAAAAGGAGGACGCCGCTGTGAGTGACGAATACGGCAGCGATTTTATTACCCTAACCGATGAGGACGGCAACGAAATTGAGCTGGAGCATTTGGATACGCTGGAATATGAAGGCGAAACTTATATGGCGTTCGGCATTTCCGACCCTGAAAACGAGGAAGAGGAAACCGCCGTTGTGATTATGACGGCAGTAGAGGTCGACGGCGATGAAATGCTGGAGGAAGTACAAGACGAAATACTGCTCGAAGAGGTATACAAGCTCTTCCTTGAGCGCATTGAGGAAGACGAAGACCCCGAAGACGAATGACTTCCTTTGCCCTAAAAATTCTTGCGCTCGTCACAATGCTGATCGACCATGTCGGAGTGTCCCTCGGAAGTGAGATGCCGATTTGGGCGGTTATCATGTGCCGCACGGTGGGACGTGTCGCCATGCCGCTCTTTTGCTTCATGATCGCTGAAGGGCTTTTTTTTACGCGAAACGCAAAAAAATATTTGCTTCGGCTCGGATTATTTGCCTTTATCAGCGAGATTCCCTTTGATTTGTTTCTTTCGTCCTTTCGCGACCGACCCGACGACCGCGTTTATTTGAGCGGTTGGGTAAACCTATCGGTTCAAAATGTCGGGTTCACCCTCTTCTTGGGATTGCTCGGCATTCTGCTATTCGATATCTTCGCGGCGCAGGGCCGCAAGGAAGCCGCGTTGGCGGCGATACTCGCGACAGGAGCCGCCGCGGCGCTGATTCAGGCTGATTACGGTTTTTTCGGCGTATATTATATTTTTGTCTTTTACTTTTTCCGCAAACAAAACCGCCAGATAGCCGTGACTCTGGCGGTTGGCGTATTTCTAATGGCCGTAACGCAGATGCTTTCCGGAAACAGTTGGAAAGAAGCCGCAGTATCGCTTGCCGCACTGGCGGCGGTGATTCCTGTCAGCGTTTATTCAGCGGAAAAAGTGCGCGGCGGACGGGCTGCGCGGAAGGTCCTGTATCTGTTTTACCCGGTGCATATGCTGATTTTGTACGCGCTCGCGGCAGTGATCAAACGGTAAGGGACTCTTCCGTGATCAGCGTTACGTCGGGATGCAGGAGCAGGAAGGTAGATGGGTTGCGCGTCGTAACTTTTCCGCCGTTCAGCAGTTCGCGCAATACCGCGCGCTTGCTCTCCCCTTTGACCACAAGAAGTATCGTCCGGGCGCGTAAAATATCGCCCATCCCCATCGTGATGGCGCGTTCGGGTACGACGCCGTCGGCGAACCAGTGCGCGTTGGCGTCCATGGTGGATTTTGTGAGCGGCGTGATATGGACATGAGGCTCCAATTCGTCATCCGGTTCGTTGAAACCGATGTGTCCGTTCGGACCGATTCCGAGCAGCTGCAAATCAACGGTACGCCTCTCAAAAAACTTGCGAAGGCGGTTCACCTCGGTGATAGGATCGGCTGTATGATCGGCGATGGTTATGTTTTCACTCGGCAGATTAATGTTTGAGAAAAGATTGTCGTCCATAAAACGGCGATAGCTGTCTTCTGCGCGGCAACCCACGTATTCGTCCAGATTGACGCTGCTTGCGCGGGAAAAATCGGCGTTCCCGTCGCGGTAAGCGTCGCAGATCCGGCGATAAATCCCCACTGGCGTCTCACCGGTGGCGAGCCCCAGCAGCAGGGCGGGATTTTGCGAAAGCGCGTTCAGGATCAACTCCGCGCCCTTTTGGGCGCTTTCTTCATAGCTTTTTGTCAGTATTACGTTCATACGCAACGTCCTTTCTGTCTCGAATGATTTATTGTATGCTGCTTTATTCCACAAAGACCTATGCCGCCGGAGATTCGCCCGGATTGATGAAGGGTTTGTCGTTTTCCGCGAGCAGTTCCGCTAGGGTTATCAGTGCTTCCAAGGAGGCTTCGCTATGCGGTAAAGCCAATACGACTTTAGAGGATGGTTTTGTGGTTTTTATTAGCAGCGGCTCTGCGGTTTTAACAATATCGGCGGCGGTATCCTCCTCCGTAAACGATAAGGTCGCGCCCCAGAACCGATATCCCGGCATATCCAACGGGGCGTTTTCGGCGCGGACAAGCCATGTTTTAAGCAAAGCTGAGTCCCGTAATAGGGCGTTGCCTTCGTGAAGCGTCTGCATGAAGGCTTCTCCTTCGGGGACATCCAAGAACAGTCCGACATGATGCCGCGCCGCGATACGCCGCACCGGCGCAGGATTTTGGGAAAGGCTGTCGGGCGGTAAAAAGAAAATCGCGGGCAGTTTGTTTGCCTCCAGATAATCCAGCAGCGGTGCGGTCGCGCCGTTGGGCGCACCGTTAAACGTGATATAGACTGAAACGGAATTCAGCACCGGAGCGGGAGGACTGGGCGAGGGAAACGGTACGGTCGGTGACGGCGACGCGGCACCCGGCGGCGGCGATGACGGCGAGTTTGCTGAAATGTAGGCGTTATATTTTTCCTGTATGTCGGACCGAAAAGACCGGAGATAGCTCTCATCGCTAAACGCTAGGGGCAAGGAGCATACGCGCACCATCGTACCCCATTCTGTGGCGTACTCTCCGCTGTAATATAGGTCGAAAACCTCGCAAATCAATTCAACCGGCACAAAATACGTTCCGGGATTAGACCTAAATAGAGGGGCTTCGTATTGCTCATCGCCGCTGAAAGCCGTATCCTGACCGTATTCAAAGGTCAATTGCGTCCCTCTGCCGTCATATATGGTAAGGCGCTTGTTGGTTTCCGACCACTGGGAATGAAGGTTTAAATTGTACTCAAGCGTCGAATCGGTCAGCGGACGCAGGGGAACCATCATCCATCCGTCCTCCCTGTAAGGACCGTGCGGCAGACTGAAAGGCCCGAAGGAGGTCACCGTGTTTTCGGCTACCATGAAGCACAGATCATCCTCGGCGGCGGCGCGCGGCAATGCGAACAAAAACGCCGAGGCAGCTAAAATCCCCGCCAGCGCCAGCGCAAACCCTTTTTTCACAATTCCGCCCTCCAATGTAAAAGAATCTCCCAGCCCCTTCGGTCTAAGAGATTCTTCTGGCGCGCCGTGGAGAATTCGAATCCCCGACCTTCTGGTCCGTAGCCAGACGCTCTATCCAGCTGAGCTAACGGCGCTCATATGTAAGTTGTAGTATACATAACGTTTTTGGATTTGTCAAGGGCGATCATGAAACTCTTGCAAAAATCCTTTTTCTGTGCTACAATACCCAGCATCGGCAAACGCCAAGGAGAGGAAGATGCGCAATGAAAATCGCCATAACGAAAACAAACGCCCCCAAGCAAAAACCGGCGGACGACGTCTTGGGGTTCGGCCAGTATTTTTCTGATCACATGTTTTTAATGGATTACAACGCGGAGGAAGGTTGGCATGACGCCCGCATCGTTCCGCACGGGCCGCTGTCGCTTGACCCCGCCGCTATGTGTCTGCATTACGGGCAGGAACTGTTTGAAGGGCTCAAAGCATACCGGGGCGCGGACGGAAAGGTTCGTCTCTTCCGTTATAAAGACAATATCCGTCGTTTCAACCGCTCCTGCGAGCGTCTTGACGTACCCGTCGTGGGCGAGGAGGCATTTCGCGAAGCCATGCTTGCCTTGCTTGACCTTGAAATGGATTGGGTGCCGCATTCACCCGACACATCGCTGTACATCCGCCCCTACCTGATCGCGACCGATCCCTATATCGGGGTGCGCAGCTCAAGGAATTACCTCTTCATCCTACTGCTCTCCCCGGTTGGCGCCTATTATAAGGGCGGACTAACGCCCACTAAAATCTTTGTGGAGACGGAGGACGTACGCGCAGTGCGCGGCGGAATGGGCAATGTAAAGGTTGCCGCCAATTACGCCGCCACCATCCGCGCCCAAACCCGCGCCGAAGGCAAGGGTTATACCCAGGTCATGTGGCTGGACGCGCTGGAGCGTAAGTATGTGGAAGAAGTCGGCACCTCCAACGCCTTCTTTGTCATCGACGGCGGCGTCGTCACCCCGCCGATCGGGACGATTTTGCCCGGCATCACCCGCGACAGCTGCCTGTGTCTGCTGCGTGAATGGGGCATCCCTGCAGAAGAGCGCCAGATCGCCATTGACGAAGTCTGGCAAGCCCACGCGGACGGAAAACTGGAAGAGGCCTTCGCCACCGGTACCGCCGCCGTCGTTTCTCCTGTCGGCGTCTTCTGCTATCAGGATAAAGTCATCACCGTCGCCGATAACGCAGTCGGGCCTCTCGCCCGCCGCCTCTACGACACCTTGACCGGCATCCAGTGGGGACGCATCCCGGATACGATGGGCTGGACAGAGGTAATTGGGTAAAAGCGCGGCTTAATTTAAGATATAAATCCCCCGTACCTGTTTTCCGGTGCGGGGGGTTGACGGATATAGCGGGTTTTCCGAGTTGCTATAGATCCGCTCAAAAGGACATATCGTCTCTTGTTTTGAGGTGAGGCGTTTGACACTGATCCCGGCCAAAACGATCGTTACCCGCACAAAGGCGCCCGCCGCATGGTTTGGCGCGGAATACAATATGAATATATATCGCGGCTGCACCCATGGCTGTATATACTGTGACAGCAGAAGCGACTGTTACAGAGACCCCAACTTCGATACCATTAAGGTAAAAGAGGACGCACTGCGCATAATCCGGAACGATTTACGCCGAAAGGCAAAACCCGGCGTGATCGCAACCGGCGCGATGAGTGATCCGTATAACCCTTTAGAGCTTGAAACGAAGCTGACAAGAAACGCGCTGGAGTTGATCAACGCATATAATTTTGGCGTCGCCGTCGATACGAAGGGGATACTTATAACAAGAGACATTGACATTTTAAGCGATATAATGTCACATTCCCCCGTACTTGTGAAAATGACCATTACCGCATATGATGACGCTTTGGCGGAAAAAATCGAGCCAAACGCGCCAAGCCCGACGGAACGGTTCGCCGCGTTAAAAGAATTGTCCAAAGCGGGTATCTTCTGCGGAGTGCTGATGATGCCGGTTTTGCCTTTTATAAGCGATACGGAGGATAATACAGCAGGGCTCCTGTATCTGGCAAAGGAGGCTGGGGCGAAATTCGTCTATCCGTCTTTCGGCATGACCCTGCGGCACGGTAACCGCGAATACTACTATAAAAAGCTGGATGAATCTTTCCCGCAAATTAAACAAAAGTACATCGCCGAATACGGCGAAAAATATGTATGCACCAGCCGGAGCGCTAAAAAACTTTGGACTGTTTTCGCCGCCCTGTGCAATCAATACGGGCTGAGGTATGAGATGAAAAGCATAACGCAAGCGTATAAACGCGGCTACGGTGACACGCAGCTAAGTTTTTTATGATTTGGAGGGTAATGAATGATTGAGATAAAGTACTCGAAACATATAGACTTGCTTTATCACGCCTTGGCGCATTTGAAAGTAAACAACGCCTCAGATTGTTACGATGAGCGGTATGTGAGCCATATGCAAGATATAAAGCAAGAGTTCGATTACAGCATAAAAGAAGATATGAGATCGCTGCAAGTATATTATAACGAGAATTTCGAACGGCTGGCGATGGTCAACTTCCTCCCTTTTTACAGCCGCGATTTTGGAGAGATGAAATCGGTCTTCCTTAATTATAA
>QMCE01001732.1_pt1 | contig 12035 bp, 11 predicted proteins | sample 1821851 | NCBI WGS metagenome assembly QMCE01 (sample SAMN09453174, study PRJNA476694) | Termite gut metagenome, whole genome shotgun sequencing project. | isolation source: worker | host: Odontotermes sp. | place: South Africa:Pretoria | collected 2016-01-28
AGAACGGCGGAACGAAGCGCCTCCGTGAGCCCGTCGAGGTACGGCAGGCCGCCGGCCCAAAGAAAACGTTGTGTGGAAACACTCATGGGAACAACCGTCGGATTGCGACCGATCTTTTTTTCATCTGCCGGACACGATCGATTTTCCCTGAATCATCCGGGTTTATACCGTAAACGGCCTGAAACGGTTCCCGCGAACAATCGCCTGGCGCTCGAACGAAACGTGCAACCTGATATTGATACCGAAGCCGGCCCCGTTTTCCGTTTGGTCCGCCCGTTTACCCTCCGTGCTGCGTTGTGTCCGGTGGGCGGGCTTCTCAAAAGTCGGCTTCGGGAAATTTCAATGGTTTTCAGTATACAATGGATATCTTCAAGGACGTTGTGGCGAGTGAGTGCGACAAGCAGTCTTCACCAAACAACCGATTCCACCGCGTTTCCAGTATAGACCGAAGGGTGTTGGAATACGGTGAAATGCTTCCCGAGGCCGGGTTCGAGCCAAACGATCATTCGCGCAGCGCGACAATCTCTCTGCGCGCCGCCTGGAGGCGACGCCGGATCACGCTGGCGATATTGCTCATCATCCTGTACCCGAACGCGGTATCTTTTTCACAAAGCGCGCGAAGCTTGACGCCGTCGACGGCAAGCACTTCGGTTTCGGCCCGGCATATCCCGATTGAATTGGTCCGGCAGGGGGAGACGAGCGCCGACCAGACGAGCACATCTCCGGTCCGGCATTTGTCCAGCGTTTCGCGCCTGCCGTTGGCATGAAGGTACTGGACATCGACCTGACCGGAATGAACGATCAGCATGTATGTCGAGTCCTCATGCTCGCGGTAAATGATTTCACCGGCCTTGTAAGTCCGCATCTCACACAGGGAAACCAGTTCCTTGAGTGTTTCGGGAGCGATATTCGGAACAAGATACTGTTGCAACAACTCGGCTGTCGTCGCCATGGATAAAACTCCTTGAAAGGGGCAAAAATCGATTTTCAGCCTGAAGACCAATCATGATCGGCCAACCCTATTCGACCATCGGACGACGTTTCGCCCGGATACGCCGTCTTCCGGAAAACCAGGTCCGGCAATCGCGGTTTCCAATCAGTCCAATCAACACCGACGCAACGATTATCCCGCCGTTAGGTGGGTTTGTCAAGGGAATATCGATACGCGGTCCGGGTCGGATTCGGAACGCCGACACGTTTGCGGTTCTTGGGCAAGCGGGCCTTTCCGAGCACCGCATCGTTCAACCGTCGACGTAAACCGGTCATGGTATACCGTAAACGGCATGATGTACTGGAGGCAGTTGAAATTTCCCGAAGCCGACGATTTAGGAGCCTGCCCACCGGAAACGACACTGCCGAAGGTAAACAGGCGGTTGAACGGGCTGTGCCCACCAACAACTCAACCGGCTTCGGTATAATCCTCCCGCGCACAATCCCGCGTATAGCCGCCTGCCGCTCGAACGATCCGCGTAAAAACTTTTTTCAGTATATTAACAAAAGTTGTGGGCACGCGAGTGCGGCAGACTTGACCAAATGTCCGTTCTCATCGCGTTTCCGGTATATCACCTTCCGAGGCGATGGGGGCAATCGGGGACATCGGATCGTCCGCGGCATAAGCAGGCGGTACACAACGGTTGCTGCCCGATACGTTAAGCATAGGAGGAAAAAAAGCCCCTGTCAATCGTCCTGAACCGCTGATCCACGCCGGGCTTGCGACAGGGCTTACGACAGTGCTTACCAGGACGATGTCATTGTTCACATTGGCTAAAGCCGAGGGTTTGCAGAACATCTTTCGGGCGAAAACGGATGGTTTCAGCAAGATTTCGCACCGAGTCGCCCGGTTTTCGCAGAAGATGAAGGATCGAAACGCCAAGATCGCGAATTTTCAAAATTCGCGGCCCCAGACCGTCACGCCGAATCGCATGGCGATCCTCGTTCAGAACACGGTCCTTGATGTGGTGCAAGCAATCCAAGCGGTGGTCAGGCTTGCCGACGCGGGAAACACCGCCCACTTCCCAGTGGCCCCGCGTCAACGTTTGCAACTCGGAAGGAGTTGTCGTTTCAGGATCAAGACGTGTAACAAAATAGCGAGAATCACACGATTCCAGATGAGTGCCACGCCGGACCTCGCGGTCAATGCGAAAGGCGATACGGCAATCCGTGAGAACAAGATTGTAGAATTCGGCGAGGGCGATTTTGAAATTCCGCGACTGGATAGCGGAGCAAACCGCACACGTCGGGCACATTGCTTTCGGGCTTGTTCGTCCTGTTACGCTTGTTTGATTTTCCGGATGAAATTGACTACGATGTCGGCAAGTTATTCCATGTGCGCGGCGTCCTGAAAAAAATCGCCCCTAATCTCATCGAATAGTTGTGTAGATACTTTTGGCCGCAAACGGGGGAGGGATGGTCAGGGTGGGGGGGCAAACTGCCGGAAGCGCCCCTCTCCCCGGCCCTTCCCCGCGAGCGGGAGTGAGAATTGGCGCAACCGCAAGCGGGAGACCGGAACCACGCCGCCTAAGCAGGGGTGACAAAATGCGGCAGTTATTGGTTTACTGTTTCTAGCGTGCTTCGGCGAGCGCTTCTTCGTTGGCCTTGGTCATGCTTTCGCGGATGCGCGGCTGATGCCGGAGCAATTCGGAAAGTTTGGCGGAGTCGCACACGTCCATTTCAAGCGCATTGTGGATTTCGATCACGTTTTCCCAAGCGTCCTCGTCGTTGACCGAGAGGCGAACGTCCGTGCGATCGAGTCCCGTCGGGGCCGGGAGCAGCTCAACCGTGAAATCCCGCTGATTGTCGAGAAAGAAAACGCCCGGAAGTTGACGATGGATCATATCGTCGCTCTTGCAATTGACTTCGCGAATCGTCCCGGCACGATACCATTCGGGAAACGTCCCGTAGGGACGCCCGGCCGAGAAACATTCGTTGACGAACTGGTAGGCGGCGTAATCGCATCCCGGCTCCGACTCGGCGGCGTGAACCAGTTGATCGACGATGATCGGATCGAGGAAAGGCCAGTCCGCGCCGATGAAAACACAGGATTCGGCGGGAAAATGATCCAGCGTATCGACCAGGCAGGCAAGCGTGTCGCCCAGGTCGCAATGATGAAGCGGAACATCCGGCGGAGAGAGCGACCGCACGAGTTCCCCGTCTTTTCCATTATCCGTGAGAACGACCACGCCGTCGATCCGGGCGCAGTCCGTCATTTGGCGTACGACCCATTCAAGGACGGATTTGCCGGCCAACCGGCGCGAAAGCTGGCGACGCTGCTTGTCCGTAAGCAACGTTCCTTTGACAATACCGAGTGTTTTAATCATGGAAGGTTCCTTTCCATAGTAGTACGGACCAACAGACTCTTCGAATCACTTCCGATTGACCGGTCCGGTCCCTTGGCGAAAAACAGGAATATCTTTTGATTCGGGCAAATCGAAATTCAACGATTTTGCACGCGATTGGGAACCGACAAAAACAAACCCGCCCGAACCCCGATTCTATCAACATTCGGAAAAAAAGTAAACCATTTTCCCGAAAGTGGGAGAAAAACCGGGATTTTTCGAACAAAAAAAATGAAAACACGCATCCCCCCCGATCCGCCGACCGCGCGCCGCCTTATTCTAACCGATGATTGGCGGAAAGTCAAAAAAAATGCGATGGAAACGGGCAGTTCGAGCGGAAAACATACCCGGTGTTCGGTAAAAATCGTCGTCAATTCTTTTTCAACCGGCAATCCTTGTTTTCAGACCGAAAAAACCCTACAATAGGTCCCTGTGCCGGGAGGTGGTGCCGAAACGATTGGAAACCGAAAACCGTTGACATATCCCGAAGCCGACGATTCGGGATATTGCCGCCGGGAAACAATACCGCCGGGAAACAATACCGCCGGGAAACAATACCGCCGGGAAACAATGCCGCCGGGAACGGAATACGGGCGGCTGGACGGAACACTCAACCGGCTTCAGTGGACAACTTCCCGGAAAGCGGCGGACTCCCGGCGAAAACCGGGGCGAAAACCAGCCTGACCCGTCGATCACGTCGTTGTTCGACCCGTTCCTGACAATCCTTTCCAGACAATACGGAAGGAAGCGGCCGGTTGTTCGGGCTTCTTTCAAAAAAACGGATAAAAATGAAATTACGAGCGATACGCGTCGATTTGCCGCTGAAACACGTTTTTACCTCTTCACGCAACTCCGTCAGCGTGGTGCGAACCGTCGTCGTCGAACTGGAACAGGACGGATTGCGGGGTTACGGGGAGGCTTACGAAGATGCTTACTACAACGTTGCCGCGGAATCGATGATGGACGCCATCGAAAGGGGCCGTGAAGCGATCGAGCGTTATGCGCTGGCCGACCCGGTCGCGTTTTGGCGACATTTGGAACCGGCGCTCGGCAGAAACCCTTTCGCACGCAGCGCGATGGATGTCGCCGCGTACGATCTTTGGGGAAAAATGAAGAATCGCCCGCTTTGGCGGATTTGGGGGACTTCGAACGACTCCGTCCCGATTTCAAGCCATAGCATCGGTATCGATTCGGTCGAACAGATCAACGAAAAATTCAAGGAGTACCCCGATTGGCCCCTGTATCGGCTCAAACTCGGCGGCCGGCATGATGAAGAAATGCTCCGGGCCGTCCGCAACCTGACCGTATCCCCGTTCCGGGTCGATGTCAACGGCGCCTGGACGCTCGAAACGGCCCTTGAAATGCTCCCGCTGCTCAGGGAAATGAACGTCGAAACGATCGAACAACCTTTGCCCTACGGCGATTGGGACGGCATGAAAGCGTTGCGAAAACAGTGTGATATCCCCCTGATCGCCGACGAATCGTTGCGGACGGAAGACGACTTGGAGAAATGCGCCGAGTGTTTCGACGGGGTCAACATCAAGTTGGCCAAATTCGGCGGGATCACCCCGGTGCGGCGGTTGATCGGCCGCGCGAAAGAACTCGGCTTGAAGATCATGATGGGGAACACGGTCGAATCGACGATCGGCGCTTCCGCGACCGGCCAGTTCGCTCCACAACTCGATTACCTTTATTCGGACGGTCCGTTGCTGATCGAAAAGAAGGTCGGATACGGCGTCAAGCTCGATCGCGGCCGGCTCGTTTATCCCGAAGAATGCGGAACGGGAGTCCGCGTCTATTTCCGTTGATCGTTTCCCGAATAGACCGTAGACGGGCTCAAACCGGTCGTTCGAGCATAACAGCCGGAAAGAAGGCGGGCGGAATTGACAATGGACAATTGAGAACGAAGAGGACACAATTCAACTATCACAATCAGGTCCCCCGTTGTCCATTGTCAATTGTCCATTCATCCACGCTTTCCGCTGTTGTTTCGAACGTTTTCATGACGTTTGAAGCATTATACCGAAGCCGGTTGAGTTTTCCGGTGGAACCGCCTATTTACCTTCGGAAAACAGGCTTCTCGAAAGTCGGCTTCGGGAAATTTCAAAGGTTTTCAGTATAACAATATCCGCTTTCCTTCTTTTGTATCCGATTCGTATCCGATGTATCTTCCAAAAGGCTTTCGTTTCGCGGCGGTTCACGCATCTCTCAAATCCGATCCCGGATCGTACGATATGGCGATTGTCGTGTCGGACCGACCGGCCGCGTGTGCCGGGATATTCACCCAAAACATGGTTTGCGGCGCCCCGGTCCGGCTGGCAAAGGAACGTGTTCCCGGTGACGGATTTCGTGCGGTCGTCGTCAATACCCGCGTCGCCAACGCCTGTACCGGGGAACAGGGCCTCGCCGATGCGCGGCACATGGCGGAGCTGGCGGCAAAAAGCGTCGGGGCGCCCGGCGACAAGGCGATTGCGATGTCGACCGGCGTGATCGGCCGCATGTTGCCGATGGATAAGATCGCCGCCGGAATCGAAAAGCTCGCCGCGAAACTGGACGATACCGAACAGGCGTTCATCGATGCCGCCCATGGAATCATGACCACCGACACAAGGGCAAAGTATGCGAGCCGTCGCGTAACGCTTCCGTCCGGTACGACGGTGACGATCGCCGGTTTCTGCAAAGGAGCCGGCATGATCGCGCCGAACATGGCGACCATGCTCGCCCTGGTGACGACCGACGCGCCGCTCGCGGTCGAGGATGCGCAGCCGATGCTTCGTCGCGTCGCCGATGAATCCTTCAACTGCGTGAGTGTCGACGGCGATACGAGTACCAGCGACATGTTGATCCTGCTGGCGAACGGCGCGGCGAATGACGCGGTGGACGGGACGGTGGACGGCGGGATGTACGGTTCCGTCGGCGGCGACCCGTTGGACGAAACGGACCGGGCCGTCTTCGAAACGGAATTGCGGGCGCTGTGCGTGGAACTCGCCATGAAAATCGCCGACGACGGCGAAGGGGCCTCGCACCTGATTACAATCGACGTAAGCGGATGCGGGAACCGACAAGAGGCCGCGAAGATCGCCAAAACGATCGCGGAGAGTCCGCTGGTGAAAACGGCGATCGCGGGCGGCGACCCGAATTGGGGACGCATCATGTGTGCCGCCGGATATGCCGGTGTTGACTTCGATCCGATGAAAAGCTCGCTGGCGATCAATGGAATCGAACTTTTTCACGCCGGACGACCGCTCCCGTTCGATGAAAAGGTCGTCGCGGCGTCGATTCGGGAAAACCGCGACACGCACATCGATCTCCGTTTCGGCGAAGGAAACGCATCGATTCGTTTTTGGACATGCGATCTCACCCGGGAATACGTCGCCATCAACGCGGATTACACAAGTTGAGCGTTGCAGCTCAGCCGGGCGGTGTAACCGCAGGCGCATCAATACCGTGCCGGGCGGTGTCACCGCTTCCAATCGCCCTACATAAACAAGAAGACCGTTCCCATGTTGTTTTCCGAACCCTCCGCGACACCGTATGATTGGCGATTTCGTTTTTTGGGCATGTCCGTGCGGGTCCACCCTTTTTTCTGGCTCATTGCCGTTCTCCTGGGACCGAAGGAAGCCACGGCAGACCTCGGGATCGTTCCGCTGATCGTCGCCTGGGTCGTGAGCGTTTTCATTTCCGTCTTCATCCATGAACTCGGCCATGCGTTGACGTTGAAATACCTGTTCGGGGCCAACCCCTGGATCGCGTTTTACGGGATGGGCGGACTCACCATGCACGACCCGCTTTATTATCGCCGTCGTCCGGGAACGGCGGGAAACATTTTCATCTCCTTTGCCGGCCCGTTCGCCGGTTTTCTTTTCGCCGCCCTGCTCATCGGGCTGTGGATTTTCGCGGGACTGTTCGGCGCCGGTTTCCACGTCGACGTGTCGGCCGGGCTGCATCCGTTTGTCGCTTATACGTTCCACTTCATGATTTTTATTTCGATCGTGTGGGGAATCTTCAACCTGTTGCCGGTTTATCCGCTGGACGGAGGGCAGATATCGAGAGAGGTTTGCCTGTGGTTTTCACCGCGGCGCGGCATCGTCGCTTCACTGTGGATTTCGATTGTAACCGCCTTCGCGATCGTCGCGCTGTGTGTTTCGACGAAAAATCTTTTGCCCGCGATTCTTTTCGGCTTCCTCGCTTTCGAGAATTATCGCACGCTTTCTCATTACTCCCGCGGATACCGCTGAATCTCTTCGGTTTCGGCAAGCCGGTTCTCGCGATCCCGTTTTTGCGGCACATCGATTATTATTGACACAATAATTGCCGGCCCGCCGAACCCGTTTTTTTTCGTTTCGATAATGCGGGGCGCGCCGTTGAAGGAATCACGACGCCGTAGCGCGGCGTTGAAAATTTTTTCGGAAATTTTTGTTTTTTTCGCGAAACGCTCTTGAATCAATTGTAAAAACGTGTAACCTGTTAGCTTAATGGTCATGCATGTCGCATCGTTTCACGAACGCGAACGCGACGAGTCGGACGCGAATGAAATTATTGGAGCAAAAAGAAGAACAAGGCTCCGACAATGGTTTCCGATGGAACTTCGAATGTGACATGCGGGTGTGATACAGAGCCGGCCGACATGGGGCCGGCCGACATGGGGCCGGACGACAAAGGACCGGACAAGGATACCGGACAAGGTATCGACGGTGACAGCATCAACGAAACGGTGAAGGCGATACGGACATTCGTAACGAATCCCGATCAACTTCGATTCGTTTCGACATGATAGGTGCTCATGGGACAGGATATACCTCTCGCCGTGAGAGGAGTCCCGCATCAAGGAGGAAAGGTCGAGAGATTGCTTGGAGCACGAAGGGGGTTTTTCGTCGTCGCGAACATCGATCCGGTCGAGTTCGTCGGCGATGGACCGGAGTGCACAAGGGATTCCGACACTGCTCCTCGCGACACTCTGTAAGGAGATAGGTTCAATGCCCAAAAAGGTAGCGAAGAAAGCCGTCAAGAAGGTAGCGAAGAAAGCCGTCAAGAAGGTAGCCAAAAAAGCTGTCAAGAAAGTAGCCAAAAAGGCTGCCGGATCGGCTGCTCCGAAAAAGGCCGCCAAGAAGGCTGTCAAAAAGGTCGCCAAGAAAGCTTGTAAAAAAGCCTGCAAAAAGACCTGCAAGACCGGAATGTAATTGATTGCATTCGTTCGATTTGACGTGTGTCTTCCTTCAATGCGACGGCATGTCGCACGATTCACCTGCGAAGAGTGTCGTGGTTTTCATGGCACTCTTTCCTTTGGACAAAAGTTCACGTCTTGGTCCCCGCCGCTGTTTTTCATCCGAAAACGGTTTCATGGGGGCTGTTTTCCGTCTGTGCATTCCTTTCCGGTATTATCCGGTTGCGGTGCTGCGCATCTTGTTTTTTACGCAAGCCCGGATCGCAACGGCGTGAAGTGGCCTGGATTTATAATACTGAAAACGGCATGATAGTCCTCCCGCGAACAATCGCCTGCCGCTCGAACGAAACGTGCAACACGATATTTACAAATATGTTGTGACGAGTGAGTACGGCAGGCAGACTTGACCAAATGTCCGTTTTCATCGCGTTTCCAGTATATGTTCCGGACGCGACGATCCCGCGAGTTGGCTTGGGTATTTTCAGCAGCATGTGAGTTTTGAAGCAAGATTTTTGTTTGTGCCGAATGTGCGGAAATTTTTCATTCTTGATGTGAAAAGCCGGCTATTTATACTAATAATACCGATTCTTTCGCGACGATACCGGTCATGTGGTTTTTCGACGTAAGGAAAAATTACTTTACTGGTTCTCAGGTTGAAAATCGAACTTGGAGCGGCATGGTCAGGTAACGTTGCCTGGCGGTGTTGTCGGAGAAGCGTCTCGCTGCCCGAATGTCGATGATCGACCTGCGTATAGGTGGAAAGGATCGAGAATGAACCGGACTTATATCACAGGCTTGCTGTTTTTGATGTGTTTGGGTGGAACCGTTTACCGGTCACACGCGTCTTCTTGTGACCCCTGTGCGCGGATCGGGAGCGGCGAAGAGACGCTTTGTGGACCCTGTGATTTTGCCGACTCCCTTTCGTGCGGACCATGCGATTCGATTTTTTCGCACCGTTCCCGGGCGGATCGGACGAAACAATTCATGAGCCGGATCAAGGTAAGCGGCTGGATCCAGGCCGGTATCATGGGGAACGAGTACGGCAACCAAAACGCGTACGATCCCGACGTCCCGAACGCCCCGGCGGACAGAAACAAAAACGCGTTTTCCGGGAATTCGTACCTGCTCGGAACGGAACACGCCTCGGACTTCAAGTTGGACCAGATATGGCTCTCCGTGACACGCGAAATGGATGCCAAACACGGTCTTGATTGGGGGTTTCAATTCGACATGGCCTATGGAACCGACGCCAAGTACGCCCAGTCGTTCGGCGATCAATCGTTCGATTACGGTTGGGGTGACGGCGATTATTACGCGGCGATCGTTCAAATGTACGCCGAAGTCGGGTACAAACGGCTCACGGCGCGCGTCGGCAAATTCGGCGCCAACATGGTCCATGAACCTCTTGCCGCCAATTACACCTTCTTTTACAGCAACGCTTATGCCTGCTACAGCTCGATCCTGACACTCTGCGGAGCCACGCTGGAATACGCCCCGACGGACAAATTGACCCTTTTGGGCGGCTGGACGCCGGGCTATCATTCGACCTTCGAAAACAAATTCGAAGACAACGCCTTCTACATGCAGGCGACGTATCGCCCGACGAAGCGGACGTCAATCCGGTACAGCCTGTATTCCGGGACCAGCAACGGCCTGAACAGGCGCGAGGACGCCTTGGATTTCCAGCGGAACTTTCTCACGGAGGAAGTCCTCGCCCAGGCGATCGTGTTCTCGTGGGCGCTCAACGACCGCTGGAGCTATATGATCGAGGGACATTGGTCCTCTTACGATTACGATCACCAAGCGACGGCGACGACGCATACCTTCGCCAACGGAATCAACCAGCATCTGATCTACACGATCAGCCCGAAATGGGCGCTGGGGTTGCGGGCCGAATGGCTCAAGGCGAAAGGAACGATGTTCGACGCGGAGCCGTTCACCGGGGCCGAAGGAACCGATATCTATGAAGTGACCTTGGGGGCGAATTGGAATCCGCGACCCTGGCTCAACATCCGGCCGGAACTTCGTTACGATTGGACCGATTACACCAACGGCTTCGGGCCGTTCGACAACGCGACGCGGCAAAACCAGCTTTCCGGCGGTGTCGCCATGCTTGTCCGATTCTGATCCCGCCGTTTTCTTCAGACGCTGCCGTCGGCATATCAACCCTGTGCCGGGCGGCGCGGCAACTGTGATTCATGGGCAACCGCCGTGTACGCACGGCTGGGAGCCAACCGGTAGTCCGCCACGGACCGTGCCTATCGTTTTCCGCTTCGGCGCGCAAGATATTCGATCAGGGCCTTGTCGAACCGCATGGCCGTATCGAGCGGGACATAATCGATCCGGCTCTTGGTACACTCGGTTCGAAATCGGCCCCGGAATTCGTCGAGTGCCCGGAGATAATCCCGTTTGATTGATTCGGCCGTTCCCTTGACCCTTTCGAGCGTTTCGGGATCTTCCAGTTCGATCCGGCCGTTGAACGGGAATCGGGTCTCCGCTTCGTCGAGGATGTGAAACAGGATCACGTCGTGCCCCGAATGCCGGAGCCGATAAAGTGCCTGCATGACGGGATCGGTATCGCCGAGCAGATCGCTGAAGACCATGACGAGGCTGGCGCGACGCAACATGGCCGCGAGCTGGGTCAGCGAGGCCGCGATGTCGGTTTGGCCGTCCGGACGGAGATTGGCGAGGATCGACAGTATCGTCGCCAGTTGCGACCGCCGCGATTTCGGCGCCAACGACCCCCTGATCTTTTGGTCGAACGTAATCAGCCCGACCGGGTCCTGTTGGTGGATCATCAAGTGGGCCAGCGACGCCGCCAGGCAAACCGCGTAATCGAACTTCGTCGTCTCCTGGCGATAAGTGTATCCCATCGAACGGCTTGCATCGACCATGAGATAGCCGGTCAGGTTCGTTTCCGCCTCGAATTTCTTGACGTAATACTTCTCGGTTTTCGCGTAGACGAGCCAATCGATGTCGGCCGGATCGTCGCCGGGCGTGTATTTGCGATGTTCGCTGAACTCGACCGAAAACCCGTGCAACGGGCTGGCGTGGAGCCCGTGCATGAAGCCGCGGATGATGAACTGTGCCTTCAAATCGAGCCGCTTGATCGTCTGGATCACTTCCGGTTTGAGATAACGCTCGACCGACATGGAACCGATATGGGTTGCAGAAACATTTCGTGAAATTTCGGTGGAAACCTCTGCCGATCACGCCCGTCCCTTCTTGAACGCCTTCCGGATCGTCTTGAGGCGTTTCAATTCTTTCAGCGATTCCGGCGTATTGACGTTCGAACCTTCCAGCGACCGGCCTTTCAGGACGCCGGCGCCGTCGAACCCCGGATCGCGACTCGTGGGCGGTCCGGAAAAGTGCGTTTCAAGGAAAAAACGTTCGTCCAATACTTTCAGGCGGGTCGGCGAACAAAAGGTCGCCAACTCGATTTTGCCGAGCATTTCAAGTTCCGTTTGACCGCTTTTCCTGGCCCGGACACTGCCGTCGTCGCTGATTTCGACGGAGAGAGTCTCTTCGGGGACCGT
>QMCE01001804.1_pt1 | contig 12033 bp, 7 predicted proteins | sample 1821851 | NCBI WGS metagenome assembly QMCE01 (sample SAMN09453174, study PRJNA476694) | Termite gut metagenome, whole genome shotgun sequencing project. | isolation source: worker | host: Odontotermes sp. | place: South Africa:Pretoria | collected 2016-01-28
CTCTCCGTGATACGCCACCCCCTCTGGGGCAGCCCCCCGCTGCCCCCGCTGGACACATTCCTGCCCTGGGCAAAGGAAATGCGCAGAAAAGCCGCAGAACGGCTCCGCGCGGAACGCGGGGAAGGGGAAGAGGAAGAAGGGGAAGGGAAGAAGGAAAGGGCAGGGGACTCAGCCCTTCCGGCCGCCCTTCGTGAGCATGCGGATGCCCCGCACAAGCTCGCCGGGATTGATAGGCTTTGCGACATGGGAATCCATGCCGGCGGCAATGCAGTTCTCCCGGTCGCCCAGCATGGCGTTCGCGGTGAGGGCGATGATGGGAATGTGCCCGCCGCCGGAGTCCGCCTCGCGGTCGCGGATGCGGCGGGTCGCCTCAAACCCGTCCATGTCCGGCATCTGGCAGTCCATGAGGACAAGATCGTACGGCTTCCGGAAAACCATGTCGACAGCCTCGATGCCGTTGCACGCGACGTCGACGGTGTAGCCGTACTTTTTCAGAATCCCCACAGCCACCTTCTGGTTGACAAGATTGTCCTCGGCGAGAAGGAGGAGCACGCCCTCGCCGACGGTCGATTCCGAGTCGCTGTCGATCTTGTCGCCGCTGATGAGGCGGGTGGAGGTGCGCACGGGCCTGCCTCCCGCGCGGTAGCACTGGCTCGCGCCCTGCCGAAGCTGGAGAGACCAGACAGGCTTCACGAGGAGGCTGTCGTATCCCGCACCCCGCCGCGGCCTCGGGAGCGCCTCCGCCTTCGACGGATACGAGGCGACAAAGATGACCGCGTCCGCGGCCCTTTCCCGGACGCGCCGAACCAGGGCCATGGTGGCCTCGCAGTCGACGTTCGAGAGAACGACGAGGGGGACGTTGTCGACAATGCCCAGGGCAAGCGCCTCGTCAAGCAGCCGGAGCGCCTCCTCCCCCGTTGCCGCCGCCGCCGCGCGGAAGCCGATGTCGTCCACCATCCCGGCGAGAACGCCCCGCAGCGCCTCGTTCGGCTCATAGACAATGGCGGAATTCCCCTTCCACGCGTCGGGGGAGTACTCCCCCGTCTCCGGGTGATCGCGGGGCGCGCGGGGGAGGGCGAGGGAGATGGTGAAGGCGGAGCCTTTGCCGGGCGTGCTGACGCAGGATATGTCGCCGCCCATAAGCTCGACAAGGCGCTTGCAGATGGTCAGCCCGAGTCCGCTGCCGCCGAAGCGCCGGGTCGTCGTCACGTCCGCCTGCTCGAACTGGTTGAAAATGCGGGACTGTTTTTCCAGCGGTATCCCGATGCCGGTGTCGACAATGCGGATGCGGAGGGGGATGGCGTCTCCGGGCGCGCCGCCGGCGCCGGCGATGGAGGGGGCGGCGGTGATTTCCACGCGGACGGTGCCGTTGCGGGTGAATTTCACCGCGTTCGAGACCAGGTTCAGAATAAGCTGCCGGATGCGGATCATGTCGCCGACAACCTTGGACGGCAGCCCCCGCTCGTAGTCGAAAATAAGCTCCGTCCCCTGTTCCTCCGCCCGCGCGGCGAGAAGGCGGAGGCATTCGGCCGCGGTGGCCTGGAGGTCGAAGGGGGCGGATTCGATGGTCATTTTGCCTGCTTCGATTTTGGTGAAGTCAAGAATGTCGTTGATGATGGTGAGGAGGCTGCCGGCGGAGATCTGGATGATGTCGGCATACTCCCGCTGCTCGACAGTGAGCTGGGTGCGGGAGAGAAGGTCGACCATGCCGATGATCCCGTTCATGGGGGTGCGGATTTCATGGGACATGCTGGCGAGGAACTCGCTCTTGGACATGTTGGCGCGCTCCGCCTCGCGCTTCGCCTTTTCCATTTCGCCGACGTAGAAGCGGAGGCGGCGATCCTTCTCTATTTTCCGCGTCCGCGCCGTCATGATCCGGTGGAAAAGAAGGAGAACGCCCAGGACGCCGATGGTGAGGATCCCGCCGAGAAGCAGATAGTCGTCGCTGCCGCGCGCCATCTGCGACAGCGCCGCGATGCGCCCGCCGGGAAGGAGCGCATACCCGTACCTGCCGGCGCGCATAAAGCGGAACACGCCCTCCTTCATGCCGCGCCCCCAGACGTTCCGCAGAAGCTGCGCGCGGAACTCCTCCTCCGGCGGGGGCGCAAAGGAGCGGAACAGCTCGAAGCCGCCGGCGTCGACCAGATTCACTTCGCTCGCGCCCAGCGTCTGCAGCAGCGGCTCGATGGAAAACCGCAGGGCAAGCCAGGCGACCGCAGTGCCGTCCGCGTCCACAAAGGCGTGCGGCATCGCAACAAGGTAGCGCTCGCCGTTTTCGGGATGGACAAAGAAGTGGACGCCGGGGGTAATGGCCTGCTCCCCGGGCGCGTTGTCCAGAAAGGCCTGGCGGGTGAAGTCGGGGCCGGGGGATCCCGGAGAGAGGGTCGAGGAGAGAAAGGCATGGCCGTGCCTGTCTGTGATGAGGGCGGCGTCCGCGCCGCAGAGAACGGCGATAAGATCCAGCGAGGAAACAAGAGAGCTGATTTCCTGCTCGGTTGCCGCCGCAGTGCTCCCGGGCACGGCGCCGTCGTTGAGCGCGTCGTCAAATCCATGCGTGCTGACAAGCAGTTCCGCCGCATGGGAAAGGCGGGAGTAGAAGGACTGGAAGGCGGCGACGAAGTGGCGGGCGCCGTTCGCCTCGCTCCTGCGGAGAAGGCGGACATGCTGCTGAATGGCATACTGCCAGATGGCGACAATCGCCAGTCCGGCAAGGAGGAGGGCAAGGAACGGGAGAAGGCGTCTGGTCATGGGATTTTTGGGCATACCGTACTGTTCAAAAGGAGTTGGTTATTCGCACAACCCACTGTATACTGTATCTTCATCGTATGCAAGAAAAGAAAGACCGCCTTTCCATACAGGGTTGATAACGCCGTGCCGCAGCGCGTTCAACGGGGCGCGCATAAAAAGGGATTCCCGGCAGACCGGGAATCCCTTGGAGAGATGTGCTTTTGTACTTTGCTGACGCCGGGTTCAGATGATGGGCTTCATCGTCGCTTCGTCGACGCGAACTTCCATGTAGGGAACCTTAATCGCTTTCTTGACAACCTTTTCGACAGTCTTGGTGCCGCAGACTTTCTTCTTCTTCAGGACTGTCTTGGTTTCGCAGGTCGGCTCCATGACGGTGATGGTCTTGGTCGTCGGGACGCAGACGGTCTTCGGAACCATGATTTCCTTGGTGTCCGGAACGTACTTGCAGACCATGCGGGTCTTCACTTCCGGAACCTTCTTGCAGATCTGGCGGATCTGGGTCACGCATTCCTGACGGGCGACTTTCTTCGGAACCTGACGGGTGCGCTTCTCGAAGACTTTCTTCGCGATCTGGCGGGTCTTGGTTTCGCAGACGTCGCGGTAGACCTTCTTCGCGACCTGACGGGTCTTCACTTCCGGAACCTGCTTGCAGACGATGCGGGTCTTGGTTTCGCAGACGTCGCGGTAGACCTTCTTCGCAACCTTGCGGACGGCCGTTTCCGGAACCTGGCGCATGACCTGACGGGTGCGGGTTTCGGTGTAGGGCACCTTGATCGTGATGTTCACGGTGAAGGGGACGTCTTCGCAGACGCGGCGGCGAACCGGAACCTTGACGGTGTCGCAGACGATGTCGTAGCGGATTTCGGCGCAGCCGTCCTTGCCGGGGACTTCAACAGAGACCTTGCGCTGCACTGTCTTCTCGACGTAGTCGCAGACAACCTTCGAGACTTTCTTCACGCGGGTCTCGGGGCGGACTTCCGTCTTGTAGAGGGTGGCCTCGTAGGTTTCGGTTTCGGGGACAGCCTTGGTGACGGTGTAGGTTTCGTCCTCGTAGACGGTGTCGCAGACTTTCTTGTTGATGGTGTAGGTCTGCGGTTCGCGAATCGTCTTCATGACCGTGTATTCTTCGGTCTCCATGACGGTGTCGCACACCTTGCTGTTGACGGTGTAGGTCTCGGGTTCCATGACCGTGACGCAGACCTGGTATTCCTCGGTCTCCATGACGGTGTCATAGACGGTCTTGTTGACGGTGTATTCCTCGGGGACGAGAACCGTCTTCATGACCGTGTATTCTTCGGGAACCTGAATCTGCTTCTTCACCGTGACGGTCTTCGGTTCCATGACAGTTTCGCGCTTGGTCGCGGGAACCTGTTTCTGGACGGGAACCATCTTCGTGACCTTGACCTCAACCGGCTCGCAAACCCACTCGGTCGTGGGAACCTGCACCTGGACGGTCTCGCAGATGTATTCCGTCTTGTAGGTGATCTTGGGCGGTTTCGGCGGCGGGCAATCTTCCACGCCGTACGCACTGCCGGCGAAGACGGCAGCCGCGACGGCAAAGCCCAGCAACTTCCTCATCTCTCTCTCCTTTTCTCTCGTGGCATATGCTTCAAAACAAATATGTGCTTTTTTCTTCCTCTTCCACGGTGCGCCGCGAACGCTGTGACCGCTCTCTTCGGCCGCCGTGTTATCGGCCGCCCGCGACTCCCGCACTGCTCCTTCTGTGCCGTGAACGAGGAGGAACATGTCCGCTTCGCTCATAAACACGGGGTCGAATATAGGGGGTTTCGGGGCAGTAGTCAATCCTTTATCTTGGAAAAAATGAGGAATTGCGGGGGAAGGACGTCCGGAGGAAGTTGGAAGCGGGGGAGTCTTCCTCTTGCGGCGTCAACTTTTACGGAATATTTTGTCCTTTTCAAAGGCTTTTTTGACGAAGAAAAAAAACTTTACTTTTTTTTTGTGAAAACCAAAAATCTTCCCACTTTGTCCGGATATTTTTTTATTTTTACTGAAAGACTGACCTCATTCCGCCTTCACCTTTCCGGAGGAATCGGGTATTATCGGCTCCCACGGGAAGGAGACCCACTCGTCCGGAATCGAGCGCGCCGTGAACGAGGGCCGCAGCGCGCCGTTCCCCTTGTCGTACAGAACCGCGATGTCAAGCGTGTATTCGCCGCCCCACTTGTTCACTATATAGGAAAGGGTGCGGCCCGAGTCGAGCATGTCGTCCACCACCAGCACCCGCGATCCCGGAAGCGGCAGATCCGGGGCGGAAAGCTGCTCGACGACCTGGCCCTGCTGGTCGAACTCGTAGAGCTTGAGCGCTATCGTCGTTATGTTCCGCATGCGCAGCATGTGGCCGAGAAGGCCGCCGACAAAGACGCCGCCGCGCGTGACGCAGAGCAGCTTGTCGTAGGCGCGGCCGGATGCGCGGATGTTCTCCGCAAGCAGCGCGCAGTCGCGGTGGAACTGTTCCCAGGATATGTGCAGCATGCTGTTGTTCCCCGCGCCGGCGCGGATGCGAAACCTCGTGCCGGACAGCAACTGTCTCTCCGGCTTTCAGGAAAGAGTAGGGCAATGCGCGTTTTTTTGCAAGGATGTGCGCTTCTGTTTCTGGCGTTCGCCGCCGGGGGATTTCCCGCGCGGGCGGCGGCGCTGCCCCTCCGCACGGAGCGGCAGCGGGAGATTCTCCGCGAACTCGATCTCTTCCGCCCGCCCGGCGACGATCCCGAACCGGAGGCGTGGATGCTCTCCGTCTGGGACGCGCAGCGGGGGCTGGACGCCTTCGTCGCCCTTCCCGGGGGCACGGAGAATGCGGCGCGGCATTTCAGGCTGCTTGAAGAGCTGTATCCTTCGGAAAAAGAGTTTCTTGCGGAAGGCGGAGAAGACACCGCGGGGGTGCGCGCGCTCCTGGACGCGGCGGAGGCGGGAGTGTGCGTGTTTTCTCCCGATTTCTATCCCGAGGTTGTTTCCGCCGATTCGCCGCAGCCGGATTTCCGGATTCTGCGGGAATATTTGCAAGCGCTTCTCCGCAGGGGGGAAAGGGCGGCCGCGGCCGGGGACGGGGCGGGGGCGGAGCGCTGTTTCCGCGCGGCTCTGGTGTGCGGCGCGCATCTGACCGCGTCGAAGCCTTCGTCCGTCGTGTATGTGACGGGGCTTATCTTTTCCGTGCGCGGGGCGCAGGCGTATGAGGAGCATCTTGTCCGCTCCGGAGAGGCGGGGCGCATGGCGCAGGTGCGGGTGTATGCGGATCGCCTTGCCGTATTGATGCGGGCGTTCATGTGGAAGGCGAATACGGCGCTTTCCGAGTTTGCGGGGTTTGCGTGTCTGCCTGCCGCTGTGCGCGTTGCGCGGGAGGATGCGGAGGCGTTCTGGCGGAAGGAGGCTGTTCTGCGTCTGGCCACGCTCCGGTACGGCGTTGTGGACGAGGCGGGCGCGTCCGTTGCGCGGAACCCGGGGTTTGAGCGCGAGGCGGACGAGGCGCTGGAGAAAGTGGCGGCGGAGGATCCGGATCCCGCCGTGCGGCGCATGGCTGTGTGGGCGGCGTTGAATGTTGTGCCGGAGGACTACGCGGGGCTGCGGCATGCGTTTTGATGTCCCCGTTTGCACCCCGACGTTTGTACTGGGGAGCCGGAATCGCCTTGTTCTTCTGTCACATCATCGGGGAGAGCAGGCGGGTGAAGTTGTAGGCGGCGCGGGCGAGGGGGCCCTGTTGGGCGAAATAGTCGGCGGGGATCTCGGACGCGTGGGCGCAGTCTTCAAGGAAGGTGCGGGCGCAGTCGCCGGCGAAACCGCTGTCGTGCACAAAGGCGTTCACCTCGAAGTCCAGGGTGAAACTCCTGTGCGTGATGTTCGACGTGCCCACAGTCGCAACCTCGCCGTCCACGACAAGCGTCTTCGCATGGATGAAACCGTCGTACCGGAACACGCGGCCGCCCGCCTCCAGGACGTCCCGCGCATGTCCCAGCGTCGCCTTCTGGATAAGCCAGTAATCGCTGATGCGCGGGATCATCACGCGAACGTCAATGTCCGAACGCGCGGCAATGCGGAGCGCGTCCGCAAAACTCTCGTCCGGCGTGAAATAGGGCGTCTGGAGGTAAATGCTCTTCCGCGCGCCGTAAATCATCGACAGCATACCGCTCTTGATCGGACTCTCCACCGTGTCCGGACCCGACGCCACAATCTGCATGGCCAGTTCCCCCGGCTCCACAGGCTCGGGGAAGTACCGCTCCACATTCAGGGCGTGCGGATCCTCGTCGCTCGTATGCGCCCAGTCCATGAAAAAGCGTTCCTGCAAAAACCAGACGGCGGAGCCGGTGAAGCGCAGATGCGTGTCCCGCCACGGACGCAGGACGGGATCGCGGCCGCGGTACTCGTCCCCGATGTTCATGCCGCCGACATAGCCGACAAGGCCGTCCACAACGGCGATTTTGCGGTGGTTCCGGTAGTTCAGGCGGAGGTGCGAGTTGAGGCTGGAAAAAATCGGGCTGAACGCGCGCACGCGGCCGCCCAGTTTTTTCAGCCGACGGAACATCGCGTCGCTCGCCATCATCGTCCCGACGCTGTCGTAGACAAGGCGGACGCGCACGCCCTCACGCGCCTTCTGCTCCAGGATGGAGAGGATTTCGCGGCCGAGGGAATCGTTCCGGAAAATGTAGTAGAGAAGGTGGATGTGCGACGTCGCCGCGCGGAGATCGTCCATGAGGCTGCGGAACAGATCGTCGCCGTCGGTGAAGAGGGAGGCGCGGTTGTTGTCCGTGAAGACGCCGTCGCCCTGGTTCCGGAGGTAGGCGAGAAGGCGGGGGGAACTGTTCCGGTGCTCCGCCGTGAAGACGCGGGAGCGGCCGAGCTGGAGATGCTTTTTGATATAGCTGTCGTAGAGGGTGTCTGTCGCGGCCTTGAGTTCGTACTTTTTTCGCCTGTTGACCCTGTAGCCGCTGCCGAGGAAAAGGTAGAGGACAAAGCCGGCGACAGGGAAAAACACAAGCACCAGCACCCACACCAGGCTGGACGCGGGGTTCTTCCGCTCGAAAAACAGGACGGCGATGATGCAGACGGCGCTGAACGCCGCGACGCCGGTGAAGAGAATCTGAGTCAGCGACATGGCCCGCCCCCGATGCTGTTCCCCCCCGCGCCAAGTATATCCGCAGGCGAATTGAAAAGCACCCCTCTTTTTTCTATAATGCGGCAATGCGGAAAACCTTCCTCCCCCGCACACGGAAAGGCGGAATCCCCCATGGGCGACGATGCGCTCACCCCTCCCGCGCCCCGGCGCACAGGCTGTCTGCGCCGGAGCTGCGGCTGCGCCGCGGCGATGGCCGTCCTCCTCCTTGTCGCGCTCGTCGCCGGATGGCACTTCCTCTCCGGCTGGACGCCCGGCCCGGGCGCATGGGAACGGCTCCCGAAGGACACCCTCTTCGCGCTCGAAGCGAACAACGTCGAGACGCTCCTCAAGGCCGCGTCGGAAGACGCGGGCGCGTTCTCCCTCGCCGGCGCGGCGCTCCGACCGTACCGCGACTATTTCCTGCGGCGCGGCATGCCCGGGGATCAGGAGATGCCGGCAATGCTGTACAACATGGCCAACGGCCTGTCCTGGATACATGCGCTTTTCTTCCCGAACTATGTCCTCGCCGGCGCGCGGAGCGCGCGCGCGGAGGATGCCTTCGCCATCATGCAGCCGCCGCGCTGGTTCCTGTGGACGGCGGGCGCGATCGCGCCGGAGGGCAGGGTGGATGAAATTCAGGAAGACGGCGGCGATCGATGGTACATCGCGTTCCGGGACGGCTTTGTCCTTCTCGGGGCGAACAGGGAGATTGTCGAGCACGTCCTCTCCGGCTGGGACGAGCGCCCCGCGCCCTTCGGCAGCAGCTCGCCTGCCGGGGAAGGCGGGGGGAGCCGCAAGGCATACTGCCTGTTTGCCGCGCGGAAGACGGCGGGCGCGGCGAACGCGGCCGCAGAGCCTTCCGCAGGCGCGCCCTTCCTGTCCGGCGGGCTTGCGGGCAATTTCGCGGCGCGGAGCGACGCCGCGCCGCAGCCGGCTTCCGCGACTCCCGCCGCCGCGCGGTGTTTCCATGCGCTGGTCTCCCCGGCGGAGGGCGGCTGGGACATTCGTCTTGCATACGCCGCCGCCGGCGACGCCGCGCCCTTTGCCGACGCGGCCGAAGGGGAGGGCGCGCCCGGGGACATCCATCTTCCCGCACAGTCTGATCTGGAAGTCGCGCTGCGGCTCCGTCCGGAAACGCTGCGCCGCATCGGGGAGAGGGTGTCTGCGACAATTCCCCCGGAATACGGCGGCGCCTGGCTGCGCAACGGCATGCTTGATCACGCGGGGGGGCTTTTCACCCTCCTTGCCTCCCGCCCCGCGAAAGACGATGCCGACGGCGCTGCCGCAGACAGCGGCGCGGGCGGCGCGGCTCCCTATCCGCCCCTTCCCGTGCTGGCGCTGGGCTGGAGCATTGACTCCGCCGCCGCGCCCGCAGCCTTCGCGGATTCCCTCGGCGGTTTCGTGGACAGGCTGCGCGCGAATTTCCAGCGTCTGCTGCCCCCGCCCGCCCGCCTGCCGCAGTCCTTCCTCCGCATGGAAACCGCGGAGGACAGACTCTCCGGCACGCTCTCCCTCCCGCCCGTCTTCGCGAACGGCGCGCGCCCCGCATGGCGCTTTCTCCCGGAGACCTCCCCGATGACAGGCTGGCTCGCAACCCTCCCCGACGGCATTCCCGGGGAAAGCGCCGTCCTCCGCCTCGCGGCGAACAGCCTGCCCGATCCCTCCGCCGGGCACGCCGCCGCCGCAGTGAACTGGGACATGAGCCGCGCGTTCATCGACGCCGCGGCCGCGGTCGCGGCGGACAGGCTGGCGCAGATCCCTCCGGAATGGCTGGCAGACTCCCCCGCGACGCCCGACGCAATCCGCAGCGTCCTCTCGTTCGCGCGGCAGTTCTTCACCGCCTACCCCCGGGGCGCGCTGACGGCGGACGCGGATACGGAAAGGCACGAAGCGCGCGCCCGCGCGTTCGTGCCTTTCGGAATGGATGTGGTTTTGACAGCGTCTGAATGACCCGTTCTTGATGACCCGCTCATTCCTCCCGGATCGCGACGTTCATGAAGGCGAGGGGAGGGCAGTTGTTCTCGTCGACGAAGGCGAGGGGGGGATTGTGCGTCGCGCAGAAGCTGACGGCGGGCGCGTCTCCCAGCTCGCGGTTGAGTTCGGCAAGGATGCTGTTCGCGCCGGCGAGCTTCACCTTCCGGATGGGCGCGCCGCCGTCGGCGTCGCGGATGGCGAGGGCGGAGACCTCCCCCGCAACCGGCCGCAGCTCGCCGGAGACGTTCCCGAACGCAATCACGACCTGCGAACGCTTCCCCTCCGGGAACCACGCGTCCGCAATGTCCGGACAGCGCCACACAGCCTCCTTCCCGTACACCAGACCCAGCGCCGCGCGCCCGGCGCGCTCCCCGATGAGGGCGTTCCCGACGGCGGAGGCGTGGATGCCGTCGGAAAGGCCCGCGTCAAGCGTGGGCACGACGGCGACATTGTGGATGTCGTGCGCCGCCGCGCGCTGCGCCTCGCGAACCTGCCCCCAGAGCGCGGACTCCCCGGGCTTTGCAACGCCGATGACGCGGTTCAGCTGGCAGACGACGACAGGCAGCCCGGGCGATTCGAGAACAGCGCGGAGTTTGGCGAGAAATTCCCGGAACGCGACGCCGTAGGCCGCCGCAGCGCCCTCGCGCCGGCAGTCCGCGTTGCCCTGATACCAGACGCACCCGGCGACGATGCCCGGAGGCGTCTCCGGCTTCGGGACGAGGCGGGGGCCGCCGTCGTGGAGGCTGAAGTTCGCGAAGTCGTACAGGGACGTCGCCGTCCAGATCATCGCGAGGAGCGAGTCGAAGGCGGGGGAGGCCATTCCCCGCTTCCTGTTGTGCCAGGCTTCGAGCGCGGAGCCTTCCACACCGGCCGGAATAAGCCCGACGGGCAGGCCGGTCTCCCTGTGCAGGAGCCGCCCGAACGCCAGCCAGGGGGAATGCGCCGCCGCGCCGCCGGAGAAATACCGCGCGTTCCGGAGACCCGTCACGTCGTGCGTCGGGTGGCCGGCAAGGCTCCAGCGCTCGTTCTTCCGGAACAGGTGCACGCCCATGCAGGGCGCGTCCTCCACCGCGCCGTGCCCGTAGCCGACGGCGTTGTCGTCGCCGGCAATGATCCAGAGATCGCCGACGCCGATGTGGTGGAGCTGGTCGCCGGCGAGGCGCCAGGAGTCCCCCTCCATGCGGAGGCGCGTCTCGATGCGGTAGAGGCCGCCGGCGGGGACGTTTTCGAGGACATGCCTCCAGGTGCGGTCGGGATTGGTGTCCGCCGCCTGCCAGTCGAGATGCCGCGCCGCGGGGCGCTGGTGGCTTTCGTCCACGACGCGCACCTCGACGGAAGCCATGCGGTCCGCGGGGTCGAGCCATGTTCCCGAAAGCGGGATGTCCGCCGTGCCGTCCAGCCGCCGCTGGAGCACCTGCCAGTCCGACGGCCCCGTCGCGATGCGGACTCCTGCCAATCCGGCTCTTTTCATCTGGTTCTCCTCACGCTTTCCGGGCATGCGCCGCGCCGTGCTTCTTCAGGTGGTCGAAGTAGAGCCGGGTCTCCGCGACGACGACGCCGGAGAGGCCGATGAGCGCGATGAGGTTGGGGAAGGCCATCAGCCCGTTCGTTATGTCCGCTATGAGCCAGACGATGTCCAGCGGCAGGAAGGGGCCGATGGCGACGACGGCGACGTAGCCGAGGCGGTACGGCACGGTCAGCTTCACGCCGCAGAGGTAGGACATGCAGCGCTCGCCGTAGTACGCCCAGCCGAGGATGGTGGTGAAGGCGAAGAGGACGAGGCAGAGGGTCTGGATGTACGCGCCCGAGTCCGGATAGACGGCGGCGAACGCCTGCTGCGTCATGAGCGCGCCCCGCGCCTCGCCCGTCCAGACGCCGGTGACGATGAGGGAGAGGCCGGTGATGGAGCAGATGATGATGGTGTCGATGAAGGTGCCTGTCATCGAAATCAGACCCTGCTCGGCAGCCCATTCGGTCTTGGCCGCGGCGGAGGCGATGGGGGCGGAGGCCTCGTTCGAGAAGATGCCGCGCGCGACGCCGTTCCGGATTGCGGAGGCGAAGGCCGCGCCCGCAAAGCCGCCGACTGCCGCGTGCCCGCTGAAGGCGGACTCGATGACGAGGGCGATTGCGCCGGGGACGGCGTCGAACTTGGCTATGAGGATGCCGACGCCGAAGATGAAGTACATGAGGGACATGAAGGGCACGAT
>QMCE01004785.1_pt1 | contig 12033 bp, 6 predicted proteins | sample 1821851 | NCBI WGS metagenome assembly QMCE01 (sample SAMN09453174, study PRJNA476694) | Termite gut metagenome, whole genome shotgun sequencing project. | isolation source: worker | host: Odontotermes sp. | place: South Africa:Pretoria | collected 2016-01-28
GAAATAGCCTGTCCATATGAATAGTAAGATGAGGCATTGCCATTTCATCGTTAGGAGTAATTCGGCCGCCTCTCCGATATTGGTATTGAATATGGATGAGATAAAACCATCCGTTACCGTAGATCGATAGAGCCAGACGTAGCCAATTTCAAATGGGGCGCATAACATGAATATGCTTTCAAAGATGAAATACCACCGTAGTTTCAGGAATAACGCGGGAGCAAGCAGGAACAATGACGAAAAGATAAAATATTCGAATTGTTTTGTCGTATTTCCGGATAAGTCGCTTGACAGGAACATTACAACGATATTCGGCAATATCAGGACGGCAAACAACAATGTGATCCATACATGGTTGTTTGTGTTGACGATTTTTCGTTTTATTGCTTGAATAATGTTCATATTCGCACTATTTTGACACCGGATGCATTTCCGTTTCTTTCAGGTGTTTATCTGTTATTAATGTTAATTCGATAAATTGTTCGATGGATAATTGTTCCGGTCTTTTGTCGAAGACGGGTTGCGAAAAATACGGACAATCTTTTCCTAACAGAGGTTTCATCGAATTTCTCAATGTTTTCCGTCGCTGATTGAAAGATGTTTTGACCACTTTTTTATAGAGGGTCTCATCACATCCTAATCCGGTGCGGTTGTTCCTTGTCATTCGTATGACCGCGCTTTTGACTTTGGGCGGAGGGTTAAACACCTTTTCGCTGACGGTAAAAAGATATTCCACATCATACCATGGTTGTATCAACGCGCTTAATATGCCGGATGTCCTGCTACCCGGAACAGCGGCGAGGCGTTCGGCCACTTCTTTCTGAATCATGCCGGAACAGCAAATGACCTGTTCCCTGTAATCAAGCACTTTAAAAAAAATCTGACTTGATATATAGTAGGGGTAGTTGCCTATAACACAAAATTTTGTATTGTACAGGCTGTCTAATTTCATTTTCAGGAAATCTTCTATGTAAATACGTCCGGAGAGTGCGGGGAAATGTTGTTCAAGATATTTTACGGATTCCATGTCTATCTCCGCGACAGACAGGTTATATCCTTCGTCAAGCAAAAAGCGGGTGAGCGCACCGGTTCCGGGCCCTACCTCCAAAACAGGAAGACCACGATGCGCGGACAACGTTTCTGCTATACGCTGTGCAATCCCAAGGTCTGTCAGGAAATGCTGTCCTAAAGACTTTTTCGGCCGGATGATCGTCATCTGTTTTCAATTTGTTTGACGCTAAGTTAAGAATAAATACTATCTTTGCGGGCACAAAGATATAAATAATAATTTAAGTTTTACATGGATTTTAAACAAATCTTCCGGAAAAGCATTCAGATATTACTTCCTTTGGCTATTGGTGTTATTTTATTGTGGTATCTTTATCATAATCAGGATTTAAGTGAGATTATGCGTGTGGTAAAGAAAGGGGTTCGTTATGATATCATATTTTTTTCTTTGCTTTTTGGTCTGGCGGCCAATACGGTTCGCGGATTGAGGTGGAGTATGTTGATTAACTCGTTGGGTAAGCGTGTAAGAAGGAGAAATGCCATATATGCTATCTGGGGTAATTACGCGATCAATATGGCGCTTCCGCGCGTCGGTGAAATCTGGCGTTGCGGCGTTATGTCGAAATATGAGAAAATACCTTTTGCGAAATTACTGGGAACGTTGTTTGTGGATCGCATCATGGATACAATAGTCGTAGCGCTGCTCACATTGTGTTTATGTGTTTTTAATATCGGTTTTTTCTGGGATTTTTTTGCGGAAAATCCTCCGGTTATCATTGCGATGATTTATAAATGGTTTTCATCTGTCTGGACGTATGTCGGAATTCTTTTTCTGGCGTTGATCTGTTGGTTTGTTTTTGTAAAACTGAAACATCTGTCTATTGTAAAAAAAGTGACTGAGATGTTCCGGAATATGTGGGAGGGGTTTAAAAGTTTGTGGAAGATTGAGCATAAAGTGCATTTTATCATACAGACTCTGTTGATCTGGGGCGGTTATTTTTTGTATTTTTATATAACGTTCTTCGCTTTTGATTTTACGAAAGATCTGGGGATCCGTATCGGCTTGATAGCCTTTGCCATGAGCAGTATTGGGGTGGCTGTGCCCGTTCAGGGCGGAATAGGGATATGGCATTTTATGGTTATATCCACGCTTGTCGCTTTTGGAGTGGATGTTTCCGATGCCGGCGCGTTTGCCATGGTTGTATTTGCCATACAAACGGTATGGGTTATTCTGACCGGGTTATTTGGGATTGTGGCTTTGCCGATAGCTAACAAGGGTGATAAAGATACGGCACCGGAGAATGACTAAATACCCGGAAGTAATTGAATACCGGGATAGTCTCAACCGGAAATTTGTATAAAAATGGTTATTGATAATTTTGTAAAATAAAATTATTAACTTTGGACTTTTAAAAGATAAAAGATCATGAAAACAGACATCAAGACACTTACTCCTCAACCGGTGTGGGGATATTTTTATGAACTTACACAAATTCCGAGGCAAACGGGACAAATGGAGGCTGTAACGCGGTTTATGGTTGATTTCGGGCATAGCCTCGGCCTTGAGACGGAAAAGGATATAGCCGGTAATGTGATTATACGGAAACCGGCAACTCCGGGTTTTGAGGATAGAGAGATGGTGACTTTACAGTCCCATCTGGATATGGTTCCCCAGAAGAACAGCGATGTTTCGCATGATTTTTTAAAAGACCCGATCAATGCTTATGTCGACGGAGACTGGGTGAAAGCGTGCGGTACTACGCTTGGGGCTGATAATGGGATCGGAGTAGCCATGGCAATGGCTGTACTGGCGGATCAGGCATTGCAGCATGGGCCATTGGAGGCGTTGTTTACGGTTGATGAAGAAGTCGGAATGGATGGCGCTAACGGATTGAAGCCGGGTTTTGTTCGCGGCAGGATTTTGCTGAATTGTGATTCGGAAGAAGAAGGAAAGTTGTTTGTCGGTTGTGCAGGTGGTGCGGATCTGAATATCTCTTTCCAGTATAAGAAGGGTACTCCCCTGATTGACGGTGATGTTTATATGCGTCTGTTTCTATCCGGCCTGAAAGGCGGTCATTCGGGAGTTGATATTCATTTAGGCAGAGCGAATGCAAACAAGTTGATGTTCCGTTTTTTGAAAGAGGCCGTGCGTGACTATGGCGTCCGTCTTGCGTTTATAAACGGTGGTTCGCTCCGGAATGCCATACCTCGTGAGGCGGAAGCTGTTATAACGCTTCCTAAGGATAATGTGGAAGTATTATGGGAGCTTGTTGCCGATTATCAGGATTTGTACCGATCGGAATATGCCGGCATAGAAGATCATATCAGTTTTATTGCGGAAATGACGGATAGTCCCGATATGCTTATACCGGAAGAAATTCAGGATGATTTAATCAATGCGATGGAAGCGTGTCAGAACGGGGTTATAACCATGTTGCAGGATTTTCCGGGAACGGTAGAATCCTCGTCTAATCTTGCGCTCGTTAAATCTTCCGAAGGGTTGATCGAAGTAAAGATATTGGTGCGCAGTTCGTCGGAGAGCCGGAAGGCCGCGTTGCTTTCATCGTTGGAAAGTGTATTTTCTCTTGCCGGGGCCCGGGTAGAGTATGGCAGCGCGTATAATGGTTGGCAGCCCAATGTTAATTCTCCGATATTGAAGGTAATGGAACATGTATATGAGAAGCTGTACGGGAAAAAGGCGGAAGTGACAGTCATGCATGCCGGCCTTGAATGCGGTATTATTCAGGGGATTTATCCGGAGATGGATATGATTTCATTCGGTCCGGATCTGAAGCATCCCCATTCTCCCGATGAGGCTGTCAGTATACCATCCGTAGCGAGAGTTTGGGCATATTTAAAATCTGTATTGGCGGATATTCCGGTTGGTTCATGATTACTTGCATCAAAGGGTTTCGGGAAATGACGAATGAAGCGCAATAAAAAAGAAAGGAAATCACTACCGTTATATCTGCAGATACTGGCAGGAATGATGATCGGTATTCTGATCGGATTGGTCGCCTTACCGCTTAAGGGGGAACGTTTTGTTCATTATTGGATTGTGCCTTGGGGTCAACTTTTTATACGTTTATTGCAACTCATCGCAATGCCTTTGATTTTTGTATCTCTGATAAAAGGAGTCATCGGGCTTGAAAGTATTAAATCTTTTTCCCGGCTGGGGGTAAAAACGATCGTACTTTATTTGTCAACTACGGTGGTTGCTGTTATTTTAGGGTTATCAATCGGTTTGATCGCAAAACCCGGAAATTTTGCCGATAAAGCGCAGATAGAGAATTTGCAGGGTGATCATGAGTTATTCGTGGCGGAAAAGAAACAGGCTGCTGAAGAGACGCATGAACGGGGGCCGTTAGGGTTTCTGAACGATATTATTCCGAATAACATTATAGATGCCGCTTCGGATAATTCGGGCATGTTGCAGGTTATTTTCTTTGCCATTTTTTTTGCCATTGCCACATTGGCCGTACCGAAAGAAAAAACAAAAACCATCATTCATTTTTTCAACGGACTCAATGAAATAATCTTCCGTATGGTGGATTATATTATCGCGTTTGCTCCTGTGGGTGTTACTGCCTTGATGGCCGGACTGGTTGTTACCTATGGTGGCGAAATGAGTATCTTTATTGCTTTGGGAGTTTATGCGCTATGTGTTGCGGGGGCTATGTTCGTGATGGCATTTTTGTTTTATCCGTTGTTAATGCGTTTGTTTTCAAATACTCCCGTGAAGAAATTCCTTCGTGCGATCTATCCGGTACAGTTGTTTGCGTTTACGACAAGCAGTAGCGCCGCTACGCTTCCTTATACAATGAAGACCGTGGAAAAAGAGTTGGGTGTTTCAAAGGAAACGGCTTCATTTGTTCTTCCGGTCGGTACGACTGTGAATATGGATGGTACGAGTTGTTATCAGGCGTATTGTTTATCGCACAGATATTGGGGATTGATTTAAGTTTACAACAGATCCTGATTGTGGTAGGAATGACGGTTCTTTCATCAATCGGTACGCCGGCTATTCCGGGCGGAAGTTTTGTTATCTTAACGATGGTACTGACTTCCGTAGGTATACCGGCTGAGGGATTGGCCTTGATTATTGGAATAGACCGTCCTCTTGATATGCTTCGTACCGCCGTCAATGTAACGGGCGATGCTGTTGTTTCCGTAATTGTTGACAGATAAAGCCTGTTATAGCCTTCAAATATATTTAAAGGAAAAACACTATAATTAAGGATGGAATTATCAAAAATTCATATATATTGTTATTTTTTTGAGTGAATTATATTTACGCATAAAAAACAATATTCCTGAAATAATTACAAATAATGAAAGCAAAAACTTCTATAAATATAAGAAGCATACGCCATTGCAATGTCGCAACCAATACAGATAAATTTTCTGCAAATTAATTTTTCAAAATTAACCGAATTAGCATTTTTAAGTGCGTTGATTCGCAATTATATGTTTTATAGCATATTGTTTATGGTGCATTTTGGTTCATTTGATTCTATATTTGTAATTAGTTGAAATTATATCCGTAAACTATTTATTTAAATATCATAAAAAGAAAATTCTTGATAAACTTTCTGAATTTGAGGAATGGTTTTATGTAAATAAAAAAGATTGTAGCCTGAATAATATTTGAACCACTGTTTTTTGCGTATGTTGAATAAAATATAAAACAACATCATTATGGATAACCTCACTTCATTAAAAGAAAGCGGCCTGAATATTTTTTATGTTATGCTGGCTGCTTCATTATCTGCCGGCACCCCGGCATTTGCGAGCGAATCATCAGAAGTATGGGCTTACAGTGCTCCCCCGGCCACTGAAACGGCCGTTATTGCCGGACCAACGCATGCATGCGTTAACTCTATTCTTACATTCAGAGGCAATGGGAATGAGAATAATCAACACTATGTTTGGGTGGTAGATGATGCTTCTATTATTTACGGAGCAGGAACGAATGAAATACAATTGACGTTTACCACACCCGGGACGAAAAACCTCACATTGCAATTTAGGAATAATCAGGGAGATGTTTCGACGGTTGCTCAGTTAACGGTAGAAGTCGCAAGTCTGCCTACATTTGCGCCCATTACCACATCGGCGGTTTGTGAAGGGTCTGTGGACGGATTGCTTGTGCCGGCAATCACAGGTACATACATGGCCGGTACCGGATTCTGGTCGCTGGATGGCGTGGAACTTCCTGCCGGTTACCAATGGAAATATAATAACGACCATGGTAAATTATTGCAATATAATGTGAGAACGCTGGGCTGTGGTCTGGTTTCAAGTGACGGAGTGCTGTTGACCGTAAACAGAATCCCGACCATCACTTCCGTTTCGGGGATTCCCGAGTCGCTTTCTGCAGGAAGTATATTGAATGCAACCGTGACGGCTCTTGGTAATGGGCCGGCTATCACCGGATATGAATGGTGGATCGGCGATACGAAGATCGGAACGTTGGACAATCTGACATACGCGGTATCTCCCGCGGATAACGGAAAGACGGTGAAGGTGAAGGTTTTCAATGCTTGCGGCGCTGATTCCGTCACGCATACGATAAAGTTTACGGCGGGTGGGACGATCACCACCCGGGTGAATGATTCGGTAAAATCCGTATCTCCTGTACCCGAGGGATTTATGATACAACCGGTCACGGCGGAGACTAAACGGGAACTACCGGAAAAGTATTGGGAAAATTCCAGGTATTGGTTCGTTACGTCTCCCAACATGATTAGCTATAATGATTATATACAAGGCGATACGGTTTATCTGGAGCGTGACGCCGCCGGAATCTGGAGTGTCTCTTCAGTGTCTTCTCCTACCTCTTACACGGCGACGGTACAAAAAGCAAGTTCTATCCTGGCCCTGAATCTTCCTATAGATGCAGCTATGAATCAAATTGCAAATACGACGGTTGTGCTTGATCAAGGTTTTATCCCTATGGGGAATTCTATCGCGTTACGGCGTGAAGGATTGAAAATTTTCGGTTTGGGTGCACTGGGAAATTCGATTATTCAGGGACAGACAAACGAGCCTAACTATATTAACGCAAAAAAAGTAGTATTGGAGAACATCGTGTTTGACGGAATAAATTTTGCGAGAAATACGCATTTTCTCCGTATTCAGGATGAAGGTGCAAATGGAAGTAATCCGGCAAACCCCGCCCGTCGCGCCGATTTTGTGATATTGAAGAATATAGCCATACGCAATGTAAGTATAAGAGGAGGAGGATTTCTTAATATGTCTCCCAGGGGGATTTTGAATATTGATGATAATAATGCCTATTACGAAGACGGCGCAACCGATAATCCGGGTACGGCTATATACACACCCTCCTACAATATAACAGCACGTTATTTTATCAATATTACCATCGAAAATTCGTGTGTGCTTGGCTCAGGGGGATATCCGTTGTATATCAACTCGTCCCGTTATGACTATCTGGAGAATTTGCGCATTGATATAACCAATTCTACGTATCCCGCATGGATTATGCAGGCCCGGGATAATGCCACGGAAGTCAGTAATTCCAGCGGGCAGGTTCCGACGGGAATTACCATCAACGGATTGACTTCGGCGAATGACGGAATTTTTATACACAGGTATCAGTCAAAAGATATCACGCTTCCCAACGACTACCGTTTTTTAAGGTTCCGTACGACGAATGGAACGCCGAGTACATTGGCTTCGCCTTCAATCACTGCCGTTACTGCCTATAAAGCATTGCCGGCTGCCGCATCCGGCTATGCGTATTACGATCGGAACGATGGTTACTGGATCGTTCGCGACGGGGCATCCCGTACGATCTCACAGCAGTTAACCGATCTGAGAACTATATATACATTGACCGTAACTCCCGGCACCAAAACGTCTCTTCCGCCGCTTTCCATAAAATTGGTCAAGAATGGCAGCGGAACCGTCAATGGCTTTACGGTTCCTGATTTTGGGAAAATGCCTGTCCATATAGTAGCCGTTGATGCCGTCGATGCGCCGGTCGATAAAGCCGGAACCATTATTCCGTATGCGGGAGAAACAATAAAAATTGTGCTTCCGGCGGCTAACGCTCCGTATGTCAATCTGAGTAATATTGATTTTACGGAACATGTAAGCTACTATATCGATTCTGTCAGTACAAAAATCACGAATGCGTTGCCCGGCAATTTTCATCATTGTAATTTCCTGAAAGATCTGTATGAAAAAGATTCGTTGTTGTTGCTCAACATGACTGAAACGCTCGCTTTCAGTCATGTTTCTGTGTGCGAACCGGATGTGGTTGATTTGAAAGACCTGGCATTGGTATCGGGCGATACGGCGGGGATGACGCTGAAATATTATGTAGATGGCGTTGAGTTGACCAATACCGTGATCTCTGCTCCGGGAACTACTTCCGTAAGCATTGTCGGAGCAATAGCCGGAGGTCTTGCCGATACGACGATGGTCAATGTGACAATCGGAGCAACTATAACACCGGTGATCACCGGTCCGGTTTTGGTCTATACCGGCACAACGTTCAACTACCGGGGCGACGGCGAAAATCAGGCCGCAACGGATTATTATTGGAGCACAAATTCGGGGACGGTCCGCAACGGACAGCATACCAACGAAGCCGGGATTTCCTGGAGCGCTCCGGGAACGGATCTTGTGACCCTGACTTATACTACGGGCGGCTGTCGTCATACGGGGGTCATTGAAGTTAAGATCATAGCGAAAGAAGACCTCACGAAGGCCGGTTTTTCGATCAATAGTCCGGTACAATGTTTTGAGGATCATGTTTATAGATTTACCAATCAGACGGTTTTTACTTCTCCGAACAGTTTAGTCGGTTACTTGTGGGATTTTGGGGACGGATCAACCGGCACGCAAGCCAATCCCACACATACATATCAACAGGGAGGCGTCTATGATGTCACTTTGATTGCCTATGGTACGATTGTAAACGATACGATCAGGAAGAGTGTCCGGTTGCTTGCTCCTTTTGTTGAACGGCCGGCAGACCAGGTGGTCTGTGTAAGTAACTATACGGAAGAAGTGGTTTTTGAAGGAACGGCTGATATGTATCACTGGGAAAGCGGCCGTCAGACAGGTTTGTCGGACGGAAGGGATCCGGTTCGTATTTCTTCGTTTATAACTAAAAACGAGAGCAACCATCCCGTTACGGATACAATTACGGTAACGCCGGTCATGTCGTCCGGCAGTCTGGAATGCCGTGGCGAATCTGTTCGGTTTTATATTACCGTCAACCCGGCAGTCGTACCAACGATTTCAGGCCCTGTTTCCGTATGCTACGATACGGAAGAAACCTATACGACCAAAAGCGGTATGCGTAATTATGATTGGGTGACGGACGGAGGCCGGCTCGTTGCCGGAGGCGGCCCGGATGATGATTACGCGACGATCCGGTGGAACGATTCGTCGAATGGAAGCGTTTCGGTTCGATATTCGGGGGACAACATCTGTTCTCCTTCGCAGACGGCGACCCTATCCGTAACGGTCGATCCGGAAGTTATAATCGTTAGTCAACCGGTTGAAAGTGTGTCGATTTGTAGCGGAGAGGCTTTGGATTTAGAAGTGATTGCTTCCGGAGCGGATTTGGCGTACCAGTGGTATTTGAACGGGAAAGCGATCGCCGGAGCGACCGCACCCGCATACCGTGTGCCGGACAGTAAAGTTTCTGACAGCGGCGATTACTATGTAGTGGTAACAAGCGCTTGCTATACCGTGCAAAGCGCCACCTCCGGCGTCAGTGTCGGTATCCCCGATATTGTCGTACAAAAGTGGGAAAACGTATTGGCGGTAGTATGTGTTCCGTCCGAAAACGGCGGCTATGAATTTGCGTCCTTCCAATGGTATAAGAACGGTGACCTGATGCAAGGCGAAACGGAATCTTACCTGCATGTAAGCGGGGTGATTGATTACGCTGCCGTTTATACCGTAAGACTAACCACCGTCGCCGGCAACGTGTTTTACACCTGTGGCCGTACTTTTATGGCGAAGAACCGCATACTGGTGAGTGCATACCCGAACCCGGTAAGGAAAGGTCGGACTTTGAATATGGAAATCAACGGAGTAAATGAAAATACGGCGGTTGACTGGTTATTGATCGACAATAAGGGCGTGATTTTACAAAAACAATCATTGAACGGCAGTCAGGCAACGATTACAGTGCCGGATGTATCTGGAATCTATATTTTACGGGTACATATTGCAACGCCTGAACCGGAAAGTAACTATTTCAAGATAATCGTGAACTAAGTGTCTGTTTTAAATTAAAAACTAAAAAGTAAGACAACGATGAAAAAAATAATATTCATTTCCATACTTTCCGTATTTGTTTATTCCGTCCATAGCCGGAATCATATAGCTGTTCGAAATGTTTCATATCACAATGACACTATCCGGACTGCATATAAAGTTGACGTATCGAAAGAGAAACGGCATGAAGTAAGCGTTTGGTTAGGGGGAGGTTACTCCTCCCTTCGCTACAAACCGGCTGTGGGGGATTACGCATATGGCTTAGGCGACCGGGTCGGGATCGGTTATACGTATTTATTCAAGCCGCAGTGGGGTATTTCTACCGGCCTGGAATTGGATGTTTACAAGGCTTGGACATCCATTGCCAACCATCGCGACCGCTACCGGGCTGTCGACGACGAGGACCGGTATAATCAAATGACGTTGCTGGTAGATAGGTTTGATAACTTTGAAGAGGCGCAACGGGCTTTCTATCTGGGTCTTCCCGTTATGATCCAATACCAGTCCAACGGAGAAGAAAGCCGTACATTCTATGCCGCTTTGGGCGGAAAAATCGGTATCCCGGTTCAAAGTAAATACAAATCGACCGGAGATTACCTGACCAGGGGGCAGTATGATTTTACACAGACCGTTTTTGAAGATATGCCGGAACATGGCTTTGGCGTATATGAAGACCTGAAGGCGAATGAGAAGCTGCGGTTGAATCCGGATTTCCGGTTATCGGGCGAATTAGGCTATAAATGGCATTTGGATGAAAACTGGTATTTGTATACCGGCGTATATTGTGATTACGGATTGAATGATATTCGTAAGACAAAGAACAATCCGTATCGTGTGCTTCAATATAACCGGGAAAATCCGGTTGAGTATACCATCCACAGTATAGCAGAATCGCAATATACGGATGATAAGGGTACCCGTAGCTATATAAAGAAAATGAATACGCTTTCATTTGGCATCAAGTTGAAAATTGCTTTTAAGTTGGATTGAAACGGCATGGAATCGTAAACATCCGGCCATCTGTTACGTTTATCTATTGAGCGTGCACAATGCCGCTTTTTTACAATATATTGTTCAAATAAATATATTTTGTGCAATTTATTTGGATATTATGATAAATAAATATATTTTTACTGCCAAGTTATGACGTAAATATCATTTCAAGGCAGATGAACAAAAATACTTATACCCGTCCCGCATTCCATAAGGCAGTATTGATCTGTATTGTTTTAGCCGTATACTTCCCGGTCCTGGGAAACGATTTCCTGTATTATTGGGACGATCAGTGGCAGGTGATGAACCGGTATACCGAAGGAGGCCTGCACTTCAACAACCTTTGGGCAATCCTTACCGGGTTTTACGGCGGGCAGTATGCGCCGGCGAACGAATACATGTACCTGCTGATATATACGCTGTGCGGATACAATCCGTTGGTATTCCATCTGGCAAGTCTGCTTTTGCATGCGGGATGCGTTTGCTTTGTGTATATTATACTGCGGCGTATGCTTGCCCAAACGAGCCGCGAGCAAAAGGAAAATGCTTCGGGCATCGCTTTTGTGACGGCCTTGCTTTTTGCCGTTCATCCGATGAATGTTGAGTCGGTAGCCTGGGTAAGCGCGTCCAAAATTGTGGTTTACGCCTTTTTCTATCTCTCGGCAACCTATACCTGGCTATTGTATCTTAGCAAAAAAAAGGTACTGTATTATATCCTGACGCTGTTGCTGTTTGCTTTTTCATTCGGAGGCAAAGAACAGGCGG
>QMCE01001733.1_pt1 | contig 12026 bp, 6 predicted proteins | sample 1821851 | NCBI WGS metagenome assembly QMCE01 (sample SAMN09453174, study PRJNA476694) | Termite gut metagenome, whole genome shotgun sequencing project. | isolation source: worker | host: Odontotermes sp. | place: South Africa:Pretoria | collected 2016-01-28
TGCACATCGTCTATGCAAGGGTCGCCGAGTTCCGTCCACGGCCCCAACACATCGTCGGCTACCGCCGAACGGGCACGGTTCGGTGCCCATCCCGTACATCCCGACATCATAAGATAGTATTTGCCGCCACGTTTGAACATCGCCGGAGCCTCCATGAACCGTCCGGGGAAATTGCGCGTGTAGATACCCGAATGGCCGAGGTAATCGTCGGTCAGCAGGGCTATGTGGAGCGTACTGTTGTCTTCCGATGAATATATGTGGTAAGCCTCCCCGCCGTCGTCCACAAAGAGCGTCATATCGCGAGCCATCTGTCCACCGGGCATATCCCTTGCCAGCAGGTTGAGCGAATCCACGTCACCCGGCAGGCTTGCACCTCCGTAATTCTGCCCTGCCGAGGGTATCGGCCCGGTCTTGTGATGTTCTGTGGCATTCAGCGGCCAGTGTCCCGCGTTAGGCCGCACGGAACGCAGGAAAGTGTATGGGCCTGTAACCTTGTCGGCCACCGCGACGCCGCTGCGTGCGCCCAGATAACCCGCTCCTTTCGGTTCGAGATGGAACCACATTACGAATTTACCGGTGCCTTTGTTGTATATCACCTTGGGTCTTTCGAGTATGCAGCCCTTCTCTATGTCGCTGCCCGAACCTTCGGGCAGGACAGTCAGGGCTATTCCCTCGTCGTTCCAGTCGCAGAGGTTTTCTGACGAGTAGCAGTGAACTCCCACGTTTGCAAAGTTCCCCGCCGTCCCTTCGGTCTTGTGTTCTCCGAACCAGTAGTATTTGTCCTTGTGGTGCAGAATGCCGCCTCCGTGGGCGTAATATGCACTCCGTTGTTATCGGGCCACACCTCGCCCGGCGTGAAAGAAACATCTCTACCAGCAATACAGGATGTCATAAACAGAATGGCCGGCAAGCTGAATATCGTGGTTTTTTTCAGCATTTATTCTACCTCGTCAAGTGATGGGATGTTGTATCCGAGGGCTTTCCAGCGCGCCATAAAGGGAGCGAGGGCGGCCTTGAAGCGGTCGTAGTCGCGATGGGGCTTTGCACTCCAGCCCGTTTCGGCATAAGCGGCGATGCGGGGGAAGGTTTGGTACTCCACTTCAAGGTGCGAAGGTGTCCACTCACCCCACATCTGGCAACCGAGACCCAGTATCTGCCGCTCTTGTTCGGGTGTCAATCCCTCGGGGACGGGTTCGAAGTTGTATGCCCGCGAGAGGCCGATCTGTTTGTAGGTGTAGTCGATGTAGGTGTCGCTGTGGGACGAATTGACAACCTGATGCCCCTGGTCTATGGCGTAGCGGAAATCCGCAGCGTCACCTTTCCAAAAGTGAATGATGGCATTTTGGGAGAGCTTTGCCGTGGAATTTTCCGCCGTCGACCAGTAGTGGACATTCCTGCCGAGGATTTCGTTCCAACCCATCATCCTTTTACGGAGGGTTTGGTCGACGAAATTGGAAATGTCATTGGTAAAAGAGACCTGCACGTCGCTGAGATTTTTCAGGCCGCGCTCCCGCATATAGGCGGCAATTTCGGGAGAGTTTTCCCATTGATCGTATTTCACTTCGTCGCCGCCGATGTGGATAACCTTCGCCGGGAACAGTTCCGACACCTGGGTCAGCACATCGTGGAAAAATTTCATCACCCTCTCGTCCGCCGGATTGAAGACGGTTTTTACCACACCGAAATCGGCGGGCACCTTGATAGGCTCTTTTACCGTACCCAGCCACGGATAGGCCGCAACCGCCGCCGAGGCGTGTCCCGGCATACTCACCTCCGGCACTATGTCGATGCAGCGTTCGGAGGCGTAGGCAATAATCTCGCGGATTTCGTCTTTGGTGTAGAAACCTTCGTGGGGCTTGCCGTCATATATGGTACTCTCCCATTTCTTGCCGTTGTCATTTATCTGGGTGGAGTCGCGCCGTGCGCCGATCTCCGTGAGCAGGGGATAGCCGTCGATCTCTATTCGCCAGCCGGCGTCGTTGGTCAGGTGCCAGTGGAAAGTGTTGAGTTTGAGGAGCGCCATCTCGTCCAATAGATTCTTCACCGTCTGCATACCCTGAAAATATCGTGCTTCGTCGAGCATATACGCCCTCCATTCGAAACGCGGTTCGTCCTCTATGACAAGGCAGGGAGCCGAACCGTTTTTGATTAATTGGCGGAGGGTTTGCATACCGTAAAAGAGGCCGTTTTCCGCCCCTGCTGATATTTCGATGCCCGATCGTTGTATCTCCAGCCGGTAGGCTTCGCGGCCGGCGTGGCTTTTTTTATCAAGGCGGAGGTTGATCTTCACACCTTTGCGGGTGGGTTGCAGGCCGTGGTCGGCTTGCAACATCGCCTCGAAATAATCTTTTCGGGCTTTGTTGCCGGTAAGGTAAAACCCTCCGGACATATCACACGAACCTTCGCCCACGACCACTTTCAGCGGATACGGTATCACTCCGGAAACTCCGGTAAGGAGTTTGTTGTCGGGCGAGGATGGCGTAAAATTATATTGAGCCGTGGCAACTCCTGCAACAAGAAGCAACAGCGCGAGTAACAGATTCTTTTTCATATATCAGTTCAAATTATCAGCCAAAGATAAAAATTATTCTGCCATTGCGTGGCGGAAACCATGTACCTTATTCCACGCTCCGCGAGTGAAGTCGGGGATTTCGACAGGGATGCTGCCGTTCTCGACAGACAGCTCGCTCAACGGCACGATGCACGACCATTCGGCGGCGTCGTATACATCCTGATCGAGCGGCAGGCCGTTTTGCAGGCAGTAGACAAGACGGTAATCCATTATGAAGTCCATCCCGCCGTGACCGCCCACTCGGCTCGCCTTTTCGCCAACTTCTTTTGTGATGGGATGCTCCCATTCGGCAAGGAACGCCGCGAGCGCCTCGGCCGACATGGGACTGTGTGCGTCGGGTTCGAGAGCGATACTTTCGACCGGATATTTCTGCGCAAAGCCTTTCGTGCCGCTCACGGTGTGCAGGCGGTTGTAAGGACGCGGCGAGGTGACGTCATGCTGTATCATCATCGAACGCCCCTTTTCAGTGTAGATGAGGGTCGTGTTCATGTCGCCCAGCTTATATTCTCTTTGGGCTTCGGGGGAATTCTCGCCGAAACGCTCTTTCGCATAAGCGGTTATCCCCTTTTGGGCACTCGACAGCGACACGAGGTAGTTCATCTTGTCGCCACGGTGGATGCCGAGTATTTGAGCGACAGGCCCTAAGCCGTGGGTCGGATAGGGATTACCCGTATGGACGGCGTTGTATTCGAGTCGCCACTTTTCGTAATAGCCCGAAACTACGGGATGTGTCTTTTCCGGTTCGTATAAGAGGCGGTCGTTGAAGTTCTCTCTTCTGAGATCGTGGATGTAAGCCCCCTCGACGTGTACGATATCGCCGAAAACGCCCTGTTGCGCCATGTTCAGAGTAGCCATTTCGAAGAAGTCGTAGCAGCAATTTTCGAGCATCATGCAGTGGCGGCGCGTCTTCTCGGCGGTGTCTACCAATGCCCAGCACTCGTCGAGCGTCATCGCCGCCGGAACCTCGATGGCGACGTGCCTGCCCTGTTCCATCGCGTAAACGGCCATCGGGGTATGCAACTGCCACGGGGTGCAGATATACACAAGGTCGATGTCGTCGCGGTCGCACAACTTTTTCCACTCTTCGGTATCGCCTATATATTCATCCGCCTTCGGAAATTCCGCCTTGGCGAGGATTGCCTGCGCGCGGTCGAGGTTATACTGCTCCATGTCGCACAGCGCCTTTATTTCGACACCCTCGATGTTGGTGAAGCGGCGAACCGCGCCCGGCCCCCTCATTCCGAGGCCGATGAATCCGACCCGGACGACGGGAATGGGATCGACCGCGAAACCGACCATGTCGATCTGTCCTGCCGGACGGGTGGGAATCTCGGTGCGGAGGGGTTGAGTTTTAGTGTCGCATCCCGCGAAGAGAGCGGCGAATATTACTGAAAGCAATAGTAAATTTTTCATCTGTAAACTTATTATTTGTAAATTTTAGCTGCGAAACCTCCACCCGAAGCCATGTTTATTGTGAGCTTCCGGTCGGCGGGGATTTCGATAGTCTCTTTTTTGTAGTCGCGGGCGGCCTTGTCGGCATTGATGCCGTCTTTGAAAACTTCGGCCTTCCATTCTCCTTCACCCAGAAACGACAGGTCGAGCGTCAGCTCGCGTGCATCCCAGTTCGTCATGGCGCCGACATACCAGTCGTTACCATTGCGGCGGGCTATCGAAACGTATCTCGCTATCTCTCCTCCGAGAACGACGGTCTCATCCCACACTGTCGGAACGGCGGCGATGAAGCGCGTACATTCATCCTCGTTCAAGTAGTTGGAGGGGCTATCGCACAGCATATTGAGCGGCGACTCGAAAACGACGTACTCGGCCAACTGGCGGCAGCGCGTCCCCTGGCTCATGGCTTCGGAGTTCACACCATAATAATTTGCCCTGATGGCGTTGCGCATCGCGCCCTGAGTGTAGTCCATCGGGCCTGCCGCCTGACGTATGAACGGTATCGTCACGTCGTAAGTCACCTGATCGCGGTCGTGGGGCCATCCTTTCATTCGCTCCATTCCGTCGACGCCCTCGAAGTTTATCACATTCGGGTATGTGCGGTGAAGTCCGGTAGGCTTGTAGGTACCGTGGAAGTCTATCAGCAGACCATATTTCGCACCTGTCTCGGCGGCCCGGCGGTGGAAATCCACCATCGGCTGGTCGTCGCGGTCCATAAAATCGACCTTAAAACCCTTCACGCCCATCGCGGCATAATGGCGGCAGACATTTTCCATATCGCGGTCGAAGGCCCAATAACCGGCCCACAGGATGATACCCACATTCTTTTCGGCAGCGTAGTCCACGAGATGCTTTAAGTCTATTTCGGGAACGACCTGCATCAGGTCGGCTTGAAGATTGACCGACCAGCCTTCGTCGAGGATGACATACTCGATGCCGTACTTCGCGGCGAAATCTATGTAATATTTGTAGGTCTCGTTGTTCACTCCGGTTTTGAAATCCACGCCGTAAAGGTTCCAGTCGTTCCACCAGTCCCACGCCACCTTGCCGGGCTTCACCCAGCCGAAATCACCCGCAGGAGGGGTAGATAACTTATACACCATGTCACTGTCGAGCAATTCGGCATCATTGGCGGCGACTATCGCAACCCTCCAGGGGAACTTTGTGGCACCGTTCACTTTGGCGATATATTTTTCCCATTCCGTGATTATCATCTCCAAATTGTTGTGGCCGCCCTGTTCGAGTGTTTTGGGATATTTGGCATACATATTCGTGAGGGTTCCGTCGCCGTCACCGTTATAAAGGAACATTCCGGGATAGTCCAACAAGTCGGCTTCGGTAATGCAGACCTTCTTGCCATTAGGGCCGCCCACCACAACCGGCAGGAACGCCAGACAGTCGGGATTCCACTGCGAAATTGCGCCGTAAGTATAGGGGCTTTCGAACGAGTTGTGAAACTGCCGCTCGAACTTGTCGCCGATCGTGCCGTGGCCGCCGCCCATGACATACGAGAAAGCTCCCCACGCATCGGCAGGGAAAGTGAACTCCGCCTGCTCGGCCGTTACCGTGAAAGATTTTTTACCCGTGTACTCCCAACGGTACGCCGTTCCGTCGTCGTAGGCGCGAAAAATAAGGTTGTAGTTGTCGCGGAATTTAAGCGTCAGTTCGTTGAAATTGTCGCGCACACGCGAACGTTTGTATATCGTCGCATCGAAAGTATTATCGACGCTCCGTTTCGATGAACCCGCAAGTTTTGGTTCTATGCCGAATGAGGCTACGCCGTCGGTGGTCATCGAGACGGTCGACGGGCCAACCATTACATCGCCCTCGTGCGACAGCGACCATGTTATCGTCCCGCCCACAGAGATTTCTGTAATGATTTTCCCGTCGGGCGAGGCAAGTGTAAAATTCTTCTGTGCCGAAACGGCTCCTGCGGCAAGAAGTGCCAATATGAGTAACGAATTTCCTTTCATTTAGTTAGTTGTTTTGTAATTATATTGTTGTCATTATTTATCTGAACGACTCCGTAAACAAGCCGGGCAATTCGGGCATTCATACGATTCACGAAGTTTTACGGTTGCAAATACGAGGTAAATGACCCCAGTCGCAAGCACGATGAGCGCTCCCGTCTGCGAGGCCATCGCATCGGTCACAAGGCCCATCACGAACGGGAAAACCGCTCCGCCGAAAAGCCCCATTATCATAAGTCCCGACACCTCGTTCTTATTATCGGGCATATAGAGCATCGCCCGCGACAGGATGATGGGGAAGATGTTGGAGTTGCCGAAGCAGACCAACGCAATGGCCGTGTAGATACCCGCCACGCTGTCGAACACAAAAAAGCAGACCATCGACGCCACCATCGCGGCCACGCTTACGGCAAAAAACTTTTTGGCCGAAAAGCGTGCAAGGATGAATGCCCCGAGGAAACAGCCTATCGTGCGGAAAAGAAAGTACCAACTCGTTGCAAAACCCGCGTCGCTGAATATGCTCCCGCCGGCGTTGCCCAGCGACAGTCCCGCCCGTTCGATCAATATCTTTGGTGCGGTGACGTTCACTCCCACATCTATACCAACATGGCACATTATGCCGAGAAAAAACAGCAGTATCGTTCCGTTGCCCAACAACTTGAAGCAGTCGAGGAAGGTCGAGTTCTTCTGCCGGTCTTCCTCCTCCTTTATAGGAGTGAAGCCTAACCACAGCGACGCGACGACCGACACCGCCATAAATATCGGGAATAGATATTTCCAGTCGCCGAGCGAGCGAGCGGCCCAGGCGGCGATGAGAGGCGCAAGGAACGACGCAATGGCCTTGACGAATTGCCCCAGAGTCATGGAACTTGCCAGCCGGTCGCCCCGCACGATGTTCGACAGCAGGGGATTTATCGACACCTGCATCAGCGTGTTGCCGATACCCAGCAGCGAAAACGATACGAGCATCGAGGCGAACGAGTAATTGATGAACGGCACTACCAAAGAGAGGCTCGTCACGACGAGGCTCAACACCACAGTCCGGCGTTGTCCGATGCGGTTCATCAACATTCCGGTCGGAACCGAGAATATCAGGAACCAAAAAAACACCATCGACGGAAAGAGGTTCGACGCGGTGTCGGACAGGTTCAGATCGGCCTTTGCGTAATTTGTGGCAATGCCCACCATATCGACGAACCCCATCGCGAAAAACGACAGCAGAGCGGGTAGCAGGGCAGGTAAAAAAATCTTTTGTTTCATTGTTCGGGCTTGTTAATTATTTTGTCTGCGCTATCCGGCTTACGACCATATCTTCTATTCTGATCAGGCTGTCGGAAGTGAACTCCATAGTGTCGTAGGGCGCGGTCGGAAAAACGATATTGGTCGAGACTACCTCGCCTCCGTTTACAAAGAGTTCGGAGGAAGCCTTGTCGATATAGAGCGAAATGCGGTAAGCATCTTTTTCTGCCAGAGGTGCGCTGATAACGGGCGAAGCAAAATAGTCGTGGAAATCGACAAAACCGCTCGACGGGCGGTCGATCTCCAATTTTTTGTTTTGGAGATTGAACGTGTAGACGAGTTTTTCGCCTTTGCCGTTCAGAAGTGTGAAACCGAATTTCCGGGCAGATTCGGGTATGATGGTCATTTCAACGACATAGACACCCCGGTTTCCGGGACACAGGGACTCTATCGTGTGGCGGCCGTTGCAATCGATATTTTTGAATTTACGGCTCTTTTTTTTCAGGGTTTCGCTTTCGGCTACGGGATAGCTCCGGACGACTAAATGCTTGCCATTATGTGCAAGAGAGAGTTCGCGAACCAGCGTCATCGCACCCCGGAATTTGACCGAAGGAACATTGTTCGCGTAATACCAGTTGCTCATCCATCCTATGAACAGCCGGCGACCATCCGGAGTGTTGTTCCACGTCACACCGGCGTAGTTGTCGCGTCCGTAGTCGATCCACAGCGGATAAGGCAGATTGTCTGCGCAAAATGTCGTGCCGTCGAAATCACCGATAAAATACTGGGTGGCCGTTCCTACATTCGGAATGCTGCCAAGGCTAACCAACAGCACCCATTTGGTTCCGCCGTTCCATTCGAGCGGGAACAGGTCGGGGCATTCCCAAACACCATAGTGGGCACCGACACCTTCGCCGAACTCACTCAATTTCTCCCACTCTTTCAAGTCGGGCGAGCCGTATAACGAGATGGTGCCGCCGGTAGCCAAAGCCATGATCCATTTGGACGTGGCATCGTGCCAAAAAACTTTCGGGTCGCGAAAATCGCGGTAATTCGTATTGTAGGGAAGTACTGGATTCCCGGTATATTTCGTAAATGTGCGCCCTCCGTCGAGACTGGCGGCTACCGATTGTGCCTGCTGCACCCCACCCGCCGATGTATATACGGCGATCAAGGCATCCCTGCCAAAATCAGCCGTGTTGTGTTCATCTATAATCGCGCTACCTGAAAATATAGTGCCGAGTGCGTCGGGTTCGAGAGCGATCGGAAGATGCTTCCATGTAACAAGATCACGCGAGACGGCGTGTCCCCAGTGCATTGGCCCCCACACCGTGCTGTCCGGATTGTGTTGATAATAGAGGTGATATTCGCCGTTTTGATACACAAGGCCGTTGGGGTCGTTGATCCAACCTGCCGGGGCCGAAAAATGATACGCCGGACGATAGGTTTCATCGTTCGCGTATTTGCCATTGCCGGGCTTTCCCGCCTGACCGTACCCCACAATCGACAGGATAGACATCGAGATATATAAAAACGAGGTTTTCATCATCTGTCTTATTTTAAGCGTTTACCAATCATAATTTTTGTAAAAGAGCCTTTATTCTTGCCTCTGCGTAGTCTGTCTGTTGTGTCGTGGGTTCGAGGTAGAGACCCTGGTCGTCGCTAATACCCAGTTTCTCCCTTTTCGATATACCTAACCTGTGGTATGGCATCAGTTCGAACTCCGTGCCTTTGGGCAGTGAATTTATCAGGCGGGCAAGGTTTTCGATGTGTGGTTCGTTGTCGTGGAATTCAGGGATGAATAGTATTCTCAGAATTATTTTCGCACCTGTTTCTGCCACAGCATTCAGATTTTCCATAACGGGCAGGAGCGGCACTCCCGTCAGTTGTTTATGCAAAACCGGATCGGTCATCTTTATGTCCCACAGAAACAGATCGGTGTAGCGAGCCAGATCCAACAAATCGCTCCGTTTGCCGAATCCCGAAGTCTCCACCGCCGTATGTATCCCTTTCGCCCGGGCATCCTTGAGAAGCGAGAGGGAGAAAGCCGGCTGAGCCAACGCCTCACCTCCCGAAAGAGTCATCCCGCCGCCCGAGTATTCGTAATAGGAGGCGTCTTTCAATACCTCGTCGATAACCTCTTCGACAGTCATATCCCGTCCCACCCGCTCTATCGCACCGTAGTTACACGCTTCGGCGCAAAGAGAGCATCCGCTGCATCTTTGGCTTCGAAGTGCCGCATCGGCAAGGGTTTCGTGCGCCGCGTGCCACGGGCACACCTTTTCGCAGCAGAGACACCCCACGCATTTGACGGCATGATATAACAGTTCGCTATCAATATGCCACGACTCGGGATTGTGGCACCACGCGCAACGCAACGGGCATCCCTTCAGGAAAACCGTGGTGCGTATACCCGGGCCATCATGGGTGGAAAAGTGCTGTATATCGAATACTTTACCGGAAATGTTATCCATAAAACCGATTTTACATTATTTCCAATAAAAGCCGGAAATTTCCGGCTTTTATTGGAAACATAATATCACACGACCTGTTGTGTACGCTGTATGATCATATCCTGCCACTCCTTGCAGAGTGTCGTGAATCTTGCCGACCATCCTGCTATGCGTACAGGCAGATTTTGGTATTTTTCGGGGTGCCTCTGCGCGTCCACCAAAGTTGCTGTGTCCACCACGTCGATGTGCATATAGAACCCTCCCTTTTTGCGGAATGTTTTGGCCAAAGCCACGAGCGCTTTGATACCGTTCTCGCCTTTTACCGAGTCGGGAAGTACTTTTAACTCCACCGTCGCTCCGTTGGAGGCGCGCGTGAAGTCCATCTTGCAGTAGGAGTTGAGCACGGCGGTCGGCCCTTTTTTGTCGGTTCCCGGAGTGGGAGAACAGTTGGTTGCCAGAATGTCGCCCACGCGCCCGCCTGCGGAACTCGCCATACGCAACATACGCCAGTCTATCTCTCGTCCGAATGTACTGATACCGGCAGGGCGCAGTACTCCGGCGCGTTCTTTTAACTGCCCCACAATGTCGGTGTAGTCGTTGAACACCTTCACCATCATTGCATCGCTCTGGTCATTGTCGTTGCCGTAGAATTCAAAGCGGTTGCGTATCATATTACGCATACCTTCAAAGCCTTCCCAGTTATCCCTTAGTATCTCCACAAAATCGTTGAGCGTCAGGAAACCTTCTTCAAACACCATCTTTTTGAGTACCAGCAGATTGTTGGCAACGTCCGTCACGCCTCCGAAGTGTATGCCACGCACTGTATATTTTGACCCTCTCTCGTAATAGCCAAGCCCCTTCTCGATACAGCCCTCCACAAACATCGAAACCAACGGCTGTGTATTGTTATGATTAAGGCAATAGTAATCTATGCTGTCTTGCATGGTGTTCACCTCTCGCTCAAGTTCCACCTTGAAAGCGTTGTATAAAGCATCGAAATCTTTGTAATCGACTGATTCCTTCTTGTCCATCTTGAGAGCTCTCTGTAATGGGATCAGCATATCGGTCGGCCAATAGTCGAATGTCGTCTTACCCGGAATGAGTGTCTCCCAACATCCATCGTTAGTAAATTCCAACGCCTCCTCTTCCGGATAGCCGAACTTAAGAAGCCCCTCTATGGCAACGTTTTCGTTGTACATGGAAACTATACCTCCTCCGAAACGCTGCACTTCCGCTATTCTGCGGAAGAGTTTTTCGGGAGTCTTGTCGCCTATACGCACAGCTATGGGATAATCGCTTATGTTCAGCTCCTCCACAACGTCGAGTATCAGATATGTAACCGGGTTGGTCACCTCTTTGCGGTTACGGTCAAGCCCTCCAAGGATCACATTCTGGTAGAATTGGGCATCTCCCGTATCGCCGTGTAGTCCTAGTCCTATCCATTCGGTACCTTTCACCCAGAAATGGGCTATTATTTCGCGTGCTTCGTCCAGCGTTATGATTCCCGCGTTTAAGTCGGCTTCCAGATAAGGTTGCCACATCTGGTCAAGGCGCCCTAAGCCCGACCAAGTACCCATAAGGCGCTGAAAGGCATACATGGACCAAACCGACTGCACCGCCTCACGGAAATTGGCGGGAGGATTCTCGGGAACTCTCTTGAGCGTATCAATGATGTTCTGATAGAACCGTCTTTCACTTCGTGGCGCGTCTGCCTGCATCTGCCTGACCAACTCGATATTTCGTTTCTGCCAGACTCCGGCCGCGTCAAGACACATAAGCATCGAATTGAGTAAATCGGTACCGTGGTCGTCAAGACCTCCGCGCTCCAAGCGTTCGTTGATCTCTGCACGAAGGCCTTTGTATCCTTGTTGAAGAACCTTGCCGAAACCGATAGTCGTATGGCTTACCGAATGCTCGCCAAGCAGCGGGACTTTGTACTGTACGGCATCCCTCAAGGTCGCTGATCCTACTATAAGTTCTCCGGGGAGGATTCGCAAGGGAGCATTTTTGGCAACACTCATAGCCGCAAGACCATATTTTGTCGAGGACGACAATGAATCGTCCTTCCCTTCGGGGAAATCCCATGTAGCCTGCACGAGATTACGCCCGTGCTCGCCCGAAAGCCCCCGCTGGGCCAGAGTATGCGTTACGGGACTGAGGCGACAGGGGCGTTCGGGCTGCCATTTGGCTTTCCAGTTGAAATCCTGCGCGGGTGTGCCGGTAGTGTCTTTTGCCGATGCAGGCAAAGAAGACAGTAGCGCCGGTCCTGCCAAAAGCGCCCCGAGACCAATTGAAGATCTTTTCAGGAATTCACCTCTCGATATACGTTCTTTCATTTCC
>QMCE01001734.1_pt1 | contig 12025 bp, 8 predicted proteins | sample 1821851 | NCBI WGS metagenome assembly QMCE01 (sample SAMN09453174, study PRJNA476694) | Termite gut metagenome, whole genome shotgun sequencing project. | isolation source: worker | host: Odontotermes sp. | place: South Africa:Pretoria | collected 2016-01-28
GAGGCTTCGCGAATAATTATTATTGGAGGGAGGGATCGCTTTGATCGGACGGAAAAACACACGGATGATCGTCGTATTTTTAGTTCCCGCGCTGATCTTTTTCGTATTGATTTACTTATACCCGATTATCCGGACGTTTATCATGAGCTTCTTCGCGGTGGAACGCGTTGATCAGCCGGTTGCCGAGTGGACCTTTAACGGCTTTGGCAATTATCTGAATCTGTTTACTACTGATCTTTTTACACGGTCGGCTTCCAACTATATTATCATGTGGTTGGTCGGCGGAATCACCGTAATGCTGCTCGCCATGATCTTTGCCGTAATCCTTACAAGCGGCATACGATTCAAACGCTTCTGGCGCTCGGTCATCTATTTGCCCAATATCATAACGGCTATAGCCCTTGGCACCATGTGGCTGCAATACGTTTTCAAGGACGAGTACGGCCTGTTTGATCAAATCGTCAAGTTTTTCGGAGGCAAGACGCCCGTCCTCTGGCTCGGGCCGGAGACGGCGTTTTGGAGCTTCGTTATCGCCTTTGGCTTCGGAATGGTCGGCTATATCATGCTGACGTTCATCAGCGGCATAGAGAAGATCGGCGTGGAATACTACGAGGCCGCCAGTCTCGAGGGGGCAAATGTATTCGAGAAATTCTTCTACATAACGCTGCCGCTAATAAAGGGGGTAATCCGCAGCAATATCGTCATCTGGACGGTGTCATTAGGATCGGGCGTTTTCGCGTGGAACATGATATTCTCGCCCAACAACCTGACCGCGCCCACCGCCGTGCCGCCGGTATATATGTATGATATAGTCTTCGGCGGCCGCTCCAGCGGAATGATTCAGCGCGATTCGGGCGCTGGCGCAGCGGTCGGCATTCTGATGGCGCTGCTGGTCGTGGCCGTATCCGTCATATCCACCATTATCACACGCCGCGACGACGTGGAATTATAGAAAGGATGGTGTGAGACATGGCAAAACCCGCAAGAATCCGCGAACCATTTAGACTGAACAAAGAGCTCAGGCTGGCTCCAGGCTATATTCTATGCCTGATTTGGACGATATTTACCGTCGTCATCATCGTTTGGACCATATGCGCTTCCCTCGTCTCCCCCGCCGAGATATTCGGCGGTTCAATGATGTCGGCGTTCTTCGAGCGGCTGTCCAACGCGACGCTTAAATTCGACAATTACGTCAAAGCCTGGACCAGCCAAAAATTGAGCGTCTACTTTTTGAATTCGCTGGTGTACAGCGCGATTTCGCTCGCGGCCATCGTCTTAATCGCCGCTCCGGCAAGCTATGTGCTCAGCCGCTTCAAATTCCGTTTCAACGGGTTGATTCAAAACGCGGCGTCCGTCGCGATGGGCGTTCCGGCGGTGCTTATCATCATGCCGCTCTTCAGTATCGCGACCACGCTGAAGATGGCGGGTACCCGTCCCATGATCATGCTCTTGTACATCGGGATGAATCTGCCGTTTACCATATTCTACTTGCTGCCATTCTTCAAGAATTTGCCGACCGGCCTTGAAGAAGCTGCCGCGGTGGACGGCTGCGGCCCGATGCGCGCGTTTTGGCGGATCATGTTTCCGCTCGCGCAGCCCGGGCTTATCACGGTCACGATATTCAATTTTATCACGATATGGAACGAGTTCTTCATGTCGATGATATTCGCGAATACCGCGAACATGCGTCCTATTGCGGTCGGCCTGTACAACATGATTCAGGGCATGAAATATTCCGGCGACTGGGGAGGTATGTTCGCGAGCGCCGTTATCGTCTTTGCGCCGACATTTATCCTGTATCTCTTCCTGAGCAATAAAATCATCGCGGGCGTAACAGGCGGCGCGATCAAGGGGTAAAGAGGACTAATAATAATGAATAAACCTGCATTGGTAATTCTCGCCGCCGGCATTGGGAGCCGATTCGGCGGGCTTAAGCAAGTCGCGCCCGTAGACAGCTTTGGGCGAGCGATCATCGACTATTCTATCTACGACGCCAAGCGCGCCGGGTTCGAAACCGCTATATGCGTCATCAATCCCGCGCAGGAGCGTGAGTTCCGCGAAATGATCGGCGACCGGCTTGCGCGCCTGATCGACGTGCGCTACGCGTACCAGCGACTGGACGCGCTGCCCGCCGGATTTTCCGTGCCGGAGGGCCGAAATAAGCCCTGGGGCACGGCGCACGCGGTGCTGGCCGCTAAATCCCTGATAGACGGCCCGTTCGCCGTCGTAAACGCAGACGACTTCTATGGCGCGTCGTCATATAAGCAGATGTTCGGCGCTTTGCAGGGCGGCGTTGACGCGTCGCACGGCGTGCTGGTCGCATTTTTGCTCGAAAATACGCTGACGGAACACGGCTACGTTTCGCGCGGCGTTTGCGAAGCGAACGAGGCCGGCAATCTCATATCCATAACGGAGCGCGTACATATCGAGCGGCGTCCAAACGGCGCTATGTTTATAGACGAGGATGGCGCGGAGCGCTTCCTGCCCAACGGCACGGTCGTTTCCATGAACCTGTGGGGATTCGACCGCGGCTTTGTAGATGGGATAGAGGAGCGCTTTGCGCGCTTTCTCGCGGATAATCTGTCGGTCAACCCACTCAAATGCGAGTTCTATCTGCCAAGCGTGGTGGACGCGATGCTCAAGGGCGGCGCGTATAAGGTCGGAGTACAGCTAACGGAGGAGAAATGGCTGGGCGTCACCTACGCAAACGATTTGCCCGCCGTAAAGTCCTCGATCGCGCAGTTGATCTCCGCCGGCGTCTATCCCGAAGGATCGTGGGGTGAACAGGATGGTTGAGCAGGCGTATCTCTTCGAAACCGCCTCGCCCCTCTACTGCGAGCGCTACGGCAGCGGGCATATAAATAAAACGTATCTGATGCTGGACGCCGCCGCGCGGCTGTATATCCTGCAAAATATCAACCAAAAGGTGTTTCGCGAGCCCGGGCGGCTCATGCAAAACGTCAGCGCCGTTTGCGAGCATATCAAGCGCGGCGCGGAAACGCACAGGGAATATATGACGCTTGTGCCAACCAAAAGCGGCGCTCTGTGGCACGTGGACGACAGCGGCGAATATTGGCGGCTGTATGAGTTCATCTCGGACAGCGTATGCTTGGACAGGGTGGAAACGCCCGGCGACTTTCGCGAGAGCGCGCTCGCGTTCGGAAGCTTTCAGCGGCGTCTCGCGGATTTTAACGCGAACAGCCTGCACGAGACCATTCCCCGCTTTCACGATACGCCCCACCGCTACGAGCAGCTGCACAGCGCGATCGACGCAGACGTGTCCAGGCGCGCTCAGAGCGTAAGCGCGGAAATCGACTTTGCCCTCTCGCGCGAGGCGTACGCGTCTACGCTAATGAAGCTGCACGCCGCCGGAGAGCTTCCGACGCGGGTTACCCATAACGACACCAAGCTCAATAACGTCCTGTTCGACCGGGCCACCAGGCGCGCCCTTTGCGTTATCGACCTGGATACGGTAATGCCCGGCCTCGCCGCCAACGATTTTGGCGACTCCATACGCTTTGGCGCGACGACCGCAGCCGAGGACGAGTGCAACCTGTCCAAGGTATCGTTTTCGCTTGAACTATACGATACATATGCGGAAGGCTATCTCAGCGCGTGCGGCAAAACGCTCACCCCGCTTGAACGCGCAACCCTGCGCGACGGCGCGAAGATGATGACGCTGGAGTGCGGTATTCGGTTTCTCGCGGACTATCTCTCGGGCGATACGTATTTCCGCGTGAGCCGTGAGGGTCAAAATCTCGACCGCGCGCGTACGCAGTTCAAGCTGGTCTCCGATATGGAAAAGGTCTGGGATAAGCTGCTGGTGAAGTGACGCTTCAGAATCCCCTTCAATACCGCCCATATATCCTGCGGCAGCGTTGACGTTATGCGCGTTGGCAGCGTATGGTCGCGGTCAAATAATATCTGCAAATACTGCCGTCGGTTTCTCTTGGAGCATCCGGCGATTTCCAGGCCGTATTGCCAGTCTCCGTTCTTCAAGCGCGCCATATACAGCGCCTTTGCCCAAACCTCCGCGCAATAATCTTTATATTCCAGCTCCACCCGGAAACACGTGTCCTGCAGGCCGCATTCCGGCGCGGCCAGCAGGACGGCCATGCCATGCTCGGACAGGTCTGCGGTGACGCCGGATATTTCGGCGCGCGCCTTTAACTTTACAGGCACGCATATCGGGAAGCGCTCACAGCTTCGATAATTGGTCCTGCCCGCATAGAATGCGACGGCGTTCAGCAGCGTATACAGATTCACGCAGAGCCAGTAGATTATTATAATAGCTCCATAGCTCCCATTGACTATAAAATCATATATGCAGTACGCGAGGGCAACCGCGGAAAAAGGCGCCAGGATCATGTGCGGGACGGCATATATAATGCTGGAATTCCTGGACGAAGACTGTGCTTTGGACGTTACGAAGAACTTCTTCATGCGTATGCCCAATGTCTCCAGAATGATCGGAATGATAAGGTACGGAAACAATATCGTATCGATGATATTGCTCCAGCGCGCGCTCCTGATATTGCCGGAGAACTTCTTTTGCGCATAGCCGTAGAAGAGATAGGCGGGCAGCCATATCAGCAGGAGCTCAAAAAGCGAGCACTCCACGATGACAATGCCGGAAAAGACGAACACTATCGGGGATATGATATAGATCAACCGCCGGAAGAACGTCCACCAGTACATGCCGCATACGCAATAGCTGAGCTTTGCCCTAAGGTTAAGCTTACCGAACAGGAATTTCCCGCCGCGCAGCACCTGTACGCAGCCGCGCCCCCACCGCTGCCGCTGTTTGAGCAGGCTCTTTATGTCGCTGGGGGCAAATCCGTGCGCCAGAACCTTGTTGATAGCGAAGGCGGCGTAGCCGGCGGCCTGTATGTCTATGCCCGTCGCGAAGTCCTCCGTAACCGTGCCGGTGCGTATGCCTCCGGCCGCTTCGAGCGCCTCGCGCGAGAGCACCGTGTTAGAGCCCGCGTAGACTGCGGAATTCGTACGGTTGCGCCCGGCGTTTACCTCGCGAAAAAAGTAATCCTGCTCGTTCGGCACGTGCTTCTGCGCATATAGATTGAATTGGAACATATCGGGATTATAAAAGCTCTGCGGGGTCTGTACGAAGCCGATTTTGTAGCTCCCGTCGATTTCTTCCTCATTCCTCAGCCTCCAAACGCCGTCCTCCTTGATCATCTTCGGCAAAAAGAAATACGGCACGGTCTCCAATAAAAAATCGCTGGTCGGAATCATATCCGCGTCCAGCGTCACGACCAGGGGAGAGTTGGTTTGTTGCAGAGCGTTGTTCAGGTTCCCCGCCTTAGCGTCTTTGTTCCCTGACAGCGCGAGCCATTTTGCGCCCAGCCGTTCGGCCAGCTCCCCCATCTCGGGCCGTGCCGTATCGTCGCAGAGGTATACGTGCACCTTTCCTCTATCAGGATATTTTAAAAAGCCGCACGCGCTTAGCGTCTTATAGAGCAGCTCCGGCTCCTCGTTGTGCGTCGTGATCAAAATATCGACGTGGGGATACATTTCGCCCGGGATATCCGGCTTCTCGGGAGGCGTTGCAGTATGCGCGTTGCGATAATGCGCAAACGCTTCGAGTACGCCAGTCATCTCCGCCGCGCAAAGGGCGGCGCCGAATACGGCGGACAATACGCCTCTGCTCAGCGGAAGCGTGAATATGACGCGCCAGCCGATATAGATTGCGGACGTTACGATAACGCACGCCAGCAGCAGCCGGTCGCCGCGCTTCGTATGTTTGTCGCCCCCATTCATATACCGAATCTCACCTTTCGACTGGTTTTATGTAGTAAAGAAGTGCGGCGGCTCCGCCGCCGTATGCTATAAAGAATTATAGAACTGCCGCTAATACGCGGATTAGACTGCGATACTGAAAAATGTCCGCGCTGAAACACGCGAAAATCCAAAGTTGAAAATCGCGTAATACGCTGAAATTGGGGGGATGAAATTTTTGGAAAACCCATTCGCCTTGCTCGCTGAAGACGGAACGGCTATAGTAATTCATATGCGTAATAATCGTATCGAAGGGAGGAGCGGTATGGCCGGCGGACTCTTCGGCGCCGAACACACAAACCTTTTAAGCAGGCCGCGCATAAGCGTCTTGCTGGCGGAGGCGGTGAAGCGCCCCCTTACTATCGTGCTTGCCGGAGCGGGCTACGGCAAGACGCGCGCGGTCTTCGATTTTGTCAGCCACGCCGCCATGCCCTTCACGTGGCTGCAATTCTCCGAGCGGGACAACGCGGGTTCGCGGTTTTGGGCCAAGTACGTCCAACTGGTTGCCGGAACGAACGAGGCTTTCGCCAAGGAATGCCGCAGCCTCGGCTACCCCGACACGCCGGATAAGCTGAATCGGTATATCGCCCTGCGCAACCGCTACGCGCCCGCGAAGCACCGGCTGATCGTAATGGACGACGTCCATCTGATCCATCAGCCCGACATATTGCAGTTTCTGGAGCGGCGGGTGCATCAGGTCGTTAAGAATACGTCGGTAGTCTTGATCTGCCGCGAGCTGCCCGCGATCCATATCGCGGACTTGCAGATGCGAGGCCTTATACCCATAATCACTGAATATGACCTATGCTTCACCGAAAGCGAGCTGGCCGATTATCTGCTTCAGCAGGGCTTATCGGTCAGTAAGCAGAGCCAGCGCAACATCCTCTCGGATACGGGCGGCTGGGCTTTTGCCGTCAACCTTGTGGCGCGCTCTTTAAAGCGGTCGCCCGGCTATGCGGGCTATGTGCGCGTCGCGATGAAGCAAAACATCTTTAAGCTCATGGAAACCGAGGCGTATGACTGCCTTTCCGAGCAGACGCGGCGCTTCCTCGTCCGGCTTTCTCTCATCGACCATCTCTCGGGCGATCTCGTTGCGGCCTTAGCGAAAGGCGATAAAAAGCTCTTGGCCGAGCTGGGTCGCCAAAACGCCTACATCCGCTTCGACGACGGCATTCACGCCTATCTTATCCATCATCTGTTCCTGGATTTTTTACGCTCCCGAGCGGATATTCTCACACAGGAGGAGGCCGTGGAAACCTATCAGGCGGCGGCAAACTGGTGCCGTCAAAACGGCTTTGAAGCCGACGCGTTGGGCTATCTGGAGAAAACGGGCGATTACGAAACGATCGTCTCCATCCTATCCATCCTCCCCATAGAGATGCCGACCGACATCGCGCGAAGCGCAGCGGGGATTTTCGAACGCGCTCCCGCCGAGCTTGCCGATAGTATCTATTTCTTTGCCGTGATGCATGTGCGGGTAGTCATCCGCCTGGGCAGATGGGAGGACGCGCTTACGCTCATGCGGCAATACGAGGAGCGGTTCCTTCGCCAGCGGGAATCCCCATTCCGCGATAGAACGATGGGCATGATCTATTTCAGCTGGGGAAACGTCCGCGCGCTGATGAGCACGATGGACGGCCGCTATGATTTTGACGCGTACTATGCCAAGATGGACGCGCGCCTTACCAAAGCGCCCATAGCGTCGGATCGGTACGCCGATATGCCGATCGGGTTCTGGGCAAGCCTGGCGGGTTCATCCCGCCGCGGCGACGCGCAGGCTTACATAAACGCCGCCGCCCGCGCAATCCGATACATCTCCCGCTGCTGGGGCGGTTCAACGGCCGGAATCGACATCCTGTGCCGCGGCGAGCTGCTATTCTACCAGGGCTCAATAAAGGCCGCCGAACCCATCTTTGCCGACGTATACCGGCAGGCTCAGGAGAACCGGCAGTTCGAGCTCGAGCACAAGGCGGCGTTCTATCTATTACGAATCGCTTTTTGGCAAGGAAAGCTCGAAAAGGCCGAACGGATACTCGAAGAGATGGAAGCCAGGCAGGGCGAAGAAGCCTACGCGCACCGCTTCCTCAACTATGACGCCGCGAACGGCTGGTACGCTTTGGCGCTCCATCAGCCCGAGAAGGTTCCCGCCTGGCTCCGGGAGGAATTCGCGCCTTACGGACACGCGTATTTTATTGAAAATCTCGGGAACCAGATCAAGGCGCGCTACTATTATTTGGCTCGGAGGTATCCGCCGCTTATCGCCTATATAGAAGGCATGAAGCGGCGCGAATCCATCCTGTACGGGCGCGTGGAGCTGCTGGGGCTTCTGGCCTGCGCGCGCTTTCAGCTCGGCGACAAGGCCCTCGCGCTGAGCACGCTGCGGGAGGCTTATCAGGCGGCTTATCCCGACGGTATTCTGGCCCCGTTTGTCGAGTTGGGAAAGGATATGCGCACCCTGGCGGCTTCCGCTCTGCGAGAGCAGTATTGCGGGCTGCCTCCCGAATGGCTGGAGATGGTAAAGCGCAAGTCCGCTTCGTATGCCAAATACCAGTCGCTTATGATCGCGCAGCACAGAAAGGCCGGAGGGAAGGCGCACAGCATAAGCCTGTCGGCGCGCGAGAGCGAGGTTCTGGCCGATCTCTACCGCGGCCTATCCCGCACGGAAATCGCCGCAAAGCAAGCTTTATCAATCAATACCGTCAATTCCGCCGTAAACAATATATTCAATAAACTAGGCGCGCATAGCATCGCGGATCTCGTGCGTATCGCCGCGGAGGAAAAGCTAGTATAAAAGCGCGCCTATTGTGGAGCGCTTATGTCCTAAGATGACAAAAATACCCCCTAAAACCATAATAATCTCCCTATTCATATCCTTGAATATCAAATATACTGCTTGTGATAAACCTATATTCCATTCCGATCAGACATAAAGGCCAGGTGTTTTAAGCAGATGAGTGAAAATATCGTTGCCATGCGGGACATATGCAAGAGTTTTCCCGGCGTAAAGGCTCTTGATAATGTCTCGTTCGAGCTGAAAGCGGGCGAGGTCATGGCGCTTTTAGGCGAAAACGGCGCCGGAAAGTCCACGCTCATGAAGGTGCTCAGCGGCGTATACAAGCGCGATTCCGGCGAAATGGAGATCATGGGCCGCTCCTACGGCGACTTGACGCCCAAGCAGGCGCAGGCCGCGGGCGTGGCGATCATCCATCAGGAGCTGAATATGTGCCGCCACCTGACGGTGATGGAGAACATCTTCCTCGGCAAAGAAAAAACCAAGCGCGGCTTGCTCAAAAACGCCGACATGGAAGCGGAGGCCAAGCGCATACTCGACGAGCTGAAAATCGACATCTCGCCTTCCCAAATCGTAGGCGAGCTGACGATTTCAAAGCAGCAGATGGTCGAAATCGCCAAGGCGCTCTCCACAAACGCCAAGATACTGATCATGGACGAACCCACCTCCTCGCTGACCGCGAAGGAGATCGAGGATCTGTTCCGCATCATACGCGCGTTGAAGGCGAGCGGGCACGGCATCGTATATATATCCCACAGATTGGACGAATTGCAGCATATCGTGGACCGCGTCACCATCATGCGCGACGGCCAGTACATAACCAGCATGAATTTCGCGGACACCGCATTAAACGAAATCATAACACATATGGTCGGGCGCGAAATCAAAGAAAAATTTCCGCGCGCAACGTACCCAAAGGGCAAGGAAGTATTTTCCGTCAAGAATTTAAACGCCGGGCGCATGGTGCGCGATATCAGCTTTTCGCTGTACGAGGGCGAGGTCGTCGGCTTCGCGGGGCTGGTCGGCGCGGGCCGCACGGAGACGACCCGCGCGATTTTCGGCGTCGATCCCAAGGAGAGCGGACAAATCTTCTTAAACGGCAAAGAACTGAAGATCAACCGCCCCGAGGACGCGATCAAGGCGGGCGTCGTGCTCGCGCCCGAAGACCGTAAGAAGGACGGGCTGTGTACAAAGCTCAGCATCCGGCATAATCTGGCGCTGCCCAATCTCGATATGATCTGCGATAAGCTCGGCATCGTCAACTCAAAAAAAGAAACCGCGCTCTGCGAAAAGGCGATAAGCGACCTTACCGTAAAGACGTCGGGCGTCGATGGCGACGCGGGCAATCTGTCCGGCGGCAACCAGCAAAAGGTCGTCGTCGGGAAATGGCTCGCGCGCGACTCAAAGGTCGTCATCTTCGACGAGCCGACGCGGGGCATCGACGTCGCCGCAAAGGTCGAAATTTACAACATCATCAACGAGCTAAAGCGCCGGGGCATCGCGGTTATGTTCGTATCCTCCGAGATGCCGGAAATTTTAGGCATAGCGGATCGCATAATCGTGATGTGCGACGGGCGCATTACAGGCGAGCTTTCGCCCAAGGAAGCCACTCAAAACGAAATACTGGTTCTCGCCACCCGCTTTGAAAGCAAAGTGGGGGCTATCGCGCAATAAGGGGGAAGACAGGATGAAAACAGGGTTCAGTATCAGGCGGTTTTTGAAAATCAGGGGCATGGGTACGGCGCTTACCGCGTTTGCGGGGCTGATCATCATCTTTATAGCGTTCGGGGCGATCAATCCCACCGTATTCCTGGCCAGCAACATAATGAATCTGCTGCGCTCGATGTCGAAGTATTTGCTGATCGGCATAGGGCAGAGCTACATCCTCATAACCGGCAATATCGACCTGTCCATAGGCTCGGTCGTCGGGATGGGCACCATGATCTCGGCAACGCTGATGACCAGGGGAATGCCCGTTCCGCTGGCGCTGCTCATCACGCTCGTATGCTGTATGGCGGTCGGCGTCCTGAACGGCACGCTGGTCGGCAAGTTCAAGCTGCCCCCCTTCATCGCTACGCTGGGCACCATGTTCTGCGCCAGGGGCATAGCCTACATGGTCAACAACAACCGCAACACGGACGCTATCGCTTCCGGCATCGGCAAGGAGGCGTCGGACGCCTTCCAAAACTCCCTCTATTACGGGCAAACGCTCGGCATCTACAATACCTTCTGGATCGCGATAATCCTGTTCGCCATATTCTTCTTCGTGCTCTCCAAGACCAAGACGGGCCGCCACATCTACGCGATAGGCTCCAACATCGAGGCCGCGAAGCTCTCGGGCGTCAACGTACAGGCTACGGTTACCAAAGCCTATCTCGTTAGCGCGTTCTGCTCCTACGTCGTCGGGCTTATCACCTGCGCGCAGGCCAGCAACGGCAACATGGAGGCCGGAATCAGCTACGAAATGTACGGCGTGGCCGCGGGCGTTATCGGCGGCGTTTCGCCTCTCGGCGGAACGGGAATACTTCTTGGGACGCTGGCGGGCGCGGCCGTTTGGCAGGTATTGGAAAACGGTCTCAATATGATTGGCGCGCAGGTCGGCATCCAGCGCGTGGTAATAGGCGTAATCGTCGTGCTCGCGGTGCTGCTGGACGTCCTGCTAAGGAGCGGCGCTTCGTTCAGGAAGAAGGCTGTTGATAAAAAATAATTTATCAATCAAAGTTTGCCGAAAGGCATTAATAACACAAAACTCAAGGAGGAAACGAATTTGAAAAAACAAGTAATTGCGATTATGTTAGTGCTTTGTTTGGTGCTGGTGGCCGCGTGTGCGCCCGCACCGGCCGCTCCCGCGGCTCCGGCGGCTCCCGCAGCGCCCACGCCGGCGGCCCCGGCTCCCGCTCCTGCGGCTTCCGGTGACATCCGCATCGCGCTGATCACGATGGACTCCGTCGATCAGCACTGGGTAACCCTGGACGAGGGCGCGCAGAAGGCGGCGGCGGAGCTCGGCGTAACCGTACAGTTCCTCTCGCCGAACATGAAGGACGACGCGCAGCAGATCGAAGCCATCAACAACGCCGTAGCCGCGGGCTACAACGCTATCGTCGTCGCGGCGAACGGCCCGGACGCGATCTCCTCGGCGCTGAACGAGGCCATCGCCGCGGGCGTCAAGATCGTATACGTTGACTCCCCCGCGAATGTACCTGCGGAGGCGACGTTCTCCACCGACAACACCGCCGCCGGACGGACGGCCGGCGAACAGATGCTCGCGGCGCTCCAATCGGCGGGCGTAACGAGCGGCTCGATCGGCATCGTCAACGTCAACGCCGCGACGGACTCGGTTGTAAAGCGCGAGGACGGCTTCCGCTCCGCGTTTGAGGGCCAGGGCTATACCATCCTCGAAACGCAGTACGGCGAGGGCGACGCGGCCAGGTCGCAGAC
>QMCE01001735.1_pt1 | contig 12025 bp, 8 predicted proteins | sample 1821851 | NCBI WGS metagenome assembly QMCE01 (sample SAMN09453174, study PRJNA476694) | Termite gut metagenome, whole genome shotgun sequencing project. | isolation source: worker | host: Odontotermes sp. | place: South Africa:Pretoria | collected 2016-01-28
CAACTAGTCACTACGAATAAGCTGTTGATGAGAATCGAACTCATGACCTCATCCTTACCAAGGATGTGCTCTACCGACTGAGCTACAACAGCCGATAGAGTGGAGAGTAGGAGAGTGGAGAGTGGGCACTTCGCTTGCGTCACTCTCAACTCTCAACTCTCAACTCTATAAAAGCGGGTGAAGGGAATCGAACCCTCGTCTTCAGCTTGGAAGGCTGTGGCTCTACCATTGAGCTACACCCGCGAAGCTAGTGGAGAGTTGATAGTGTATAGTGGATAGTTTTTGAGGAACAACGCCTCCGCTTGCGACACTATCCACTCTCAACTATCCGCTCTCAACTAAAAACTGGTGGATGGAGGGATCGAACCTCCGAAGGCATTGCCAGCAGATTTACAGTCTGCCCCCTTTGACCGCTCGGGAAATCCACCGAATTAAGTGAATAGTGAGTAATGAATAGTGAATAACGGAAAGATTTTCATCCGCTTGCGTCAACTATTCACTATACACTATTCGTTATTCACTACAAAAAGCCGGCGATGGGACTCGAACCCGCAACCTGCTGATTACAAATCAGCTGCTCTACCAATTGAGCTACGCCGGCCTGTAGTGCGCATACCCGCAGCAAAAAAATGTCGCAAGGGTTACGCCGAAGCAGGAAACGCTTACCGCCGCCCATAAAATGAAATCGCTCCCGGTGCGGTCAAGACGCACCGCGAAACGGCTCCATTCGAGAGTGTCAATGTAATCGATAATTCCGGCAATGCAAGAGGGGGCGACATCCGGCGTGGGTGATAGTGGAAATTGAAAACCACCAATCAATTTATACCCATTGTATCCAGCCACGCCAGCCCGGCGTCCCGAGAGTCAAAATCACCGTCCAACTGCGCTTCGAAGGCGGTTTTGAGCATATCGCCCAGCTCCGGCCCCGGCGAAATGCCGCGTTCCAGCAAATCCCGGCCTTGAAGGATCGGCGTCGGTTTCGCGTCTCGCACGCCCAGTCGCGTGGCCACGCTTTCCCAAATCTCGATATTGTTGCTAAAATGATCGTTGGCATGACCGTAGCCTCGGCCATTCAAGTCGGCACGGCAAAGCAAGGCCCAATGCCAAAGGGACGACGGTGCAAGCCGACAAGCCAGCCGCCGCACGACCGCCTCGCCCGACTTGGATTCCGGAAGCGGGGAACGGTGAACAGCGTGTTCACGCACCAAGGGCACGACACGTTCTAAGAGATGATTCGGGAGACGCAGTCGCTGGAGAAACGATGTGGCGAGCCTCGTGCTTTCGGCGGCGTGACGGGGCGAAGACCAATTCCCCTTTTCGTTTCGCACCGTTGTGACAGCTTTTCCAAAATCATGGCAAAGAGCGGCAAACAGTAAAACTTCTCGCTCGTTTTCCGCCAAATTTGCCTCGTCCGCGATTTTCGCCGCCGCGTCACACACCATCACGGTGTGCGTCAACACGTCGCCTTCAGGATGATACTCCGGGTTTTGCGGCACGCCGGCCATCGCGGCCAGCTCAGGAAAGCATTCGAGCCAGCCGGTTGCTTGCAGCAGCAAAAGTCCCTTGCCGGGACGGCGTCCTTTGCAGGCCCACTTTCGCCATTCCGTGCCAACACGCTCTTCGGACAGCGTTTTGAATTCCGGCAGCACACGGCGGCAAAGTTCGACGGTACGCGGCTCCATGTCAAAACCGAAGCGGGCGGCGAATTGCATGGCCCGGAGCACACGCAACGGGTCTTCGCAGAACGCTTCGGTCGGGGCACGGAGAATTTTGCGTTCCAAATCGCCCAAACCGTCGAACGGATCGAAGACCGTCCCGTCAAGTCGCAGGCCGATGGCGTTGATCGTAAAATCACGTCGCGAAAAAGCCGTCTGGGGATCGAGTTCCGGGTTCGACGACACGTCAAAGCCCCGATGGCCCTGGCCGGTTTTGGCTTCGAGGCGAGGAATGCTCAAATCAATGTTGCCGCCGACTTTGATCGTGCCAAAACTCTTGCCGACCAAGCTGACGCGAAAATGGGGCCGCAGAATGGCCAACATTTTTTCGTAAGACAGTCCGTAAACTTCGATGTCAATGTCCTTGGATCGAAGGCCCAGAAAATGGTCTCGCACAAAACCGCCGACGAAAAGGCAGTCGCTCGCGCCGGCTTGGAGAAGGAGATGGACGAGGCGGCGAGCTTTGTCCGGGAATTGCGCCTCGCTCCGTTTTCGGCTCACAGGGCCGGGATTTTTTTGCATCGCTGGACTTTCTCGACGATTTCGCGGATAATTCTTCTCTTTGACATTGAACTCAGCCACATTCCCTCCGTTTTTTTGACCTCCATGCTTGGTCTTGCACTTTTTCCGTTGGCCTGCTATTTCTTCTTTCTGGCGACGCTGCATTTCCAGAAACGGCCCACCGTGTTGACGGGGCGGCAGGATTTCATGCTCTTGGCCTGCGCTTTGTTCGGACTGTTGACGCTGGGGCCGGGTCGATTGCTGATTCCGCTTTACCTACTGGCCTTTTGGCGTTTAGCAAGTTGGCTCATTTGGGCCGCGTTTTACTTTTCCGCCGCGTTTTTGCTGACCCATTTTTTCTGGCGGCGGCGTCTTATCATTTACCACTGCTCTGCAAGCATCTTGATTCCAATACTGATTGAGCGAACGCGGCAGGCCGACTCGGAGGCCCGATTCGACGGAAATGTGCTCACGCTGCCCGAACTGGGCGTGCAGTGCTCCGTCAACGAAACTCCGGGCAATGTTCTTATCTTACAAGATACCGATGGCCAGCGCAACCCTCTGCGATGGCGGCTTGGCCAAGAGGCCGTCACCGCGTTTTGTCGAAGAATCGAAGTTCCGGTCAGCCGTTCGGCGTGGTTCTGGGGACTGCTCGGCGTGGCGTGTCTCGCCGTGGCCGCCGTGATTGTCGTTGCGGAAGCCCCGGAACTGCTGGAGTCGTTCGCCGATTCTTGGTTGGGCGGCGTGCGACCATGAAGGCCACGTCGTCAGCGTCATTCCACTTTATACTCGGACGCCAGCTTCGTAAAGGTTTCAATCTGACTGTCGGACAGCGTGCCGCGTCGTTCAATTTCGATGGTCGCCGCCTTCCCGGATGATTTTTCCGTCGCGTTGACCGAGATTCGGCCATTTTTGTCGAAAGCGTAAGTCACGTCCACCGGTGAGCCTTTGGGCAGATTTTCGGGCAAATCCGTGATCCGGCATTTTCCGAGCAGAGAGCAGGCCACCGGGTCGGGCGCGTCGCCTTCCATGACTTGGACGGAAATGCGCGTCTGCTGATCCTTGTTCGTTTGAAAGGTTTGCGTGACTTCAAACGGCAAGGTCGTGTTGCGCGGAATCATAATGTGATTGACCGGTTTCCGGGTGCGTGGGTCCATGGCGACAATGCCCAGTCCGTGCGAGTTCACATCCTCTTGCCGCACACCGGCCAGCAGTTTTTTGATCCGGTCGCCCAGTTTCGAGTCGTCGGGGCGGTGTCGGGCCTCCAAAATGGCGGCATGGATCGCGGCACCCTTCGCCACGGCGGTATGCGGATCAAGATCGGGATGAACGTAAGGTTTCATGCCCGTGTGCTGCTCAAGCCGCTCACGCACTTGCGGCATCAGCGTGGAACCGCCGATGAGGACAATCGCGTCCAAATCCTGGGCCGTCGCGTTGGCCTGCTTGAGCACGAAATCCGTGGTGTCCAACGTTCGTTGCAACAGATCGGCGGTGATTTCCTCAAACTTGGCCCGTGTCAAGCGCACTGTAATCGACTTACCCTCGTAACGGAAGGGCATGACGGTCTCAGTCTTTTCCGTCAGTTCGATTTTGGCCAAGTCGCAGTCATTTCGCAGCACTTGAACCATCTGGCTTGATTCTCTGGGGTCGAGTCCGTATTTGGCTTTAAATTCCTCGCAGACGAAATCCATGATCCGGTCATTCCAATCGACGCCGCCCAGTTCCACGTCGCCGTCGGTGGCCAAAACGCGGAAATGCGACGGCGTGTATTCGACCAACGTGGAGTCGAATGTTCCGCCGCCGAGATCGTAGATGAGCACTTTGCGCGGCTTGAAATCTTTGCCGTGCGGAATTCCGAGTTCACCACGGTGCCAAGCATAAGTCAGCGTCGCCGCCGTTGGCTCGTTGATGATGTCAATGACGTTGAGGCCCGCGATTCGGCCGGAGTCCTGCGTGGCCTTGCGTCGGGCGTCGTTGAAATAATAGGGAACCGTGATGACGGCGTTGCCGATTTTGCCGATTTTGTGTTCGCAATCCTGCCGCAATTTTTTGAGAATCAGCGCAGACATGAACTCCGGCGTGATTTCGTTGCCGTCGAAAGTCCGCTTAAATTCGTTGGCCCCCATGTGACGCTTGATCCGCTCCACCACGTTTTCCGGCTTTTCGATGGCGGCTCGCATCCGGTTGGGGCCGACGATGACATGGCCGGACTCCGCCAGCAGAATCAGACTAGCCGTCTCGATTTCATCGTCCTCGTTGGGAATCGGAATCGGCTCGCCGGCGTCGTTGACCTGCGCGAGTGTGGAAAATGTCGTTCCCAGATCGATTCCGACCGTACTGCCTTCGTTGAATAGTATGCTGGACATCCTGCTGCAATAGTAATTCTCGGTGAAAAAGCGTTGTTCGGACACACCATCACCGCCTCATTGTCCACGCCCTCTCGACAAAAGTCAAGACGATGTCGAGTTTCTGACAAAATTTTCTCAAGCCACCTATTGCGAGCTTCGGTTTGCGACTGCGGGCGGGCCGCCTTCAACGTGACGCGATTACGGAGTACAATGTACATGCGGTAAGCCCCGAAGAATCGCACCAACTCCGAACGAGGCTAATTATGAGAAAAAACTACGACATTGTCGGTGGGCGACTCGTGGCAACGGACAACGTGAATTCGCGAATTCAGGCATTCGTGAACCCGGATGAAGCGGAGCGGCTGTACTTGGTGGGCGAATTGAATCTGGACGAACACACGCTCGGCAGTGCGCTCGACCCGGATGAACTGGCCCGCGTCGAATTTGAGCCGAATCACGTTGCCATCATTTTCAAGCGGCCCCGCCACTATACCGCCGCCGATGATTTCACGTTCTACGTCACCTCGATGGGCCTGTACCTGTTTGAAGACAGACTCATCGCCGTGATGAGCGACGATCTTTCGGTTTTCGACGGCGGCAAAGACCTGATGAACATTTCCGGGGGGCTGCACGAACTTTTGGTACGGCTGATGGCCCGGTCCATCTCGCAATTTCTGGGCCACATTCGCGCGATCAGCATGATCGTCGATGAGCTGGAGAAAAAGCTTGAAACGTCGATGAGTAACAAGCATTTGCTGCACTTGTTCCGTTTGAGCCAGAGCATGACCTATTACCTCAGTGCCATTTCTGCAAACGGCGTGCTCATCAACAAGTTGCGCGGTTACTCCGCCAAGATCGGCTTTTCGATGGAACATAACGAATTGCTGGAAGACTTGAGCCTCGACAACAAGCAGTGCTACAAGCAGGCCGAGATTTACTCGACCATTATGGCGAGCATGACCGATGCCAGAGCGTCGATGGTCAGCAACAATTTGAACATGGTGATGAAGCAGCTCACCGTATTTTCCATCGTGTTTTTGCCGCTCAACGTGATTGCCAGCATTTTCGGCATGTCCGAGTACACGGCATTCACGCACGGCATTCCGTGGCCTATATCTTATGCCCTTTTCGCGCTGGGCCTAGTCGGAATCGGCTACGTCACGTACTGGCTGTTGCGTCGGACGGGATTGGATTAAAGGGAATCTCGAAAAATTCCTCGGACGAACTGCGGTCTGGGACCGCAGTATCGGATTACCGGTCTTTCAGCAGATGCAATTCCGCCGGGTCAACGACCCAGCCGCGGCAATTCGGGCTGCCGCAGAGGCATTTCATCGCCCTGTCCGCCGGCCAAGCATAGTCGATGGTCAATTCCTCACCGGGCAAAATGTCGCGGATCGATTCAACCCAGATTTCCGCGTCCTCGTTGTCTTCAAAGTGCATGTCCGCTTCGGCGTCCTCGTTCTCTTCGACCGGATTACCCGCATCCTCAGCAACGCCGGTCTCGTCATCCCATTCCGCCGCGGCACCGTCACCGAAAAAGCATTCGTCGTCCTCAAACTCTTCGCATTCTTCGTCGTCTTCCAAGGACATTTCCGCTTCCGAAAGTTCGCCGACTTCGAGTTCTTCGTCCGGGGCGTCGTCTTCGCGGACGTATTGCATGAGCTGACAGTTGGGCTGGCAGGAATGGTTCAAGTAGCAGAACGGCGGGCCGGGTTCCAGCACGGAACCTTCGCCGGCGCTGATGCAGTAATCGCTGCCGTAATCGGGATCGTGAATGAGCGTACCGGGTACGCGGCCAATCGGTGTGCCTTTGGAAATCAGGGCGAACGAAAACACGCCCAGCCCGTAGGACGTGCGGCCGATGCGTACGCCACTGGGGAACACACGTCCGAAGTCGGAGGCTTTTCGTTGCGGCACGTTAGAGCCGGGGGAGGGTGTTTCGGTAGACGTCATTATCGAATTGTTGGAAAGACAGATATTTTTTACTCGGCGTGTAGTAATCGTTTCATTTCCGCCACCGCTCTTTCGAGGCCGACGAAAACGGCGCGAGAAATAATGGAATGGCCGATGTTCAGTTCGAGCATGTCGGGAATCGCGGCAATCGCTTGGACATTGTGATAGGTCAAACCGTGGCCGGCATGAAGACGCACTCCGGCGGCGTTGATCTGTTCGCCCGCCTTGCGAATGCGGGTCAACTCCGTGCGGCGCGCCGAATCCGTTTGTGCTTCGGCGTATTGGCCGGTGTGAATCTCAATGGCCTGACACCCGGTGGCGAGGCCCGCGTCAATCTGTCGGGGATCAGGATCGAGAAAAAGGCTGACCGCAATGCCCCGGTCTTGCAATTTCTTGCCAATCTTTCTCACCGCAGCCTGTTGTCCCGCCACATCCAGTCCGCCCTCGGTGGTCACTTCCTCCCGCTTTTCGGGCACTAAAGTCACTTGATCCGGTTTGATTCGGCAAGCGATTTTCACGATTTCCTCCACGCAGGCCATTTCAAGATTCAGCTTGCAGCGGACGGTCTGGCGGAGCACTTCGACATCGCGGTCTTGAATATGCCGTCGATCCTCTCGGAGATGCACGGTAATTCCGTCTGCGCCGCCCAGTTCGGCCAGCACGGATCCCCAGACGGGGTCCGGCTCCACCGTTCGGCGTGCTTGCCGCAACGTCGCGATGTGATCAATGTTGACTCCAAGCTCAATCATGGTAGGGCCTTTTCGGAAAAGTCTTGACAGTATGCGAAGCACTCATCATAATCGGCGGGATGATTTGTGCAAAGCCCTTCCCCCAATCGCCTCGGCTGACGAGTCGCATCCAATGACACAACAAAAAAAAATCCGGTTTTTACTGCCCTCCATGAAAAAAAAGGCCCGCAGCAGCGACCGGGCGAAGTGCAACGAAGCTAAGGGAGCTGCGGTCCGCGCCGGAGACGTTTGTGTCATCGGCCCCCATTTTACGCGGAAAGGAATCGTGGTGGTTTCCAGCGTGGCTCTGTTGGTGTTCTTACTGGCGTGGCCACGGTTTTCCGTCATGCCGGTCGGTGCTCAAACACCCGTAATCTATTCTTCGAGCAGTCCCGTTTCCGTCGGCTCCAACACGGATATTGTGAATGCAGACCTCGTTTTTGACAACAAAATCGAAACGTTTTTCGAGCAGCTCCAGAGCGGCAGTACGATGGTCGCGTTTGACCATCTCGTGCTGAACAGCCCTCTCGGAGCAGTGACGGCGGCCAGTCAAATCGGCGATATGCGGGCACGCCTGGAAGAGTCGATGGACAGTCTTTGCGGCGCCATTCTCGGTTGGGAACGTCACAGTTCCAAGCGAGTGGGTCTTGATATTGCGGTGACCCGGTACATTCTCAAATGCGAGAACTACCCCATGATCTGGACATTTACGTTCTATCGCAAGCCCGGCGCGGCCTCACCGACGGCGACCAACTCCAATCCTTGGACATTGATCGAAATGCGTTTTGATTCCAACTTGGATTCATTAACGCCGTAAAAGTGAAGATGTGATCCATGTCTTCACGATCTGCGTTCTGTGAACGCAAACCCCCATTGTGACGTCGATGCCTTCCTCCCATTTTTTATGAACCACGCCGAGCGCACCCTTCAACTGGAAACCAAGCCCATCGGTTGGCTCATTCTCAAATTTTCCATTCCTGCCGTCACTGCGGCGATCATCAGTGCCTCGTACACCGTGATCAACCGGATTTTCGTGGCCCACTATCTGGGCGAGGAAGCCATTGCCGCCGTGACGCTCTCCATTCCCATCATGACCGTGATGATCGCGGCGGGCATGATGATTAGCGTGGGCAGCGGCACGCTTATTTCGATCAAGCTCGGCGAAAAAAAGCAGGAAGAAGCGGAAAAACTCGTGGGGCAGGCGATTTTTTTGTACGTCTTTTTGGCCGTGGGCTTTTTTCTGTTTGGCATGTTGTTTCAAGACCCCATGCTGCGTTTGCTCCAAGCCAATCAAGCCGTCATTCCGCAAGCCAAGGAATATATTTCGATCATCGTTTGCGGCGCGTTTTTCCACCAAATGTCTTACGGCGTCAACGCTTTTCTCCGGGCCGAGGGGCGGGTGCGGACGGCCATGACCACCACGCTCATCGCCGCCGTGCTGAATGTGGTCTTCGACTATCTGTTTCTGGCCGTGTTCAAGACGGGCATTGGGGGAGCCGCCGCCGCGACCATTTTGGCCCTGTTTTGCTCCACCATCTGGACCATGTGCCAGTATTGTTTGGGAAGAACGCTGCTCCGATGGCGTTGGAAGCATATTCGCTGGAACGGCCCTTTGGCCTGGGCGGTGTTTCTGATCGGAATGCCGCCGTTTATCATGCAGTGCCTGAACTTCGTTCTCCAAGTCGTTCAAATGACCCAACTGGGAATTTATGGGAAAATGTACGGCGAACTCCACGGCATCGCGAACGGGGACACGCTGGCCCACAACGTCATCGGCATTATTATTCCGGTTTCGATGCTCATTTTCTTTCCGCTTTTGGGCTTCAATCAAGGCATCCAACCGATCATCGGCTACAACATCGGAGCGCGAAAATTTGACCGGGTCTCGCAAACGCTCCGGCTGGCCTTGATCGTCGCCTTGGCTTTTGCGCTCTTTTGCATGTTGACCGTGATGATTTTCCCTGAGCCGCTGCTGCGTTTGTTTATCGACTCCCAAGACGCGGCCAACGACGATTTGCTCCGGCTGGGCACGCACGCCATGCATATCTTTATGGTCATGTTCCCGGTGGCCACGCTGGTCGTGATCGCTTCCGGCTATTTTCAGGCCAATGGAATGCCAAACAAGGCGATCCTTTTGACGCTGGTGCGGCAGTTTTTTATCCTGATGCCGTTGCTCTTCCTGCTTCCGCCGCTGATGCAATCGCCCTCATGGCTTGAACGAGGCTACAACGGCATGGACGGCGTTTGGTACGCGATTCCGCTGTCGGATTTTGCGACGGGGATGCTGGCCGCCGTGCTGCTGGCGTTGGAATTCCGGCGATTGAAACGAGAACACGACAAGTCGTGTCCCTAAAACGCGATCATTGGAGCACGAAATTGACCATTTTGCCGTAGACGACAATTTTTTTCACGATGGTTTTTCCCATAACAAGTTCCGCGATTTTCGCGTCGGCGAGCGCGGCCGCTTCCAGAGCGGCTTCGTCGGCGTCGGCGGCGACGACAATTTTCGACCGCAATTTTCCGTTCACGGATACCGGAATTTCCAGCGTCGTTTCTCGGAGGGCCGATTCATCATGCGTGGGCCACGGTTCATAAGCCAACGTTTTGTCATGCCCCAAAAGCCGCCAAAGCTCTTCCGCCATGTGTGGAGCGAACGGGGAAAGAAGCAGTACGAAATTTTCCATCGCCGACTTCGGCCTGACCTTTTGTTTCAGGAAAAAGTTCGTAAACTCCATCAGTCGGGCGATGGCCGTGTTGAAGGACATCGAACGAATGTCCTCCGTTACGGACTTGATCGTTTTATGTAACACGCGATTCTGTTCTTCGTTCAGCGAAACATCCTGTACGGTCGGATCAAGCCGCAAATCTTCGGCGTAAAAATCGACGATCATTTTCCAAGCACGGTCGAGGAAATTTTTCACGCCATGCACGCCGTCCATCGACCACGGTTTCACGGATTCCAGCGGCCCCATAAACATTTCGTACAGCCGCAACGAGTCCGCCCCGTACTGCTCGACCACGTCGTCGGGATTGACCACGTTGCCGCGACTTTTCGACATTTTATTCGCCCGGGCATCGACCTGAATGCTCTCGTCTTCATTCAGTACGAAAACGTCGCCTTTTTTTGTTACATTCTTGGCGTCGAGTTTGACGGGTTCCAGTTTCGTCGAAGAATCGGACGTGAGCGTACCGAAACCGTCGCGGTCAATGTCCACGAGTTTTGCGGAAACGAAATTGCCCGACAAATCCTTGAATGCCGTAAATTCCGTTTCGCCCAGAATCATGCCCTGGTTGACGAGTTTTTGAAACGGCTCCGGCTGCGAAACGAAACCGTAATCGTACAGTATCTTGTGCCAAAATCGTGCGTAGAGCAAATGCAGCACGGCGTGTTCCGTGCCACCAACGTAAAGATCGACGGGCATCCACGCCTTTTCCAGTTCCGGGTCGACCAAAAATTCCGTGTTTTTCGGATCGATGTAACGCAAATAGTACCAGCACGAGCCGGCCCACTGCGGCATGGAATTCGTTTCGCGTTTGTATTTTTTTCCGTGACGCTCCACGTAAAGCCAATCCTGTGACGCAAATTCCAGCGGCGGTTCCGGCGAATTGTGATCAGCCTTGAATTCCAAGTCTTGCGGGATGTCCAGCGGCAACTCCGAATCGTCCAGTGCGACGCAACGGCCCGTCATGTTGCCGTCCGTATCGATTTCGTGCAGAATCGGAATCGGCTCGCCCCAGAAATGTTGGCGGCTGAAAAGCCAGTCTCGCAGTTTATAATTCACCGCCTTCCGGGCCAAGCCGCTCACGCGAAGATTTTCCGTGATGCTTTCCTTAACTTCCACCGTCAGCAGGCCGTCGTACTCGCCGCTGTTCATGGCCGCCCCCGGCTCGCAAAACGCCTCGAATTCCACGCCAACGTGCATTTGTCCGTCGCTGGGCCGGACCACCTGAATGATCGGCAGATCAAATTGTTTCGCAAACTCAAAGTCGCGGGTATCATGCGCCGGCACAGACATGATGGCCCCGGTTCCGTAGGAAATCAGCACGTAATCCGCAATCCAAATCGGAATCGGCAGACCGTTGACGGGATTGACGGCATACGATCCCGTGAACACGCCCGTCTTTTCCTTCGACAAGTCCGTCCGGTCAAGATCGCTTTTCGAGGCGGCTTGGGCTTTGTAATCCTCAACCGCCTGACGCTGTTCCGGCGTGGTAAAACGGTCGACAAAAGGATGTTCCGGTGCAATGACCATATAGGTCGCGCCGAAAAGCGTGTCGGGCCGGGTCGTGTAAATTCGTAACACGTCCTCGCCGGGCTTGCGGGGAAAGCCGGTTTGACGACGTGTCATTTTCCACGATTCGTATTCATGGTCGATAGAGGCACGCCACGATTTCGGGCCGTTCGCGTCCAATTTTTTATTTCCGACGAAGAAATCCACTTCCGCTCCGGTGCTGCGTCCAATCCAGTTTTGTTGTAACGCTTTAATGCTGTCCGACCAATCGAGACCTTCGAGATCGGATTCGAGGCGATCCGCGTAGGCCGTGATTCGCAGCATCCACTGCCGCAGCGGCATTCGCACGACGGGATGATTGCCACGCTCCGACCGACCTTGAATCACTTCTTCGTTGGCCAAGACCGTGCCCAAGGCGGGACACCAGTTGACCGGGGCCTCGACTTGATAGGCCAAGCGATGCTCGTCTTTGTACTGCTCCACGGCGTCTTCGCCTTCGGCTTGGACATCGACGGGAATCGGCAGCTCGGCAATCGGCCTGCCTTTTT
>QMCE01001737.1_pt1 | contig 12019 bp, 10 predicted proteins | sample 1821851 | NCBI WGS metagenome assembly QMCE01 (sample SAMN09453174, study PRJNA476694) | Termite gut metagenome, whole genome shotgun sequencing project. | isolation source: worker | host: Odontotermes sp. | place: South Africa:Pretoria | collected 2016-01-28
ATCAAAATTTTTACATAGTTTTTTTCTTTCACCCACTCAATAAAATCACGATAACTTGTTTTCAATCCATGGGCTAAATCAAAGCCATTGCCGATAATAATAATGCGATTCATGGTTTTAAGCTAGAAAAATTTGCATGGATATTCGGTAAAAAGTCGATTATCCATGCAAAATCCGAACATCCCTAATTTCAACCTTAAAATCGGGCAATTAACTCGCTTTTAATTCCATTTTTACACATTTTTCAGGAAAATCGGAAGTGAATCAAAATGAGTTTAACCGGTGGGCAAATGTAAAAAAGTACAATTGGTTTGAATCCTCTTTGGATCCTCCGATCAAGTCGGAGGATGACTGTGTTATGTGCCCCCGTCATCCCGCATAAGCGAAGCGCGATCCGGACCAAGTGGCGGCTACCCGAACTATATCCATGTAAAATTTGCTGTTTTACATTTCTTTGAGTTCTTCTTTTAAGCCTGTGATTTCCGTTTGGAGCGAGACATCGTCCGGGAAATAGGTGTGTGCTTTTTGAAGATAGCGGACGGATTCGCGGATATCGCCGCGCTGGTAGGCTTCAAAGGACAGGTTGCGGAATCCGAATACGGATTCGCTGTTGCCGAGGTGCGCGGCGGCGGAATAGGCGGCTTCGGAGCGTTCCCACCAGTGTAAATCAAAGGCGAGGTTCCCGAGGAAAATGGCGGCATCGGTAAAATCGGGTTTGATTTGGAGGATTTGATTCAGGATATCCATGGCGACGAATGGTTTGCTGTCTTCGGCGAGGACATCGGCGAGTTTGTACAAGATTGAAACGTTATCCGGATAAACCGCGAGGGCTTCCCGGTAGGAACTGGCGCTCGCTTCGTACTGTTTTTCCAGGCGGTAAATATCGCCGATATACACCAGAAAGTCCACTTCTTCCGGGTGCGCGCGATACGCTTCCTGAACGAGGGAGACGGCGTTCTCAAATTCATGGAGCGCGAGGTAGGCTTCCGAGAGTTGATAGACCACGCTTAAATCTTCGGTGTTCAATGCGCGCGCTTTGAGCAGTGCCCGCAGCGCGCCGACTTTGTCCCCGACCCGCGTGTATCCTTCGGCGAGGAACAGCCAGGCCGATGCATTTTCGGGTTCGAGTGCGAGCGCGCGATGGTAAGCGGCGATGCTTTCGGGGTATTCTCCGATGCGGAAAAGCACGGAGGCCAAGTTAAACAGGGCGGGCGCAAATTTTCCTTCGGAAAATTCGATGGCTTTCCGGTAAGCGGCGATACTTTCCGGGAATTTTTCTTCCTGAAAAAGACAATTGGCGATATTGAAGGAGACGGCGAGAGGGTCGGCGCCGCGGGTTTCCGCTTTCCGGTAAAGCAATACGGCCTGGCCGTAGCGCCCGCTCGCGTAGAGTTTGTTGGCGCGTTCCAAAAGCGTTTCGGAGTCTTGGGCGAATGCGATTTGAGCGAAAAAGAGGAGAATGAATAGTGCGTATTTTGTGACGGCGGATTTGAATCCGCTGTTTTTGGATCCCGCATTCCTCGCTCCATGTTCCGTGCGAAGGGCGCAACATGTTTGCACATCTTTGAGTTCGCGCTTGCATGTAAAGCGTTCTAAGTCTGTGCCGCTACCTAGTGCGCCCCTACATTTTATGCCCATGACTTCCATGCCTGATAAACCGGGATATGAATATTTGGAAACCTGAATTTTCCTGTCCCTCGCCTCGTTTCTCTGATTTCTATGCCCGATGGATTTGAATGTGCGTGAGGCATGCGGAGGGGGCGCGCCAAAGGCGCGCCGTGCCGGATTTTCCTGTAGGGGCGCAAAATATTGCGCCCTTGCAATCATCCGGCACCGACCGGAGGGTAGCCCGGAGCTCGCCGGCCGCCGCGAGGCGGACACGCCCGTCAAGAGAGCGCTGTTAAATACCCTATGCCCGAGAGATGCGTGTTGAAGATTCTTTCCCATAGTCTAATCCCTGAACCTGATTTCAAAGGGTTGTTCCATGCCGCAAAACGGTACGGATTTTCCGTCTTTTTTGGCGGGAGAAAATGCCATTTTGGAGAGCGCTTCCCGGCCCGCAGCCGCAAGCCCCATGCCGCCCGGGGTTTCTTCGATAATCCGGATGTCGTAAGTTTTTCCGTTCACATCGACACAGAAAGAGAGGCGGAGCGTGGCGTCGATTTCCGCTTCGCGAATCGCCGCCGGCGGCTGAAATGAGGGGAGGGCCCGGCTTGAAGGTTTTTCGTCCACATCGCCCTGTGTGCGGGAGTTTCCGCCGCTCACCCCGGCCACGAGTTCCGCGTTGATGGCCGCTCCGCCGGTGCCGCCGATCGCGCCCAGTTCCATGGCAAACCGCGATCCCGATTTGGGGGCACGGTTGTTTGATTTTTGCCGCGAGGGTGTTCTTGCCGGTTTTTGTTCTTTTTTCGGTTGCTGAATCTGTTCGGGCGGAACCACTTTGACTTCGGTTTTCACATAGGTTTTTTCGCGGAACAGGTCGCCCTTGATCAACAGGTCCGCGATTGTCACCGAAAATATCAGGAGCGCACTCGTCAATACGGCGGCGATCAGGATGAAAAAACGTTTCAACAGAGATTTCATATTTCCGCTTACTCGGCCTGTGCAGCGATGGATACTTTTTTCACGCCCGTTAAATTACATACATCGATCACTTGCACCAGCGCGCCCGTCATGGAGCTTTTATCGGCGATAATCACCGCTTCCTTATCCGGCGTTTTGGCGATGGTTTGCGTGAGCAAATCCTTGAGGGAGGCGAGATCCACCTGACGTTCGTTCATGTGAATGGTGCCTTCGCGCGTGATGGCGATGAGGATGTTTTCCTTTTCCAGCTGGCTTGCGGTTTGCGCCTGCGGTTTGGTGACATCCACGCCGGTTTCACGGGTGAAGGATGAGGTGACGACAAAGAAAATGAGCAGGATAAAAACGATGTCCATCAGAGGACCCATATCGATTCCCGTGTCCCGTTTTCGTCTTTGCGGTAAATCAAATTCCATGGTTTTCTCCCCGGGTGCGCGATTGGTAATTCAGAATTACCGTGGCCCCCAATTCAATTTGTTGCTTGATCATTTCAATGCGGTCGTCCAAACGCTGTTTCAAAAGCGTGAGCGGGAATGCGATTAAAAGTCCGCTTTGCGTGGTGATTAAGGCTTCGGAAATGCCGTCTGCCATGAGCACCGGGTTTTGGTTCCCGTATAAAGTAATCACATCGAAGGTGGCGACCATTCCCGTGACGGTGCCGAGCAGCCCGAGCAGCGGCGCAATGATGGCCATGACGGCAATGACATGGGTTCCCTTGTCGAGATAACGGTGTGTGTCCAAAAGGCGAACGGTCATGTAGCCGTAGAGTTCCTGTGCGGATAAATTCGTTTTCTCCAGTGCGAGTAAGAGTTCCTTGGCGACAAAACTCTTATTTTGGCGGAGAAGGTTTCGCGCTTCCCGGCGCTCGCCGGCGGCGAGCAGCGTTTCCATTTTTTGAATGAATCCGGGCAGGTTGTTCTTGAAGAAATCCCGTCCGAGCCGCATCCAGGAGGCGTAAAGGAAATAAAATCCGATGACGCCCGAAATCAAAATCGGAAGCATGACCGCGCCGCCGGCGCGGTAGGTGGAAATAAGGGCTTCAAGAAAAACGTAGGACTTACTCATCTACATCCTTCGGGAACATTTTGTTCATTAAGGCTGAACTTTGTACGTAGAGTTCGCTCGTGATACTTTCGAGTTTTTCACTCAGGAGTCCGTGAAGCACCATCACCGGAATTGCGATGATCAAACCGGTTTCCGTGGTGATCAGGGCTTCGGATATTCCGCCGGCCAAAACGCGCGCATCGTTGGTGCCGAGTTCGGTAATTACGGTGAAGAGGGTGATAATCCCCGTGACGGTGCCGAGAAGCCCGAGCAGCGGCGCGATGGTTCCGAGAGCGGCGAGGAGCCCCATTCGTTTTTCCAGTTTCGGGAGTTCGCGGAGGAACATTTCCTTTAGGGATTTTTCCGCAAAGTCGCGCCCTTCATGGGCGCTGCGCACGATGCTCAGGAGAATCAGGGAGAGGCTCGTGCCCTGTTTTTCACAAAGGAGGGTCGCCTTTTCGTATTCTTTCGCCGCGACGAGCCCGTTAAATTCATTCATGAACCGCGGGCTCGATTTTCCGCGGCGCATGAGGGTGAGAAAACGTTCGAACCCGAGGCATAAGGCGAAAACAGCGACGAGCAGGAGAGGGTACATGACCACGCCGCCCAGGCGGAACCATGCCAGGAACGCCTGGAATCCGGTTTGTTCTTCTGCGCCGGAGACGGAATTTTTAATGCTTTTGCTTTGAAGTACATCGAGAGGCACCCAAACGAGCGTTTGCGTTTTTGCTTGCCGCACCGCTGTGGCCACTTCTTGATTTAAGGCTTCGGGGAGCCCCGTGTTCCATTCGTACATTTTCCCTTGAAGTTGCCCGGTGCGAAGGAGAATTTGAGGGTGCGCCGATTCGGTGCGGGGGAGTTCCGCGAGAAAAACGGTCCCGAGGCGCAGGCGATCTACAGCGACATCGGCCTGTTTTCCGATTTGTGAATTTCTAAAATCGAGCGATTGCGTGGAAGTGAAAGAGTTTCTCAACAATTGATCTTCCAGATAATTTTGAATGACTTCGCGCGTGTTCGCGTTCTTTTTTTCGCCGAGCGCTTTGGCTTGTGATAATTTCAAAAACCGCTTTTCCATTTCCACCGGATAATCTCCGGAAAGTTCGTCGAGTGTTTTTTCGACCGATTGAAGTACCTGCAAATGGAACGCATCGAAGGCGGCATCGGCACTTTGTACTTCTTCTCCGAGCCGCGCGGTTTCCCCTTTGAAGGCGACCCATTCTTCCGAAAGTCTCCCGATATCCGTGGAGAGTTTGGAGTAGCGTGCTTCCAGCGTGCGCGTTTCCTGTGTGTGATCTTCCGTGAGCCGGTTTTCCCGGTAACGTTCGCGCCAGTGTTCCGCTTCTTTGGCTTCAAGTTCGTTTGCCTTGGTGAGGCGCATTCTTTCGAGTGCATCGACTTCGCGGCGCAGATTTTCCAGCGTTACCTGTTTCAGGGAGTCCTGAATTTGAAGTTCGCGCTTGGAGAGTTCTTTGGCAAAAGGGGCCGTTGCGGTAAACAGGAGGATCATTCCCGCGTAAATCAGTTTTTGAAAATTCATTATTGAGCCTCCTTCCCGTGGATAGATACCGATAAAGGAAGAATTACCATTTGCGGCGCTTTGCGCGCCATTTTCACGTCGATCGCAAACTTAATGGCATCGCGCTCTTTTAAGTCCGGCGTTTCATTCCATTCGTAAGTGATTTTCCCGTTTTCTTCGAGGCGGTGGAGCGCTCCGAAGTTCACGCTGTTTTCATCGGCGTAAACCATCCATTGATTGCCGATGCGGAGGATTCTCGCGTTGATCACTTCGCCGTCTTTCCGCGTTAAGGGCGCGTTGATGAGCACGACTTCGTCTCCGAAGCGAATTTCTTCGCCGATGATGGATTTTAAGCGGGAGAACGCTTCTTCTTCGGAGGCGTTTCCGGTTTCCACGTCGCGGAGCAGGGCGCGCACTCTCTCCAGGCGCGGTTCCTGATCCCACGGGATTCCCGCAAGAATTTGAGCTTCCAGCGCCCGGCAGAAAGAGGCGAGTTCGCCGTTGATATTTTTGCGTTTGCTTTGGGTGTTATCCAGCCGGTTTTTGAACGCTCCCTGTTTGTGGCGTTCCAGCTGCAAGCTGTCGGCGAGCGATTTGATTTTGAGGTTCAGCGTGTCTATTTCGGTAGCGCGGCGGGATAAATCATCGCGGTAACGCTTTTCCAAGACTTCGTAGCGTTTCCGGTTTTCCCGGATCAGCGAGTCGGTGGATTGTACTTGCCGCGTCATCTTTTCCAGGTCGGCGTTTAACTTTTCCTTTTGCAGTTCCAAATCCCGTATTTCGGAATCGGTGTCGGCAAAAGAGATTCCCATCGCCCCGAGTAAAAAGAGCGCGATGAAAAAATATTTCGGTTTATTCCTGTTCATGGTTTTCCTCGTTCAAAATCAATATTTGCATTGCGGTTCCGGCGTGGTTTCACACCAGCCCCGGACAAATTTCCGGATCGCTTCCGATTTCAGTTTTTCCAAACGGTAACGGCTCACGATGGCGCTTCCGCACTGCGGGTAAGTTTGTATGTCCCAGTCATTATCGCCGCACCATTCCCAAAGCGATTCTTTGCAGGCGTTCGGGGCTTCGTCTTCAATGCAGGCAGAGTAAAAAGGTTCGCAGGAATAGTTGCCGTGGAAACTCTGAAAATTCTTTTCGATGCAGTATTTCTGAAGCCCTTCGTGATAAAAAGAGTGTTTGACGGAATCGGGTGTCGTATCCGGAAAAAACGCATCCCAATTTTGTTCCTGCAAGAGCGCATTCTTGATTGCAGAAACTCCGCAGTCCTTCATGGCATAACTCGAATCCGCGCAAATTACATCGAGATGAATGCGGCATTCGTGACTGCTCCAGGGAGTTTCCGGACAATTCGGGCAATCGGTTTCGCGGCAATCTTTGACAAAACTTTCGATATAACTTCGATAATCTTTTTGATCTTCGATTTTCATTTCAAAGCGGAACGTGTCCGGAGCCATTCCGGCAAAGAAACCGTTGCCGCCTCTCACGTTCGAGACCGGAATTATCCGCGGGTCGTCAAGCCCTCTCAAAATCGTGTTTTGATAATCGACATAAGCCTGATCCGTCGCATAAAAGTAAAACTCCAGTTTGCCCATTGGGAGCATTATATTCATAATGGGAATCGAATCCATCATGTTGTTTCCGCCGACACTTGTATTTTCGGTAAAGTCCACCCGCTGAACGGAATCGCGGTAAGTGAAAACCAGTATGTAATCGCCATCATCCATAAAAGAGGATAGTGTGCGATTGATCGTATTGTTGATGGATTCTCCGCCGCTTCTGTTTTCATATTGCATATAAGTGACTACACCGCGCACATCGGCGCCGTATTGCGGGAGAAAGTAATACGCCCCCATATCGAAAGGAAAATTCCAATAGGTTCTCACGGCACCTTCCGGCACCTCTTCGAACGGCATTTTCGATGCTTTTTTCGCGATGAGTTTTCGGATGGAAAATACGGAGGGAATGGAAGCCTCCGCTTCGTAATGAGATTTTACGGAAGTACCGGCGCTGTCCCACCATAAATCGGTTTTGAGCGTATATTGGTTTCCGCGCGAGGGAATCATATCCGGAGTGCCGTCAAAGCAGGCGGGTTTCGTGTTTTGTGCGGATAAGGTAATCACCGTATCTTTTCCGGAGAAGTTCCCCGAAATTTTCACGGAGGCGCTATCGTAATAATTGAAGTTATCCGAGCGGCTTTCATCCAGTTCGAGTACGCGCTGGAGGCATACATTTTTCACCGGCTGATCGGCGATGATATGCCCGAAAATATAAACGCCTTTGTAAACTTCTCTTTTCTCGGGAAAATAATCCCAGGGCCCCTGGCATGCGGAAAAAAGAAGAGCGAAACAGGCGAGAATCAGAGGTATCAGCCGGCGGTACTTATTCCCTGCATCCGTAATTCGTAACTCGTAATTCGTAATTAAGGGTTCCACGTTGAGGTTGTCTTTAGAAATAGTATTCATAACTCACCATCACCGGTAAAAAGGGAAACTGTGCTACTTTATTTAACTCGGGCGGATTTTTCGAAGTGTCGTAGGTGTAAGAGAATATGTTTTCATGATCGGTGACGTTAATGATCGTCCAGCTGAAATTCCATTTGTTTTCAACGCCGATATCCAGGAGTTTTGCATCCAAACGAAAGTAATCGCTTTGTCTGCCCATATTGCGCTGCCCCTGAATCACCAGAAATTCTTCATCGGATTTACTCGGGTATAAGTCTTCGGCTTTGAAATACCCGATCCGGTCGGTCACCGGCATTCCCGAAGCGTATTTCAGGACAAACGAACTCCGCAGGTAACGGCCGCGTTTGTTTTTGTAACCCCAAATCGCATCTTCATCGCCGCGCCAGTTGATGCCCAGGTCAATCTTCAAACTGTAAGGCTGGTGCCAGTTCGGGTAATAAACCACTTCGTCCTTATGATCGCTAATTACGCTCATGCCCTGACTCCAGCTGACTCCGCCGAAGAACGCGCCTTCATCTTTCCGTAAGGAAATTTCATAGCCGAAAGAATAACCTTCCGCCGTTCCGAAATAATCGGCGATCACAAAATCCTCATTTTCCGAATCGCTTTCACCCGAGACGTTGGTGAACGTGGTTAAGTTGTCGAGCGTTTTATAATAAACTTCCGCGCTTCCCGAAAAACGGTCGAAGATGTTCCGCTGCATATAACCCAGGGAGAAAAGCCAGGAGGAAGACGGTTTGTTTTTAGTGCCGTCGGTTTGAGTGACACTCGGGTAGTAAAATTCATTCAGCGACTCCTGATCGGAGAACATGATGGAGTTCAGGAATTGAAGGTAACGGCCGGCGTAAAATTCCACATTTTTCGTATCGTCGATTTTAAAGTTCGCGGAAAAGCGGGGCTCAACTCCGAAAAGTTTCACTAAATTCTGATAATTTCCGCGAAGTCCGTATTGGAGAGAAAGCCGGGGCGAGAGTTCCCAGGTATCCCCCAAAAAGAGAGAGTGCAATATCGGGCGCGGATGATCTTCAAGATCATTATCCATAAATTTTTCATAAAAAACCACATCGCTGTAATCCAGTTCGTAACCACCCGCAAACGTGTGGTTTTCCAGCCCGCGGTAAAGCAGCATTTCTTTGAACGCAAACGTATGAATGTCGTTTTTGATCGTCATTAAATCGGAAAGTTTCATGGTTTGATAAAATTTCGTATAACTGAAAGTAGTTTGCGATTCCCAGTCCGTATTAAAGCGCCATTTGAAATTCAACGGAAGTACCACGTTTCCCCAGTCCAGATAAATCGGGTCAAAGTCGAGAACATCGGCACCGGTGTAAAAACTGAATTGCAATTCGCGCCCTTCGCCGAATTCGTATTTTAAGGCACCCTGTAAATCCGTAAAACGGTAATCGATCGAAAAATCGAGCATGCCGAGCGCGTTAAAAAGGTCGAGCATTTGTTTGATATAGGTCGTGCGCCCGGCGAGAATCCAGCTGAAATCCCCCTGATGCCCTTCGGTATGAGCCTGTGCGGCGAAAGTACTGATTTTCAGGCTGGATTTGGAAAACCATTCGTCCAGTGTATCGTTTCCGCCCTGCCTGCTGTGCATATCGAGAACGGAACTCAGGCGGTTTCCGTATTGGGGCGGGAATCCGCTTTTATAGAAGTTTACATCGTCGATCGCTTCCACCAAAAATGTACTGAATAACCCGAAAAAGTGGTTCGGGGAATACACCACGCCGTTATCGAGGAGGAACAGATTTTGGTCGGAACCGCCGCCGCGCACATAAATTTTGGTGCTGAAATCGGAACTGGCCACCACTCCGGGGAGCGCTTGAATACTTCGCATCACGTCGGCTTCCGCAAGCCCCGGCATACGCTTCATGGATTTCGCGCTCACCACCGATTGCCCCATTTTGCGTTTGGGTTTCCGGCGGAGTTGCACGACCACTTTTTTAAGTTCGGTCACGGAAGAGGCTGTTTCGCCTTTTAAGAGTTCCGCCACATCCAAATCTTCTTCCGGTTCGGAGGTTAAATCGGTGAATGCAGAGGCGGGCACGCGGGATTCCTCTCCGTCTTCGTAGCGCGTCATGAGAGCTTCGCTTGAAACCTCAAAAGAAAAGGCGGAATCTTTGCCCGCATAATAAACTTCATAGCATTTTTCTTTGGTTTTGCCGTAAATGCAGAGATTCCAGATCGAATCTGCGGGGAGGTCCAATTCAAAGGGAGTTCCGTATCGAATGGGGCGGACATCTCCGGTTTCAATGATTTCGGCGTGCAAATCGGCATCTTCTTTGAACACGGAATCCGTTACGGTACCGGTAAAATGTATGGTTTCAAAAGCTGTATTTTCTTCACACCAGGCAGAAATGGCGAAAATCAAAAGAAAAATGGACAACAAACGTTTCATTTGGGTTTTAAACACCGCACGAGGGAAAAAATGTTACTTCAGGAGTAAAAAAATAGTTTTTTTGTCCGTAAAAGACCTTTCCACACTGAAAAGAAATGTATCTTCTCCCCGGTATTTTGCCGGATTTACAAACATTTTTAAAATTATTCTGTTCTATGAAATTGAATTTTTATCTGCTTTTGACGATATTCTTTTTCGGTTCCTTCGGTTTTGCCGTTCCGGTTCCGCCGGTGCCGAAGACCGGAGCGGTTTACGATGAGGCGCGGTTGTTGAGTGCCGGGGAAACCCAGGTTTTCAACCGGATTGCCGATGTTCTTTACAGGCAAACCGGCGTTGGCATGGCGGCGGCAATTTTTGAGAATATTGAAAACGAAGAAGCGCGGGATTTTGCGGGAAAAGTGGCGCATGCCTGGGGGATCGGCGGCAAAACCGATGAAGGGATCCTGATTTTCATCGCCATGGATCAAAAACGGCGCAGTGTCGAAGTCGGTTACGGCGCGGAAGGCTATTTGCCCGATGCCCTTGTGGAGCGCCTTCAGCAGGAAACTCTCGTGCCCGCGTTCCGCCGGCAGGAATACGGGAGCGGCATTCTCACGCTTGCCTGGTCGCTCGCCGAAGAAGTCGCGAGGGAAAAGAATGTCACCCTCCCGGCAGATTCCATTGAAAATTTCATTCCCGAGAGACAACGAAGCCCCGAGGCCAATCCGCTGGTCGGTTTGATTTTGATCGCTGTGATTGTGATTATTATCATGAAAAGCAATAAACGCGGCGGCCGGCCGGGCGGCGGCATTTTTATTCCTCCGAGCATATTCGGCGGCGGGTTCGGGGCCGGTTCCGGCAGTTCTCGAAGAGGGTCCGCTCCCAGAAGTTTCGGCGGGTTCGGAGGCGGCCGCTTTGGCGGCGGCGGTTCCGGCGGAAGTTGGTAAAAGAAAGGAAATCTTATGGCTCGAAAAATTTTAAACACACATGATTTGAAAGAATACTGCCTCCCGGCGTTTCGCGAAGCGTTCGGGGAAAACCTCATTTGCGCTTTTGCTCACGGAGATTGCCTCATGGAGAAATTTTCTCCCGCAAATGATTTCTGGCAGGTCAGCTTCGTATTGAAGGATAACGCTCCCGAGGCCATCGCCGCGCTCTCGCCTTACCTTAAAAATGCGGAAAAAATCGGGGTCGCTTTCGGTTATTTTTTCACCGGACAGGATATTCGAACTTCCGAAGATACTTTCCCGCTGGAATACCTGCATATCGCAAACAGGCATTTTATTCTCACCGGGAATTTCCCTCTCACCGGTTTTATTCCGCACCGGAATGCACTCAGGCATCAGTGCGAACGGGAACTTCGCGGCCTGCTCGTTCGCTTGCACCGCGAATTTGTTTATATGCATCAAAAGAAAACCGCTCTCGATTTTCTTCTCCTTGCCGAAAGGGAAATTCTCCCGGTTCTTTACGGCGTTTATTTTCTCTTGCACGGAAAATATCCGGAATCGAAAGCGGAAGTCTTGGGAGCTTTTCCGAAATTCCTGATTGAAAGCCCGAGCCGCGATGCGAAAGAAATGATGCACCGCACAAACAATTATATTTTAGCCGTATCCGAAATAGTTCAACAGGTGGATTCCCTGGAGGTTTCATGAAAAAGAAAATTCTGATTGCTGCCCTTATTCTTTTGGCTTTATGCCTGTTTATGGTTTTTAAAATGATCGGGACTTACAATGCCATGATCAGGCTGGATGAATCCGTGAAAGCCCAGTGGGCGCAAGTAGAAAACACGTATCAACGCCGTTTTGATCTGATCCCGAATCTGGTAGCGACCGTTCAGGGCGAAGCCGACTTTGAAAAATCGACGCTCAAAGATGTGATTGATGCCCGCAGCCGCATGGGCGGCACGATTCATGTCGATGAAAATATGCTTAATGATGAAGCCGCCATGAAACGTTTTCAGGAAACGCAGGCTTCTCTCGGCGGTGCCCTTCAACGTTTGATGGTGCTCACCGAAAACTACCCGAC
>QMCE01001739.1_pt1 | contig 12015 bp, 10 predicted proteins | sample 1821851 | NCBI WGS metagenome assembly QMCE01 (sample SAMN09453174, study PRJNA476694) | Termite gut metagenome, whole genome shotgun sequencing project. | isolation source: worker | host: Odontotermes sp. | place: South Africa:Pretoria | collected 2016-01-28
ACTTTGCCCGAGGCGTCGATGTCCATTAGCGATCCGAAGTCGCTGTTGTATTCGCGGTCGCGGCGCCCCAGAGTGAGGCCGCCCGTCTCGTGGTCGGCCGTGACGACGATCAACGTCTCGTCCGGGTGCGCGGCGTAGAATTCGAGCGCAACGCCTATCGCGGCGTCGAGGTCCTGCACTTCGCGGATCACCGCCGGAGCGTCGTTGGCGTGACACGCCCAGTCTATATTACCGCCCTCGGCCATCATGAAAAACCCGTCGGGGTTGTCCAGAAGTTCGATGCCCCGGCGCACGAAATCGGCCAGCGACGTCCGGTTCTCGGGATCGAGCTGCGGGCGGTTAATGGCATAGGGGAGCGCCGAATCGGTGCCTGTGTAACCTCCTTCGCCCAGCATATTGATAGTGGCGACCACCTTGCCTTGTGCCGCCGCGAGTTCGGCCCGTGTGTCGGCGAAAGTGTAGCCGTGCCCGGCGGCGGCTTTTTCGAACTCGGCGGCCGTGGTGAGTGTCTCGCGCTCTCCCCAAAGCAGCGACCCGCCCGCAAAATAGTCGAATCCCGAGCCGAGTAGTTGGTTGCCGATCTCTTCATACATGCTACGGTTGGGCACATGGGCGTAGAACGCTCCGGGCGTAGCGTGGTCGATGCTCACACTGCTCACGACGCCCACTTTCATACCCTTGTCGCGTGCGCGTTCGGCGATTGTCGTCATCGCTTCCGTGCGTTCGGCGTTCATGCCGAGGGTGTTGAACGAGGTTTTATTGCCCGTAGCCAATGCCGTGCCTGCGGCGGCCGAGTCGGTGATCTCGCTGTCGGCGCAGAAGGTGGCCGCCAGGCCCACCACGGGCATACCGGTCATATTTAGTTTCTCTCCCGAAGCCGCTTCGGTGAGCGCCACCTGGGGCAACCCCATGCCGTCGCCGATAAACAGGAATACGTATTTCGGGGCCTGAGCCCATGTTCCGGCGGCGATCAATAGCGCCGCAACGATAAAGATAAATTTTTTCATAAGTCGAGTTTTTTGGTTTCCGGCAAAAGTAATATTCCCTAACTACATTAGTATTACACAGTTTTCGATTATTCTTCTTCCCACGTGTCGCGCGCCGCCGTGTATGTGTCCCAACGGCTTAACAATGCCTGCATATCGCCGGGCATAGGGCTTTCGAAATAGATCCGTTCGCCCGACCGGGGGTGGGTAAAACCAAGGCTCCGGGCGTGGAGCGCGTGCCGAGGCATCACGGCGAAACAGTTCTCGATGAACTGCTTGTACTTGCTGAACGTCGTCCCGCGCAGTATCCGGTCGCCGCCGTAGCGTTCGTCGTTGAACAGCGGGTGCCCCTGCCACTCCATGTGCACGCGGATCTGGTGCGTGCGCCCCGTCTCCAACTGCAGCTCAAGCAGTGTCACATAGCCGTAGCGCTGCAACACGCGCCAATGGGTCACGGCGTGCTTGCCGTCGGAGCCGTCCTCGAACACGAACATCTTCAGCCGGTCGCGGTGGCTACGGCCGATATTTCCCGTGACCGTGCCCTCGTCCTCCTCGAAATCGCCCCACACCAGTGCCACGTAGCGCCGCTCGATGGAGTGGTCGAAAAACTGCTTCGCCAGCCGCGCGTGGGAGATCTCGTTCTTCGCCACGACCAGCAGCCCCGAGGTGTTCTTGTCGATCCTGTGCACCAACCCCGCACGCATATCGCCCTCCTGGAACAGCGGCACGTCGCGCAGGTGCCAAGCCAGGGCATTCACCAACGTGCCATCGTAATTTCCGTGCCCCGGGTGCACCACCAACCCGGCGGGTTTATCGACGATCAGCAGGTCGTCGTCCTCGTAAGGAATATTCAGGGGGATGTTCTCGGGCAGTATCTCGACCACCCGCCGCGGGTAGGGCATCACGATAGCCACCTCGTCCAACGGCTTCACGCGGTAGCTCGACTTCACCGGGACGCCGTTGACAAGAATATTACCCCCGTCGGCTGCCGCCTGTATGCGGTTGCGCGAGGCATTCTCCAGACGCGCCGTGAGGTACTTGTCGACCCGCAGCATAGCCTGCCCACGGTCTACACGCACACTGAAATGCTCGTAGAGTTCGTCCTGGTCTTCAAGAACGGGCGCGCCCGCGTCTTGGTCCTGGCCGTCGTGTGTGTTATCAATTACTGCCATTGCGCCCCACGACAAGAGTTATGCCCGACCCCTGCGGCGCCTCCATGCCGCCCTCGCGCGTTACACGGCGGCCCTGATAGCGCGTCTCCAGAACATAGTCGTTTGCGATATCGGGCTTGTAGACGATCTCGCCGATGGCGAAACCCGCCGTGCGGAGGTCGTTCTCGGCCTGCCTCAGCGATACCCCCGAAACATAGGGGATGCGCACCATGCGCGGTTGCGAGGCGTTGACCGTCACCAGAACACGACGCCCCGACTTCACCTCGGTAAGCGCCGCCGGGCGTTGTGCCAAGACTACCCCCGGAGCGTGGTCCTTATGATAGATCGAGTCGTTGACCTCGATGCGCAACTTGCCTTCGCTGCCCGCCGCAACGGCCTCTGCAAGGGTCATACCCGTCATGTCGGGCACCGTATAGTGGCGGTTATGGTGGGTGAAAATACCCAACAGAACGTGCGCTGCAACCGCCAGAACAACAACCGAACACGCGACAAGTACCAAATTCTTGACGAACGAATGCCGGCTCAACCAATTATCTTTCATAGAGCGCAAATATAGTGATTTTTCCGCAGAAAGTCATTATATTTGCGCTCTATGACTACAAAACCTACACTCGTAGTGCTGGCCGCAGGTATGGGCTCGCGCTACGGCTCTCTCAAGCAGATGGACGGTATAGGCCCCGGAGGTGAAGCCATTCTCGATTATTCGGTTTACGACGCCGTGCGCGCGGGTTTCGGGCGTGTGGTGTTCGTGATCAGGCATAGTTTCGAGCAGGATTTCAAGGAGGTATTCAACGCCGCTCGCTTCGGCGGACAGATAGATGTGGATTACGTATATCAGGAGCTGGACTACCTGCCCGCGGGGATAAGCGTACCCGAGGGGCGTACCAAGCCGTGGGGTACGAACCACGCGGTGATGATGGCGGCAAAGACCGTGGACGGGCCTTTCGCTGCGATCAACGCCGACGATTTCTACGGTGCCGACGCCTATGTGAAGATGGGCGATTTTCTGCGTAACGCCGGCCCGGGCGAGTATGCGATGGTGGGCTACCGGTTGGACAAAACACTGTCGGACAACGGCACGGTGTCGCGCGGCGAATGCCGGGTGGATGCCAACGGATACCTCACCTCGATGGTGGAGCGCACGACGATAGGGCGCAAGGGTGGCGAAATAGTCTACACCCTCGACGGCAAGGACTACCCGATGGCGCCCGAGACCCCCGTGTCGATGAACTTCTTCGGCTTCACACCCGACTACTTTCTCCACTCATACGACTACTTCCCCGAGTTTCTGAAGGCGGCGGAAGGCAACCTCAAGGCGGAATTCTATATCCCCACTATGGTAAATAAACTCGTAGCCGACGGCGCAGCGACGATGAAGGTATTGGAGACTTCGGCGCAGTGGTTCGGCGTTACTTATAAAGAAGACAAGCCCGAAGTACAGGCCCGCTTGCGCGAGCTGATCGACGAAGGCGCATATCCCGAAAAATTATGGAAATAACACAAAAAGTGTGGGGCATGACCCCCGAGGGCGAGGCAGTGATCCTCTATACCATGCGCAACAAGAACGGCGCCGAGGTACAACTGACGAATATCGGTGCGTCGATAGTAGGGGTCAGCGTGCCCGACAGGAACGGTAAACTCGAAGATGTGGTGTTGGGATATTCTCATTTTTCGGGATACTTCGGCGACGGCGCGGCGATGGGCAAGACCGTAGGGCGTTATGCCAACCGTATCGCTAACGGCGTGTTCTCTCTCGACGGGCAGGAATACCGCTTGGCGCGCAACAATGGACCCAACCATCTGCATGGCGGCCCGACGGGGTTCGCAAACCGCCTGTGGACCGGGCGCGTGGAGACCGACCGCGTGGTGTTCAACTACGTCAGCGCCGACGGCGAAGAGGGTTATCCCGGCGAAATCGGCGTCGAAGCCGTGTACGATTGGGACGACGATAACGTGCTGGAGCTGACACTCTACGCCCGCACATCGGCGAACACCATAGTCAACCTGACGAACCACGTCTACTTCAACCTTGCAGGCGAAAGTTCGGGTAGTGTGCTGAATCATGAATTACGTATAGACGCCGATAAATTTCTGCCTACGGATGACACGCAGATACCCACGGGCGAGTTGGCCGATGTTGCAGGGACGCCGATGGATTTCCGTAAGGCTAAAACTCTCGGGCGCGATATCGACGCCGACTTCAAACCGCTGAAACAGGGTTTCGGCTATGACCACTGCTGGGTGCTGAATAAAGGCGGCGGTGCGGAATTGTACGATCCCGCGTCGGGGCGCACGCTCACGGTGAGCACAACCCAGCCCGGATTGCAGGTCTATACGGGTAATTTCCTCAATGGCAACCCGCAGGGTAAAAGCGGGCGCGCATACGCCGACCGCGACGGCGTGGCGTTGGAGTGCCAGAACTTTCCCGACTCGCCCAACAAACCCTCGTTCCCGAGCCCGCGCCTCGAACCGGGGCAGACTTACGAACAGCATATCGTGTTCAAGTTCGGTGTGAAATGAGAAAACTATTGGTACTGTTAGTGTTGGTGTCGGCCGTCGTGAGGGCGGGTGATGTTTTTCGGCGATGCCCGTGGCTGCGAAATTGCGCGCCGAGTATCCCGACGTAGTGTTCGTATACCTCTCGACCGACAAGGAACAAGATAATTGGCTCGCGGCGACCGACAGGCTGGCGCTGCCCGGGAGCTACCGCATACTGAATCCGCAGGCTTCGCGTTTTATGAGTGGCCTGCAAGTGAACACCATCCCGCGTTACATTCTGATAGGCCGCGACGGGGAGTTGCTACACGACCGCGCACCAGGGCCGTCGGGCGTGGGCGAATTGTTTGAACAGAACAGATAAAAATAACCGTAATGAAGAAATTACTTTTCCTGATCGCTTTCGTGGCGTGCGGCGCTACGGCGCAAAGCGTGACAGCGACCTTTGAGAACGCTCCCGAGGGGCAGAACGTGAAGTGGGCAGACGGCCCATTCCTGAAGTATAAGGACGCTAAGGCTGAAGGCACCGTCGAGATCGCGACACAAGACGGCTTCGTCGAGGTGGTGTTTATGAACGAAACCGTGACGCGCGCCAAGTTCCTGCTACGCGAGGGCGATAAGGTGAACATCGGTTTCGACGAGACGGGATACCCGACGGTGACAAACCCCGCCGACCCGTCGTTCGATGCAGTGTATAACTTCCCGGCATCAATCCCGGGAATGCCGCTGGCAAGCCCCGACGACCTGACCTACGACAAGAGGAGAATACAGATGGGGATGCCTCCTAAGGCTAATATGACTGCTGCTTTCGAAGAGTACTTAGCCAGGTTCACAGCGGCGGTCGATGCGGCCGATATGCCTGACGAGTATAGAAAATACTACAAAGAGGCTTACTTCGGGACGGGCGGAGACCCGGTATTCGACGACAGCCTTGTGCGGTACTACTCTATAAACGAAAGGCTGGTGACCTACATGGACGGCGTGGCGTTCGGTTGCCGCAGGGCTACGCAGGGCAAAACAGGCCCCGAGTTCGACAAGCTGATGACGGAGAAATACGACGAGATAGCGGCCGACACCAATATCCCCCCGCTGACCAAAATGGTAATGCTCCGGCTGCTGCTCGGCAAAATGGCCGCTACCATCGACGTGAAGTTGGAGATAGAGTACCTCGGAAAATACAAGGAACTGATCGGTGACGATCTTTCCGAGAAATATGCGCCTTATACCGGCCCGCAGCCCGAGGTGGACGTAACGATGGAAAATAGCGCGGGCGAGACGTTCTCACTCGCCGATATTATCGCAAGCAACGCGGGCAAAGTCGTGTTCGTAGATTTCTGGGCATCGTGGTGCGGGCCGTGTATGCAGTCCATGCCCGTATCCAAAAGATTGCGCGAGATCTACCCCGAGATAGTTTTCATATATATATCGATCGACGAAGACCGTGCGGCATGGGTCGCTACGGAAGAACGATTGGGCCTGCATGACAGCTACCGCGTGATGGATAGAAAAGCATCGTCGTTCATAACCAACTCGCTGGGCGGATTGAGAGGCGTTCCCCGCTACCTTCTGTTCGGCCGTGATGGAACAATGCTGTTCGATAGAACCCCGATACCGTCGGGAAGCCTCGGTATGCTATTCGAGCAGTATTAATTGTTAAACATAACGTGCACAAAACCCCAAACTATGAAACGGATACTATTGCTGTGTACGGCAGCGCTTACCGCCTTAGCGTGCGAGAAAAATAACGAAGAACCCAATCCCGATCCTATTGCGTACTCGATATCGGTCAACGGCGGCACGGCGAGCGTCGACGGCGAAGAGGTCGAGGAGGCTGTTGAGAACACCGAGATCACCCTCACTCCCAACACGCTCCCGGGCAACGATTTCGTGGAGTGGCAGAGCGAGGACGTGGAAATAGACGGGAATACCTTTACCATGCCCGCGCACAGTGTGACTATCGCGGCAGTGTTCGAGAACACAACATTTGCAATTGTGGTCAACGGCGGCACGGCGAGCGTCGACGGCAATGTGACAAACGTAGCCTCGGAGGGCGACGAAGTTACTCTCACGCCCGGAACTCCGCCGATCGTCGGCGGGGAATTCATAGAGTGGCAGAGCGAAGACGTGGAGATAGACGGGAATATCTTTACCATGCCCGCGCACAGTGTGACGGTCGAAGCGTCGTGGAGACACCAGGTAGCAGAGCTTGTGGCGACGGGGTATGTGGAGGTGACGTTTGCCGCCTCGCCGGGCAATGCCCCGAAAGACGTGCGTTGGGTAAATGACGATTTTGCCAACATAAAGCAGTTCAGCCCGTCGGGTATTAAAACGGTCCCTGCATATGGCGGATTCGCAGAGGTGGTGTTCTTGAAAGAGAGTAAGACGGTACACAAATTCCTGTTGCGCGATGGCGACAAAGTAACCATTAGCTACGACAGCAACGGCAAACCACAGGTTACAAGTACTATCGACCCCGGTTTCGACGTGGTGTATAATTTCCCCGCATCCATGCCCGGAATGCCTCTGGGCAGTCTCGACGACCTGCTCTACGATAAGAGGCGGAAACAACAGATGGGAATCGGCACCCTCCCCGCTAATGTGGTAGCCGCTTTCAATACATATTTTGCCGGTTTCAGGGCGGCGGTCGACGGGTCGGCTATGTCGGAGGAGTATAAGAAATATTACAAAGAGGCCTACTTCGGGTCGGACGGAGAGACAGTATACGACGAGGAGCTGATACGTTACTATTCCATCAACGAAGGAATAAAGGTCTATGTAGATAAATTGATGATGGACCTTAGGCGCACAAGTGGTGGGTTGGGTGCCGCATTCGATGATGCGGTGGCTGGAGAATTCGACGATATCGCAGCCGACACGGACATACCGGGCCTCACAAAGGTGGTGCTTCTAAGAAATATAATGAATATGAGTACCAGCCTTATCGACCTTGGGTTGGAGATAGAGTACAGGGTCAAATATACAGACCTGTCGGGAGAAGACCTCCTGGACGAGTACAAGCCTTATACCGGCGCACAACCCGAGATCGACATAACTCTGGAGGACAATCAGGGCCGGCCATTCTCTATGGAACAGCTTATTGAGGATAATGCCGGGAAGGTCATATTCGTCGATTTCTGGGCAACATGGTGCGAGCCGTGTATGCAGTCGATGCCCGTATCCGCCAAATTGAGGGCTATGTACCCCAACGTTACGTTCTTGTACCTGTCGGTCGACGATGACCGCGCGGCTTGGATCGAGACAGAGGACGAGTTGGGCCTGCACGACAGCTACCGCGTTACGAACCGAAGTTCTTCGTCATTCGTAGCCAATTCGTTGGGCGGGCTCACAAGTGTTCCGCGTTATCTGGTCTTCGACCGCGAAGGGAATATGGTGTACGACAGGGCTCCGATACCTTCGGGATTGCTCGGCATGCTATTTGAGCGATATTAGGGAAACTCTAAAATATGAAGAAAAAGGATATTAAGGATGTCAATATGGCAGAGGGGGCTGACAATTCGGCAGAAAAAGCAGAAGGGACGGCCCCCCTCGCCGTGGAATTGGCACAGTTGAAAGACGACTATCTGCGTCTGCAGGCCGAGTTCGACAACTACCGAAAGCGGACACTGAAAGAGAAAATGGAGATCGCCGCGATGGGTGGCGAGGATGTGGTGCGCGCGCTACTGCCCGTGATCGACGACAGCGAGCGTGCCCTTGCCGCAATGGTGGAGTCGCCCGACCGCGAGGGAGTGGAATTGGTATTCAAGAAGTTGAGGGATACGCTTGCGGCCCAGGGGCTGTCGGAGATCGAGGCCCTGGGCAGCGATATGGACACCGACCTGCATGAGGCGATAGCACGCATACCCGCACCCGAACATAAAGGCAAAGTGGTCGATGTGGTGCAGAAAGGCTATAAGCTCAGGGACAAGGTCGTGCGCCACGCAAAATGTGTTGTAGGAGAGTAAGTGCAGATGGCAACTAAGAGAGATTACTACGAAGTGCTGGGGGTGGCGAAGGGTGCGTCGCCCGAAGAGATAAAAAAAGCATACCGCCAGGCAGCGATCAAATACCATCCCGACAAAAACCCGGGCGACAAGGATGCCGAAGAGAAGTTCAAGGAGGCTGCCGAGGCGTACGACGTGCTGAGTAACGCCGATAAAAAAGCGAGGTACGACCAGTTCGGGCACGCCGGAATGGGCGGCGCGGCGGGAGGCCCCGGGGCAGGAGGTTTCGGAGGCGGAGCAGGCGGGTTCACGATGGAGGATATATTCGCGAACTTCGGCGACATTTTCGGCGGGCACTTCGGTGGCGGCGGCTTCAGCGGCGGCTTCGGAGGTTTCGGTGGCGGCGGCAGGCAGAGGGTGAACAGAGGCTCCGACCTGCGCGTCAAGGTGCGCCTGACCCTCAAGGAGGTGGCCAACGGAGCGACCAAGAAACTGAAGATCAACAAGCTTACGGCGTGCGACAAGTGCGGTGGCACGGGCGCCAAGACCAAAGATTCGTACACCACGTGTCCTACGTGTAACGGCTCTGGGTATGTCTCGCAGGTGGTGAACACCATCTTCGGGCGCACGCAGAGCACCGTGCAATGCCCGACATGCCACGGCGAAGGGCGTGTGATAAAAGATAAGTGCGAAAAGTGTAAGGGCGAGGGTGTGGTTCGCGGCGAAGAGGTGGTCGAGATCCGGATACCGCCGGGCGTGGGCGAGGGAATGCAGCTGTCGGTGAGCGGCAAGGGTAACGCTGCAAGGCACGGTGGCGTGAACGGCGACCTGCTCGTGGTGATCGAAGAGGAACGCCACCCCGAACTCGAACGCGACGGCAACGACCTGCTCTACAACCTCTCGATCACGATACCGACGGCAGTGCTGGGCGGTACGGTGGAAGTTCCGACGATAGATGGCAAGGCGAAAGTCAAAGTCCAACCCGGAACACTTGCCGGGCAGGTGTTGCGATTGGGGGGTAAAGGTATTCCCGACGTGAACGGACGCGGGAAGGGCGACATCCTCGCGGTGGTCGACATCACCGTACCCGCGAAACTGACAGCCGACGAGAAAGCCCTCATAGAGGAGCTCGCCCGCAAGCCGTCGTTCATGAAGGCCGACAAGAAAAATAAACAGAACATCTTCGAAAGGATGAGGAGCTTCTTCAGGTAATGATGAATAATGAGTGAGAAAGCTGTATGTAAGAAAGGCCATGATCTTTTAGGTAAGATTATTTCGTTATATTCCGCTATGGAGGATGACCCGTTGGCCCCTGAAATATCTCGTTCGAGCCTCTCGATATTATCACTTATCGACGAGGCGGATAGAGCTCAAGGTAATGCCGATTTTATAGGGAAATTGGAAGCATTGAAAACAGAGATTAATAAATTTCTGTTTTATCTCGGAATACTGAAGATGGCACAAAATATTAACGAACGAGAGTTCGAGAGTATAAATACCGACGCGACTGAAGTTGTAAAAATGATAAACACTACCGTAGAAACGGCAAAATCAACTAAAGATTAATAGATTCCATGTTTGGATTTAACGGGATATTCGGGGCTAAGCCTCGGCGGTTCGACTACCGGCCGCGGTATTACGATCTGGAACAGGAGGCGCGAGAGCAGCGTAAACGCGATGTGCTGGGGGATGATTATGCCGACAAATATAAGGATGAGGAGCAGCTCGAGGCCGAGAAAAAAGCCTACAAGCCGGGAGCTTATATCCGTAACAGCGCGATGGACCGGCGGGGTATAGAGCGTTCGCCGCGCAACAACGGCGGCCGCACGCAGCGCCTGGTGATCATCGGCTTGGTGCTCGTGGCGTTGGCGGCGTGGCTGATGACGACGGGAAGTATCGACGAGTTCTTTACCCGATGGCTGGCAAAATAAAACTACTGCCCGAGTTCGTCGCCAACCAGATCGCCGCGGGAGAGGTTGTTAATCGGCCCGCATCGGTGGTCAAGGAGATGATGGAGAACGCCGTGGATGCCGGTGCGCACAGCGTGACCGTGGCGTTCAGGGACGGGGGCAGGGAGATGATACAGATAATAGATGACGGGTGCGGTATGTCGGTCGCCGATGCGAGGATGGCCTTCGACCGCCATGCAACGAGCAAGATCGGGAATGCCGACGACCTCTACTCGCTGATGACATTCGGTTTCCGGGGCGAGGCGTTGGCGTCGATAGCGGCGGTCGCCGAGGTGGGGTTGCGAACGCGACAGACGGAGGACGAGATCGGAACACAGGTGGAGATCGCGGGCGGCAGGTTCGTGAACCAGGAGCCGGTTAGTTGCCCGGAAGGGTCGCAATTCACGGTGCGCAACCTGTTCTACAACGTCCCGGCGCGGCGGCGGTTCCTCGATAAAAGTTCGACCGAGGCGAGGCATATAGTGTCCGAATACCAAAGGGTGGCGTTGTGTAACCCGGATGTCGCTTTCGCGCTCTACGACGGCGATGCACTATTGTCGAAACTCCCTCCGGCGACGCTCAAGCAGCGGATAATAGGCGTCGTTGGGCAGAAGATAGCCAAGGAACTGCTGGAGGCGCGGGCCGATACCTCGATAGTCAAAGTGGAAGGTTACGTGGGTACTCCGGCGACGGCGCGGCAGAGTAACAGGGAACAGTTCCTGTTTGTCAACGGCCGCTATTTCCGGAGCGCGTATTTCCATAAAGCGGTGGTGGCGGCGTATGATAAGATTATTCCGCACAATACACAGCCCTCATATTTTTTGTACCTGACTATCGACCCGGCACGGATAGATGTGAATGTCCATCCGCAGAAGACCGAGATCAAGTTCGAGGACGGGGCGCAAATATGGCAGATACTCGGTGCGGCGGTGCGTGAGGCGTTGGCCAAGTCGGGGGCGGTGCCGCCGCTCGATTTCGACCTCGATACATCGGTGGAAATACCCGTCTACCGCTCGGGGGTGGAGTATAAGGCGCCTTCGTTCAGGGGCAATCCCGACTTCAACCCGTTCGAAGGTGGCGAGGATGATGACCTGACGGAATTCATAGAGCACGGTAGCGGCGAACAGCAGAGGTTGGCATTGGATGTGGAACGCGCGCGCGGTGCGGTGTTGACGGTCGGCGGGCGTTATGCAGTGGCGGCCACGGAAGGTGGCTTGCGGATCGTTGATATGCGCCGCGCGCGCGAGGCAATACTCTACGAGCGCTATGGCACGATGTTGGCAGGCGGAAGTTCGGTATGCCAGCAACTGCTGTTCCCCGAAGAGATGGTTCTTGGCAGCGACGATGCGATGTTGTTGCGCGAGCGGTTGGCCGATTTCACCGCGTTCGGGTTCGATATATCGCTCGACGGTGAACACACGGCTACGGTACGTGGTGTGCCCGCCGACTTCGCCGCGACACCCGAACAGGC
>QMCE01001740.1_pt1 | contig 12013 bp, 14 predicted proteins | sample 1821851 | NCBI WGS metagenome assembly QMCE01 (sample SAMN09453174, study PRJNA476694) | Termite gut metagenome, whole genome shotgun sequencing project. | isolation source: worker | host: Odontotermes sp. | place: South Africa:Pretoria | collected 2016-01-28
GGAGTGCTGGCATCAAGTGAAGGGCGTTGATCTCTCTAATTTTGTTCCGATAAATGATGAGGAGTTGGTTTCAAAGGTGGATCAGGCGGCGGAGCGGAGCAACGAGGAAAAATTGTTACCAGCGTTTTTCAAGCACGCCAGGGTGAAAATCTAAGGCCAATGGTTTTAGCTGAAGGGCAATAAGGGCAAATTTCGCCATTGGCAACCCGTTCGCGTCAAGTACCAGATGGCGTTGAGGATGCGACGGCGACAAATTTGTTTTGGTCCTTGTTTTTGTTTCGGAATGAATTTTTTAATGATGTACCATTGTTTTTCGGACAGATCGGTGCGATAATGGGCGGTCACTTTCATGTTACGTTTTCCGTGAATAAGGTTTGCTTGCCTCAAAAGCGGTAACGTAACAGGAATTTTGCTTTTTGGGCAAGATCAATCTTGCCTATGCCCTCGTGCGTCAAGGCTAAGGACGGTTAAAGACTTGTTTTAAGACACGGTGCTCCCGGAGGGAGAGGGGGGAGTATAAGTTCGCCTACGCGTGCATGACGGTTGGGGGCTACTATCGGATTTCCAGAAACGTCAGTACGCTGAACGTTCCCACGATGAGCGAACTGACGATCATACCGATGTTGGCCAGCGTCGAACCTGCAACATTTCCAAAAGGAAAACCGACGGTCATATTCAGGACAAACATCAGGAAAACCAGACTGGATACGACCAAAGAAACAATGCAAAGAATTTTTGGCATGACCGAAACCTCAGAAACGACAATACTTGATACCTAGAGCCGGCTGATTGTACCATTGTTTGACATCTTGACAAGACGCAGAGGATATTACGACTCTATGCATCATGGGGTGTTTCCGCAGGCTGGAATTGCAAATCCGGCGCATTTCCCAACTGGGTCAACACCTGCAACAGGCCGTTCAAGTGCATAAATTTTGAACCGAAGCGGTCCACAAATTCGCCGAGCACGTATTCGCTGTCCAAGAGGTCGTCGGCGTTGTCATCAATCTCCTCGGTGATGGTGGACAGCAAGTCCGTTTGCACACGCTCTAATTGGATCGCCGCCCGGCGACAGAATTCCGCCAGCTCCGGGTTGGCCTGTTTCCAGAGGCCCAGCTCATAGTTTCTACGCCGGTGCAGGTGCGTGATCTGCGACACGAGCTCTCCGAGCAAACGATTCTGCTGCCCCTGCGCAGACAGCATTTCCCGCAGCAACATGCTTATTTCTTCCAGTGGCTCCGTGGCCGACCGTTTTGTGGCGGGCAAAGAATGGATAACGTCAATCTGCGTGCAATACTGCGACCCCCAAGGCTGGTTTGACATGATGGAAATATAGATAAACTGACAAAAAACGATGATGGCCAACACGGGGGCATAGAGACCGCGCCGCCGGAAATGTATTCCCAAAGTATACGGACTCTCCCGGAAAACGCAAGATTCGCGGGTCAGGGCGGTTGGAAAAGTGTTCTACAGTGGTACAATGCGAGGCCCGATTACTTTCGGCGATATTTTCTTTGCTGCTTAACAATGGACAATTTTCAAACGCAACGGGACGGTGTGTTCTCCGAGCAAACCTCGACGCAAATGCAACAACTCAGCCGCATTCTTCAATCGCAAACGGTTGCGGCCCACGATCCGTCTTGCTCCAGTAAGCCGAAGATCGTCGTTTTGGCCACGGGCGGAACGATTGCTGGCTCTCAAGCCGATGTGACGCAAGCTCGATACGATGCGGCGACCACCGGGGTTGAAAAGCTCATCGCGGCCGTGGCGGAAATCCAGAAGCTGGCCGATGTGCGTGGCGAGCAGCTCGTCAACGTGGCCAGTCAAAATATGACGAATGACATTTGGCTGACGATGGCGCGTCGAATTGACGAAGTCTTGGCCGACGAGTCGCTTGACGACGGTACGCTTGAAGACAAAGTTGACGGCATTGTGCTGACTCACGGCACAGACACGCTCGAAGAAACGGCCTTCTTTTTGAGTTTAGTGGTCAAATCGCCCAAACCCATCGTTTTGACCGGTGCGATGCGACCCGCGACCGCCCTCGCTGCCGATGGCCCCGCGAACCTGTACAATGCCGTTGCGGTGGCGGCCCATCCCGACAGCCGAGGCCGTGGGCCGCTCGTGGTGATGAACGACGAGATATTCAGCGCACGGGAAATCCGAAAAACGCATACGATCCGCCCTGACGCTTTTCAGGCGACCAATTCCGGGGCCGTGGGCGTGGTTCAGACGGGGACAGTGCAGTATTTTGCGGAACACGCCACGCAAGAAACACCGTCTTTCGACATGACAAAACTCCATCAAGCCGATTGGCCTCGCGTGGACATCGTTGTTGCCCACGCGGGTTGCGACGGAAAACCCATCGATGCCGCCGTCGCAAACGGAGCGAAGGGCATTATTCTCGCCGGCGTCGGCAACGGCAATACCTCGGCATCGGCCTTGAAAGCCCTCGAACGAGCGGCCCAAAGCGGGATTGTCGTTGTCCGCGCGAGCCGAGTCGGGGCCGGTATCGTCGGTCGCGGCATCGAAGTGGACGACGACCGATACGGCTTGATCGCCGCGATGGATTTAACACCGCAGAAAGCCCGGATTCTGCTCATGCTTGCCTTGTGCGAACCACGCGACTTGGCCACGATTCAGGCTCTCTTTCGGACGAGCAAAGCACCAGAATGACTACGACACCGTGACCACGGCACAGCGACTACGGTACGAAGCGTTTGCCTTCAAAGCGAACAAATTCCGGGAATTCGCCGAGCAGAGGCTTGAAATAATCCACACAAGCCTGCGTGACAAAATAGCGGTCCGGGCAGAGAAATTCCTCGGGCATGGGCTTTTCGCCGAGGGCCACTTCCGACAACGGTGCTTGGCCGAGTTCCCATTGATAGGGATTGTTCGACTTCCGCAGGATGGTGACCATCACGCCGCTTGTACCGGCCACGGCGAGTTTGACGGCCTGCCGTCCACAAGCGTAAGCCTCCTCAATGTCGAGTTTCACGGCTCTGTCGGCGGCGGACATTTGCAAGGATTCGCAAATCTGGAATTCGCCGCGCCATCCAAACTCTTTCGAGAGCATTTGGTGCAAGGTAATCGCGGCACTGGCCCCGCCCATCGCGCCGAATTCGACGTTGGAAAATTTGTCCATCGTTTCCGAAGCACTGACCGGTCGGCCATCGGCATAGCAGACGCCCTCGCCGCAAACAACGCTGACCCAGCCGTATTGGGCGTGGGCGGCTTTGGCCTCGGCCAAGAACTGCTCTTTCACGAAAGGACGTTCCGGGACAAGGATGATGTGCGGTGCGTCGTCTTCATTTTTCTTCACGCAGGCCGACGCCGCTGGAAGCCAGCCCGCCGAGCGGCCCACCGTCTGAAAAACCACGAATTGGTCAACCCGCTTCATGTCGCGTGCCAACATGCCCGCCTGCTGAACGGACAGAGCCACAAACCGGCCGGCAGAAGCGAATCCCGGCGTGTGGTCGGTGGCGAAAAGATCGTTGTCCACGGTTTTTGGCACGCCCACGCCACGCAGTTCGTAACCCTGTTCACAACAATACTTTTCGACGCGGTGAATCGTGTCCATCGTGTCGTTCCCACCGATCAGGAAATAGTAGCGGACATTGTATTTTTTGAGCTGCTCCAGAATTTTCGGAAATTCTTCGTCCTTGACTTTGTGGCGGCAACTGCCCAATGCGCTGGACGGCGTGGTTTTCAGGCCCTCAATCGTTTCCGGCTTTTCCAGACCGAGATCAATGACCTCATTCTGCATAAAACCTTCGATGCCGTACTGCATTCCGAGCACTTTTTCGATGGCATCTTGCTGGAGAGCTTCTTGAATGATCCCACAGAGGCTGGCGTTGATGACGGAGGTCGGACCGCCGCTCTGACCGAGAATTGCGTTGCCTTTGAGCATGATAACGATGGAAGTTAGCTTTTCGTTCTTTTGGTGAAACTCGGCGGTTACAGACCGCAGCTTGCCAGAGGAAGTTTTCGAGGTTCCTTATAAAAAAACAAACTGATCTTGCGACCAGCTTGTTATAAGTCATCGGTATTATTAGACTTTTTCGGAAACCGTCATTCCCGTGAAAATGGGAATCCTAGATAAAAGAGAAATTTAACCCGTTGCACACCACGTAACAACCTACTGTGCAAAAAGTTAAAACGATACATTCTCCAGATTCCCGCCTGCGCGGGAATGACGAAAATTTTACCCTTGTTTCCTAAATTAAAGTTTCCGAAAAGGTCTATTGCAGTCAATGTCAGTTGACGGGAACGGCAGATTTTTTGGTCCGATCATTTTTACCGACAAACTCAAGGATCACCCGTTGACCTGCGTCTCCCAAGCGGGGCTTATAGAGTCTGAGAATTCTCGTATAGCCGCCCGGTCGATCTTCAAAACGCGGGGCAACAACGTCAAAAAGAATTTTGACAGCCTCTTTGTTACCGATAAGCTGCAAAACCCGGCGTCTTGCGGTGAGGGCGGGCGCAATTGTTTTATTCCATTCTTGCCATTTGTCGCTTTCGCGCCAATTTTTCCATTCCGTCGTACCACGGCTGGCGTTGACTTCCAAAAGGTTGGCGGCCTGCTGATGTTTTTGCGCCTTTTTGGCAATGGTGATACATTTTTCCAACAAAGGCCGAACTTCTTTCGCCTTGGGCATGGTGGTGATAATACGCCCCGGCACTTTGGGGGTGTTATCGTCGTTGTCTTGACTCTCAGTCATCAAAATGGCAATAACCAAGTTACGCAACAGCGCACGCTGGTGATTGGGATTGCGACCAAGTTTACGACCTTTATTCATGTGTCTCATGGCTATCTCACAAAATCTAAACCGCTAAAGGTAGGGTACTGTGTTCTTATCGTTCAGGCAACCTTTTCGCAAAATCTGCCTATCATACACGCTGAGCAAACGTTTTTTTATGTCGCGTTTTCCGGCAATCGCATTCCGAGTCTCAAGCCCAGTGCTGAAATTTTCTCTTTCACTTCCACTAACGTCGTTTCGCCGAAATTGCGAACTTCCAACAAGGATTCTTCGGTGCGGGTCACGAGGTCGCGCACCGTCAGGATTCTCTCATTTTCCAAACAATTCATCGCTCGGACAGAGAGGGAAATATCGGCAAGCTGCATCATCAATTTTGCTTCCAAGGAAGGGTCGATTCCTTTTCCCGGCACGGCCATCCCTTTGGAGAATACGCTGGATTCCAGTTTATCGTACTGCAAGAAAGGATTCAAATGTTTACGCAAAATTTTTGCTCCTTCCACCAAAGCCATCTCCGGGCCAATGGAGCCATCCGTCCAAACCTGGATCGTCAGTTTATCGAATGTCGTCTTTTGTCCCACACGGGTCTCATCCACGTAATACTGTACTCGCACAACAGGGCTAAATGAGGCATCGACCGGAATAAAACCGATATAATCGCCCTTGTCACCCATGATGTCGAGCTGCTCTGTGGCCGTTAAATAACCGCGTCCATTCTCCACGACCATTTCGACCTCAAACGGCACGTCATCGGTCAGCGTCGCAATATGATGGTCGGGATTGATAATCGCGACAGAGTCGTCGGTCAAAATGTCTTTGCCCGTGACAAGCCCCTTGGTCTTTTTGGAGATTCGCAGAATTTTCGGCTTGTCGTCATAGCTTTTCACCACCAAGGACTTGATATTCAGCACGATCTCCGTAACATCCTCGTACACGCCGGGCAACGAGGTGAATTCATGCAATGCGTTCTTGATTTTGAGGCGCGTCACCGCACTGCCTTCAATACTGGAAAGCAGAACTCTCCGCAAACTATTTCCAACCGTATGGCCGAAACCACGTTCAAAAGGCTCTGCGGTAAACTTGCCGTAGGTCTGCGTCAACACATTTTGGTCGCAAACCATTTTATTCGGAAGTTCCAACCCTCTCCATCGGATACGCATATAAAAACTCCAATCTCGAAAACTATGTGACCAATACGATAGCAACGACGAATCAGAAGGACATCATGTCCATCAAACTCAAGCGAAACCGCAAGAAGAAAGCATTATTTCGAGCAAAGCTCGACAATCAACGCCGTATCGATGGGAAGATTGACATCTTCTTCCGTCGGCAAACGCATAACAACCCCCTTCGGCACATCATTATTGTCACGAAACAGGAATTCCGGCACATCACGCAACCCTTCGTCGATTACCGACTTGACCGCTTTCGTGCTCTTGGCGCGTGACCGGACAGTGATGACATCGCCCGCCTTCACCAGATAGCTGGGAATGTCGCAACGTCGGCCATTCACAAGAATATGTCCATGCGAAACCCACTGCCGCGATTGCGGTCGAGACGCACCAAACCCCAATTTGTAAACGATGTTATCAAGTCTTCGTTCCAGAAGTCCCAACAACACTTTTCCAGTATTGCCTTGCGCCCTCTCCGCCATGCCAAAATAAATGCGGAACTGCTTTTCGAGCAGGCCATAATAATTCTTGACTTTTTGCTTCTCGCGTAGGTGAACACCATAATCCGTCAGTTTGCCTCGGCGAGCACCGTGCATACCGGGCGCGTTCGAACGTCGGCTAAAGGCACACTTATCGGTGTCGCAACGACTGCCCTTCAGATTGAGCTTAAACCCCTCACGTCGACATTTTCTACAAACGGATTCTGTGTTTCGCGCCATTAGACTGAAAAAAACTTAAAAACGACTCAAAATTGGCTGGCATCGTTTTGCTGCATCCATGAGACACAAGCAAAATGGTTTGGATATATAAAATACGCAACTAAACTCTTCTGCGCTTCTTGGGACGGCAACCGTTATGTGGCAAGGGCGTGACATCTTCGATGGATTTCACGGTCAAACCGGCTTGCTGCAGGGCAGTGATCGCGCTTTCACGCCCACTGCCCGGACCATTGACGCGAACCTCCACTTCTCTCATGCCAAATTTCATGGCCTTGTCGGCGGCCTGCTGAGCAGCCATCTGGCCGGCGAAGGGCGTGCTTTTACGGCTACCCTTAAAATTACAAGTGCCGGCAGTTGACCAGCAAAGCGTATCACCTTTAGCGTCGGTAATCGTCACCGTCGTGTTGTTGAAGGTCGCCTTAACATGGGCGATCCCTGCGGCGACATTGCGTTTGACTTTACGTTTCTTGGTAGCTTTTGCCACTTCTGCTCCTCTTTGAGTAACTCGACAAGTATGTTGTTGACAAAATATCCGCTTTTATAAACAAATCCATAATCTGTTCGCACAGCGACCGGCACGAACTCCCGCAAGCGGCAACGCCCATCAGCGAAGGTCTTTGACGCCCTTTTTCCCGGCAACCGTCTTTTTGGGGCCTTTTCGTGTTCGAGCATTAGTTCGCGTCCGCTGCCCGCGGACAGGCAAACCCTTACGATGCCGCATTCCCCGATAGCAACCGATTTCTCGCAGTCGCTGAATATTCTGATTGACCTGACGCCGCAACGGCCCTTCGACAACGTAGTCGTTATCCAGAAGCGACGCCAGCCTCGCAAGATCGCTCTCGCCAAGGTCTTTTGCCTTCAACGTCGGATCAACGCCTGTTTTACGGCACAATTCCCGCGCAATCGCCGGTCCCACGCCATAAAGATACGTCAACGAGATGACAATCTGCCTATTGTTCGGAATATCCACACCCAAAAGACGCGGCATAGGTAAATCTCCAGTGTACAGCTAACTTCACAAATAATCAACAAAAAACATGCAAAATCCGTCACAGACACGACAAGCCTTATCCTTGCCGCTGCTTATGACGTGGATTCACGCAGATCACGAACACTTTTCCACGTCGCTTGACGATCTTGCAATTCTCGCAGATGCGACGAACACTTGCTCTGACTTTCATAGCTTAAACCTTTACAAAAGCGAGATTGAACAGAAAAACAGGGCTATGAAATGCGCCGCGACTCAACAGCATCATCTCAATCTACGGCATTTTAGGGCAGGTGCGTTCTTTGCCAAGGAGTCCCTCCCGTTTTGCGGCGTTTTCACGAATGATTTTTTGGAAAACCACAGAAATCCCCCGTGAATCACGACCGCACGTAAGCCGAAATATCGATTTGCTCCGATGCCGTTTCAGGCGGCCCTGTCAGTACCCGGACACCTTTGGCGGTCACCGCAAGCGTGTGCTCGAAATGCGCACTCGGCCTGTGGTCGGAAGCAATCATCGTCCAGTGATCCTTGAGAACGTGGACCCTTTTTGTACCCACATTGACCATCGGCTCGACGGCGACGACGACGCCCGGCACGAGCTTAAAATCCTCGGACTCAACATATTCGCGGGACACATAGTTTGGAACCTGCGGGTCTTCGTGCATTTCACGTCCAATGCCGTGGCCCACCAAGGACTCCACAACATAAAAACCATGCTGTTTGACGTGTTCTTCCATTTTGCGGGCCACTTCGCTCCAGTAGGTGCAACGCGGAATTTCTTCGATGGCCATTTGCAGTGCTTGATCCGTCACGTCCAACAAACGCTGTTTTTCTTCAGAAATATTCCCGACAGGAAGGGTGATGGCGGAATCGCCGCACCAGCTATTCACTTTAGCCCCAGTATCCACGCTCACAATATCGCCTTCGACCAATTTGCGGCTACCGGGAATGCCATGCACGATTTCCTCATTGACGCAAATGCAACTCACGGCGGGAAACGGCACGCGGCCGGGCACGCCCTTAAAAAGGGGAATGGCCTTCATGTCGCTGAAGAATTTTTCAATCCGGGCATCAATTTCCCCCGTCGTGATTCCGGGCCGGACAATGCGGCGCACAATCTCCAAGGCGTGCCAGACCAACAAGCCCGACCGGCGCATTTTATCAATTTCTACAGCGGATTTATTGCTGAACACAAAACCTCTATTTTCCGATCAAGTCACCGACGATCTGAACTATCTGTAGGCCTCAAGCACTTTGACAATTCGCTCGTAAATATCGTCCACCGAGCCAAGGCCATCAATGGTTTTGAGCAAGCCCTGCTTTTCGTAATACGTAAGCAACGGACTGGTTTGATTGTTGTAGGCCACCAAACGCTCGCGAATGACTTCCGGTTTGTCGTCGGCTCGGCCGCGACCTGCCAGACGCCGGTAAAGTTCCTCGTCAGGCACTCGAAGCTCCAGTACGACATCAAGCGGCGTGCCTTTTTCGGCCAGCATTTTGTCCAACGCCTCGGCCTGGGCAATCGTTCTGGGAAAGCCGTCAAGCAGATACCCGGCTTGGCAATCCGGTTCTTGCAGTCGTTCGGAAATGATGCCGACGATCACGTCATCGGGAACCAACTGTCCGGCAGCCATGTATTTTTCCGCCTTGACACCAATTTCTGTTTTGGCGTCTCTGGCGGCCCGAAGCATGTCACCGGTCGATAAGTGGGCCAGTTTGTACTGGGCAATCATTCTTTCCGCCTGCGTTCCTTTTCCCGCGCCGGGTGGGCCAATGAAAACGATTCTCATAGTGCTTCGTTGGTTAGAGTGCAGAGACGTTGACTGATGTTTATTTCGTTTTTTCCAGCAAGCCTTTATAGTTTCGCATGACAAGATGGCTGTCGATTTTATCGACGAGGTCCAAAATCACGCTCACCACGATCAAAAGACTGGTTCCGCCAAAAAAGCCGGCCAACAAATAATTTTCCGTTCCGACTAAAAAGGCGGAAATAATGTTCGGCAACACGGCAATCAAGGCTAAGAAGGACGCACCGACATAGGTAATCCGAACCATCACTTTCTCCAGGTACTGGGCCGTGGTTGTGCCGGGGCGATAGCCGGGAATAAAAGAGCCGTAGTTCTTTAGGTTCTCCGCCATGTCCTTGGGATTGAAGGTGACCGCCGTCCAAAAATAGCAGAAAAAGTAAATCAGGGCCACGAACAGCAACAGGTAAGTCAAAGTTTGCCGCTGAAACATGTCATGGAAAAAGCCCAGAATTCCCGTGGGATTCTGTCCTCCGAGCACGGCAAAAAACGCCTGCGGGAAGAGCAACAAGCTGCTAGCGAAAATGATGGGCATCACGCCGGCCTGATTCACCTTCAAGGGCAGGAACTGCCGTGCGCCGCCATAAGTTTTGCGACCTCGAATATGTTTGGCACTTTGGGTGGGAATACGACGTTGACCCTTGGTGATGAAAATCACGCCCACGACGACCGCGACGAACAAAATGGCAAGGAGCAAGAGGACCTCAATGCCCATCTGCGAGTTGTCCGAACCGAGGCGGAAGCCGGTTTCTGGGTTGTAGAGCCGCCGCCCGAGCGACAACAGGGCCGATGGCAGGTTGGCAATGATACCGGCCATGATGAGAAGACTAATCCCGTTGCCGATGCCGTATTCGTCAATCTGTTCGCCAAGCCACATCAAAAACGCGGTCCCGGCGGTCATGACCATGACGGCGGTGAAAATCCAGCCCACCGAAAGCGATCCGCCCGGTGTAACCAAGGCACCGTTGTAAAGACCTAATCTCCCAATGGTGATGACGTAGAAAAAGCTTTGAAGCAGGCAAATGACAATTGTGGCGTACCGAGTGTATTCGTTGATCTTTTTCCGACCGCTTTCGCCTTCTTTTTGCAGTTTTTCAAGCGGCTCCCAAACGGTGGCCAAGAGCTGAAAAATAATCGAGGCGGAAATGTAGGGCATGATTCCCAGCCCAAAAATGGTCAATTGCTCGAATTGCGTTCCGGTGAACACCGAAATTTGCTGCATCATGGAGCTGAACCCTGCCGCACCGGCCCAAAAGTTCTTCATTTCCGCGACATCGATGATCGGCAAGGGAATCCACCAACCAATCCGGTAAACGGCCAACAGGCCCAGCGTGAGCAGAATTTTTTGACGCAGCTCAGGAATCGAAAAAATAACGCGTATCTTTGAAATCATGAAATTTGCCTGCTTTTCAGGCTCCTGTCACGGATGTTAGGGAACGGATCGACCTTCTTGTAAAAATCAGTATAACATCATTTACAAAAAAAGGGCAAAAAAGAAAGAGCAAAAAAGAATTGCCTTTTCAGTTCTACCCTGTAGTTCTACCCTGATTTCCAATCTGATTTTTTGCACGACAAACGGCCTAAGCCTTTGTTTTCGCTGTTTTTTTAGATTCGATCTTGTTTTTCAGTCGCGAACCCATCTTATTTTTCACCACGGGCTGCTTGGGCGGCAACACGGTCACGCTTCCGCCTGCCGCTTCAATGCGTTCCTTCGCCTTGGCGGAAAAGGCATGGGCGGAAATCTGGAATGCTTTGGTCAATTCACCATCACCGAGAATTTTGATCTTGTCAAAGCCTTGCTTCACCAGTTTCTTTTCTTTGAGCGATTCCGGCGAAACGACAGCGCCTTTTTCAAAGAAAAGCTCAATGTCACCCACATTCACGGCAACGACAACTTCCGCGAAAACCTTGTTGTTAAAACCACGCTTGGGCACACGACGTGCCAAAGGCATTTGACCGCCTTCAAAAACCGGGTTCATCGACGACCCGCTGCGCGAGCCTTGTCCTTTATGACCGCGCTGACTCGTTTTGCCGCGTCCCGAGCCCGTTCCCCGCCCAACACGGCGACGCTTTTTGGAAGGCCGAGACTGATTATTGACATCGCTTATATTCATGATAGTGAAACTCCTCGCAGTCTTTCGACTTCCGCTTTTGTTCTAAGATTCAACAGGGCATCAATCGTCGCTTTCACGACATTGGTAGGATTGGCCGTGCCATAACTTTTCGTCAAAATGTCACGAATACCACAGGCTTCACAAACAGCACGAACTGCAGCACCGGCAATCACGCCCGTCCCCGGACTGGCAGGAACCAAAACCACGCGAGCCGCACCAAAACGCCCGACTACTTCGTGCGGAATGGTCGTTCCATCCAGATTGACCTGCTGCAATCGCATGGAACCTTCCTTGACGGCTTTCTCGACGGACGGAGGCACTTCATTCGCTTTTCCGTAACCGCAGGCCACGCGACCTTTTTCATCTCCCACAACGACGAGTGCGGCAAAACTGAAACGCCGCCCACCCTTCACGACCGCCGCACATCGTTTGATTTTGACGACTTTGTCCACCAAACC
>QMCE01001741.1_pt1 | contig 12012 bp, 12 predicted proteins | sample 1821851 | NCBI WGS metagenome assembly QMCE01 (sample SAMN09453174, study PRJNA476694) | Termite gut metagenome, whole genome shotgun sequencing project. | isolation source: worker | host: Odontotermes sp. | place: South Africa:Pretoria | collected 2016-01-28
TTATATTAGACAAACGATATAGCGGATTTTTTACAAGTAACCGGCTTATTTCCGATGTCATTGACGATCGGAATAAATATATCTAACGGCGCCCGAAATTTTCGGGCGCCGTTAGATATATTTATAACTTTAAAGGAATTACCTTCTGTAAGCAGGAGCATAAGAGGGTGCTGTATTCCTGTTGCCGCCTAACATAGCGGGAGCGGAGGCAGTACCGTTTGTCAGGCTCATACCATTCACAACCACATTGAATTGGTCGGAAGAATCGTGGTGACGGATAGCTACATAAGCCCTTCCTACATACGTAGCAGGTATATCCACCTCTTTGGTGTGTTTGCTGGCTGTTGTAAGCGTATAGGTCAACAGTGTCTCGGCATCTGCGCAGTTAGCCAGTGTGATAGGTGTTTTGGATATTACTACACTGATCGTTTCCGCGTACCAGTTTGGATCCGTTGCCCAAACTTCAACTTGGAATTGAGCTCCTGCGCCGACAGATAATTCGGGGGTAAGCAGATAATTGTCAGGGAACAAAACAACGCCGTTCGCCCAGGAGTTGGATACGATCCCGTATTCGCCGGTGGGTACATTGTTCTCATCGACAAACCCTACACAGTTCCATGATATACCGTCATTGTCAGCATCGATGGTGCCGAGGTAGGAATCAAAATATTCACTCATTACCTCGAAGTTTTCATTCGGCATTTCCCAGTCTATTGCCTCAATGTTGCCTTCGGTGGTAAACGAGTCGCCGTCTACCCATGCACTGTAAACATCGCCATCTTTAGCCCTGACCTTCCAAGCATAGTTGGTGGCGGCTGTAAGCGTGGTGGCCGTGAATGTTTTGGCATCTACGACCTGGATTATGGAGCCCACGTTGATCTCATAGGATGTGGTGGTTCCTTCCCATGTGAACACGGCCGAAGTCTCCGTAATGTCGTCGACGTTCAGGTTGGTCGGTGCGTCGGGAAGAACGATCTCTTCGGTAGTGGTGAATTCGGGACCGTCGACCCAGTCGCTGAACAGGTCGCCGGCTTTCGCCCTGACCTTCCATGCGTAGGCAGTTTCGGGAGTGAGGCTCGTTGCGGTGTATTTCTTGCCGGTAACGGGAACGGCTGCTGCGTCGCCTACTGCTACTTCATAAGTGGTTGCCTCGCCTGCCCATGTCAGAACGGCCGTAACGTCTTTGACGTCATCGAATGCAAGATTTGTCGGCGCTGCGGGCGCTACGGGATCGGGATCTTTTTCCTTGCAGGAATTTAATACCATGATGCTACCGGTAACAAGAAGCATACAAGCGAATTGCGTAAATTTTCTCATGATTTTTTAGTTTAAGAAGTTAGTTGTAAAATATGGTAAATAATTAAGGATTACTTCGAATTAACAATTTCAAAGATAATGGTTATTTGAAATAATACAAAAAAACTCCATGTTTTTTTAATAAAATCGCAATGTATGTGTTTAATATGTGCGTGAAGTGTTATTTATGCGACTGGAATCGCTATTCGAGTGGCTGTTTGTAGTGTGAGGTTTGCCGTATGATCTCCTCCGGTTCCGTTCCGCCCATATCCAGATATATGGGATTGCCTTCGTACAGGATGGTTTTGTCCTCTTCTGCCCCATCGTTGAAGTTGCGGCCACTGAGGTTTGTCCTAAGGGTGTACCGTATGTCGTCGGTATTTCTCGATATGGTGAAGGTGCCTCCGGTTATATGGAAGCCTCCGGTGATATTCTGATACTTGTCCATTATATAGTAATAGGATCCCGTATGCGTTCCGTTCCCGTAGCTTCCGGGAAGGTAGGTTCCCGTGTCGCCGCCAGCCCCGATCCTGTATTCGCCTTCCTGGAGAGAGTTGGCACCCTCGGCGAAGACCCTGTTGGCATGGATGTCGAGAATTATGCCGGTATATCCTCCGGTGCCGGTGATGTCGTTGAACACGTCGAGGATCCAGTGCTGGGGAGTGGTGCCGTTGCCGTCGCCGTAATACGCGGCTATAAGATTTTCAAGCCTTTCGGGAACTACTTCCGGAATGGTCAGGTTCAGTTCTCCCACATACGTGGTGCTGAAAATATTGCCTGCAGCGTCGGTCAGCGAGGCCGTTATGGTGTACTTCTCGCTCTGGTCGGAGTATGCGACATCCATCGAACCTCCGGTGAAGAGCACTGCCGTTCTGGCGCCGGCGCCTGTCCACGAGTCGAGGTATGTGCCGGTCGGGTTGCCGTCCACGCCGACAGAGCCGGGAATGAAGACGGGCAGTTCGCCTCCTGCCGACGCGGCGGTATAGTTGCCGTCGCCGAGGTATCTCTGGTCTTCGAACATGGTGGGGACAAGACACGTCACCGTCAGTCTTTTAGCTTCGCCGGAAGGCCTTCCGCCGGTGAATGTTCCGGCTTCGAAAGTCAGTATCAGCGAATCGGCCTGTATGGATGCGGCGGTGCCGTGATATGTGCCGTAGGCATTCGTAAAATTCTGTTCGGCGGTAATCTCCCCCTCCCCGCCGTTATTGCACGACCAGAGAAGTGCGGCGGCAATGAGGCCGGTAAATATGAAAGTGTTTTTCATTGATCTGCTATATTTTACTCAATGTCATGTCTTGCATGGCACATCATTATTACACGAATAATGGCTTCACCCAAAAGAACAGCAATGCCCACATCACGAAACGCGCGCATTTGCCGACAAGCATGAACAGGGCTACTTTCCGGGCGTCGAGCCTGTAAAATCCGAGCGCGATGGCCATGATGTCGCCTATCAGGGGAAGCCATGCGAAGAAGGCGAGAAGGCTTCCGTAGCGTGCTATCCGGTGCTGTTGCTTTTCGACGGTCTCCTTTTTTACCTTGAATACCTTTTCGAGCCACTCCCACTTGCCGAGCCGTCCCAGCCAGTACGACGATATGCCTCCGAGCCAGTTGCCGAGGGTGGCTACCGCCACGGCAATGTAGGGGTTGCCGCCTACCGCCAACAGGCCGACAAGCATGACGTCCGAACTGAACGGTATGATGGTGGCGGCGAGGAATGCTCCGATGAATAACCCCAGGTATCCGTATTGCAGTAAAAAATCGACCAATGTGCTATAAATTAATGTATGGATATGGTTTTGTCTGCAAAGCTACAAAAAAACAGGCTCTTATTAGTAACTGTCCGGATTTTTTTATGGAACGGACGGGCGTCCGATAACTTATTAGGACATATTTTTAATATAATTAGCCCGAACTATTGACAAAGGGGTGTTTGCAATATTATATTTGCAGCATCAGACATGGGGCGCAGCCTGTTATCAAAGATGGCTTGCGAAATGTAACGATCTGAGTTACTTTATTCTATTTTCCGCCCCACACTGTTTCCCGGCGCATTTCCGGCGCACATTTTCCACAATTTTCCACACACGGGGGCTTTTTCGCCCGACAAGTCAGATCTATTCGTCTTTTTTATCGTCTATTTTCAATTTCTCAAAATCATGAACAGAAACTATTTGATCACGGCCGTACGCAGAGCGGCCGAAAGGCTCGGATATAATTTTTTCTCAGGGCCGGACCCCGTACTTGCAGGACGGGTCGATTCATTACCTGCGGTATGGCTTTCGCCTCCACGTCTTACCTGGAGCCGCGGAAAGAACGAACGCCGCAGGAATTACAGTGTGAACGTCTATTTTCTCACGGAGCGTATCGGCGCCGTGCAGCAGGACGAACTCTGGGGATTACTCGAACGCGATGCGGAGAGTATGACCGAAGCGCTCGAGAGCGAGGAGTATATTCAGCGGATTTGCAATGCCAGATATACGCCCAACAAGTTGCCGCTCACGAAGAACGGAGAGGTCGGCCTTACAGCCGAGTTCGAAGTCGAAATGTTTCACTGCATTTAATAAGGTTACGGATATGAGATTTTCAGTAATACCGGATCATTTCGCCCCGGCATTCGCTCCGGTCATCTATAAGATAGAGGGGGGCGGGGAAGAAAATACGATAGACGTGGAGGTTTCCGACACCCTCACGGGAGAGTTGCTCGGAGTGAAACGTTTTAAGGGAGCCGACACGGTGAGCGCTAATGTGGCCGGCTATGCAAGGCGTAAATTGGAGCCGCAGCCGCAGATGCCGGCAGCGCTGCCTGAACAGCCGTCGCCGGCTGCCGGAGGATTTCGCTTTTCGGCCGACCCCGGGCGCCGGGCTGCGATAACGGTTAAGGCGGGGAATGCCGTTGCCCCGCCGAGGATATTTACTTGCGCGCTCCGGGAAGTTAACGAGTTCGAGATACTGTCGAAACTTCCTTTGGAAAGAATGCTCGCAGCGGGCGAGATAAATGAGATGCCGACAGCCGAACGGGACGCTATCCCTATGGCCGAATGGGACGAGATATCGATAGCCGTGCCTGATACGGTGCTCTCGGCCGAAATGAGGGTGACGGGCGACCGGGGATTGGACTTCACCTTGAGAACTGAAGAGTTCATTGCCTCGCGCGGCGTTGCCACGCTTGTGATCGATGCGGCGGATATTGTCGATGCTGCCTTTTCGAAACCGGAGCGCTATGAGTTCGCTGACTGCCGCAGGGCGGAGGTGAAAATATACGCCTATGACGAACTTATAGGGAGAGTGGCCTACGGGCTTTACAGCCGCAGCCCGAAACAAAGGCGAATCTGTTGGCTTAACACTCTTGGCGGGATCGATTACCATACGTTCCATAGCGTAACGGAGGAGAGTATGGCTGTCTTGAAACAGCGCATATTTTCAGCGGGGCGGTACCGTACCGTCGTATCGGAAGTGGAGAGGTCGTCGGAGATCGTTTCCGGCTATCTCACCCCTTCCCTTGCCGATGCACTTGCTGAGACGGTAAGTTCACCGCGGGTATGGATGACCGGAAGAAGCAGGGACGGCGGACCTGTTGCCGTCCCGTTGGATGTGGTTACCGACAAGACGGTCTTTCGCGACGGGGAACTGTTCTGCCTGAGGCTGACGGTAAAGGAACAAAGTGCCGTAAACCGTCAATGCCTTTAGCGTATGGAACTGTATATCGACGGAAGGCGGGCGGACACGGACCCCCGCACGGGAATATCGGTCTCTCTTTCGGTGGCGTCGGTGACGTCGCCCGAATACGGACGGATGGGTTACTCCAAAAGCATGAGCATACCCATGACACCCCTCAACAGGGAGATAATGGGGAATTGCGAACAGATACATTCACGCGACAGGTTCAATGCGGCATTGCATACGGCCAGAGTGGAGGCCGACGGATGCACCATAATGGAGGGGACCATGGTGCTCACGGAATGCGAGTGCGCGGCATCGGGTACGGGGAGCTATAAGTTCCATATAATAGGCAGCGGCAAGGTATGGGCCGCCCATGCGGCATCGAGGCGGCTTTCGACCCTTTTTCCGGAATTTTCGATGGTCTTGAATGGTCGGACGATACGTGAGAGTTGGACGGCCGACACGCCGGTGAGGTTCCTCCCGGTCAGGCGCGAACCTTACGAATCTGTGCCGGGCGTGGGGCTGCAGGAGGTGGAAAGGGTGCTCTCGGCGTCGGATTATCACCCCTTCGTTCATGTCGCATCGGTTGTCGATGCCATATTTGCCGATGCGGGATATTCGGTGAGTTCCGGTTTTATGGACAGCGACTACTTCCGGTCGCTCTACATGAGCGGCAACTATCCCTCGCGCGACGACTCGCTGCTGAAGGAGAGAATGGATTTTCTCGCCTTGCGCTTCGGACAGGCATCGGCGGCGGCCGGTCCCGACGGCAGGATATATGCCGATCCTTTAAGGTTCATCAATTCGACAGGCAACATAGTCGATACCGCCGACCCGAAAGAATCGGTGAACGGCGAGACCCTCGACGGCGTGTTCACGAATAACGGATGCTTCCGGAAAATAGACGGAATGGTGGCTTTCGTGCCTCTTTACCCTGTTTCGGTGGGATTCGAATACAGGTTGAGGTATATCACCGATTACCGTATCGCAAGCAGCACGGAGCTTGCGGGGTTCAATACGGTTCACCTCGGCAACAACGATGTCCGCACGTTCAGGATATCGAACCGCTTCAGCGACCGTAGGAACGAATTCCGCGCAGGGAAGAGTTTCAAGTGGATGATATTCGATTACAACCGGTCGTACGGCTACGAACTCGTCGCGGAAATGGAGACCGCGTCGGGTATCCGGACCGTGGTGCTCGCAACAGCCCTGTCGGAGAGTACGCCGGTACATACCGGCGTGCAGGGAACTTATACGGGACTCAGGGTAATGTGCCGCAACACCCTGTCCGTGGCGCCAGCAGTGCCGTTCACCGGAGACTGGGCGCTCTATGACGGATATGTCGAGGAGACGGGCAGCACGGAGGTTGAGGTGGTGCTGCGAAGCGCTTCGCAGGAAGTTACGCCCGCCAGCCCGAAGTATTTCAGGGATATTTATTTTGGCGGCGCCGACGAAGGAATGAATTTCACTCTTTTGGACGCCGCGCTGAGGCCGCTCTTTCTTTCCCGTCCCACCGAAGGTTCCACGGTGGGTTTCGGCGATGTCGCCGCCCATGACTGCAGCCGTCTGGATGTGATAAACGCACTCAGGCATATGTTCAACCTCTGCTTCTACACCGACGGTCTTGCCGGGAAAGTTTATATGGAGCCGCGGCATGACTTCCATGACGGGGCGCTCGTCGCCGGCTGGAACCTCCGCACGGATATGTCCGGACCGTATGTGATCGGGGAGTTGGGCGGCGACCTCGCCCGCAGGCTCACGTTCCGTTACAGGGGCGGCGACAGGTCGGTGGCACAGTGGAATATGTCGGAAGAAGATGATCTCGGCAGATGGAGTGCGGCGCTCGACAACGCTTACGCTCCGGAAGAGGAGAAAGTTTACACGAACCCGCTGTTTACGCCCTCGCTCGGCACTGCCGGATGCCTCCCGTCCGCGCCGTCGGCCTCATGGCTGCAGGCGGGGGACGGATACTTCGGCCACGATCTCAATTTCGTTCCCAGAATAGTTCACTTTGCCGGTATGCAACCCTTGCCGGCGGGAGAGAAGTGGGGATGGCCCTCGTATGGCGACAGCTATCCTTTAATATCGTTCGACCGTCACGACGGCACCACCCTTTGTTTCGAAGACCGCGGCGGGCGGCGGGGACTGCACCGGTTTTGGGACGTGAATATAGATACATACAATAACGGCCGCAGATTGACGCTGTGGATGCGCCTCTCTCCGCAGGACGTGGAAGCGCTGGTGCGGCCGAACTCCATGAAGCACGATTTCAGGGCTCTTTTCAGGTTCGACATAGACGGCGAACCGGGAGACTGGCGGCTGGAGGAGGTAGTCGATTACGATCCCCGGGCGGCATCGACCAAATGCATATTCATCAAAGAGGTATAACCTCTTAAAAATCCATTCAACATGAATGATTACTACATCAGGGCTGCCGTGCAGACGGCAGACCGTGGCGGAGCCTTACCGGAAGAGGGCGCAGCTTCGCCTGAAAACCTCGCTCTTTCCATATTCCATGCGGCGGGTGACGATCCCTCTTCGTATGCGCATGACAGGCCGGTAACAATGGCCGAATTGCATCATATACTGCGCTCGGTACTGTCCGGTCTCAGGGTATATGTGCTCGAATCGGACATAACATCCTCACAGAATGCCGCGCGCGCCATTATTGAACAATCTAAATTTTAACCCGGTTATGAAACTTAATATTTGCGAAAAGTTCCTTGTAGAGTCGATGGAACGCCTTTTCCCCGACGCCGACACTGCAACGGTCGTCGAAGAACTAATCCGGATCGGCGTGGTCGATCCCATACGATGCAAGATACTGCTTGTCAGGGAGAGTGTCGAAGCCCTGATCAAAGAGGGGCGCGGCAAAGTGGAGTCGATGGAAATAACCGCCGACACGCTATGTGTCTCGTCCGGGTATGTGCGCAAGTGTATGTATTACGATACAAATATAAACCTGCCTAAAAAATCATAAAAAAATGCAATCAGAGATCAAGATCACAAACCGTTCGGGCGCCGTCGTGATCGACATAGAAGGCGTCATAGGCGTACCGGAGCGTATGCAGTTCGAGCAACCCGGAGAAAGGGTCGCCACGTATGAGAAATTTACCGAAACACTGAAGAGGATATCCTCACTGAAGGCCGGCCGCATAGAGGTCAACATACGCTCTTCGGGCGGCGATATCAACGATGCGCTGCTGATATACGATGCCCTTACGGGGTCGGGCGCCAAAGTAACCACGCGCTGTTACGGGTATGTCGCTTCCGCAGCAACGATCATCGCTCAGGCTGCCTCGCCGGGCTGCAGGGAGATATCGGCCAACACCCTTTATCTTATCCACTGCTCGGAAAGCGCCGCCGAAGGCAATACCCATTCACTGTCGCAGGCCAGGGAACTGCTCGACAAGACCGACCAGCGGATAGCGGCGATCTATTCCGCCCGGTCGGGGCGTCCGGCGGAGGGATTTGCCGCCCTGATGAACGAGAACAACGGACGCGGGCGATGGATGTCGGCTGCGGAGACTGTCGACGCAGGGCTTGCCGACAAGGTGCTCTCCACGTCGAAAGTCGCCGATTCGAGTGTTGTCGGGTGTGACCGGGACTTCGACGCCCTTGTCGATATGCTGGGACTTCCGCGGCTGCCCGAATCATCTGTTCGCGGCGGAGTAGAGACTGGATTCCCGCGCCGGTTGCTCAGGGCGGCCGTCCGGCTGAGGCGCTTACTTGGCGTAAAGTCAGGTACTGCCGGCGCCGCGAAAGCGGGTGGGGAGGCGAAAAAAGATGCCGGCGCCGAAGCCGTGGGATCTCACGCAAGCGGAGGCCGCCCTTCGGTTACCGGCAGAACGGTGACCCTCGGACAACCCGACAGACAGTCTTCGGGACGTCCCACCGCGACCAAGCCAAAGGAGGATCCCTCTCCCGCCGATCACATCCGCACACCGAACGAGCAGGCCTATGACAGCGACATACAAAACATCAAATCGAGATGAACAAGCCGAAGCCGCCGGCAAGAGCGGCAGAAAACATAATAAAAAACAATTTTAAAAATTTTTAAGATCATGGGTAAGATTGAAAGTGTTAAGACCTATGCGGGTAAAGACCTGGAAACTATTTTCTTCCGTCCGATGCTGACGGGTGCCAACGCCGAAGAGTTGGGTATCAAGGTGATGTACAATATGCCAGTACCTACGACCCTTCATTTCTGGAAACGTTCGGGCGATATCCTGCAAAAATTCAATTCGTCGGGATGGAGCGGAGGTGCTCCGGCCGACAAGTTCCAGAAGACCATCAAACTCGACCGTGTGAAGGCGGAGATAGGCTATTCGGCCGACGACTACTTCAACATGGTGTATGGGCTGATCACCAACCGCTCCGACGTAAACCTCGACGACCTCACGGGTACCGAACTCGAAGCTGCCGAAACCACCCTCTTCAGGGAAGCCGTGGCGGAAAGTATCAGGGCGACGATGTGGCTCGGCGATACATCGCGCGCGACGGGTCTGAATACGTTCGACGGTATAATGCCGCGAATACTAACCGACATCGAAGACGGCGACGATATAACCAACCATGTTTACGATGTCATGGACGCCTCCGGGGTCGAGCAAACATTACACGGGGTGTGGAATTTTGCCTCCCGGGAACTAAAGGCGCTCAAGTCGCAGGGCAACCTTGCGTTCTTCGTGACATCCGACGTCTATACCGCCTACGAAGAGAGTCTCGACGCGGCCTCTTTGGAATCGGCTTATATCGCCAGGCAGGAAGGTCGCGAGAACCTCTCGCACAGGGGTATTCCCTTGATAGACCTCGGTTTGGGCGACTACCTTCCTTCCATATCCGGCTTGCCGCAATCGTTCATTCTTCTGACCGACCGCCGCAACCTCGCTCTGGCGGTGAACACGGGCGATTTTCCCGGTACCGAAGTGCGTATGTGGTATAATCCCGACATGATGGAAAACCGCCAGAGGGCTGTATTTATGGCCGGGGCGGATTACCTGCTGCCGGAACTCGTCTCACTCGCCTATTCTATGGCGTAATATTCCCGGCAAATGAATCTGAGTGGATTTCAAAGGCCCCGGTCTAAACGCTACGGCGGACTTGCTGGCATAAGCCTGGTGTGTGCCGCAGATGTTATGGCTGTCAGGTACGACGATACGGGCGGTAATTGTACTGCGATAACACTGAAGCCGGGAGTCTCTTTCGCCGGATACGATTTCTGCGATGATGAGGCCTTTTACACCGAAACCGCACTATTCTCCGCGGGGGTCTGCAAGACGGTGCATGAACTGTGCTTTACCGTTCCACGGTTCTGTCCGGTTTCGGGCGGTGCGGTTGCCGGTTTAGTGAACTCCTCGCGCGAGGGGGTCATCGCCATAGTGACGACCTCGTGCGGTGACCGCCTGCTTGTCGGGCACACACCGGAGTTGGGGGCGGGATTTCCGCTGCGCCTCTCCAGTGCGGCCGGCACTACCGGGGCCAAGTCCACCGACGATACCGCACGCACGGTGAGCCTTCGCTGCGAGAGTATCTCGTATTCCCGAAAAATTGCCGGTGAACAGTTATCAGTTATCAGAGAACAGTTATCAGTTATCAGAGAACAGTTATCAGTGAATAGTAATGAATTATAAAAAAAAAGAAAACAGGACCCATACGCCGAGGATATTCTCTCCGCGCAATTCCGCCTCCGGGTTCCTGCGGCTTGCACCGGCGGGAGCGGCGGGCGGCAAATACTGGCGGTGGGGTAACGACAATATGTTCCCGTATGCGCTCGCCCTGATGTCGCGGCGTTCGACCACCCACCGCAGGATCATAAACGACAAATCCGATTATATCGCCGGTAAAGGCTTCTCGTACGACGGGAGCCTGCCTGCACTGTCGGCCTTCGTGGAAAGGGTGAACTGTTCGGGCGAGACGCTGCGGCAGGTCATAGCCAAGCTCGCCTTCGATAAATCCCTCTTCGGGAACGCCTTCGTTGAGATAGTTACCGACGCGGAGAATTCCTTCCTCGCGATCTTCCATCAGGACGCTTCCAAATGCCGTGTGGGGCGCGACTGCCGCCACATACTGCTTCATCACGATTGGGCGCATTTCAGCGAGGCCGACATGAAATCGCTGCCCCTCTATCCCGAATTCGAAAGTGGGGATGACGGCAACCTTCACTCCGTGATCCATTACAAGGACTACGAGCCGATGTTCGAACATTACGGCATTCCGTCCTACATCGCGGGAATGAATGTTTCGACCATAGCCTACAAGACCGACTGCTGGAATATAAGCCGCCTCGACAATTCGTTCCAGCTATCGGGTGTGATGATGCTCGACGGCGGGGTAGACAACGAAGAGCAGGCGCAGGAGATAGTCCGCGCGGCGGAAAAGAAGTTCGCCGGTACTCCCGGACAGGTGATGTTCATGATAAAGGACTGCGAGGCTGGCGACAGCTCGCGCTACATCCCGATAGCATCGTCCAACGAGGGCGACTGGAAGGACCTTCACGATCAGGCCACTTCCGACATCGTGGTAGCCCACTCCTGGTTCCGCTCGCTGAGCGGCCTCGATTACTCGTCCGGCTTCAATGCCGAGCGTATACTGCACGAGTACGAAATAGCTCTCAATACTGTGATCCTTGCCGAACAGTCCGACCTGCTCGAACCGCTCAAGGTCGTCATGGCGCGGATACTTGGCGAGGACTGTTCGTCGCTATCCATAGTGAACCGTCCGCCGACGCGCTCCAAACCGTTGTATATGAAAGTATGGGAGGCGCGCAAAGCCGACGGCCTCGACTATGATCCCGACGACCCCGACCAGCAGATGTTCGTATCGCAGATCATCAGGTACGCTATGCGGAATATAGATTAACCCGGAGATTGCCCGAAGTTTGCACCACTCGTTATTTCGGGTCGCAAAATCCGGGCAACCTCTTTAATACCCAAACAACATGAGATTATTAATTACGCCCCCCGAAGTAGCCCGTTCGGCATTCGGGGGAGAGAATAGTGTCCGTATGGAGATCATCACCGCTGCCGCCATAGCTTCGGCACAGCAAAAGTT
>QMCE01006439.1_pt1 | contig 12008 bp, 10 predicted proteins | sample 1821851 | NCBI WGS metagenome assembly QMCE01 (sample SAMN09453174, study PRJNA476694) | Termite gut metagenome, whole genome shotgun sequencing project. | isolation source: worker | host: Odontotermes sp. | place: South Africa:Pretoria | collected 2016-01-28
TTCCAGAAGCGTATAGCAAAAGCGGATTTCACTGCCGCTTTCGACGTAACGAATATCAATATTGTCCTTTTCGCAAAGATCGAGAAACAGCGGCCGCAAAGTTCCGCCGAGCTGGGTCAGATGAACAACTTTTTTCCCAAGCTGTCCCAAAACACGGCTGACATTAATCCCTTTACCAGAAACATCAAGCCGGTGACATGCGGTCCGGTTTACTTCATTATTATGCACCGCCGGAAAAATGAGAGTCTTCTGGAGCGTCGGATTCATGCAAACCGTAAGAAACATAATTCTCTCCGTAAAGATGCCGTATGCGGAAAGTCTTTGCCTTCCAATAAAACCATTATCGTGATAAAATATATGATAGAACACACGATTAATAAAGGGGATGATATGGCGGAATCGACCTACAAAAGACCCAGCTGGGATGAATATTTCATGGAAGTCTGTGATGCTATTTCAAAACGGGCAACCTGTGACCGGGGAAGATCGGGCTGTGTGATCGCGAAAAACAATCAGATTTTGGTAACTGGTTACGTCGGAGCTCCATCGGGACTTCCTCACTGCGACGAGGTTGGGCATCAGCTGAAACAGCTTACGCACGAAGACGGAAAGGTTACGACTCATTGTGTGCGGACCGTTCACGCCGAACAAAACGCGATTTGCCAGGCCGCGAAAAACGGCATCGCGATAAACGGTTCCACGCTTTACTGCCGAATGACTCCCTGCCGAACCTGCGCCATGCTCATCATCAACTGCGGAATCGTCCGGGTTGTGTGCCAGAGACGTTACCATGACGGAAGCGATTCAGAAGAAATGTTTCAAAAAGCCGGAATCCAGCTTGAATATATTTTCGATGAAGTGCAGCAATACGAAAAACAATAGGATATTTCATGAAAAATAACAAAAAAATTCTGATTGGTGTTTTTATTTGCGCCGCGGTTTTGCTCATCGTCATCATCAATCTGTGTATTCAGATAAATATTGTAGAAAGTTATCCTTTGGATGAAACTGCCGGGCGTGCCGTGAAGAATCTGCTTTTCCGCGGAGGATTACTGCATTGTATTCTTGTTGCCGGAATCGCTTTGTATTTTTTGATGACGATTCAGCAGCTTACCCGGAAACAAACCCGGCTCCTCGAAATAATGAATAAATTGATGGAAAAAGATTTTTCGCCGGAGGAAGACGCCGCCGATGATCCCGCGCTGCGGGAATTTCGGAAAAACATTATTTCATTCGGCGCGTGGATTAATCAATTAAAAAAAGATGATGAAAGTTCCGCGGAAAATGAAAAAGAATCCAGTCTTTCGCGGACGCGGGAATTAAACAACGAAAAAGAACATACGCGGGCCGTTTTAGACAACGTAATACAAAACATTTCCGGTTTGGAGGAACGGGTTTCCGTCATATCGGAAGAACTGAAACTTACGAACAGCACTATTGCGTCTTACCATGAAAGAATCAACGAACAGATCGATATAACAAAAGACGCGGATAACGCTGTTTCCGAATCGGTTTCGCTGATAATCGATCTTTCCAAAAAGACGCGTGAGAGCAGCACTCTTTCAAAAGAACTGGAAAGCGAAATTGCGGGCGGCGAAGATCAGGTTCTTGAAGTTTCCGAAATGATAAAAGATATTTCGGCGGACCTGGAAAAAATTCATGAAATAACTCGAACCATTAATCAGATTTCGGAACAGACAAATATTCTTTCCATGAACGCCGCGATTGAAAGCGCCCATGCCGGAGCCGCGGGAGCCGGATTCGCGGTTGTTGCCGATGAAATCCGGAAACTTGCCGAATCCACAAAGGAAAATGCCGGCCAGATAAGCCGGGAAGTAAACGCGCTTATGGAAAAAATCAGCGAAGCGCTCGAAGCCGGCAGCAATTCTTCCGCGTCATTCAAGGAAATAAGCGGAAAAATCCGCGGTTTTTCAGAGGAAATTGTTGCGATAGATGCTATCGCTTCTCAATCTTTGGAAAAAACGGAAAAGATTCAGGAATCCGTCAAAAAAACCGCCGAAATTTCCCGGGCGGCGGGCAAAAAGACAACGGAAATGACGGCAGATCACCAAGATGTCCATAGAAAAATGCTTGATATAAAAGATATACTTGATCAAACGAAGCGTACTATCCTGCAAACGCAGAACGGAAGCGGTAAAACCTTTGAATACGGCGCGAATCTTGCACATCAATCCGGGAAAATCGTCGAACATACGAATTCCTCTGCATCGGAAAACTCTTTCAAACCTAGACAAGCTGTTACTTCCGATGCTGAAAAAACAAAAAAAGACACCGCACCCGTGAAAAATTTCTCAAGTTCATCTGATTCTTTCATTTCCGGAAGTCTTTCCGCGGAAGTAAGGGAAATAAGCCCGGGAAAAACGGAAACACCCAAAAAGGAAATTTTTACGCTTAAAACCTTCCCCGAAAGCGAAAAACATGAAATCGAAAAAACACGGAAAACAATAGAAACGGTGGAGCTTCCGCCTGTTCTTGAGAGCCGGACCGTATCAAAACTTTCCGCATCTGAAAGCAAAGCCGGAGACGCGGAAGACGATTACGACGAACGGGGAGTCGCGGTAAAAAAACCGCCGATAACGATTTTTTAATGTTCGGAGAACAGACAACGGACCGTATATTTCAATCGTCTTTGTTTTAAATTGACCGCACAAGAGGCGGAATGCTATGGTAATGCTGATTAAATTGACTCCGGACTTTAGACCGCAATCATCATTACCCTATTATTTTTTTCGTTTTTCTTCTAAAACAGGCGAAAAACCGCGAAAAATCACACTAAAGAGGCAATTGCAAAACTCCAGTTTTTGCAATTGCAACTGCTTAAAAATGCGTATTTTGCAGCCTTTAGGCGAGAAATCGCATGAGCCTCAGCAAAACTAACCGAGTTTTGCAAGAGGCTCTAAAGAATACATGTTGAGAGCCCGCTTCGGGGTATCTTCATTCCCACCATTCAGGCAGAGGGATCGTTATCTGTCACTCCGCGTTGCCTTAAAGCAAAATCAGAAATACCGTCTAACTTTGCTTTTATATGCAAGATACCTTTCTCCAAACTTATACGAAAGGAATTTTTCTTCACCCAAAATCTGAACATGAAAAATGATAATCAATATGACTGTAAACCCACAATTTATTACATTCGAATACGCCAAAGCACACCCAATGTATAACAAATCAAATCCTACAAAAGCCGGATTTCTGCTTATCCTGTATACGCCATTAGTAACAAGCTCCGTATCTTGTTCATAACTGTAACCGGCACGCCAATTGTTGCGCATCGTAATTACCGCGCTTAAAAAGAACAAATCCCCAAAGAGAAGAAAAATAAAACCGATGATATTAACAACAAAAGGAAAAGGCAGATTGAAAAGATAATCGCCAAAAACCACACTTCCAAACTGAACCGGAACAATCAAGAAAGTAAAAAATTTTAAAACAATTTCAAAAACGGCTATGTTTTTAGGCTTTTGTCCTTTACCTAAAATATTCCCCTGGATATTTTGCTTTTTTAATAAAATCATTTTTGCAATATATACCACATAGAAAAACGCCAAGAGAAAAAGAAATATAATTTTTGATAAACTCATTATCCGATTCTATCAAAAAATGTTCCATGATTAAAAGGTCCTTTCGGTAACATTTTAAAATGAGGCATCTCGGAGGCGGAATGCTAACCCTTCGCTATTCTATGGCGCAGATACAATTCTTCGAGTGTTTTTTTCGGCCCCAGGGCGGAGCTGTGTTCGCGTAAAACCGCCGTATCCCTCCGCTCCACATAAAAATCATAAATGCCCCGCGGATCACGATTATCGACCATCGAAAAAGAAGGACGGCTTCCCAGATATGACCGGATTTCATTATGATCTACCGCGGTAATACCGAAACGTTTCAGCCGTGATCTCACTTCAATAATTTCTTCAAAGGAGATGCCGAAAAGAAATTCTTCCAGAGCCCACCGGGTTTCATCGATAGATAATTGATTAGCGATAAACTCCTGCCAGTCCATGTCTAAATCGATAGAAATACGGATGAGCTCACTGGAACCTTCCATCGTGCCGAAACAAGGCGGAGCGGAATCTCTGGCAGCCCACAAAGATTGAAGCGCCGGCAGATTATGAGTTGATCTTGGGTCCGCTCCGCTGTCCCACAAAAGAATTAAGTCCTCCGCCAAAAAGCGTTTTTTTTCTTTGGGAAAAGACGGATCATTCAGACACGCTATGTACACATCTTCCGCCATCAAGGTACAAATAACAGAAAGGATAATCTTCCGTATCGATAAAACTAACGCGGAAGATTCCGCCGCTAAAAACGCGAGCATGGAAAACGCGTGGGATTTCGCGACAAGGAATCCCCTGGAAGACACAATTCTTGAAGGAGTATGCAAAAACCGGGAAGACGGAGAATATTCGATCATCGACGCGATGAGACTTTCTTCGTCCCGAATATCCCCGCGAAGACGCTGAGCTTCCCGAACCGACGGAAAAAGCGATATAGCATGACCTAAAGTCTTTAGCGCGGAAAACCGGTCTTCGGCTGTATGTAATTCACCGGGATGATGTTCCTTTACATAAAGAAGCGCTTTTTGGGCAACACCCTCTTCAAAAACGTCAAGACCTAACATAGGCGAAGTATAATCACCGGAGTGCCGCGCTTGAGAAAAATCCATGTTATAACAATACCCCAGATTTCAGGATAAAACAACAATTTTGTTGATTTTTTAACAAAGTTGTTGTTTTTAGTAAGGTATTTGACAAGGGATGCCCCCCTGCCCTTCTTATCATTTTACCAGGCTGACAGATTTCAGACTGTGTTCCGTTCCTATCCGCCTTCCGTTGACAAGGATTACTTCCCGCAAAACAACAGTTCCCCTAATCGTAAGGGTCTGCTGTTCAAAGCCGGATATGACTTTCCTGTCTTCCGCGTTTGGGATATACCAGTCGTATTTTCCGGCTTCCGTTACCACATACCTGGGAAAAGGATCGCTCCCCACAAGGCGGACTCGTCCAGTAATGACAACTTCCTGCCCCTCTACAGCGGTATTGTAATAACCGCTGTCAACCGGAGCATCATTTTGAACAGGGACTTCCTCCGAATCATTTTGAACGGGCATTTCCTTTACATCATCCTTTTGGCCGAACGAAAAAAGGAACCCGCCGGAAAGGATAAAAAACATTACTATCCATCCGGCTTTTATCTTCCGGCTCATCGTTTATACACCCACGCATCCGCGCCAGTTTTCCGTTTCCCTTGATTTTCTCTCGCTTTAAGTTCTGCCTGCTTATCCGCAAAACTGATCGGATAAGGATGGGAAGGTGCCGCCGTTGTTCTTACGTTGTTCAGCTGTGCCGCTGCACTTCTGAAAAGATCATCTCTTATACTTACCGCAATTTGTCCTTCTTGAGCTATGCCTTCAATATCGGTATCCACGTTTACGGTGAGATAGGTATTAAAATTACCTGCTGTCGGATTTGTAGTGTAATCAACAAAAAAAGGACGGCAAAGCTCATTAGTATATTTTACATAATCGGTAGAAACAGGATTAAAAGCATTCTCACTAAGGTTAAGCGAGAACAACCCTTCTCCAGGCGACAAAGACCAAGAGGTCGGCGGCGGCTCTGGGGAGGCATCATAAGCATTTATTGGATACCATCTTGGCTGCAAATCTGAGTTATTTTTATACCCCTTAAACCCGGTACTCTCATTCTTAATGTTCGCCCACATCCATGTACTAAGAAGCGTTTCCCAATCATTAAACATGGAATCGATGAAAATATCAGCCGCAGAAGTTACAGCCTGATAGTCCGCATATTGCGAATCAAGAATCTCTTTATAAATTCCGATACCATTTGACGCATGAACTCTAAGCCACTGGAAGAAAAGGTAGACCGTGGAATAGTTTGCTAACTGATCACCCACTTCATCTTCCCAGAATCCGTACCAGACATAAAAATTATTTCCGTGACCAATTGAACCAAAGGGATCAGCGTTAAAAAAACCAATCCTGTCGTCCTGGTATCCGCCGTAGACGTATTCCGCACCGGAAGAAAGGCCTTCATTAATCCAAAGGTCTTGTTGTAATTCTCTATCGAGCCCTTTTGAATAGTTTATGCCGTGCTGGAGTTCGTGCGCTATTGTAGCATATATACAAAATCGTGGTTTTCATTATTCCATCCGGGATTTACATCGACGTAAATCATGTCCGCTTCATTGGAATAGTAGAAGATATCAGCAGGATCCGCAGATTTGGGTTCCATGTCGATAGAGTAAAAATATCCTGCTACATACCCTTCATTTCCGCCGTTGTAACCGTCAATAATATCCAGCAGTAAAATGATGACTTTTCCGTTTTCATCGACATCTTCAAAAGTTCCAAAGGTGCCTGATATTTTTGGGAAAATCGCACTTTCGTATTCATCTCTAATGTCTTCCGCATTGGCGGCTGAAAATGACAAAGCTCCTTCGGCATACACGAGACAATGGGCCCCTTCGGCCAGCAGTTCGGCATCGAGCTGATAAAACCCTTCATCCGTAACTCTTTGGGCCCAAAATGTCCTATCGGGTACTTCCCATCTGGCGTAAAGCACTATATTTCCATTAATTCCGTTGATTCGACTTCCAGCTCCATAGTTGATGCCCGACCCATCCGATTTGGTATTCCAACCGAAAAACGATACACCATTTTTGGTTAAATTCCCCTTCATACGGCACGGAAGCCGGTACCGTCCCGCTATCAGCATCATTAGCGTTATAGGTAACCGTGTAGGTTTTTGGCGGCAACACAGGAGATTCACAGCTGCTTAAAACAACGGACAGCAGTAACACGCTTAAAAAACACTTTAACATTTTCATACACTCCCCCATCCAAAGTACTCATGTATGTTTTTAAGAAAAAAATCATTTTTTGTACTTTCAAAATTTATGAAAAACCCAGAAATAGTATCATCCCATAATGTGTGACTTGTCAAGCATTATGTCTATTGTTGAGTACACAAGGTACACAGAGGTGAAAAACAAATTGTGAACGGCTTTTTCTGTTGACGGCTTTTTATTTTTCCCTTATATTTACAGCAGTCCGGGGGGTGCACCGGTTTCGACTGGTACGGTTCGGGGTACCGGCTGCAGGTGGAGTGCCGAGCTCCTGATTCGGCAAAAAATTTAACTGCCAACAATGACAGTTACGGTTACGCCTTAGCTGCGTAATCGCGTGGAACCGTTCCGCCGCTCTGAGGGACGGCTTCCGCGTCGCAATCAGAGCTGGTCAATCTCCGGTTCCGGACGGGGTGCGATGAGAAATTTCCGGAATACGGAACCGCCGCGCGCCGTGCAGCCAAGCGGTTCCCGACAATAACAATGCACAGCTAAACCTGTAGACGCCTGTATTTCGCGTATTAGGACGTGGGTTCGATTCCCACCACCTCCAAAATTCGGGGGCTGTTTGAAAAGTTCAAACAGCCCCTTTTTACGTAAGATTGCGGGAAGCGAAACAGAATTCCGGCCGCTGCCAAGTCAGAAGAAAGGCTTACGGATTTTCGGCATCCGGCTCTTTGGCGGTTACTTCGGATTGAACATCTTCATCATTTTCTTTGCGGTCTCTCGCGTAATTGACGGTGAGGATGCGGCCCCGGAAACTTTTTCCGTTCAAGGCTTCAATGATAGTGTCCGCCACGGTACTGCGGACCTGAATAAAAGAATAATTGTCCAGAATGCGGATTGCTCCAATATCTTCTTTCGGTATAGCCGTTTCGGAATTAATAATGCCAAGAATCTCTCTGGGGAAAACCCGCCGGTTCCTTCCAACGCTGATAAAAAGCCTGACAGAATCGGCGTCAGCAAGAGGATAGCGGTCAACATCACTTTTCGGATTTTCCGCATTAGGAGTACCGGAGAAACGGGACCTTTTACCCCGGTTATCATAATTTTTTTTCCCGCGATAACCGTCTTCAAGCTGCATAAGCAAAAAAGCCGCGACATATGAACGCGTAAAAAACGGAACTTCCTTCCGCAAGATTGCACGATACGTGTTTAACAACACAGGATCAGCTTCGGTCTTAATCTTTACAAGAATTTCTTGAATTTTTTCCTGTAACTTTTCTTTGTCAAATGGGGAAGACATCAATTTTCCTATTCCTATACAAGTTGATTAATAATACCATGCCATAAAAAGCTACGTTACTCAAGTGTCACGGAGCTCATGTAATTTCAAGATAATACCTCGTTTCATAGGGAGCAAAGGCTTTCCGGAAGAGGACCTTGGAAAAATTTTCCGAGTTTACCGGTACATCAATCAAAATATGAGATGATTTTTCTTTATCGACATGGGTGATAAGATGATTCAAAAGAGCTTCGCCGATGCCCAGGCCCCGGTATTCCGGCAAAACTTCCAGCGCGATTACCTTGATATAAGTCCCTTCGGTTTTTGCAAGAATGTACGCGGCAAAATCCCCGTTGTTATTCTCGGCAAGCCAGCTTGTATCGTTGGGGAAAACCCAACCGCTCATATCTTCCGGAAAGACTTCCCGGTAAAAATCGCCCGGAATCGTTTTTTGGTATTCTTCCCGGCAATGCTGATGCAGTTTCAGGATTTCGCTTGTATCTTTATCAAGAGGCTTCCGGATTCTAAAATCTTCCAGAATAAGATCATCGGTTTCTTCCGGTTCTTCGCCGATTTTTCCGATTCCCCATTCTTCCCGCAGAGCGTTGTACCATTGTAATATGTACCTCCGCATTTCCTGTTCTTTAAACGCATACCAAAACTGTTCCGCTTCCGGATGACCGCTTAAAACATCTTTAAAAGCTCTGAACACGCCTTTTTTTTGGTCCAAAGCCCGTGTCAAAGCCTTTTTTATCACCGGGTTTTTAAAAGACACCGCAAACTTTTCCATCAATTTGAAACCGTCGGCGGAATTCCATTCAGGAAGATCGATGTAGCGTTCATCATCGTCTACATTAATTTCATCTTCATCGATTTCACTGAGAGAAACAACAGCGGCTTCCCGGGAATCTACCACAAAATCATCATTTTGATCTTCCATGAAAAAAAGAAGCGAGTCTATCAACATTTCATCTAATTCAAACCGCATATTAGTAGTTTACATACAAAGACAAAAAACCGTCAAGTTTCATGGAAGCAGTTTTTTTTAGATAACAGTTACTGATCCGCTAAGTTACTCAATATTAAAAAAACGACTGAAAAATCCAAAAACACCTCTGGATATTTTTTATGATATCTGTAATAATACTGTTACAGATAAGGGCTTTTGGTGCTGTTATCTGCAAGAAAATGTTTTTCTATCTATATGAGGAGGATTTTTCCATGAAGAAATTGATAGGATTGCTGGTTATAACAGCATTGGTAATGGGGAGCGTAGCAGCTCAATCATTAAGCATGAACTACCGTACACAGGCAACGATTCTTAATGTTAATGATCTTACGGCTGATAAACCCGTTGCGGAGTTCTTTAATTTGAACGAGAATGGGGTTGCTTATGAATCCAGGGCACGTGATGATTTGACTATTACTTTCTCCGGAGAGAAAGCTGGTGCGTCTGTTACTTTGGAGCCGAATGTTCAGGGCCTTAACACAACTATTGGTGCTAATGCTTATTATGGCTGGGCAAGTTTTGGTCCGTTAAAATTGACAGCTGGTAAATTTGATTCACGCTATACAGGTCGTGTCAGCGGTTTTGCCGGAAACTACAACGGTATTGTCGGTGAATATGTAAAGCTTGGCGGTCTCAAAGATGCGACTATGATTGAAGATGCCGCTAACCTTGGTGTGAGTGGAACTGCTGCTAGGGTTCACACTCTGATTGCTGATCTTACCATTGATAAACTGCTGATAAAACTTGCTTTCCAAGATTATACTACTGGTAGTAGCAATAATCATGATGGTGATATTGAGGTTAATGATGACGGAACTTTTGTCTGGGCTCCGACTTCTGTAAGTCTTGGTTACAGTATTGACCCCTTTGGTACTATTGAAGGTATTTTCCGCTTGCTGGCAAAAGACGTGATCGTGTTAGGTGCGTATATCCGCCCCAACAAACTGGTCCCGAATCTGGACGCTGTTGTCGGGTTTACCTTTGGTATGGATAATACCGGTACTGATATGGCAAGTGAAATGGGTATTGATGTGCGCGCTCAGTACACTATCGACAAACTTCTTCTTGCGACAAACATGAACTTTATGAAGTATAAGAATGACGAATGGGGAATGTGGATTGCTGCCAGCGGAAACTACAAGATTAACGATACACTTACCGGAAGGCTGACTGTTTCATATATTGATGAATCAAAACAAGCTGGTGGAGAAGGTAAATCCTTTAACGGTCTGCTCGGATTGGAAATCATCGCAATGAGGAACAGCAGTATTTCTACCGGCGTTGAATTGCGCTACGACCTTGCGGCAGAAACCGCAAGACTTATGATCCCCTGTATTCTCCGCGTAAGGCTCTAATTAGTTTTGAGTATTTAATTTAAGAATAGCTTCTTCATTAAGGCCATCCAGATCGGGTAACTGGATGGTCTTTTTTTGTCTCTGCGGGTTGGGGGTGACGGGACACTGGTGACACAGGAGTGACAGTCACCAAAAAAGCCTGGTGTAGTTATGGCGTAGAGTGCACTATATGTGCAGCATTGGTGACACTGGAGTGTCAGTCACCGAAAAGGCCTGGTGTGGTTATGGCGTAGGGTGCACTATATGTGCGGCATAGTTTACACAGGAGTGTCGGGTGACACAGGAGTGACAGGTGACACAGGAGTGACAGGTGACACCGGTGACACAGGAGTGACACAGGACGGGACACTGGAGTGACAGTCACCAAAAAAGCCTAGTGTAGTTATGGCGTAGGGTGCACTATATGTGCGGCATGGGGTGACACAGGAGTGACAGTCACCGAAAAGGCCTGGTGTGGTTATGGCGTAGAGTGCACTATATGTGCAGCATGGTGACACAGGAGTGTCGGGTGACACAGGAATGACAGTCACCGAAAAGGCCTGGTGTAGTTATGGCGTAGAGTGCACTATATGTGCAGCATGGTGACACAGGAGTGTCGGGTGACACAGGAGTGACAGTCACCGAAAAGGCTTGGTGTGGTTATGGCGTAGGGTGCACTATATGTGCGGCATAGTTTACACAGGAGTGTCAGTCACCGAAAAGGCCTGGTGTGGTTATGGCGTAGAGTACACTATATGTGCAGCATGGTGACACTGGAGTGACAGTCACCGAAAAGGCCTGGTGTGGTTATGGCGTAGGGTGCACTATATGTGCAGCATAGTTTACACAGAGGAGCGGTTTTCGCTCCTCTGTGTAAATGTTCTTTTTCTATTCCTCTGTGTAATTCATCTTAAGTGCCGTTTTTTGCGGTTATACAAAAATATCGTAAAAACCCAAAGCAAAAACTGTTTTGATGCCATAATAAGTGGTATAATAAACATGGCAGGAGAAAGACATGGCTGAAATAAAGGAAATTGTCAAACAACAGAATGTGAGTTTCGAGGAAATTAGACAAATTCTCAAAGAAGTTTCCGAACGGCAAAAGGAAACTGACCGCATTGTCAAAGAAGTTTTCGAGAGTCAAAAAGAAACTGACCGGCAAATGAAGGAAACCAGCCGGGAGATTGGGAAACTTGGCGGCAGATTTGGTGAAATGGTCGAATACATGGTTTTGCCTAATTTGGTGCACAAGTTCCGTGATTTAGGTTTTGTGTTTACCAAAGCGTATCCCGAGGCTGAAATAAAAGATGAAAAAAATAATATACTCGCCGAGGTTGATGTTACCTTGGAAAATGGCGACAAAGTAATGATTGTCGAGGTCAAATCCAAGCCGAACATAAGCGATGTTAAAGACCACGTTAAACGCATGGGAAAACTACGGCTTCACGCGGATTTACATAGTGATAACCGTAAATATTTTGGAGCCGTTGCGGGAATGGTAATAAAAGATAATGTGCGGGACGCTATTTTGAAAAATGGCTTTTATGTGATTCAACCA
>QMCE01001744.1_pt1 | contig 12005 bp, 7 predicted proteins | sample 1821851 | NCBI WGS metagenome assembly QMCE01 (sample SAMN09453174, study PRJNA476694) | Termite gut metagenome, whole genome shotgun sequencing project. | isolation source: worker | host: Odontotermes sp. | place: South Africa:Pretoria | collected 2016-01-28
TTGCCGTACGACACTGTCAGCGGTTGCTACCTGGGCTTCTATAGTCCGCGCGTCGATCCGTTGAGCAGCAACAACCGTAGCCTCGGCTTTTCTATTCGTTCAGTAATGGAATAATATATAAAAAAAAGGAAAACCCTTGACCATACAACCCTCCGGTAGTGTGTGTATGTGTGTAGTGGTTACAGCAATGAATTCGGATCGCGTTCGGCTTGTAGAAAATTCAGCGTAGTGTTCTTCCTCCCCGAGCCCATCCCGAGAAACGACCAGGGACGCCCTCCAAAAAAACATGAAGGCGTCCCCGATCTTAGAGCTTCGATGGAAAAACCCAAACAAGCTCTTGGTTTGTGCAGCGGCTACAATTTCGTGAGGATTATTGCCGAGCCGCCGCCGGGAGCAAGGTTCAGGTCGAGCGTCGAGGTCGAATCGACTTGTGTGTCGATAATCTCTACCGGATATGGATCGGTCCGGTAGTCGGCCCCGGGGCCGTCGCAAAAGATGCGTGCGTTGTAGCTCACACCCGTTTCGAGGAAGTCCAGCGGCAACGATACGGCCCGGGCTTCGGCGTTGGTGATCGCCCCGACGAACCACTCGTCGCTATCGCGGTCGCGTCGGGCGATAACGACATGCGAGCCGATAACCGCCTCGGGCACCGACGTGGTTTCCCAGTTCGTCGGGCAGCGGGTGATAAACTCGAACGCCGGATTGCCCTCGTAGTTTTCGATCTCGTCGGAGGCCATTTGCAGCGGACTGTAGAGGATCACCGACAGGGCCAACTGTTTGGCAACGGTAGTCTGAACGCGGGTGCCGGGGTGGACGGGGTTGGTGAAGTAGAACGTGCCCGGCGTGAAGTCCATCGGCCCTGCCAGACCACGGGTGAACGGGATCACCGTCGTATGTTCCGGGGGATTGCCTCCGTCGGTAGACCATGCGTCCCACTCCTGACCGCGAACGCCCTCCTGAGTCATCAGGTTGGGCCAGGTGCGTTGCAGGCCCGAGGGCATCACCGGTTCGTGGTTGTCGATCATTATGTGGTAGCGGGCGGCCGTCTCTATCACCTTGCGGTAGTGGCGAACGCCGTATTGGCTGCTGTGCCGCTCCTTGCCATCCAACAGCGGGCTCACATAGCCCGTTTTGACCACATCGACCCCATATTTTTGATATAGGGCGAAAGCATCCTCGATCTGCGCTTCGTAGTTTTTGGTGGCGCCGCCCGTTTCGTGATGGCCTATGAGTTTGACGTTTTTCCTGGCGGCGTAGCGGGTGATCTCCTCCAGATCGAAATCGGAGTATGTGCGGGTGAAGCTGAACTTGTCGCCCTCCACCGTCCAGTCGTTCTGCCACCCGTCGTTCCAACCCTCGACCAGCACGCCTGCGAAGTTGTGTGCCGCGGCGAAGTCGATGTATCGTTTCACATTCTCGGTAGTCGCACCGTGTTTGGGCCCCTGATACCATGTGTAGCGTTCGGTGTGCATCCCCCACCACACGCCGATATAGCGGCCCGGTTCGATCCATGATGTGTCTTCTATCTGCGAGGGCTCGTTCAGGTTGAGCATCAACCGCGAGAGTATCAGCCCGCCCGGCGAGCCGGCCACGATGAGCGTACGCCAGGGTGTGGTGCGCGGAGCCTCCATAAAGGCCACTTCGCCCGTCGACCAGCGCGTAGGGTCGGCTTTGAGCGTGGGGGTTCCGACCTGCGGGGCGACAAGGTTGAGCGCCGGATAGTCGGTCAGGGCGGCCTCGTGTATGGATAGATAGTGTCCGTCGGCGGTCTGCATGGTCAGCGGGGTCGATACTGCGGTTGCCAGACTGCCTGCCGGGCCGGAAGCATAGAGAGCTTCGTAATATTGCGTCTCTGCCGGGATCGACCACGCCGTATGGTTGCCCGCGAGTGCAAATTCGGTCAGCTCATCCATCACGACGAACTTGCCGAGCGCCTCCTGCTGCGGGAACTCGTATCGGAAGCCTATCCCGTCGTCGAATACCCTGAATACCACTGCGAAAGTACGGCCGCTGTCCTGCTGTTCGACTGTGACGCTCATCTCGTTGTAGTGGTTGCGCACTGTCCGTTCCTCGCCCCACGGCTGTTCCCACGTCTGGTCGAACGAGGTGTGTTCGACATTGGTGATGCGCAGACCGTCGGCCAGATCGCCTTCGCCCAACACCAGGCCGAGGCGCGAATCGTTCAGTACCGGCTGCCTTCCCTGATCGACGGTGTAGTAGAGTTTGCCTGCTTTGGCGCTAACCTCGACGGCGATAGTGCCGTCGGGCGAAGTGAGGGTCGGGTTTGTGGTCTTCCCGCACCCCGCAAGAGTTGCAAGGCCCACCGATGCGACAAGCGACAGATAAATTACATTTTTCATCATTTGCTTTTCAGTTCGTTAATTAGTTGCGCGGCTTTCCCCTCTTGGGCCGAGATGTAGTAGTAAAACGCCTGCAGAAGTCGTTTTTGCGCTTCGACGTCGGCTTCGAGCTCTTTTTTGAGCATATAGTAATCTAAAATCCTTTCGAGCGTGGCCGTCGAATAGCTCACTCCGGCAAACGATTGCACTTTGTTGAGGAAGGTGTAGCCAAACTCTTTCGTGGGCTCGATCATCGTTCCTTCGCCGAAGTCGTTCCATGTTATCAGTTGCAGCCAATCGACCCCTTGCGCCCGTGCCATGTCGAGCAGTCGCCCGAGCAGCGCACCGTTTTCGTGTGCGATCGGAGCGAGCGGCGACGAACCCCAATTACCCTCGACATAGAAGTCGTCGAACCCGGGATAGGCCCCTCCCCAGAAGATGTCGAAGTTGCCTTTGGTGGCGTATTTGGTCTCCATCGGCAGGGCGTCCACCCAGATGAATTCGCCGGCAGAGTTCCGGGCTGTGGAGCTGTTGGCAAAGCCCGAATGGCCGTACAGCGTCACGAAAGCCGGTTTTGTGCTCAACACCGCGAATGCGCTTGTCCACTCGGCGGCGGTTTTGAGTTGCTGCGGCCCGAAGGTCATAAGCAGCGGCTTGCCGTCGATCTTCACATAGTTCGACTTGCTGAAAAAGTTGTTTTGCAGATAGAGCATATCCTGCTGCGCCTGGGACATTTGTTCCGACACGTCGAGCGAACCGCCCGCACCGAGGGTCTGGTCTTCGTAGACGATGGCGAACTTCAAGCCCACCCGATCGAGACCTTTCACCAACGCTTCGGTGTTGCGGCGGTTTGCCGGATAGTCGTACAGATCGCGCGTGCCGTACCAGTCGATCAACACCCCGTCGATACCCGCGTACTTCATCAGCAACAGATGATAGTCGATAACTTCGTTGTCGCTCGAAGCATAAGGGCCGATCAACGGATAGAAATGGGCTGCGATTTCGCGCTCTCCGTCGGCGTTCACGATGTCGGGGTTTTTATTGCCCAGAGTCCAGTGCTGGCCCCACTTGCCGTTGTTGGTAATGGGTGACTCGAACCACGGCATATAGTGGACATACAATCCCGTGGAGTTGGTCTTGACCACCGGAGCGGGGTCGAACTTCTCCACCGTGAAGACGCCCGCGCCCCCGCCGCCGCCCTTGGAGCAGGCGGCAGCGAGAACGACGAGCATTAATGTTACAAGAGTTTTCATCAATTATATCCCGGATTTTGAACCAGTTTGTCGTTCTTGGCCATCTCCTGGGCGGGGATCGGGAAGAGGGCGGTGTGACGGTCGGCGGCATCGGCCGGTTTTTCCCACCATTCGTCGAAGTAGGTTCCGAACCGGATGTTGTCGGTGCGGCGGTGATCTTCGAATACGAACTCGCGGCGCAGTTCGGCGTCGATGAACTCGAGGTCGATAGTTTCGGGGGTAGACAGGCCGGCCCTCGAACGCACCACCTCGACGAACGGACGGGCAGCGGCGGTGTTGCCCAGCCTGACGTTGCACTCGGCCTGCATCAACAGGGCCTCGGCGTAGCGCATCACCACAAGGTCGTGGTCGCGATCCCACTTGGCGCCCTCCAGCACCTCGTATTTGGCGAGGCGGCCGCCTTCGTTCTGGGGCGAGGAGGTGATGTCGGTGATCTCTTCGGTGTAGACGAGCGGATTACCCGAAGCGGGCATGACTATCACCGAACCGGTGCGCAGGTCTATCTGCTCGCCCATCATTATCGAGCGGCGGCGGGTGTCACCCTCCTCGAACGACGAGTAGAGGCCCGGCTGGGCACAGATGCCGTTACCGCACCACTGGTAGTTGCCCGACGCCGAGATGGCCCACATCTGCTCGTAGTGGAAGGTCATAGAGTGGAGAAAGTTGCCCGCCCCGCCCGTCGCGTTGGCGTCGTAGGGGATGGCGAAGATGATCTCATTGGAGCCCTGGTTTTCGGTCTTAAAGCTGGCGTAGTAGTCGGGCGTCAGTTCGCCGGTGATCTTGCTGCACACATCGAGGCAATCCTGCCATCTGGCCGTGCCGGTATATACGCCTGCGTTGAGATACAAACGTGCAAGGAGCATATTGGCTGCGTTTTGTGTAAAGCGGCCGTAGCCCGAGGCGGGCAACAGGTCGATATTGTCGAGAAGTTCCTTTTCGACGAAGGCGAACACTTCGGCACGCGGCGAGGTGGCAGGGGCGTCGGTTTCGAGATAGGATGTCTGCAAAGGCACATTGCCGTACCAGTCCAACAGCTTGTAATAGTAGTAGGCCCGGAGCACCTTCAGCTCGGCGAAGATCGGCTTTGCGACCTCTTCGGCCAGGCCCGACTGCTCGACCTGATAGATGATCGAGTTGGTCGATGCGACACCGTTGTAACCATATTTCCACAGCGCCCAGAGTTTGGGGTTGTCGGGTTTCCACTGGTGGCGGTGGATATCGAGATAGGCTCCGCCGTCGTACCAGTCGTCGTTGGGAGTGCGGGTGGGGATTACACACTCGTCGGAGGCCACTGCGGGTACGAAGAAGACGAACTCCGAGGCGGGATAGAAGTTGATCCCGTCCGAGGCGCCGCCCCTCAGCGAGGCGTAGGCCCGGCCGACTATGGTTTCGACTTCGCTGGCGCTTTTGCCATATTCGTCGGCGGGCACCTTGTCGTAAAGAACCTCATTCAGGTCGGTGCAAGCGCTCAGCAGCGCCACCGAGACCATTGCGTATATGATCGATTTTTTCATGGTTTACAGTTTTTTAGAAAGATACATTCACACCGAACATCACCGTTCGGGCCCGCGGATAGTAGTAGTTGTTACCATACTGCTCGTCGCCGATCGACTTGTCGATACCCGGCGACAGTATGCCGTTGTAGTTCACTTCGGGGTCTACGCCGGAGTAGCCGGTCAGGGTGAGCAGGTTTTCGCCCGTCACATAGAACCGCACCTTGGTGAACCATTTGTCCTTCAGCGGCAGGGTGTAACCGAGGGTCACGTTTTGCAGACGGAAGAAGTCGCCCTTTTCGATCCAGTAATCCGAGAAGGCGGGTGCCGAGGCGATGCCCTTGCCGAGCCACGAGTCGGGAACGTTTGCGCCCGGCAGACGGCCCATGCTGCTGATGGCCATGCCCTGTGCATTGAGGATCTTTTGGCCGAACAGACCGTAACCCGAAAGGTTGAAGTCGAAATCGCGCCACGTCATGTTCATGTTGAGGCCGAGGGTCAGCTTGGGTTGGGCGTCGCCCAGTGCCTGCTCTTCGCTGCCGAGGATGTAGTTGCCGTCGGCGTCGATGCCTTCGAATTTCGGGCCCCAGAACGTACCCACCGCATAGCCTTCGCGCAGGGTTTGGGTGTATACGCCCGAGAAGCCCTGAACACCGTGCAGGTTGCCGTAGGGAACCGCCTCCGTCTGATACAGGTCGTTCGACAGGCGTAGGACTTTCTGTTTGTTGTAGGCGGCGGTCACATTGACGTTCCATGTAAACTCGCGGTTGCGGAAGATGTCGGCGCCGAGGGTCAGCTCGACCCCTTTGTTCTCAAGGTCGCCCACGTTTGCCATAGTGGTGGGGTAGAGGTTGGGGGGCTGGGGCACCGAGTAGGTGAAGATCAGGTTGGAGGTCTTCTTCAGATAGGCGTCCACGGTGACGCTAAAGCGATCGAGGAACGCGAAGTCGATCCCGATGTTGGTCTGCGCCGTTTGTTCCCATTGCAGATCGGGGTTGGCGTTCTGGGTGATGCCGTAGGAGTTTTTCCACGAATCGGTCACCTGGTCGTAGTACTGACCGACGGTACCCATGAGCTGCATGGTCTTGTATTCGCCGATGTTGTCCTGGTTGCCGGTGATGCCGTAGCCCACTCTGAGCTTGAGGTTGTCGATCCAACTGCGCGCACCATCCATGAAGGGCTCTTCCGACACTCTCCACGCCAGCGACGCCGAGGGGAAGGTACCCCACTTGTTGTTGGCCCCGAAGCGCGACGAACCGTCGCGGCGCAGCGTTGCGGTGAGCATATAGCGGCCCTTCAGCACATAGTTCACGCGACCGAAGAACGACGTCAGCCGTGCCTCGCCCTTGTATGACGACACGTCGCCTGCGGTGAGGGTGTTGCCCGCCGCAAGGTTGTTGTAGGAGAATGCGTCGGTGTCGAAACCGCTGCGTGCGGAGCGGAAACCTTCATACACGTTGATAAGATATGAGTGGCCCGCCATCACGTTCACGCGGTGGATATCGTTGAAGGTTTTGTCGTAGGTGAGATAGGTTTCGATCTGTTGGTTGGTGTAGTCGCCCAACGAGCGGTTGCCGGAGCCTTTGCTCGCCTCCTGTCCGAAGGCGAACGAGGGAACGTAGTAGCGGCCTTGTTGGGAGTTGTACTCATACGAAACGTTGGAGGCGAGCTTCAAACCTTCGAGAATTTCGAGTTCGGCCTTCACATAGCCCAGCAAACGGACACGGGTCTGGTCGTTGGCCACGTTTTCGAGAAGTTCGACGGGGTTGTTGGCGTTGGTGCCGCCGATCTGGGTGAACTTGCCGTCCTGACGCACGGGCAGGGTGGGATTTTGGTTATACGCCCTCTCCCAGATGCCGATGTTGATCGGGTTGTATGTATCTTTGTTGGCGTTCAGGCTCGCTTCGAGTTTGAGGCGGCCTGCCAAGCCGTATTGATAACCCGAGACGCTCCCCGCAATACGTTTCAGGGCGCTGGTTTTGATCACTCCCTTGGTGTCGAGATAGCTCAGCGAGGCGCGCAACCCGCTCTTGTCGCCGCCGCTGGAAAACGACAGGTTGTGCGAGTGGGTGACGGAGGTTTGTTGCAGCTCTTTCTGCCAGTCGGTGTTTGCGCCGTAATCGACGGCACCGGCGACGTTGTTTTCGCGCACATATTGTCTCCACTGATTGGCCGAGAGCAGGTCGAGGTTACGCGCGACCGCACCGATCGCCACCGAACCGTTGTAGTTCATCTGCACACCGCCCGAACCGCGCCTGGTGGTGACGATGATAACACCGTTGGCCCCGCGCGAACCGAAGATGGCGGCAGCCGACGCATCCTTCAACACGTCGATCGAGGTGATCTCTGCGGGTTGGATGGTATTCATGTCTACGCCCGGGATCCCGTCCACGACGATCAGCGGCGAGTTGGCGGCCGACAGCGACGTACCCCCGCGAAGACGAAGGTTCGAACCTTGTGTCGGGTCGCCCGAAGGCTGCGAAACGACAAGACCTGCGATGCGGCCCGCCAACACCTGTTCCGCCGAGGTGACCACCCCGCCCTTGAGGTTATCGCCGGCCACCGACGAGATCGAGCCGGTGAGGTCGCTGCGGCGCATCGTGCCGTAACCCACACCCACGACCTGCACTATTTCGAGCGCCACGGCGTCTACGGTCATCGTCACCGTCAGGCGTTCGACCGCCGTGACGTTCATGGTCCTGTAGCCCATTAAAACCAAAGAGAGTTCTTCACCCGCAACGGCGGAGAGGTTGAAAGCGCCGTTCGCATCGGAGATCGTTCCGCGCGAGGGGTCGGCGGTAGCGATGATCGCCACACCCGTCAGCGGTTCATTGTTTTGATCGACAACGCTGCCCTGCACCGTTATCCGGTCTTGCGCACCTGCCGGGCCTGCGGCGAAGAGAGCCAACAGGGCCGTCAGGCAAATATATTTCATAAATCTCATCGTCGTAATTATTTAGTGGGTTTATCAACTGTAACAAGAGGAATATCGCCTTCGTAGATGGTGTTGTTCCTGTTGTCGGTCACTTTCACGTTAAGGGTCGTCGCACCGGTGCTTTTGAACTCGGCGGCCAGATCTATGTAGGCCCGCTGTTGGCTCTTGGCCCCTTCCATACGGCCGGTGATGGTCTTACCCCCGCCGGTGATGGTGTAGGATAGCTCCTGACCGTTGTCGTTGTTGTCGCGGTTGATGATCATAATATCCTCCATGCTGACCTTCATCGGGAAGATGTAGAACTTGGCCGGAGGAGGAATGGGCGCCCCCGGGGCTATGATCTTCAGATCGGGGCTCGCACCCGCCCAGTCGGGGGTGGCGTCGTTGCCGTTGTACTTTGCGATCACGAATGCGATGTTCTCCATGTTGGTCTCTTCGGTCACGCCGGGGAAATAGTCGATGGGCACAAGGTCTTTCTTATATATACCGTTGCCCATATCCTTGAACTGGGTTTTCACACGGGTTTCGGGGATCCATGCGTCGAAGCCCTGGGTATAAGTCCAGTCGTTCACCCCGCCGTGCATATGCAGGGTCGAGGGGGCGGGCAGAAACCCTTCTACCAGGTTGGCGTTGAACAGTATGCTGAGCGTGCTGTTGAGCCAGAAATCGGACGGGCCGAAATCCATCATCTTGCCTCCGTCGACAAACTCCCGGATGTAGTCTTTTTTCGGGACCTGAAGCGTTCCGGTTTCGGAGGAGATGGCTTCTCTGTCGCCGCGAATGTTGAACCAGAAGAAGGTTTCGTTGTTGTTGAGCATCTCCTCTGCCGTCATTCGATAGAACGTCGTCGGGACCATTGTCAGGCTCCATATCTTGTCGCCTTCGTCCGTCAGGAGCACCGGTTCGTTGGGTTCCGAGGGGGTGTTGGGGCTCCATGTCCACATATAGAGCTCTTGCCCGGCGCTCACTTGGGGCGAGTCGCTGAAGTCGAACACCCACTTCACCTCTTCGTCCAGCGCATATATCGAGGGGACGGTGGTGATAGTCGGGCTTGCGATGGTTACCTTTTGCGCCCCGGCTATGGTCGGCACGAGCAGCGCCAACCCGGAAAGTATGTAAATAAGTCTTTTCATAGTCTTGGTCATTTAGCGTCAGGAGTTGGGGTGGCTGTGGCAAATTTGTAACGATACGACACGAAGGGCACTCCGTTTACGGAACGCGACAGGGTGAGGTCCATCGTCGGGGTGGCGCCCGGGACAGCCGACACGGTGAGTTTCCCTGTCATGGCCGAGCGCGCTGCATCGGAGTAGAGATAGATCACGGGTGCCGATCCTCCGGCTGCGGGGAATGGGGCGTTCAACTCCCAGTAGCCCGTGGCAGGGAACAGCTCGGGCGCTCCGCCGGTCACGGCATAGGAGGTCGGTTGGCCTTCGGCATCGACCTTGAGGGAGAGCGCGAGGGCGTCGAAACCGAAACGGTCGAGCAGAGAGATCTCGTTGGGTGTGACACCTGCGGTTTTGGCGGTTTCGTCGATTTGTGCGATCCCGGTGATCTTCCATTCTCCGGCGATCTTCTCGTACAGGGTGATGGGTTCCACATAGGAGCCGTTGTCGGTCGGGTCGGTGCACGCCGTGCCCGACGCAACCATCCCCAACAACACAAAAGCAGAAAGGTACCTCAATAATACTTTCATAAAAGTTTTGTTTTTGTTTGTGAGTGTGATTTTAGGTTTGAAACTTTTCGATACAAACATATTCAATAATGACAGCTATTGAAATTATCCAAACGAATATATAATCGTTTTTATTCGTCCGCGCCCACAATCCACTGATAGTCAGCATTGAACTTCCGATGCCGACCCCGAAAAATATAACCGTAATAAAAAACTTTTCTGCCGCCTTCCGGGACGATGTTCCCCGAGGGTGCCCGATTTCTCAAAAATAGGGTTATATTTGTAGTTGTACTCGCTAACGACTATTGACCGAAACCTTATTGATATGTGGCGAATTTTCCCTTTTGCTTTGATTTTCGGGGCGTTGAGCCTGTCGTGTTCCGCCCCATATTCCGGCGGAACGGAGGTGTCGAGCGTCAGGGCGCTCGATGAGTTGGATGAGTATCTCGACAAAAAAGAGCACTACGTCTCCCAACGCGAGGAGCGCATCAAACTGTTCGTCCAAAAGGCACGCGCCGCCGCCGGTCCCGACCAGCAGTTCGAATTGTACAACAACCTTTTCGACGAGTACAAGTCCTACATCTCCGACTCGGCATTTGTCTACGCAGGTAAAGCGTTCGACGTCGCCTCGGCTATGGGCGACGGCGACAAGATCGCTTTGGCCCGGCGCAACATCGCCTTTTGCTACCTCTCGTCGGGGTTCTTCCGCGAGAGTGCCGACATGATGGCCACGATAGACCCGGCAGCCGTCTCCCCCGAAGTGAAGGTCTCCTACTACTCGCTCATGGGCCGCCTCCACTCCGACATGGCCGATTACGGCTACGGCGTCGCTTTCAGTGCCGACTACATCCGCCGGGGCATCGACTACTACGACTCGGTCATCGTCCACACCCCTGGCGCCTCGCCCGACATTTGGAGCTACATGGGTTTCAAACGTATGCTCCAGCGCGACTACCCCGCTGCTATCGGCGCCTTCAAAACCCTGATAGATTCCCAAACGGTCGATGACCACACCTACGCCATCGCATCGTCCAGCATGGGCTATATGTATTGGCAACTGGGCGACCAGGAGAGCGGCCTGTACTATCTGGCGCAGGCCGCCATAGGCGATATACGCTCGGCAACCAAGGAGGGCGTCGCGCTGATGAACCTCGCCACGCTTCTCTACCAGCGGGGCGATGTACGTCGCGCCAACAGATATATCCGTCTGGCGATGGACGACGCCGAGTTCTATAACGCGCGGCTGCGCAAGGTGCAGATATCCAACGTGCTGCCGATCGTCGAGAAAGAGCTCGCCGACCTGATCGTTCGTCAGCGCAACAATCTGGTCGTGTTTGTGGTGGTCGTGTCGCTGCTGTTTGTGATCGTGTTCTCTGCCGCCGTCATTATCTTCCGTCAAATGAAGGGTTTGCGAAAAGCACGGCGAACGATCCAGCACCAAAACCGCAACCTGAAACTGTCCAACGGCAAACTCGTCGAGTCGAACGAGATCAAGGACGAATACATCGCCCAGTCGCTCTACGTCAAATCGGAGTCTCTCGAACGGCTCGAAAATCTCTACAAAACTATCAACCGCAAGGTGATGGCGCGACAGTTCGACGACATCCACTCCTATTTGAAGGAGTCCGATCTGAAAAAAGAGCGAGAGAATATGTATTCGTCGTTCGACAGCACCTTTTTGCGACTATTCCCCGACTTCATCGAGCAGTACAACGAGCTGTTCCGGCCCGAAGACCGGGTTGTGTTGGACTCGTCCCGCCGGCTGACGCCCGAGTTGCGGATCTTCGCGTTGATCCGTTTGGGCATCGGCGAGACGGAGCGGATCGCGCGTTTTCTCGGCTATTCGGTCAATACGATCAACACATACAAGACGAAGGTTAAAAACAAATCGTTGGTACAGAACGAGCAGTTCGAGCAGCGCGTGATGTCGATCCGCACTCTCCGCACAATGCCACGACAGGGCTTTGTTTAGAGGTTGTTTGAATTTTCCACCGAACTTCCGGCCTTGTTCCCGCCCTCAATTCAAAGTAAAAGGGACGATCCTGATTTATCTTGGGTGGAAGATGGGGCTCGAATTGAGCGAGGCTTTTGGCCGAGCGGAATCATCGACGGCGCGCCGACCGTCGAAGCAGCAATGCTTCGGTGGAGGCATCTTGCGACGGAGATAACCCGGAGAGCAGCACCCGCAATAACGAAAAACTCCCCGAGAGGGGAGTTTGGGTGGAAGATGGGGCTCGAACCCACGACCTTCGGAACCACAATCCGACGCTCTAACCAGCTGAGCTACGTCCACCGTATATCAGTGATTAACGG
>QMCE01001745.1_pt1 | contig 12004 bp, 9 predicted proteins | sample 1821851 | NCBI WGS metagenome assembly QMCE01 (sample SAMN09453174, study PRJNA476694) | Termite gut metagenome, whole genome shotgun sequencing project. | isolation source: worker | host: Odontotermes sp. | place: South Africa:Pretoria | collected 2016-01-28
GTTAGGGTCATAGCTTTTACTTATTCTGTCTTTTATGTTTGCCACCATGCTTACAGTATCGGCTCAGCCTGCAAGCAGCGTTATTGCCGGTGTTGACAGTTCAGGGAAACAAATTATTGTTAAGTGGTTCAGCGAGCAGGTTATTTTTCCGCAAGGCGTAGTGATGATCTCAAACCGCCAAAGTCGGTAGAAGCCGTTGAAACGTGGGGCAATACAATTATTACAAGGAATGCAAGCAAGGATTTTTTGAAATACATCCTGAATCTGTATGTTCAATATCTCAGCGCAAAGGATTCTGTCGGCCCTTCGGAAGAAACCAAAAAATATGAGGATTGGTTTGACAGATTCACACAAGCTTTGCGAGATATTTATGACTGCAAGGATTTAGAGTTGAAGCCTGATATGAAGAACCTCGAATTTCGTATTGTGATGCAGGGACGGGAACCGTTTGGGTTGCATGAAATGTCTGACGGATATAAGGCATTCATAGAGATATTGATGGAGTTGCTCTTGCGTTTTGAGAGTGAGGATGGCGTTGTGGATTACGGTCGGTCGGCCATCGTTTTTATAGACGAGATTGAAACTCATCTACATGTAGAATTGCAAAAGCGGGCGTTGCCGTTCTTAACACAAATGTTTCCGTCCGTTCAGTTTATTGTGGCAACGCATTCTCCGTTTGTAATGACGTCCTTGTCAACCGCCGTAGTGTATGATTTGGAAAAGCATGAGCGGCTTGACAATCCAAGCCACTACTCGTATGAATCCGTGGTAGAGTCTTTCCTTGACGCCAATATGTATTCACATGAAATGAAGCAATTATTTGACCGATACAAGGAGCTGTGTTTTAAGGAAAGAACGGCCGAGGAAACGGAAGAGTTCCTTAGGGCAAAGACCAAACTGGAACGCGTACCCCCGGCTTCCAAAGAGTTGTATCTGGCATTCCACAATCTTGAAAAGAAACGCAAGGAGGCATGACATGGTAAAAATCAACAAGCGCCCCACACCCCCAAAACCTATCAAGGTCGACGATGACTATCGAACCAACCCGAACTTTTCCGCACTTGTAGAGGATTGCAATAACAAATGCTACATTTGCGAAATCAAGCCTACCACACAAAACGTGGAGCATCGCATTCCTCACAGGGGCGACCCTTCGCTAAAATATGATTGGAACAACTTGTTTTTAGCCTGTGGGCATTGCAACAACAGCAAGCTTGACGCTTATGACGACATCCTTGACCCCTCCAAGTGCGACCCCGAAGATTATATCGCACTTTCGTTGAATACCGATTCATTGGTGGAAGAAATCATCGTGGAGGTTTTGTCGGATGGGAAGAGCGCCACGCAAACTGCTGACTTGTTGGAGCGCGTCTATAATGGTGGGACGACGGATATCAAAGCATTTGAGTGTGCCAACTTAAGAGATGAGATATCTGATTGTATTTTAGACTTCCACTTACTCACAAGGGGTTATCGGGATGAACCGGACGCCTCCCTTAAAGGGGATTATCGCGAACTTATTAAAAAGGACGTCTCCCGTTCTTCCACATTTGCCGCATTCAAAAGAAAATTGATTCGTGACGACCCCGAGCTGTCAGCCGAATTTTCAGAATCACTTACATAGCCGCGGCCGCCATCTACATCTCGCACCGCTTGTCTTCCTGTCAATTCTGTGATAGAATTGCAGTGTTTTCCGAAGGCGAGATTGTAGAATGCGGAACGCACAAGGAACTCTCCGCGCAAGGAGACGGCGTCTACGCCTCCCTGTTTCGGACACAGGCAAAGTATTACGTGTAGACGCGCCTACGGACGCGGCGTTACGCATAGATGGAGAATTACATGCTTTCACTATCCAGATTCTTTAAGGAATATAAGAAACAGTTTATTTTGGGTCCCCTGTGCAAATTGCTTGAGACCATTTTTGAGTTGATAGTCCCCCTCGTCATGGCCTCGATTATTGACGTGGGAATAGCGAACGGGGACAAGGCTTACGTATATGGGCGAATGGCCCTCATTCTCCTTCTCGGCCTGCTGGGACTGGGTTTTGCCCTCGTCTGCCAGTATTCTGGCTCCGTCGCCTCCCAAGGTTGCGGCACGAAGATTGCCGGTGCGCTGTTTCAACACATCAGTAGCCTGTCCTATGCGGAAATAGACCGACTGGGTTCCCAATCCTTTTTGACGCGCATTACGAACGACGTGTACCAACTCCAGTTGGGCGTCGCCATGTTCATCCGATTGGCCACGCGCTCCCCCTTCCTCATCGTCGGGGCGGCCATTATGGCCATGACCTTGGATTTCACCCTTTCCCTCGTCTTCTTCCTCGTCATTCCCCTCATTTCCTTCGTTTTGTATGTAATCGTCAGTCGCTCCGTTCCCTTATACCGCGCCAGACAAACCAAGTTGGACGGGGTGGCCCTGATAGCGAGGGAGAACCTGTCGGGAGCGCGGGCGGTTCGGGCGTTTTCCAAACAAAAGGCCGAGTCGGAGCGGTTTGAACGGGCGGGCGGGGAAGTGGCCGACGTATCCGTACGGGTCGGCAACCTGTCAGCCCTTTTAAGTCCCTCCTCCTTCCTCATCCTGTACGCCGCCATCCTCCTCATCCTGTGGTTAGGTGGTTCCCGCATATATGACGGCCACATGACGCGGGGGGAGATTATTGCCTTCGTGGGCTACATGACGCAAATATCCCTCGCCCTCGTCGTGTTCGCCAACCTCGTCGTCATTTTTACGAGGGCGGGGGCGTCCATTACCAGAATCAACGAAGTGTTTGATACGAAGGCTAGCATCCTTGACGGAGCGGTTACGGACGTCCCGCATGGGGACTCGTCCGAACCCTTCCTCTCATTTGAGCATGTGTCTTTTGCTTATGGGGATGCGGACAAGCCCGCCCTAAGCGACGTCAGCATAGACGTTCGGCGCGGGGAGACGATTGGCGTAATCGGGGGAACCGGCTCGGGCAAATCCACCTTCGTCAACCTGATACCGCGTTTTTACGACGCCACCTCGGGAACGGTGCGCGTGGCAGGCATAGACGTGAAGGACTATGAGTTGAAGACTCTCCGTTCGCTCTTTGGCGTCGTCCCACAGCACGCCGTCTTGTTCGAAGGCAGCGTGGCGGACAACCTTCGATGGGGCAACCCAGACGCAACGGATGACGAGGTGCGCCATGCCGCCACACTCGCGCAAGCGGACGAATTCATCCAAAGCAAACCCGAAGGCTATGACTCTTACGTCTCTCCGGGGGGCAAAAACTATTCGGGGGGTCAGCGGCAACGGTTGGCCATCGCCCGCGCACTCGTCGGCCATTCCGACGTGCTGATACTGGACGACTCCTCCAGCGCCCTCGATTATGCAACCGAGGCGAAGCTGCGCAAGGCCCTTATGGAAAAGGGCAAAGGGGTCACGACGTTCATCGTCTCCCAACGGACGTCCTCGCTCCAACATGCGGATAAAATCCTCGTACTGGACGATGGACGCGTAGAGGGCTTGGGAAGCCACGAAGAACTGCTGAAAACCTGTAGACTGTACCAAGAAATCGTTGCCGTCCAAACACACAGTTAAGACTCTGTGTGGCACAGCTAAGACTCTGCATGGCACAATTGAAATCCTGTGCGGCACAGTTGAATCTTTGTGTGGCGCGCTGAGGCCAATACGGCACGACGAAATCCGTATGAAACCAAGAAGGGAGGTGGCACATTGGCGACCCGTACCCAACAGACACAAACCATAAAACGAATCGTGACGTTGACGAAGCCCTACCGCCACTACCTCGTCTTCGCCCTTATCAGTGCCGTAGCCTCCGTGGCGTGCAGTCTGCGCATCCCTATATTGGTAGGACGAGCCATTGACCAAATGGTCGGGTTTCAGGACGTGGACTTTGCCATAATTGCCCGCATTCTGCTTCAAATGGGCGTCCTAATCTTGTCAAGCACCCTCCTCCAATGGTGGATGGCCCATTGCACCAACAAGGTCGCCTATTATACGGTAAGGGATATGCGCCTGCTCGCCTTCAAGCGACTGACGGGCGTACCCCTTCGGTTCATCGACCAAACCCCGCACGGGGACGTCACCCACACCCTGATTAACGACGTGGACCAAATATCCGACGGACTGCTCCAAGGGTTGACGGGGTTGCTTACCGGCCTCACCACGATTGTTGGAACGTTGGCCATCATGTTGACCATACAGGTTCGCATCGCCCTCCTCGTGGCGGCGTTGACCCCCGTCTCCATTCTGATTGCCTCCTTCATCTCAAGGCGGACGTACCAGAAATATCGGGAGCAAGCCCTCATCCGTGGGGAGTTGGGGGGACTGGCCGGGGAAATGCTTGGCAACCTCAAGGTCGTTTCCGCCTTCCAATACGAGGACAAGGCGATGGAGCGGTTCGAGTCAATCAACGAGCGCCTCTACCACGTCGGATGGCGGGCACAGTTCTACTCCGCATTGACCAACCCCTGTACGCGTTTTGCCAACGGCCTCGTCTATGCGGCGGTGGGTCTGTCCGGCTCTCTGAGCGTGATAAATGGCGCCTTTTCCGTCGGCCTCCTGTCCTCCTTCTTGTCCTACGCCAACCAGTACACCAAACCATTCAACGAAATTTCGGGCATACTGACCGAGTTGCAGTCCGCCTTTGCCTCCGCCGTCAGAGTCTTCGCCCTGCTGGACGAGCCCTTGGAAGCGTCCGATGAAAACGCACCAGACTCCCTTACTTGCGACGGCAGCGTCGAGGTGGAGGACGTAGATTTCCGCTATCGCCCCGACGTCCCGTTGATAGAGGATTTTGACCTGTCCGTGTCGCCAGGACAACGAATCGCCATCGTGGGACCGACGGGTTGCGGCAAAACAACCATCATCAACCTCCTTATGCGGTTCTATGACGTGAACGGGGGATGCATCCGAACGAGCGGAGTGGACGTGCGCGATATGAAACGCCGCACGCTGCGCAGCTTCTACGGCATGGTCCTCCAAGAGACGTGGCTGTTCCACGGCAGCGTGCGCGACAACATCGCCTATGGACGGGAGGACGCCACGGAAGGGGACATTGTGGAGGCGGCCAAGAACGCGTTCGCACACAACTTCATCATGCGGTTGCCACAAGGCTACAATACCGTCATCTCCGAAGACGGGGACAACGTCTCGCAAGGCCAAAGGCAGCTCCTGTGTATCGCGCGCATTATGCTGACCAAACCCCCGATGCTAATCTTGGACGAGGCCACCAGCAACATCGACGTGCGTACCGAGCTGCGCATTCAAAGGGCCTTCCACTCTTTAATGGAAGGCCGCACCAGTTTCATCATCGCCCACCGTCTCTCCACCATCCGAGACGCAGACGTCATCCTCGTCATGAACCAAGGCCACATCGTCGAAAAGGGAAGCCATGGGGAATTGATGGCCCAAGGTGGATTCTACGCGGAATTGTACGAGAGTCAATTTGCGACCAAATAAGCATGCGCTATGGCGTCTCTTCCCGCAACCCTTGCGCGTCACGCTACGCGTGCCTGCTCAGGTTCGCGGGCGCGCTCGCATCATTCAAGCACGCTTGATGATGCTCACTTTGCTTTCGCGCAAATCCACCGCCAACCTCAACTCCACGGGGCAATGGTCGGAGCCCATCACGTCCGCATGTATCTTGGCGTCCTGAAGCTTGCCCTCCCATTCCCTCGACACGCAGAAATAATCAATCCGCCATCCCGTATTCCTTTCCCTCGCCTTGAAGCGATAGGACCACCACGAATAGGCTCCCTCCTCGTCAGGATAAAAATGACGGAACGTGTCAATGAACCCACTCTCGACCAACTCGGTAAATTTGCCCCTTTCCTCGTCCGTGAATCCCGCATTTTTGCGATTCGTCTTCGGATTCTTCAAGTCAATCTCCTTGTGTGCGACGTTCAAGTCCCCACAGACGACGACGGGCTTCTCTTTACGTAGCGCATTGAGGTATGCGCGAAACGCGTCCTCCCACTCCATTCGATACACGAGTCTGCGCAACCCCTCTTGGGAATTCGGGGTATACACGTTGACCAAGACGAAATCCTCATACTCCAATTCGATGATTCGCCCCTCTCCGTCGTGTTCCGGTATGTTCATCCCATACCGAACCGTCAACGGCTTCTCCTTCGTAAATACCGCCGTCCCGGAGTAACCCTTCTTCTCGGCATAATTCCAATACTGGTGGTACCCTTCCATCTCCAACTCAATTTGTCCCTCTTGCAACTTCGTCTCCTGCACGCAAAATACGTCGGCGTCAAGCTCGTTGAAGACATCCATAAATCCCTTTTGCACACAGGCCCTTAACCCGTTCACGTTCCACGATATCAACTTCATTCTCTCGATTCCCCCTTTCCTCGGCGACACTTACCATTCTAACAGGCTGCCCATGCATGTGCAATCGTTTTCGCATCATTTCTACACATAGATGATTTCTATCCCGCCAAATTTCACTTCGCCAATGAAGTGCAGGATGGGCGCGTCATCTTCCGCAAGGCTTCGATTCTTCTCGTCAATTCCGCCAAACGTGCCGCTTAGGCTGTTCTGCACCCGCCATCCTCTAGGGACGTATATCTCCATGCCTGCAAAGGAAACGTCCAAGTATACCGTCGCCGCGTCATTTTTCAGTCCTGTTTCCGTAAAGTATATCTTCATCGCACCAAAGGACGTCTTCACTTCCATTCGCTCCAGTGTTTGGGTCTTTACGTACTTGCTGCTTGCCCCAAATTTCTCAACCACCCGAATCACTTCCCCTTCTACTTCTTCGCTTGTCTCTTTTGCGTCCACGTTGATGACGCTTACTTCCTCGCCAAACCAATGTCCGCCGTTGCTTCCATCATAGTCCATCTGTCCTTTGCTGTAGAAGAACACCCCGTTTTTATGCCATCCCGCCCCAAACAACATGGTCAACCCTATGCTGAGGAGGAGGGCCGCCAATAGGATTGTCCACAATCCCCATCCGCCAACGTCATTTATGGCGATGATTATGGCGACGGGAAGCAACATGCTGAAGAAATCCCTATAGAGTATCCCCTTTATTATGATGGATACCATAAGTATCGTAATCATGACCATTAGGAGCGTCGCCCCTCCCAATTCATGATTCAGCCATCCCAACTGATTTGCCATGATTAGCCCCGCAAGTGCGATGAAAAACAAGCCCCAAAATATCTTGGTGGTTTTTACGGGATTCTTCCCCCCAATTATTTGACTCAGCATTATGACGGACATAAGTACGCACATCGATAGTGGCCACAAATACACATTTACAAGAACACCCAATTGAACGGCAACCATCATTCCAATGGACGCGACCAAAAACAGCACCCAAAACATTCTCCTCTTTTCCATTACAGCCTTCCTTTCTAAGGACGTCGTCGTCCTCACTCTGCGGCAAACCCTTCCGAATCGTCACTATATGGACTACATGGCATGTGACCTCATTTCGTCCAACCTCTGTTTGAACTCCTTATAGTAGAGTCTTGACGCGTACACTTGTTTGTGGCATCGGTGAAAACGAACCAAACTGGCCGACGACAGGTTGCGGTTGACGGAATAGACGTGGCTCACGTTTATTATGGTCGTCTTGGAAATACGGACAAACTCACGCGGCAACACCTTCTCCAACTCATACAGCCGAGACTTGACCGAATAGGCGTCGTCGGAGGTATGGGCGTATACGCCGTCCCCTTCCGTCTCGAAGAACAGGACGTCGTGCATGGGAAAATAATACTCTTCCTCGTTCTTGTAGAAGGCAATCTCCGAACCCTTGGCGCTCGCCTCCATCAGACTATGGTGAATTCTTCTGACGGACTCGCTTAACTGACGACACCGAATTACGACCTCTTCCTCTTCCACGTCTTCCTGTATCTCGATACGTATCTTCATAACAACCTCGCCATCCAACGCCACGGCCAATTAGCGCCATCATCTACAGTTTCACGGCAGACCCCATACGCCGGCGTATGGGGCCGCGCTCCCTCCCTCACCATGCTTCAAGTGAAGCGTGAGGCCATTATATCATCCTTGTCTTCACCCTACAAGGGGTTTTGGGTAAGAGGTATGTAACTGACGGTAAGAGGTAAGAAAAACCCGGCTACATGATGGAAGATGTTTGGAATCATGCCAGAGAAAATAGATAAACTCATTTCATTATTGATCCGTCAGTTAAAATGATGCATATAGACGTCCTCCAAGTTGTCGCCGTCCACTTCCGCAACCAGCTCCTCCGGCTTGCCACTTTTAACGAGCGAGCCGTCCTTAATCAAGAGTACCTCGTCCGCTATCGTCTCAATATCACTTACCACATGGGTTGCCAGTAGGATGATCTTGTCTTCCGACAACGTCTTGATATATTCCCTTAACCGAATGCGCTCTTTGGGATCCAGACCCGCCGACGGTTCGTCCAAGATGAGGATTTTAGGACTGCCCAGTAACGCTTGCGCCAACAACACCCTCTGCCTCATGCCGCCTGAAAACGTGCCAATCCTCTTCCCCATTACGGATGCAAGCCCTACCACCGCCAGCATTTCTTCCGCCTGCCTCCTGCCCTCCTTCCTCTTAATCCCCTTCAAATCCGCCATATACAGCAAAAAAGCGAGGGCGGAGAATTCTTCGTAGAATCCTTGCTGTTGCGGCATATAGCCGACCAACTCCCTAAACTGCCCCTTTAGCCCAAGTATCTCCTCGCCATTGTACCGTATCTCGCCCTTCCCCCTCGCCACATTGTCGGTGATCAGGTTCATAAGCGTACTCTTCCCCGCACCATTCGCACCAAGTATGCCGTAGATGCCCTCCCGAAACGTATAGGTGAAGTCCTTCAAAGCCACCTTTGCACCAAAAGCCTTCGTTATATTAATAATCTCTAACACTGCTCATTCCTCCTATCCAGATGTAATCTACCGTCCAACCCCTTCCATGTACGCGCCAAAGTGGTACGCCACCCGTGCGCCGACAAGGCGTAGCAGACGCCCCCCAGCAAGCAGAAGACCACGACGCCCGCCGCATACCAAGCAAGACCGTCCGCTTCCTCCAGAAGAACCTCCGTTCCACCATAATAACGGACAACGGCCAGACGGTTGAGGCTCCCTATGCCCATGGCGTATAGAAGGGACGGGACGAGAAGTACGACGCCCACCACCATCGTCCACTCGGGACGTTTCCAGAAGCCAGAGAGAAAAAGTACGACGCCCGCCATCATATACAGCAACAAAAGACGTACGGCGTAGAGCACGGCCAAAAACTGTCCAATACTTATCCGCAACGGCATATCCCGCATGATTTCAAGGCTTTGCAGAGGGGCCCTTGCACAATGAAGCGCATAGTAATGATCCACCCCCATCCATTCCGTAACGCTGATAGCCGCCCAGACAAAGGTGGCGAACAGACAAGCGGTAAAAACTTTTCTACGATGCAGAACCTCCCTGCCCTTCTTCGACACCCTTAATAAGTACGTCGCCCCTGACCGCCGCTCATAGGCAAATAAGTCCGCCAACAATACAAGGAGACACAAAAGACCCTTCAACGCATAATCCAAATGCGCATCAAACCCCTCGCGCCCCAACAACGCTTCATAACCCCTTTCATTTACCAGCCACGCCTTTATTCCCTTTTCCTTATATAACTCCTCGATATAGTCCATCTTCTCCTGAACAGCCGTCAACCCCATCTGGTAATAATCGCCGTAAACAGCCCCCCGCAACTGCATGGACTCCCATTCTTCCTCCGTGATGGCTCCTCGTTCCCAATCGTCCGCCGCTTGCGCAAATTCCCTATCAAACGTTTCCACGTCCGTCCGCAGTCCTTCTATGTATTGAGTCACCCCGTCGTCCGGCGGCCCTTCCATCTCTTGATAGAACTCATTCAAGAACTCCTGCCTAGCGGTAAACACCATATCATTAAAGTCCAATGTGTCATAACATAGCCAGAGCAGCACCACGCACGCCATCCAACCCCGTTGAACCCATAGCACTTTGTATACCTCCGTCAGGGTGAGGTTCAAGTGGGTCGTGGCCCCCCGCATCCAATCAAACAGCCGCCCGGCCGCCCGCTCCAACCATCCCGCCCGTTTAATCGGCCTGCTCCTATGAGACAACCACGGATTGCAAACCACAAGTAAAACACCCGCCGCCAATAGGAAACCCACACACGCTTCCACCCTTTCCACCGCCATGTTGGCAACAGGAAAGTTGTGATACGTCGTGAGGGATTCCGTCACGTCAAGAAAATGAAAGGCGTTGACGTATTTCAAAAGGATAAAGTTGCTCTGGATAGGAAGAAACGTGTACAGCACAAAACCCAACCCATACGCTCCCGCCAACACCACTAGCGCCATACCACGATGGCGTATCACGGACAATAAAAACCATACGAACAGGCCAGTCACAAACATAGCCACAATCTGTAGCAATAGGAAAAAGACTAGAAAGTCAAAGATGGACATGGGCCACGTAAATTCGGACAGGAAGGGAAGGGAAACCACAGGGGCGTCGAGGTCGTGAAACGTGCCGTAAATCAAGCGTCCTGCTAACAGTAAACTTCCATACAAGGCAAACGTCCCTAAAAAAACAGTGGCAAACAGGATGCCGACCCGCCTTAACGCCAACCTCAATCTGCCATGTTTCGTGGAATAGACGAGACTCCACAACCCTTTCTTCCTCTCTTCAAAGAATTGCAATACGACGCCCACCATCAAGGCAAAGAGCAGAAAATGGACGGGGCCATACTGAATAATCGACTGCACGCCCTCCCCGTTCACGTACCGCAAGGGGACGCCGTCCAAGCGGCCGTAATCCGCGACGGTCTTCCGTATGTTGTTGGCGGAGAAGGTGCCTTTCTCCGAGAATATGGAGAACTTGGAAAGCCTCTCTTGCTCCTTTTCCATGTCCTCATAGAGTAAGGGATAGTCCCTTATGTATCGAAGCCGCTCCTTAATGCGCTCCTTTACCCTCCACCGACGTTCGGCTTCCGCCTCGCCTACTTCCACTCCGCCTTCGTCAAACTCCTTCGCCCACTCCGGTCGTTCTTCCCTCAGGTTTTTTTCCTTCTCGGCATAGACTTCCAAATATAACTGGGGGTCTTCCTCCTTCGTCTCCTGATAAGCGAACAGGTGCATCATGACCTCGTCATATTGCTGTAAATCGTCCAGTCGTTCTAAGGACGAATCTACATCCGTCACGTCCAACTCCCGCTCAATAAGTCGTTCCTCCCGATGCAAGCCACCCTCTTGTCTGGTACAGTAAAGGACGAGGTTGATTACAAAAAGGATGCCGAACGCCAAAATGAACCGCCTGTTTAACAGAATCCTTCTTCCTTCCATCGCTCGCCTCCGTTTTGAAGCTTCCTCATTCTATGCGTACTTGATTCCCGATTTACTCCTCCAACGGTTTCACTACTTCGTAAGGGACCCTCTTCCATTCTCCATTCGGCTTGCCCAATTGCGACTTGTCATAGACAAGGAATTCCTGCGTCTCTTCATCTATGGCCAATAAATCTTTGTCGTTCCCGAACAAGACGTAAGAAGGAATTCTACCTTCCGCAGAAGTACCCGTAATGTCAACTTTTATTTGGTCGATCACTTCCCCTTCCCTGTTCATAACCGTAATGGGTTTCGTATAATCCCCCATCGTATAAAAATAAAAATTGACGTTGTCATAAGACGCCTGTATCATGTCATCTTCATAAAACTCAATGCTAATCAGTTCCTTTTCTCCTGAAACAACGTTATAGGAAGACACACCTTCCCCATCCCCATAAATAACATCGTCCCCATCCATGCCTATGAACCAAAACCCCTCATGATTGTCATCTCTTATTTTACACTCAGTTAATTCTCCTGATTCCACATCATATGCATACAGATACCTTAGGATTGTCTCAGAGTGCTCATCCTCAAACTCCGTGCTATCTATAATCAGTTTGTTTCCATATGCCCCCTTCAAAAGTGTTTGTGTACTATATCCTTCCGTATTGTATATCTCCTCCTTTTCATAATCACCATTTGAAAGATTAATACGAT